>Ga0180438_10000975_pt1 | contig 52251 bp, 41 predicted proteins | sample SS_ome_12_FD_132455 | JGI IMG/M metagenome (GOLD analysis project Ga0180438, IMG submission 132455) | Hypersaline lake sediment archaeal communities from the Salton Sea, California, USA - SS_3_D_2 metaG | ecosystem: Environmental > Aquatic > Non-marine Saline and Alkaline > Hypersaline >...
CCGTCTCGATGGTCTTGAGTACGGTTTCGGCTTCGAACTTGGGCAGGAGGATCACGCGTCCGCCGGCGTCGAAAAACGCACCCATCACCACCGTCAGTCCCACGGGAATATGGAGCGAGAGCACACTGACGACACCGTCATTCTCATCCAGCTTCAGGAATTGACCGCATGACCTGATGTTGGAAAGAATGTTCTCATGGGTTAATTCCGCCCCGCGGGGCCGGCCCGTGATGCCCGCCGTGTACATGATGAAGGCCGTGTCGTCGGATTTCACATCGGCCACGCTCTTCTGGGACTCCTTGGATTCCATCAGGTACGTCAGGCGTATTTCCTCGGGCACCTCTTTGTTGCCCAGGACAATCAACCGTTCGCACCGCGCCAGACCCTGTACCGCCTCCAGAACACGGGGTCGGCATCCCTGCCAGTAGATGATTCCTTTTACCTCCGCATCCTCCAGTTGATGGTGTATTTCTTCGGCCTTGAAGAAGGTGGAAACCGGGACGATGGTCACGCCGATCTTCAGCAGGCCGAAAATACTGATGGGAAAATGCGGTACGTTGGGAAGCATGATGGCCACACGATCGCCGGGTTTTAAACCCAGGCTCTTCAGACCCGTGGCCAGCCGGTCGACCGCTTCCTTCACATCTTGGTACTGAATCTTATGATCCTTGAACACCAGCGCGACATTGTCGGCATTGTGTTCCGTTGTATTTTCCAATATATGATATAAATTATTCACCTCGATGCTCCTCTGCATTTCGTCATCATCTCTTCGGCATTGAATGAGCTTCGAACGAACGGACCGGCATTGACCCAACGGAATCCCATTTTCAAAGCGGCATCGCGATACGCATCGAAGGTATCGGGCGGGACGTACTCCACCACCGGATGGCTCTGATGCGACGGCGCCAGATACTGTCCGATGGTAATGGCATCGCAATCGATGTAATGGAGCCTCTCCAACACATCGACCACTTCGTCAAACGTCTCTCCCAGACCCACCATCAAGCCCGATTTGGTCAGGACATCGGGGCATATTTTTTTTGCTATCTTCAATACGTTTAAAGATCGTCTAAAATCCGCCTCAGGACGGACACGCCCGTAGAGCCGGGGCACCGTCTCGACGTTATGATTCAAGATATCGACACCGCTGTCAAGAACCGTCTTCAGGCTCTGCTGGGAGCCGAGAAAATCGGGAATCAGCACTTCCACCGATGTCTTGGGCAGACGCCGATGTATCTCCTCCACGGTTCTGGCAAACTGGCTGGCCCCGCCGTCTTCCAGGTCGTCCCGGGTTACCGAGGTGATAACCACATGCTTCAGACCCAGCGTCTCGGCCGCTTCCGCCACATGCCCGGGCTCCGCGGGATCGACCTTTAGGGGCTTTCCCTTGGACACGCCGCAGAACCGGCAGCGGCGGGTGCACACATCACCCAGTATCATGAATGTTGCCGTGGGCTTGCGGAAGCACTCGGCAATGTTGGGGCATCCCGCAGATTGGCAGACCGTGTGAAGGTTCAGGGCCCTCAATTTTTTCTTGAGCGCCGTAACTTCCTCACTCTCCCTCAGACGCCGCCGCATCCATTCCGGCAGACGGCCTTTGGAAACACGGGGTTTTGCCACGTCCGTTCTTACCATAAACCTTTTATTTTAACAAAATTTTTTAGGATAATCAAGGAGTTTTTCGACGGGAAATGAATGGTTTTAAAATGATTTAGTGAAAAGGGGGTTTGAGCAGTGTTGCATGAAAGAAAATGACGAAAAAGTGACATGGTTTCGAGGCATTCAGGTGGTCACTTTCACTCTTCTTGAACGATGTTGACCAACGGGAAATGGAGGTTCTTGGAATGATTAAAGAACACCAAAAAATTATCATACGAAAAAACCATATCTTCAGATTTACTCCTGAGGTCGTTGAGATATTCAACCATTGAAGCGGGGAGTCTATAATAAAAGTATTCATAAAAATTTAACATGAAGAAGATACCATGATCTAACATGTAATATCCAGTTCCAGACTTATCGCGGGTAGTGACAACATGATGATGCCAGCCAGTATCGGGATATATAATTACGAAATCACCTGTCGGATCCTGTCCAATACGCCTCCATTCGTCTTCATGGGATGACATATCGTAGAAGCCGATTGAATAAGTCTGCGGACTCGAGATACAAATCCAAAGCGAGCTCTTATTGTGTAAAGTGTAATGAAGATCGATCTCCTCATTGATGAGATACTCCTCTTTCCCTGCTGTTATTGTTAAGGATAATAACTGCTCCATCATCATGTTCCGCATGGTACCGTCCTCTAGCACATCCTCCTTTCCCCACACGACTCTCCCGCTGTCCAGTTCCACAACAAGCGTATCCAGACCATAGTCGTAGAGATGGGAATAAAGATTGAATTTTCCCGAAATCCCACACAGACTATCGGGAATGACTATCTCGTAATAACCCGTGGAATCTGTCAGGGTGCCCAGTGTCAGACTGTCCAGGACAACAGGACAACTACCGTGGTCGGTCTGGTTTTCCAGGAAAACGCGGCCTCTGATGAAGCGATGAAGATCGAGCGGCGCATCGCCGGGTTCTGTGGGGGTCTTATTTTCCATACATCCCAGTGTGAGAATAATAAACAGGAACAGTGACGATTTGAGTTTTTGATAATTCATGATGTCACCCGATAGCTATGGACTAACATTCTTGAATAACTACCTATAACAACACATCATTTTCTCATCTTATCAGCATCATTTTACCCCTCTCCTCGATTCCGCTCCCGAATTTAAGGCGATATAAGTACACACCGCTGGGCATGTCCCTTCCCCTATTATCCGTGCCGTTCCACACAGCCCGATGGTGTCCGGGAAATTTGATCTCGTTAACCAGAGTGGCAATTTCTTTACCCAAGATATTATATATCGATAATTTTACAAAACCAATTTCAGTCACCACATAAGAAATAACAGTTTGATTATTAAATGGATTTGGATAATTGGGATAAATATAATATGTTTGGCGCGTATTTTTCAAAGTAAGCTTGTCTTTTATAACCGCTGGTCCACCGGTTACCGTTTTAAGTATAGAACCACTCCATCCAACCACCCATCCTTTTTTTTCATCAACAAAATCAATCGCCTGAAGAAATTCGTTTGACCCAGTATATTGCATATTCCAAGTAATCCCTCCATCGTAAGTATAAAAAACCTTACCAGTGATTCCACAAGTCCATCCTATATGATCATCAATAAAAAAAATATCGACCGGATATATCTCATTGCCTTCACTTTGAATGATCCAAGTTTCTCCACTATCTTCTGTATGTAAAATCCAATCATCCCCAGCAGCCCAGCCAGTGTGCTGGTCTAAGAAAAATATTGACTTAATACCTCTGGTCTGATCCTCGAGTTGAGACGTCCAAGTAACACCTCCGTCATCAGTATGGTATATTGCACCAACATCAAGCATACTACCACCGCCTGCCACAACCCAACCTCTATTGGCATCAACAAATGATACATCGAATAATCGAGGTATATAACCGGGTGTCTGGTCCACCCAAGTTTCTCCACCGTCATTTGTATGTAAGATCCAACCGCCCACATCAAAATATCCACCCACAATCCAACCTTTTAATGAATCAATGAAAGTAATTGCTCGATGAGCAGAATGTGATCCGCTTTGATATTCTTGTGTTTTCCAGTTCTCTCCACCGTTGCTTGTTTTTAAAATGATACCCCAGCCAAGAGCCCATATTTTTTTCTCATTCAAGGCAAAAACACTGCTTAAGCCAATATTCGTTGTACTATTCTGTAAATTCCAATTTTTACCGCCATCGGTGGTTTTACCAATCACACCACCATAACCCACAACCCATCCTGTGTTTTCATCGATAAAATCAACATCTGATAAATGATTGAATGTAAATCCCTTTTTCGGATTGGTTAGTGTATTGCCCCCATCATGCGTTCTATAAAAATCAATCCAACCTGATTCTGGTGTATAAAAATAATAAGCCCCATTAATCATACTTGGCATAGTATTATATATTTTATCCCATGTCCACCCTCCATCAATAGTTCGATAAATTCCTTCTTCCCAAGCTGTTACCCAACCCGTCAATGTATCAACAAAAAAGACATCTATTAGATTTACGTTACATACATTCGGGAGATCATCCAACCATGTTTTTCCACCATCAGTCGTTCGAATCAACTTCTCGTTAGTGGTAATCCAGCCATGTAAAGGATCAATGAAAAATATATTATTCCCAACAATACCTGTCCTGTCCTCATGCCAACTTTGGCCTCCATCCACTGAATACAGAAGTGGGATTCCCCAACCCTCCGACCATCCTTGTAAAGTATCTAAAAAAACGATAGCTCGTACTTCGTCAGTATATGTTCTCCCTTCGTAACTCTTTACCCATGTTTCTCCTCCGTTTAAAGTATAATAGATTTCAGCTCTGCCTTTGCCTAACCAGCCACGATTCGTATTATAAAATTTGATTAACGTAAAATTACTAACAGAATCCATCCATTGTATATTCCAACCGTTACCACTATCTGTGGTATGTAGGACAAAAGAATAATTATCTGAAGTATTACCGATTAACCAACCTTCACGTTGATCTATAAAATCAATTGAACGACAACTAAGTCCATCAATTCCTGTAAAAAGGATCCTCCAATTGTTACCACCATCAGTAGTATGCAAAATAGTTCCTGCATTACTACCGAACCACCCGTTTAATGAATCCACAAAATCCATACAATTTATTCTATTTCCAGTAGGCAACGGATTCTGCCATTCCCAGCCTTGGGCTGAAATATCGGGTGAGAGAAGAATTGTAACTATGAAAATCAAAACAACCGTGCATTTTTTCTTTTTCATTCTAATTACCTAATCAAGTAGCACTCTTATTTTCGTCCTATCCCCTTATAGTAGATGCAAAAATTCCTCAACTTCCATAAAAATCAATCTGGCGATCCCGCTCCTCATCTGATCAGCATCATCTTGCCCTTCTCTTCGATTCCACTCCCGAATTTAAGGCGATACAGGTACATACCACTGGGCACATCCCTTCCCCTATCATCCGTGCCGTTCCACACTGCCCGATGGTGTCCGGCAGGTTGGATCGCGTCGAGGATCGTGCTCACCTGCCTGCCCAGGACATCGTATACCGTGATTTCCACCGGGCCATTGTGCGTCAGGTCATACGAAATGGTCGTCCGAGCATTGAAAGGATTGGGGACGTTGGGGTGTAATTCGAATCCTTTTGGAGAGCAATCAGAAACAAACATAACATCCGCGTTTGTATCTCCGCCCGTATTGGTATGAAGGATCGAACCGTAATCTCCAGCAACCCAACCCGTGTTCTTGTCCAAAAAATCAATGGTATGGAGTAATTGCGTTGTACCTGTATACTGTTTTTCCCATGTCGCTCCACCATCGGTCGTATGAAAAACCATTCCGATTAAACCGCATGTCCATCCGGTATTTTCATCGATGAAACACAAATCCCAGGGAAACATGTATTCATTCTCAATCTGCACTTCCCAATTTTCTCCTCCGTCACTCGTATGGTAAATCCAATCACGGCCACAAATCCATCCTGTAGACACGTCAATAAAACAAACAGCGCGAAAGTTCCGTGTTTGATTATCGAGCTGTGGCATCCAAGTATTTCCTCCATCAACCGTGTGATAGATCGCACCTTTCGTATAATCACTGCCGCCTTCTCCGACTAACCAGCCTGTATTCCTGTCTGTGAATGCCACGTCAACCCATATTGGCAAACCCTCCTGCATCTGTGCCTCCCACGTCTCTCCGCCATCTGCAGTGTGCAATACCCAGCCGCCTACGTCATCGTACCCACCCACGATCCAACCATCGAATCGATTTACAAATGTTACGGCCCAATGAGGGTTTTTCAGTTCACTCATTTTGATTATTTTCTGTTTCCAGTTTATGCCACCATCTCTTGTATAAACGATCAAGCCCCCCCAACCGACCGCCCAAACATAATTCTCATCTAAAACAAATACACCGTTTAATCTGTGTTCGGGATTATTCCATTGTACATGCCAGCTTTTCCCGCCATCCGTTGTCTTTGCGATCGAACCATCCCACCCAACGGCCCAGCCAATATTACTATCGATAAAATCGATGCCGGAAATCGTATGCTTCGTGAATCCTTTTCTCTGATTATGAAGTGTCTTACCTCCATCCCAGGTGCGGTTGAAGCCCATCCATCCCGATTGTGGTGTGAAAAACACATGGGCGCCATTTCCAAAAAAATCCGGTATGCCCCTGCTTATGATTCGCTCCCACGTGTATCCCCCGTCCAACGTACGAAAAATTCCGTCGCTTGAGGTTGTTACCCAGCCCGTGAGCGTATCAAAAAAGAATACATCCGTGAGTACTGCTTCTGTAAATTCAGGCAGATCATATAACCACGTTTTTCCACTATCGATAGTGCGTATCATCCGTTTGCGACTCGTAATCCAGCCGTGAAGTGAATCACTAAAAAACACTCTTGTCCCCAATATGCCCGTGGTATCTGCTGTCCAACTTCTGCCCCCGTCCTCTGAATAGAGCAAAGGAATTCCCTCGCCTTCTGCCCATATATGAGTCGTATCCATGAAGACGATCGATCTTACTATTCCGCTTCTTCCCTGCCAACCGAGCGTCCAATGACATCCTCCATCGGTCGTATAATAAATCTCACCGCTGCCCGTACCGAGACATCCATGATTATTATCCTTGAATCTTATCCAGGGGTTCGTACTCGATTTAAAAGAGGATAATTGAAGCATCCATGTTACACCGCCATCGGTTGTATGTATCACACGGCTATTTCCGTTATCTTCACGCCCGGCTGCCCATCCTTTATCAGTGTCGATAAAATCGATTGATTCAATGTAAAGGTTATTAAAGCCAGTAGTTATTATGTCCCAGGTATCACCGCCATTTGGTGTATGGATAATGGTTCCTGCACCACACCCATACCACCCGTTTAATGAATCCACAAAATCCATACAATTTATTCTATTTCCAATAGGCAACGGATTCTGCCATTCCCAGCCTTGGGCCGAAATGTCGTGTGAAAAAAATAGTGTAACTATGAAAATCAAAACAACCGTGCATTTTTTCTTATTTTTCATTCTACATACCTAATCAGGTAGCACTCTTATTTTCGTCCTATCCCCTTATAGTAGATGCAAAAATCCACCAAATTCCATAAAAAATCGGACAGTTATCCCGTTATTCGATGACGCATCCAATACACAGGAATACCACCTTTTACAATTCTCGTCTCGCTGGTCTGGGAAATAGGATATAACAATATACGTTATACAAGGACGAATTAGAAACGTTTTTTCATGTATTGATAAAAAATGAGTAGCAAAACGATATTTTTCTTGACTTTTATGAAAATAATCCTCAAAATACCCACGAACCATTTTCCATATTCCTGATAACAAAAACGATCCGAGTTCCAGCGAAAAATTACGAAATTCCCCTTAAGGAACGTCAACTTCTTTGATCTGAATATCTCACTGAATAGAGTATTATTTCACACCATTCAAGAGGAGGAAGGACCATGACACGGGATGAAGCGGTCTTGGAATTCGCGCCTATCTTTGCGCAGAAGGTCGATGACGAATGGCCGGTGGCCGATCAAATCGCGCCCATCGATTTTTATGGCAGCCTCACAGACGTGCAGAAGAATTGGGAGCGTCTCAGGGACTTACCCTACAACGATGTCAATGCCATCGAGCCCAAGATTTACTACAGTGTGTGCGAAACCCAGACCCACTTTTTCATCGTGTATGCGGCATACCACGTGCTCGACTGGTGGAAACGCGTGGCGCCCGATAATCTGTACGACCTCATCCGCGAACGCTTCGACGAGCATCTTCACGACATGGAAGGCGCTTTGTTTGTGGTAACCAAGGAGCACGACCCCGTACGCGTGGATGCCGTGGTCACCATTGCCCATAACAATTTCTATTTGTACACGAATAACTGGACGGAAGCGGGCGATGAGAAATACCTGCGCATCGTGAAATTCAACGAGACGGTGGACGGACAAATCTGGCGGGACGATAACGAACGCGTGAAACTCTACATCGAATCCAAGGGGCACGGCATGTACGGGGACTGGAAAAAGTGGGGCGGCGGCGATGCCATCTGGTACTATTACCCGGACCATGTAAACCTTCCCGATATTCAGAGGGAAACGTTTGAGATAAATGGAGAACCATTGGAAAGGGTGATTTTTAAAAAGTATCAGTTGGAGGACATTTTTGCGAACGACAGGCTCTGGACTCTTCGGTTCGACGAAAATGTTTTCAAGCAGAATAAAAGCGGAAAATGGGGATTCGTATATTTCGATGAGGATAAGGAAAAAACCTTGGGAGGCTCGGCCAACCCGCCCTGGTCCTGGAACGATCACAACGATACCAGCCCCATCGGCGAGATCGCCACAGACCCGGCCCGTTTCATCTGCCGGTACGCCCAGGGTCTGGGGCCCGTGAGTCCGCATTACCTGTATAATCCGTATCTTTCTATCTAGTATACATTCGACTGGGAAACCGATACGACCGATGGATAAGGGCACGGAATGATGTTTCCGCTACCATATTCATTCGATGGACTCCGGCTGCTGCAAGTCGGATGAGTCTCTCGGGACAAGCCGGTATTTTCTGAACACAGTGTGCTGTATCCTCTTCTACTTATCGGGAGGATGATGCTTTCCTCGTCAGCAGGGACAGATTCGTAGAAAATTTTATGGGATCGACTTCTTATACCCTGTCGTTCTTTTCCGATGACGTGGGGATGAGATTGCCGACAGATACGTATCATGTACCGAAGACGACCTGCACCCTTATCCCCGCAACCTTCTTCTTGACATTTTAAGCCAAACGTTTTACTTTATCCTGTAGCCATCATCATCCCATTAAAAATCGGAGACACCAGCATGGGTTTCAAATGCGGTCTCATCGGTCTGCCCAACGTGGGCAAATCCACGATATTCAACGCCATGACCAACATGGGTGTCGAGGCATCGGCCTATCCCTTCTGCACCATCGACCCACATTTTGGTATCGTGCCCCTGGAAGACCACCGGCTGGACACGGTACACCGCATCGTCGGGTCTGCCAAGAAAACACCCACGGTACTGGAATTCGTGGACATCGCCGGACTCGTCCAGGGCGCCAACCAGGGGGAAGGATTGGGCAATCAGTTTCTCTCCCACATCGGCCGTGTCGATGCCATCGCCCACATCATCCGATGCTTCGAAGACTCCAACGTATCCCACACCTACGAGGACCTCGATCCTGTGCGCGACGCCCAGATCGTGACGTCGGAACTCATCCTGAAGGACCTGGAGATCGTGGAAAAGCGCATGGCCAAAACACGCACGGCTGCCAAGAGCGGGGACGCCAAACTCAAGAAAGAACTGTCTGCCCTGGAACCCCTGGTTCAGACGTTATCCCAGGAAAATGAAATCCGGGACGTGACGCTGGACAATTTCCAGGCCGATCTGGTTCGCGAGATGAACCTGCTCACGGCCAAGCCCGTCATCTTCATCGCCAACGTGGACGAGAGCCATCTGAAGGACAGCCCACTGGTCAAGGCATTGACCGACCATGCCGATTCCCAGGGTGTGCCCTGCGTCCCCTTCTGCGGAAAAGTCCAGGCCGAGATCGCCGAGTTGGATCAAACAGATCAGCTGGAATTCCTGCAGGCCATGGGGCTGGACGAGACGGGGCTTCAGAAGCTCGTCAAAGCCGGGTACCGCGTCCTGAATCTCATCACGTTCTTCACGGCCAACGAGAACGAAGCTCATGCCTGGACCGTGCCCAGGGGCACGCCCGTGCAGAAGGCGGCTGGCCGGGTGCATACGGATTTTGAGACGAATTTCATCAAAGCGGAAGTGATCAGGGTAGACGCATTGATCGAGCACGGCTCGACCAAGGCGCTTCACGACCTCGGTCTGGTGGCGGTTCATGGGAAGGATTACGTGGTGGAGGACGGCGATCTGATCTTCTTCAGGATAAAGAAGTAAGCGGCATCCCGTGTTATCATTCCATTCAAAACGATGGGTGTCCTTGGACATCGATCTGCACCCTGCAGAGGCACGATGCTTTCGTTTCGATGAGGCCACCCTTTTATTATCAAAATGTGTTTGGGATTCCTTCCAGAGGATCAGGCGGATTCATTCTTTTTAAAAGGGATGAATCTCTCGTCGATGTCATCCTGTTATGAGCGGACGAAGACGACGAATAAGCCGGTGACGCATCACCGCTTCAGCGCCCGATGCCCGATGTCCTTCCGGTAGTACGCTCCGTCGAACGCGATCTTGCCCACAGAGGCATACACCTTGTCGATGGCCGACGGGATATCCTCATCCACGGCCGTCACGCCCAGAACCCGTCCGCCCGACGTGACGATGTTGCTGTTCTTGCGTTTGGTGCCCGCGTGAAAAACGAGAATATCGGAATCCACACCATCCAGGCCGCGTATCGTCTTGCCCTTCTGGTATGTGCCGGGATACCCGCCCGACGCCATGACCACACACACGGCTGCCCCCACTTTTAATTGGATGCTGAAATTTCGCAAGCCCCCATCGATGGAAGCCAGCATCAGATCCACGAGATCGGTTTTGATGAGGGGCAGTATGGCCTGTATTTCCGGATCGCCGAACCGGCAGTTGTATTCCAGCACTTTCGGCCCGCCGGCGGTGATCATCAGGCCGACGTACAGGACGCCCTGGTACGGCCTGCCCTCGGATTTCATACCGTGAATCGTGGGCATGATGATTTTTTCTCCCACGGTTTCCATCAGCTTGGTCGTCATCACGGGCGCCGGGGCATACGCGCCCATGCCTCCCGTGTTGGGCCCGCGGTCGCCCTCGAAGATGGCCTTGTGATCCTGGGCCGGCGGCAGCACCACCGTACTCTCCCCGTCGGTAATGGCCAGTACCGACGCCTCTTCACCCGTCATGTACTCCTCGACAACGAGACGGCTGCCCGCTTCCCCGAAGGCTTTTTTCTTCATAATCTGATCGACGCCGTCGAACGCCTCACCCCGGCTCATGCACACCAGGACGCCTTTCCCGGCGGCCAGTCCGTCGGCCTTGAGCACCATGGGCGGCTTGGTATCGTGAACGTGCCGCATGGCCTCCGCAGGATCGGAGAAAATTCGGTATTCGGCCGTGGGTATGCGGTACTTGGTCATCAGCTCCTTGGCGAATCCCTTGCTCCCCTCCAGCTCGGCCGCCTTCCGGTCCGGCCCGAAGATGGGAAGCCCCTTTTTCTGGAAATGATCGACGATCCCCTGCGTCAGGGGCAGTTCCGGTCCCACCACGGTCAGGTCGATCTTCCGCTTCTTGGCGAACAGAGCCAGTCCCTTGATATCGGTCGCCTGTATGTCCACGCATTCGGCCAGTTGGGATATGCCCCCGTTTCCCGGTGCACAGTAAATTTTTTCGATCCTCGGACTCTGATGAATCTTCCACACGAGCGCGTGTTCTCTTCCCCCGCTTCCGACGACGAGAATCTTCATTTCCTCCTCCTGGAATACCGGAACGTTTTTTCCCTCTTCTTCTCCCCCCTGAGTATGGCGAGCTGATCTCTCAATTCGGCTGCCCTCTCGAATTCCAGCTTTTCTGCTGCATCCATCATCTCTTTTTCCAGAGTTTCGATCATTTCTTCCCTTTCCATCTTGGACAGCGAATCCAGCTGCTTCTCGGACACCACGTAGGTGGCCCTGGAATCCGCCACAGCCGTGGCCGACATGACCTCCTCCACGGTCTTGTAGATGGATTCGGGTGTGATGCCGTGCTCCTGGTTGTACTTCGCCTGGAGCTCACGGCGGCGGTTCGTCTCGTCCATCACCTTGCGTATCGATTCTGTGATGGTATCCGCGTAGAGGATGACCGTCCCGCCGACGTTCCGGGCTGCCCGTCCCGCCGTCTGCATCAGAGACCGCTCGGATCGAAGGAATCCTTCCTTGTCCGCGTCCAGGATGGCGACCAGGGAAACTTCCGGGAGGTCCAGCCCCTCCCGCAGGAGGTTGATTCCTACCAGCACGTCGAAGTCGGCCAGCCGGAGTCCCCGGAGGATGTCCACCCGGTCCAGGGCATCGATTTCGGAGTGGAGGTACCGGACACGGACATCCACACCGGCCAGGTAGTCGGCCAGGTCCTCGGACATGCGCTTCGTCAGGGTGGTCACCAGGACGCGTTCGTTCTGCGCGACCCGACTGCGGATTTCCCCCAGCAGATCGTCGATCTGCCCCTGGGTCGGGCGCACGATGATTTCGGGATCCATCAAGCCCGTGGGACGGATGATCTGCTCGACGATCTCGCCCCCGCATTGTTCCAGTTCGTAATCGGCGGGCGTGGCCGACACGAAGATGGCCTGATGGATAATGTCCTCGAACTCGTCGAACTTGAGGGGCCGGTTGTCCAGGGCCGAGGGCAGACGGAATCCGTGCTCCACCAGGGTTTCCTTGCGGGCGCGGTCGCCGTTGTACATGGCCCGAACCTGGGGTATCGTGGCATGGGATTCGTCGATGATCATCAAGAAGTCTTTGGGGAAATAATCGATGAGACAGGCCGGACGCTCGCCGGGTCCGCGCCCCGACAGGTGGCGGGAATAATTCTCGATGCCCGTGCAGTATCCGATCTCCTCCATCATCTCGATGTCGTAGTGTGTCCGGGTTTCCAACCGCTGGACTTCCAGGAGTTTTCCCTGAGCGCGAAACACGGCCAGCCTTTCTTCCAGTTCTTCTTCGATGGTCTTGACGGCCGGCTCCAGCTTGGGGTAGGTCGTGACAAAATGCTTGGCAGGATACACGGCTGCCCTGTCCTTCTCCTCCAGCACCTCGCCCGTCAGGGTGTCCACGACAGCGATTTTCTCGATCTCATCCCCGTACATCTCCACACGCAGGGCGTGGACGTCGTACGCCGGAAAGATTTCCACCACGTCGCCCCGAACCCGGAACGTGCCCCTGTGGAAATCGATGTCGTTGCGGGTATAGTGTATGTCGATGAGCCGCTCCAGAATCTCCCGCTGGTCGACCCGTGTGCCCTTTTCCACGATGAGGAGAAGGTCGCGGAAATCCTTGGGCGAGCCCAGTCCGTAGATGCACGACACCGAGGCCACGATAATCACGTCGTTCCGCTCCAGCAGGGAGCTCGTGGCCTTCAGCCGGAGCCGGTCGATCTCGTCGTTGATAGACGTGTCTTTCTCGATGTACGTATCCGTGGAGGGAATGTACGCCTCGGGCTGGTAATAGTCGTAATAACTGATAAAATACTCGACGGCGTTATGGGGAAAGAATCCCTTCAGCTCGCCGTACAGTTGCGCAGCCAGCGTCTTGTTGTGGGAGATCACCAGCGTGGGTTTGCCCAGATTGGCGATGACGTTGGCCACGGTAAACGTCTTTCCCGAACCCGTGACGCCCAGCAGGGTTTGGAAGCGCTGTCCGCCCTGCAGGGCGGTTGTGAGTTCCTGAACCGCTCTGGGCTGATCGCCCTTTAACTGAAAATCGCTTACCAGTTGAAACGAAGCCATGGATGCATACTCGGTCGGTTTGAAGGGAATCGTTCTTTCCTGTTTACGGTTATCGGATGTGACCGGCCCGCTATTTCCGATGGACGATGGGAGCCTTGAGGCACAATATTGTCGAGTGACGGATAAGCGGACGCCTCATCAGACTGTCACATGCCGGCATCGGCACGAACCGCACACCCATCAATTTATTTAAAAATGGGGTGAAAGTCAAGAAACATAAATAAAAGCGTTTTATATCTTGACTTTTTTCGCAAATTTTATTATTATTACAAGATTGGAGCGGTTTCTTCTCCTTTTAAACGTTGTGACATGACACTGTTCTTTTATTTTCTTCATTTTTATCGCTTCAACGAAGTAACGACCCGAACAGTTTTTTCTCACAACCAGCAACGTTTTAAGTTCTTATGAAGGAGAAGGAGCCATGAAAAAGATGTTTAAGGTTGCCATCACGGCACTGTTTTACCTGTTCTTTATTTATAGTTTTTCTTTCTTTGACAGCATCGGATTCTTCGAGAACCTGTTATATAAACTGGGTTTGAAGGGAACGGTATCCGAAACGGTCGATTCCCCGGGAGATGTCCATACCCTTTCGCTTCCAGATCCTCCTTATCCGCCTCCTCCGCCACCCTGACCCTTAAAAAAGACGAGAAACCGATCAACGTAAAATAAATATAAAATGTGAATGAGCATTACTAATACAAACTAAGTGTCAACTAGAAAAAACTGTTCGGGTCGTACCATGTCAAAGCAAAATTCCAACATCTTATACCGCCTGGTTAACGTCTGGTTCGCCTTCAACGCCCTGCTCCTGTTGGCGTCGTACCTGCCCCACTGGTCCAACATTCCCCTACTCACTTGGATCAACGAATCCTTCTTCTTTGGTCTGCTCCTGCTATCCGTCTCCATATTCCTCAAGGAAAAGCACAACAAGGATATCTACCTCAATCTCAGCCTTTTCATATTCGTACAGGTTATTAGTATTGTCAGTATATTCATGGGAGATGACTTTTTATTCGGCAATAATTATTCGGGTTATTATGTGGTTACTTGGTATAAGATTATCTCCAGTTTTTTATTCAATTTCGTCATCGTGTACATCGTGTTCAAGTACCTGTTCGCAAATCAAAAAACATGGTTGCGGTATGCCGCGTGCTTCGCCCTGGTGTTCGCGCTCCTGGTAATCAATTTTTTCCCGTACATCCGAAACCCGCGATTTATCTTTACTCTGGGCAATTCCTACTTTGTAGACATCAGCAGGCGCGTGTTTTTAAATTACAACCTGTCCCTGTTCTTCATCGTGCTGTACGGGTACCTGCTCTACAAGACGGATAAGATCATCGGCATTTACATCAATTCCCTGCTCGCCATCCTGTTCATCTTCTTGATGACCGACATGGCCGATTGGCTGTCTCAGATATACCAATTCCGAATCTTCATCATCAATCAGTATGTGTTAACCATCAACCTTATCCTCCTGAGCGTCATCCTGTTCAAGAAGCTGTTCTTCCTGTCGTCTGAATACGGCCAGTTCTACGAGAACCTCATCAGCAACAACATAAAACTGGGCAAGGTGAAGATACAACGGCACCGGGGCGAGATAAACGCGTACCTGCTCCGCTTCATCAAATTCTACTTCTACCACCGCCGGCATTACCTGTTCTGGCTGAGTCTGGTGACCGCCATCCTGTTCGCCTACTTCCAGTCTTCCAAATTCCTCACGCTCAACATGACGGCAATCTTGGTGTGCATCACGACGATTTTTGCTTTCATCAACGCCCTGTATAAAAAGCGTGCGAAACGAAAATTTACATTACCCTAATCCATACAAAGGAGATAAGCAATGCTAATTGGTCAAAGTCCCCAAATCATGATTGCCAAACGAATGATTCGGGAGATCGCTAAAACCAACGAAAATGCCATCATCGTCGGTGAGGTCGGGTCCGGCAGAAAATTCGTCGGCCTGGAGATTCGGCACCGGAGTAAACAGAAGAACAAGCCTTTCGTTGTCGTGAACTGCACGGCGGTGGGCGACACCATCACGGAAGCGGACCTGTTCGGTGAGAAAGTGGAGGGCCCCCGCGGTGTAGAACGAAAGGTCGGACTGCTGGAACAGGCCAAACGTGGCATCCTCTTCTTGGAGCATGTCGACGAACTGACACCCGATTTCCAGCAGAAATTCGTCAACATCCTGAAGGAGAAAAGATTCCCCAAGCCCGGTACCAAAACGTTCGTAGAAGCGGATTTCCGCGTATTCGCCTCCACGACGGACGAGGACCTCCTGAGTGCGAACAACTTCCGCAGCGACCTGTTATCCGAGCTCAACAAGTTCACGGTTCACGTGCCGCCCTTGCGGACGCGCAAACAGGACATTCCCAACTTGTTCACGAATTTCCTCGAGCAGTACTGCGAAGAGTTCAACCATGAAATTCCCCCCGTTCCTGCCGAGATTTTTGAGTCTTTGATGGAGTACGAATGGCGCGGAAACGTCCTTGAGCTGAAGAATACCGTGCGAAATTTGATCCTGATGTCACCGGAAGGCGAACTGTCCATCGAGTACCTGCCCTTCGAAGTGAAAAAACACCCGTTTGAATTCCTCGACGGCCAGGATTTGCCCGATGCCGTGGGCGAGGTGGAACGGTACCTGATTAAAAAGTCCCTCCGCCGTTTTGCCGGCAACCAGTCCAAGGCGGCGCGGGCCCTCAACGTGTCCGAGGCTGCCCTCCGGTACAAGATGAAAAAATACGGTTTATCCCGGAAGGCTTTTTAAGCCCGTAGGATTTGAATACATGTGAAAAGGCCCCTTTCGCGGAAAGGGGCCTTGGATGTTTCACGCCATCCGATTCCCGATTCTTCAGATAATCTCCAGGACACCCTCCTTCACCCAGCCGGTCTTGCCATCGGCCAGAACAATCTCCAGCCACTCCCCCGATGTCTGATCGATTCTCACCTTCGTTCCCTCGTGCAGGGTGAACACCTCCATGCCCTCCTCCTCGCTGGGTGCACTCACCACATCCACCATATCCACTAGGATGACGCCCTCCACATTCCCGGCTTCCTGACGGAGACGCTCGATGTATGAGAGTCCCAAGACCAGGAAGACGCATGCCAGGACGATGCATAGACGGGATAAAATCCGTCGGGCCATGCGCTTTCGCGACAGAATCCAGCCGATGAGGCTGGCCATGCCGGCCAGATAGGAAACGGCCACCAGCCACATGAGCACGGGCTTGGGAAACAGGAAGACGAACCCGTCGATGATGCGGAACAGGATAAACGTCTGCTGGGGGGTGATCTTGTCCACGACGGCCAGGTTGGCCAGGGCCAGGTTCGCCCGGAGGTCGTCGTCCCCTGGCATGAGACGCCGTGCCCGTTCGTAGTACAGAATGGCCTGTCCGATGTTCTGGAGCTTGTAAAGGCAGTTGCCCATGTTGTAGTACACCGGCCCGCTTTCGTAACCCATCTCCAGTATGCGCTGGTACGTCTCCAGAGCCTGGTCGTAGGCGCCGGCCTGGTACAGACCCGTGGCTTCGTTGAACAGGGATTCTTTATCCTGACCGGACACTCCACCGATGTATGTCAGCCCCAGTGCTACGATTAAAACGAGTCGAAAACGCTGTTGTGGATTCATCCTTATCTCTTGTGCGATTTTTATGTGACGAGGGTCATCGTGAGATGTTCTGATGCAGCGCGACCATGGCTGTCTCGGCCTTGCGCAAGAACGCCTTCATATCGGCTTCCGTGGCATTCGAGGGTGCGAACCGCCGGTAGTCGCACTCGTTCAAGCACGCGAAGTAATCCTCCACCACCCGTTCCTCCACCCCCCGCTTCTGCAGTGTGTGCCGAATCTCCTCGGTCATGATGCCCGCCTCGGCCACGTTCAGCTTGTCGGCCACGTACCCGGTGAGTGCCTTTCCCACCTCGGAATAGAATTCCTTCTGCGTCTGCGTGTTTAGGAGCGATTTGGCCACAGACAGACGCTTCTTTGCCGCATGGCTGGCCCGCCGGTTCCGGGCGTATGCCTCGTCGCCGTGAAGCCGGTCCAGATGCCGCCGGTAAGCCACGGCACCGCCGGTCAGCAGCAGGGGCACCGCGAACACCATCCACAGGATGACGTTCCGGAACAATCCTCCGCCAATCCTCCTGAAGGACGGCATGGCCGTCTTGATGAACCGGATGTCCTGCCCTAGAAGCCGGACTTCTTCCTTGGACAGACCCGAGGGCGCGGCAATGAAGGTGTCGTCCCCCTTGGCCACGTCAATGACCTTTTCGTCGGTGCGGAGGATTTCGTATGCCTTGGATGCGGGATTGAAGATACTGAGTTGCACGGGTCTGATCCTGCGCTGACCCGGCACCCGGGGGACCAGCACGTACTCGTACGTCTTCCTGCCGGATATCACCGAGCCCCGGCGGTTGATGGATTCCGACGATTTCGGCGGATACACTTCGAAATCCGGCGGAAAAGTGATGTCGGGTTCGGGCAGGGTGCGGATGTTTCCCTGTCCCTCCACGGTGATTTTAAAGCTGATGGCCTCGTTGGCCTTCACGCGGGTCTTGTCCACCGATCCGTTAAGTTTGAACCGGCCCACCACGCCCGAGAAATCCGCCGGCTTGCCCTCTTCGGGCAGGGGACGCACATCGATGGTCAGGGCGTTGGACTGCACGCTCTTGCGCACCGACCGGCCAAAGGGATCGCTGAAGAAATCATCGAACAGGTTGCGAGATCGGCGTTGGGTACGCACCTCGCATTCGATGGTCATGGGGTCGATGGTCTTCTTGCCTGGCGTCATCGGGAAGACGGCCATCTTCTTGATAGTCGCCACGGTGTACTGCTTGCCTTCCAAAACCTCGGTGGACGTGGTCGGATTGCCGTCCATGGGAAAGTCTTCCACCCAGAAACCGGCTGTGGAGGGGAGGCGTGAGAATCCGAAGGACGTCACGTTCACCCGTGTGTAAATCTTGTACGTGATGGTGACCGGTTCGTTCTGGTACACCTGCCTCCTGTCGGCCTGCGCGCGGACGAACAGATCGTCCTCGGCCGGCCCCGTATCCTGGGGCGTGCCCGGCTGCCGGGAAGGCGCTGCCTGAGCCGGCGTCTTCTGGATATCGATAGAAATGGGCTCTGTGCGGAACTCCTTGCCACCCGCTTTGACGACCACCGGGCCGATCTGGAACGACCCCACGGCCGTGGCCTGGAAGTAATAGTTGATGGTCTTGGACACGGACATCTTTCCGTTGATGAACTGCATGTTCTGGGAGGTGCCGCTGCCCAGGTATGCGGCAAAGTCGTCCATCTTGGGCAGCTGGGGATTGGACGCGGAATTGATGTCCTTGCCCGAAAGCTCCACCATAAGGGTAAACTGTTGATTCAGCCCAACCGTCGTCCTGTCCACATGAGCCTTTACAGTGATGTCGTCGGCAGTACAAACGGCGGATGTAAAACTCAGCATCAGACCGACGATGATGCCGATGAAAGTCGTGTTACGCGTCATGGGACCGGCCATGCTCCTGTGTGCATTCTGTTGTTTTCTGGTTTCGCGAATCATTCCTGACGTACCGTTACCAATCCTTGGCGACCCGGGCCCTGCCCTGGCCTTGTGCCTGTTGCTTCTTCAACTCTTCCTGATTCTCCTTCAACGCCTCCAGCAGCCGTTCCGCCTCCTCCTTGGACATCTCCTTCTCTTCCCCCTGCTGCTGCTGTTGCTCCTCCTGCTGCTGATCCTGCTGGTCGTTCTGCTGCTGCTGTTGTTCCTGTTGTTGCTGCTGCTGTTGTTGTTGTTGTTGATCCTGCTGCTGGGGCTGGGCATTCTCCTTCATCTTGTTGCGGACGAATTCCAGGTTGTACTTGGCATCCAGGTCGTCGGGATTCAGCTTCAGAGCCTGCTCGTAGGCCAGGGCACTCTCGGGCAGCTTCCCGTTCCGGTACAGGGTGTTGCCCATGTTGTAGTACGTTTTCGACTGGAAAAGGGGATCGTCTGCGTTTAAGGATTTGTTGTAGGCTTCCAGCGCCTTTTCATAATTCTTCTTCTTGTAGAGTACGTTCCCCACGTTGAATTGGATTTCCGTGGAACTGGGATCGTCCAGCAGGGCATCCTGGTACTTGTTGTTGGCTTCGTCGTATTTTTCCTGGGAGAACAATTCATTCCCCTCGGCCACGCGTTTTCTGGCGGACTGAGCCCACACAAACGCGGGCAGGATCAACAGGATCAGGGCCGTAACCATCCGTCTCATCTTACTCGAACCTCCCCTTCCATTCCTTCTTCAGCCGGCGCCGCTCGGGGATGAGCACTTCCAGAATAATCAGGAAGAGGGCGAAGCCCAGGAGCACCTGGAACCGATCTTCGTACTGGGCGTACTGCTGGGAGGCCAGCGCCTTCTTCTCCATCTCCGAAATATCATCGTAGATTTTTTCCAATTCTACCTCGCCGGGAGAGACCCGGTAGTACTTGCCGCCCGTCTCCAGGGCGATCTTCTCCAGGGTGATCTCATCCAGCCTGGTCATCACCACGTCCCCCTGCCTGTCCTTCTTGAACCCGATGCGGTTTCCGCGTTCGTCTATTAGGGGAATGGGCACACCCTGCGAAGACCCGATGCCCACACAGTAGATGACCACGCCTTCCTTGGACGCCACCGTGGCCATCTCCAGCGGCTTGCCCACATGATCCTCGCCGTCGGTGATGAGGATGAGCACCTTGTGCTTCCTCTCCTTCTCCACGAAGGATGTGACGGCCTTTTGTATGGCCTCGCCCACGGCCGTGCCGGGTACGGGAATCAGGTCCGGTTCCATCACATCCAGGAACATCTTGGCCGCGCCGTAATCCAGGGTCAGGGGACACTGGACGAACGCCTTGCCTGCGAACGCGATGAGACCCACCCGGTCTCCCTGGAATTTATCGATGAGGAATCCGATGGCGTGCTTGGCCTTTTCCAGCCGGTTGGGTTTGATGTCCTCGGCCAGCATGGACAGGGACACGTCCAGCGCGATGATGATATCCTGGCCCTCCCGCTGTACGGTACGGAGCCGCGTGCCCAGCTGCGGCCTGGAAAACGACAGGACGATAAACCCGAATCCCAGAATCAGGAGCACGGCCTTCCAGACTTGACGCTTCCGGCTCACGGAGCCCGCGAGCTTCTGAACCAGCGCCGTATTCCCGAACAGGGCCAGGGCCCTCCGTTTCTGGCGGAATGCCAGGACGATAAACAAGATGAGAACCGGTACGAGGACCAGTGCATACAGAAAATGGTGATATGCAAATCGAAACACAATCAGTTCCTTAGCAAAACGACGGTGGTTCGGACAGACGTCACTATTCTATCATCGGGGATGCGGACGCGGATTCCGGCGTCCGTTTCAACTGCTCTCCGATGATTTAAATACCCTTGCACGAGAAAAGCCGATCCTTTCTTTCATCACCTACGGAATCTTTCGGAACCGCGTGTGGGCCAAACCCACCTCTCCCAGGAAGAAGAAGGCGGCCACGCCCACGAAATAATAGAACAACTCCGAGTACCGCGTGTATTCCCGAACCCGAATCTCGGTCTTCTCCATGGCGTCGATCTCTTCGTAGATGTCTTCCAGCCTTTTTCGATCCGTGGCCCGGAAATAGTTGGCGCCCGTCATGTCTGAAATGCGCTTCAGCGTCTCCTCGTCGATATCCACCTGGATGGGGACGTACCGCTTCCCGAAGAAAGGATCGTTCACCGGGTACATGGCCGTACCGCGCGATCCGGCGCCCACCGTGTAGATGCGCACGTCGAACGCCTGGGCCGCCTGGGCTGCCGTGATGGGATCGATCTCCCCCCGGTTGTTCCGGCCGTCGGTCAGCAGGATGATGACCTTGGACTTGGCCTCGCTGCTCCGCAAACGGCTGACAGCCGTGGCCAGTCCCATCCCGATGGCTGTTCCGTCCTCGATCATCCCCACGTGAATCTGATCCAGAAAATTCAGGAGGATGCCGTAATCGATGGTCAGGGGACACTGGGTATATCCCTGGGCGGAAAACACGATCATGCCGATGCGGTCGTTCTTCCTCCCCTTGATGAACTCCGCGGCCACCTGCTTGGCCGCCTCCACCCGGTTGGGCTTGATATCCTCGGCCAGCATGGAACTGGAAATGTCCACGGCCAGGACGATGTCGATGCCCTGGGTTATGACTTCCTCGCCCTTGATGCCCGACTGGGGTCTGGCAAATGCCACGATGAGGAGACACACCACTAACATTCTGAGGAAAAACAGGACATGGCGCGCCCGGGCCGCGCCGGCCCTGTGCACATCCTTCACGGTGCCCAGGTGGGAGAAACGGAGCGTGGCGCTTCGCCGGCTCCGTCCCCGGAAATACCAGATCGCCATCAGGGGCACCAGGAGGATGAGGGCCAGAAACTGCGGGTCTGCGAAACGGAAAAACATCGTTACTCCACCTCCGTTCCGGGTTGTATGGCCTCCCCCTCTTCCTGGACGGTGACCGGGGCAGCTACTGCTTCCCGTTTTTCCACGTCTGTTGGGATGCCTTCCTCCGACGCTTCGGGCTGCGGGAGTACTTCTACGGGTTCTTTATCCTCGAATACCACCTTGGTTCGATCCACGATGTCGGTGGCGATGGTCATGATTTCCTCGTTCTCCTGGGCCGTGGGTATCACCTTGGCAAACTTCACCAGGTCGCACCGATCCAGGAACGTCTGGAACAAGCCGAACTCCTCGGGGGTGATATCGGCATTCTCCAGCCCCTCCAGCACCTCGGTGGTGGTCATCTCCATGGCTACGATGAAGTAACGGCCCTCGATGTACTGCCGGATAATCTCGGACACCTGAATGTAGAACGTCTTGATCTCGCCCTTCTCGAGGAGGTCCGACGCCTTCAGCCGGTCCAGCGCCTCGTAGGCCACCTCGTGGGGCGGCCGTTTGACTTCGGGCTTGGTCGGCAGGAGCCCCTTGCCCAGCTTTTTTCTGCGGACTATGATATAGCCGGCCAGGGCCACAACCGCGATGCCCAAGCCCAGGACGAACCACCGGATCAGGGCCCACAGGTTGCGGGCAATCTCCACCGGCGGCTTGATATCCCGGATGTCGCCGGCCTCGCTGGGCTTCACGCTCTCCACCACGATGTGAATGGGCTCCGACGACAGATGGTAGGCCGTGGAATCCTCTTCCGTGTAGTAGGTGATGGTCAGGGGCGGAATCTCGAATTCCCCGGTGAAGAAGGTCGAAATCGTGTAATCCACCTCCGTCACGATCATGTCGTCTTTCTTCCTAGGCTCGGCCGTCTCGTAATCCCGTATCTCGAACCCGCCCAGGTTGGCCCCCAATCCGGGCATCTCCACGGTCACGTCCTCGTCGTGTACCACGGAAACCGTGTACGTGATCAAATCGCCGATGGTGATGCGGGATTTATCGACGCTGGATGAAATGGAGACCGGGGCATCCCCCGCAAGCACGCGGGCGCCCGTCAGCGCACCCCACAGCACGAGAGCCGATATCAGGGTCGGGATTGTTAATCGTCGTTCTATCATCATTCTATCATCATTGAACCAGGTCGTCGTAAATCTCCACCTTCTCCGCCGTCATCATCCTGCGGACGAGTTCTTCGTACGCCTTCTGCTGCTTCTCCCTCAGGAGGTCCTCGGCCGCTTGCTGGCGGACTTCAGTGAACGCCTTCTGACGCTTCACGTTTCCCTTGTCGTCCTTCTCCACGTACTTTTCCTTGTTCGCCTTGTAAAAGAGTTCCACGTCCTCGGGCGCCATCTGTATCTGCCTGGCGATCTCGTCTTGCAAATACTTCTGCACCATCAGGCTCTTCTTGGCCTGGAATGTGCCCTCCACCACGTCCTTGTCCTTGTCCAGCGCCTTGCGCTTGGCCGCATCGTAAAAAAGCTCCGTGGCCACGAACTGATGGAGAAACTCGACTTTTGCTTTCTTATCCTTCAGTTGGGATTGAATGTATTCGGGAAGCTGGCCGATGTGGTACTTCAAATCCCCGGACGTGATCTCCCGGTCGCCGATCTTGGCGATGGTCGTCCCCGGATGGGACGCGGGCACGGCATCTGGCTCGAAGCTGGTAGCCTCGTCCAGCGCCTGCTTGGCATCGGCCGAACGCTGGAGACGCTCCAGGCAGGCGACGATCTGCTTGTCCACCTGGGGAAGCACGTCGCTGTCTGGATACACATGCTTGACCTTCAGGTAGTAGGCCATGGCATTCTCGTAATCGTGCAGCCGGTCGAAGTAGATATTCCCGATGATAAAATGAATGTTGGCCTGCTGGGGCTCGTCCACATCGTACAGGTCCAGGTATCGCTGATATTCCTTCACGGCCTGCTCGTACAGTTCCCGGTTGTACAGCGCGTTGGCGTATTCCCGGACTTTTTCCCCGTCGATGCTGGGCCGGGATTGCTGAGCGCATCCCAGGAAAACGAGCAGGGCGACAATGCCGACGAACAATCCTTGTGTAACCGTGCGCTTCATGGGACTTCCTTCTATATAGTATATAGGTGAATCGTTTGGACTCCTTCTATCGTGAACGCGGTTATCGAAACCGCTTGGCCCGCATGCGGAAAAACCGGATGAGGGGCTCGAAATACGACTCGTCCGTGTGTATGGCGATGGAATCCACGTTCATGGACTTGAACATCTTGTCTCTCTGGATCATGGCCTGGGATGTTTTCTGGGCGAACAGACGGCGCACCTCCTTATCCGTGGTATCCAGCAGGATCTGCTCCCCGGTCTCTGCGTCTTCCAGTTCCACGTACCCGATGTTGGGAAGTTCCATCTCGCGGGGATCCACGATGTGGATGGCCACGATATCGTGCTTCTTGTTGGCGATACGCAGGGCCCGCTCGTAGTTCTTGGATATGAAGTCGGAAACCAGGAAAACGACGCTCCTACGTCGGATAACCCGATTGAAATAATCGAGGGCAGCCGAGATGTCCGTCATCTTATCCTCTGGCTTGAAGTACAGGAGCTCTCGCAATACCCGGAGCACATGGCTCTTGCCCTTGCGCGGCGGCACGAACTTTTCCACCTTATCCGTGAAGATGATCAGGCCGACTTTGTCGTTGTTCTTGATGGCGGAGAACGCCAGCAGGGCGCAAATCTCCACGGCGATCTCGCCCTTCATCCGCTCGAACGTTCCGAACTCTCCGGAGGAGCTGACATCCACCATCAGGATGACGGTGAGCTCGCGCTCTTCCTCGTAGATTTTGACGTACGGATGCCCGTACCGCGCCGTCACATTCCAGTCGATGGTGCGGATGTCGTCGCCCACCTGGTATTCCCGCACTTCGGAGAATTCCATGCCCCTGCCCTTGAACACGGAGTGGTATTCGCCGGAGAACACATCGTTCACCATGCCCCGTGTGGTGATCTCCAGCCTGCGTACTTTTTTGAGTATTTCTTTTGGAATCATATCCGTCTTGAGTTAAAACGTGTACACCTGCGGACGATGACCGCCGCGCCTGTATCGGAGCGGGCCGTCGGACGGTTTTGTTATGCCGACGACTCCCACTCCCTGGACGTATCTGTTACGGCACTTCGATCTTGTTCAATACTTTGCGGACGACGTCCTCGGCACTGACTTCCTCGGCCTCGGCCTCGTACGTCACGATGATGCGGTGGCGCAGCACATCCATGCCGATGGCACGGACGTCCTCGGGCGTTACGTATCCGCGGCGCTTCAGGAAGGCGTGCGCCTTGGCCGTCTTGGCCAGGTAGATCGATGCCCTGGGCGATGCCCCGTAGGCGATGAGTTCGGCCAGTTCTTCCAGTCCGTACTCCTTGGGATTCCGCGTGGCGAACACGATATCCACGATATACTGTTCGATCTTGGGATCGATGTAGATTTCTTCCACGACCTGCCTGGCCTTGATGATGTCGGCCGGCTTGACCACGGCATCGGGTGTGGGCTCGGGCCCTGCGGACATGCGCCGCATGATCTCCAGCTCTTCTTCCTGCACCGGATAATCGATGGACAGTTTCAGCATGAACCGGTCGACCTGGGCTTCGGGAAGCGGGTACGTCCCCTCCTGCTCGATGGGGTTCTGCGTGGCCAGGACGAGGAAGGGATCGTCCAGTGGAAACGTGTTCTCCCCGATGGTCACGGTGCGCTCTTGCATGGCTTCCAGCAGGGCCGACTGAACCTTGGCCGGAGACCGGTTGATCTCGTCGGCCAGGATGACATTCGCAAAGATGGGACCTTTTTTCGTCTGGAATTTACCGTTCTTCTGATCGTAGATCAGGGTTCCCACCAGGTCGGCGGGAAGCAAGTCCGGTGTAAACTGAATGCGTTGAAACTTGGTCTGTATGGCGGCGGAAAGGGTGCGTACCGTCATCGTCTTTGCCAGACCGGGCACGCCCTCCAGAAGCACATGCCCGTTGGAGAGAAGGCCGATGAGCAGCCGTTCCACCATGTACTTCTGACCGACGATGACCTTGCCGACCTCCTGGTTGAGCGTATCGACAAAAGCACTCTCTTTCTGTATCTTCTTGTGAATGGCTTCAATCGTTTTGTCCATCTATCCTCCTGTGTTTCCAATCTCCATGGATTCGCCGGTTAATTCCCGCGTATATTCCATTTTTTCCGTTTTTTGGATTGCTCTGTTTCCTTCAAAAGCGCTTCCCTCGCCTGGGTCAGATGGGATTCCAGCATCGTCTCCACCGTGGTGTAGGCTTCGTCCAGCTCGGCCTGCGTGGCCTCCTGTCCGGAGAACTTGACCACGTCGGCCTTGTTCAGAAGAGTCTCGCACCGCCGGATCAAGCCTTCGTCCAACTCTTCCCGGGTCAGGGTACCGAGGAGTTCCTCGGTGGTGGCCTCCAGCGTGGCGATGCCGTATTTTTCCGACAGATACCGCCGGAACAGTTTCGAGAGAACCGAGAACGCCTCACGCCGGTCCGATCCCTTCAAATCGACGGATTCCTTCAGTTCCTGGAGATACACCTCCTCCACGATGCGCTTGTCCTGCTTCTCGTTTTCTTCCGGGCCCCGGCGCCTTCGGGAGAGGAAAAACAGAATACTTCCTCCGGCCAGAACGACCAGGACGGCTGCCATCAGAATCCACCGCCGGTCCACTTCTCCTTCCTCGGGCACCGGCTGGATGACTTCCACGCCCACGCGCTGGGTCATCAGATGATGCGTCTTTCCCGTGGTGATGTCCTCGTAGCTCAGGGCCGTGGATTCCACATACCCCATGCCCAGGGATTTGGGCTGAAGCGTGTACGCGATCTCTTTGACCGAGCGCCTGCCCCCCGTGATTCCGGAAACCTGGTTGGATGACGACGATCCCACTATCTCGAAATTCGTGAGCACGGGCTCTTCCAGTTCCACGATTTTGATCAGGTCCAGGTCGCCCTCCCAGGTCATCCGCACGATGAACGTCAGGTGCCGGTTCAGGGGAACCTTGCCGGGCTCCGCCAGCGTGAAGAGTGTGACCGACGTTCGATCCGCGGCGGATTCATCGGTTTGAAGGGAGACACCCCATGTTGTCTTTGACAAACCGATAAAGACGATGAGAACAAGGACAGACACTCTTTTAATCATAAAAATACCCGTAGTTTATCATTCTATACTTGATTCTCAAAAAAAAGTTCCACGAAAATGACGATCAGGGATTTTGGATCAAAAAAAACCGAAACATTCGCTGTTTGTAATGCGACGGGCTTCGGTTTTTTTAACAATGGTTCGACAATGGACGGAACAACGTCTTAATCGTTACCGTCCTCCCCCGTTTGCGTTTCGGCCTCCAGAGCCTTCAGCTCGGGAATATCGTTGATATCCTTGCCCAGATACCGAAGCTCCCATTCCACAGACGGGGCCAATTCGTGATCGGGATAATTCTGGAGAAACGTGTCGTAGGCCATCCTGGCCTTCACCGTGTCTGCGGCATTGTTGGCGTAAATAAAACCGATCATGAACTGACACGGCGCTGCCGACGGGCTGTCCGGATAGTCGTCCAGCACCCTGTTCATCGTGGATATGGCCGACTCAAAATCTTGCAGACCGTTGGTGTACACGAGTCCAGCACGGTACAACGCCTCGGCAGCCAGGGGACTCCGGGGATACAGTTTTACCAGTTTTTTATAGCTGTCGATGGCCTCCGAGAACTCTTCTTGTGTCTCGAGTTTCTTGCCTTTTTCCATCAAACCTTCATCGGGTAATCGACTGCACGTGGCCAGCCATACGATTCCAAGAGCCACAAAAAAAGATGTCGTGAGGATTTTTTTCATCATCAACCTCCATCCAGAACTCCAATTAACACATAAATTTAAGAAGTTTCAATGGAAAAATCAAGGGAATTTTCTTGCGCGTTCACGACTACCGTATCCCCCTTGCAGAAATCACCGGCCAGAATGCGGCCGGCCAGGGGATTGGTGACCATCTTCTGGATCGTTCGCTTCAGCGGCCGCGCGCCAAAAGCCGGCTCGTAGCCTTTTTCGGTCAGCAGGTCGCGTGCCCCGTCGGACAGCTTCAGCGTAATGCCCTGTTTTTCGAGCTTTTGCTGAACCTGCCGGAACTGGAGCTCCACGATCTGGCGAATCTCTTCTTTTCCCAGAGGATGGAACACGATGATCTCGTCGATGCGGTTCAGGAACTCGGGGCGCATGGACTGCTTGAGCATGCGGTCCATGTGGTTCTTGATTTCCTCGTAGATGACGTCTTTGTTCTGTTCATTGATTTTCTGGGACTGCTCCATGATGTAGGGCGCGCCGATGTTGGATGTCATGATGATGATGGTGTTCTTGAAATTGACCGTCCTTCCCTGATTGTCCGTCAGACGGCCCTCGTCCAAAACTTGCAGCAGCACGTTGAACACCTCGGGATGAGCCTTCTCGATCTCGTCCAGGAGCACGACGGCGTACGGCCGGCGGCGCACCGTTTCCGTGAGCTGACCACCCTCCTCGTATCCCACATACCCCGGAGGCGCTCCGATGAGGCGGGACACCGAATGCCGTTCCATGTACTCGGACATGTCGATGCGCACCATGGCGTGCTCGTCGTCGAACAGGAACTCGGCCAGCGCCCGTGCCAACTCGGTCTTGCCCACGCCCGTCGTGCCCAGGAAGATGAACGACCCGATGGGCCGGGCTTCCTCCTGCAAACCCGCCCTGGCCCTGCGGATGGCATCGGACACGGCCTCCACGGCCTCGTCCTGTCCCACCACACGCTGTTTGATGCGTTCCTCCATACGGAGCAGTTTCTCGCGCTCGCCCTCCATCATCCGGGATACGGGAATGCCCGTCCACTTGGCCACCACCTCGGCGATGTCCTCCTCGTCCACCTCTTCCTTCAGCATCTTCCGGTCTTTCTGGAGTTCGATGAGGTGCTGGTTGGCCTTCTCCATCTCCTTCTGCAATTCGGGCAGTTTGCCGTACTTGAGCTCCGCAGCACGGCTCAAGTCGCCGTCCCGCTCCGCTATGGCCGTCTCTGCTTTGACGGCTTCCGTCTCCTCCTTGAGCGCCCGTATGGATGCGATGGTCTCCTTCTCCAACTGCCAGTGGGCCCGGAGCCCCTTGGCCTGCTCCTCCAGGTTGGCCAGTTCCTCCTGTATTTTTTTAAGACGGTCTTTGGACGCCTCGTCCTTCTCCTTCTTCACCGCTTCCCGCTCGATGACCAGCTGCTTGATCCGGCGCTCCACCTCGTCCAGTTCCTCGGGCATGGAATCGATCTCGATGCGCAGTTTGGACGCCGCCTCGTCCACCAGGTCGATGGCCTTGTCCGGCAGAAACCGGTCGCTGATGTACCGGTGGGAGAGCATGGCCGCGGCTACCAGGGCGGTGTCCTGAATCCGCACGCCGTGATGAACCTCGTACCGTTCCTTCAATCCGCGGAGTATGGAGATGGTATCCGTGACCGAAGGCTGGCTAACGAGCACGGGCTGAAAACGGCGCTCCAGGGCCGCGTCTTTCTCGATGTGCTTTCGGTACTCGTCCAGTGTCGTGGCGCCCACGCACCGCAGGTCGCCCTTGGCCAGCGCCGGCTTCAGCATGTTGGACGCGTCCACGGCGCCTTCCGCCGAGCCCGCACCCACCATGGTGTGCATCTCATCGATGAACAGGATGACCTGGCCTTCGGCCTCCTGCACTTCCCTCAATACGGCCTTCATCCGGTCTTCGAACTCCCCGCGGAATTTCGTCCCTGCGATCAGCGCGCCCATGTCCAGGGCCACGATGCGTTTGGTCTTCAGGTTTTCCGGCACGTCGCCCGATACGATGCGCTGGGCGATTCCCTCGGCAATGGCCGTCTTGCCCACGCCCGGCTCGCCGATGAGCACCGGGTTGTTCTTGGTCCTCCGGGAGAGCACCTGGAGCACACGCCGGATTTCATCGTCCCTGCCGATGACCGGATCGAGTTTGCCCTGGCGGGCCAGTTCGTTCAAATCCCGGGCATACCGCTGCAGCGCCTGGTACTTGTCCTCCGGACTCTGATCCGTGACCCGATGGCCGCCTCGAATCTCCTGCAGCACCTTCAGTATGGCGTCCTGGGTAAGCCCGTTCTCGCGGAGTATCTGGCCGGCCGGCGACTTGGCTTCCGAAAGGGCCAGGAGCAGATGCTCCACGCTGATGTATTCGTCCTTGAGTTTCTCCGATTCTTTGATGCTCTTCTCCAGGACGGCGTTCAATTCCTGGGATACGTAACTCTGTCCCACGGCGCCGCTGACTTTGGGGAACCGCTGGATTTCCTCCTGGATGCGGGTTCGGATGGATGCCAGGGGCGCGCCCAGTTTCTTGACCATCGACGCGGAGAGCCCCTTGGGGTCTTCCAGAAGCCCGGACAGGAGATGCTCGGGCTCCACCTGCTGATGCCCGTGCTCACCGGCCATCCTCTGAGCCTTCTGCAGCGCCTCCTGGGCTTTAATCGTGAATCGGTTGATGTCTATCATGTTGTTTTACCTGTTTGCTATTTCGTTCCTACGCTTTCCGTCCCCAGACAAACGATGAGGACGTTTCTCCCTTTTTCTTTCATCCCCGACCGGAGGGCGGGGACGAGGGTGATGGTTGCTTGACCATTATCTCTGTCCTCAGTCAAAACGCGGGGACGAGGGGTCATCCACTGTCACGCGTCCGGCCTCAATCGTTCAATAATTCTCGCGTCGATCCAGTACAGATTCCCTTGACTCGTCTCCTGCGTCCATTTTTCGAAAAAGATGACCTTCCCATCGGGTGTGGCATGCACACTGCACCAAATCTCCGACTCGGGAACGTTTATGACTTCTTTCATACTTTCTGCTTTTGTCCAGCTCCCATCCGGTTTCTTGAAGCTGATATGCACCCCCCCTGTGATACGGTCATTCTCGCGTGAGAAACTATCCACCATGATGTAGCTTCCATCCGGTGCAATCGCAGGATGAGAGACACCGGGCAAGTCGTTGATTTCATCGGGAAGCCTCTTGACTTCCGGGTACTCACCGTCTTTCAGTTCGGCATAGTAAATCCCACTTTCGTCAAAGTAATTCTCACTTGTTGAAGCTGTTGATCCGCCGAAATAAAGCGTCCCATTTTTTTCCATGGATAGAAAGTGGGGCTTGCAATCATTGACGGGAGAGTCGAGCCATGTCGGATCGCTCCACCCGTCCTCCGTTTTATCGACAAACCATACCTGGCCCCAATCATCCATGGTATCCTGGCCGGGTACGGGCCGTCGGGAAATATAATACAGCCGTTCTCCATCCGGAGTAAAACAAGGGTAGCCTTCCAAACAGTCGTACGTGAAGGGCGCCAGTTCAGAGATCGTCAGTTTCCCATCCTCAAGCCGGCTGGTCCAGATACGATTGTCTGCTTCCTGGAGTGATTTCCGTATGAAATACACTTCCTGAAGATCGGGGGACACGTTCAGCGCATTTTCGCTCTTCTCTGTGGTCACGATTCCCGGAGCAAAGACCGTCAGCGTCATGCCCGGCGGTTCCTGGCCGAGATAGGTGCCTTTTACAGCAGAGGTATCGGACTTCCGCGTGCAGCTGCTGAAAACCGATATGAGCAAAATTACGATGCCGATAAAAATGCTTTCCTGTTTCATGGCTGGTTTCCTTCCTCTTCTTCCGTACGGTTCACGAGCCCGCTCCTACCCTTTCCGTCCTCAGCTGGAGGGCGGGGACAAGGGGGGGTGATGACTTGGCCATTAATCTGATTCCCTGAGCGAGGACGGGGACGAGTTGGACCCCTCTCCGTCTGCATCAAACCGGCTCGTATCATCACCCGCATCATCCTGCTTCTGTTTGTCTTCTTTCTGATAAATCACATGCTCCATGGCTCTCTGCTGATCCTTGTTTACCAGCAGGAGCGTCTCGCCCACGAACTGGCCCCGGGCCGAGGGCGACGAGCCTCCGAACGGCGGCTTGATGATCACCCAAACACACATGGCCACGAGTATCAGGATGATAGCTGCGATGATGACCGTGGAAATCATGGTCTACCTCTTGGCGCCCACTCGTTCATCTTGATCGTTTTCTTGGATGACTTGGCCACTCTTTTCGTTCCCTGCCGAATGGATCGTTTCTTTCCGATTCTTATCGCCAGGCCGAGTGAAGGGACGGGCATGTCTCCTTCCTAGGATGAGAAAAGGCGAGAAGCCCCAAGACCCCTCGCCCTCCGCATCACACCGTCTCAATGGGAATATCCCGGGGTTTTACCCGTTCGTGCTTGGGGAGCGTCAGCGTCAGGACGCCGTCCTCCATCTTGGCCTTGATCTGACTCCCGTCGATGGATTCCGACACCCGGAAAATTCGGTAATAGTTGCCGGATTCGATCTCTCTCAGGAGGAATTTATCCGTCTCCGGAACCTCCCGCTGCGTGCGCCCGTAAATCATCAGCTCGTCTTCCGCCAGCTTCACCTCCACCCCGTCCTTCTTCACACCGGGCATGTTGAGCATCATCACAAAATCATCATTCGTTTCAACGATATTCGCCAAAGGAGCGACGAGAAGCCCCTGCTCCCACTCCTTCTGAATGTCTTCTTTGGCTAACATGGTTCTCACCTCGCATGATTCATCATTATTTGTCGTCGTCGACAACCTCAAAATCGGCGTCTTCCACCTTCTTATCCTTGGGCGGTTCCTGCTCGGCCGTGCCCGATGCATCCTGTTCCGGCTGGGCCCCGGCCTGCGCGTCTGCGGTCTGGGCGTACATCTTGGAGGCCGCCTCCTGCCAGATTTGACTCAGGGCGTCGGTGGACGACTTGATCTCATCGATGTTGCCGCCCTTCACGGCTTCCTTCACCCGGCCCACGCCCGCTTCGATCTTGCCCTTGGTCTCGCCGTCGAGTTTGTCGCCGTATTCCTTCAGGTTTTTCTCCGTCTGGTAGACCAGCTGATCGGCCGCGTTCTTGGCATCCACCTCTTCGCGGTTCTTCTTGTCTTCGGCGGCATGGGACTTGGCGTCGTTCACCATCCGTTCGATCTCTTCCTTGGTCAAACCGCTGGACGCTTCGATGCGGATGGACTGTTCCTTGCTCGTGGCCTTGTCCTTGGCCGAGACGTTCAGTATGCCGTTGGCGTCGATATCGAACGTCACCTCGATCTGCGGAATGCCCCGCGGTGCCGGGGGTATGCCGTCCAGGTGGAACCGGCCGATGGTCTTGTTGGTCACGGCCATCTCCCGTTCACCCTGGAGCACGTGGATCTCCACCGTGGTCTGGCTGTCTGCCGCCGTGGAAAAAATCTCGCTCTTGCGCGTGGGAATGGTCGTATTCTTCTCGATGAGCCGGGTAAACACGCCGCCCAGCGTTTCGATGCCCAGCGACAGAGGCGTCACGTCCAAAAGCAGTACATCCTTGACGTCCCCACCTAAGACGCCGCCCTGTATGGCTGCACCCACGGCCACGACCTCGTCGGGATTCACACCCTTATGGGGATCTTTGCCGAAGATGTCCTTGACGATCTCCTGAACCTTGGGAACGCGCGTCATGCCACCCACGAGGATGACTTCGTCGATTTCGCTGGCCGGCAGTCCGGCGTCCTTCAAGGCCGTATGGCACGGCTTGATCGTCCGGGCGAACAGGTCGTCGCAGAGCTGTTCGAACTTGGCCCGCGTCAGCGTCATGTTCAGATGCTTGGGCCCGGCATCCGTGGCCGTGATGAACGGCAGGTTGATTTCCGTCTGCGTCGTGGTGGACAGCTCCATCTTGGCCTTCTCCGACGCTTCCTTCAGCCTCTGGAGGGCCATGGGATCCTTGGACAGGTCCACACCCTCGGCCTTCTTGAACTCGGCCACCAGCCAGTCGATGATGCGCTTGTCGAAGTCATCGCCGCCCAGGTGGGTGTCGCCGTTGGTGGATTTGACCTCGAACACACCCTCGCCCAATTCCAGGATGGAGATATCGAAGGTACCCCCGCCCAGGTCGTACACGGCGATCTTCTCGTTCTTCTTCTTGTCCAGCCCGTAGGCCAGCGAAGCAGCCGTGGGTTCGTTGATGATGCGCTTGACATCCAGACCCGCTATGACGCCGGCTTCCTTGGTGGCCTGCCTCTGGCTGTCGTTAAAGTAGGCCGGAACCGTGATCACGGCTTCCGTGATCTTCTGACCCAGATAGTCTTCTGCCGTCTGCCGCATCTTCTGGAGTATCATGGCCGAAATCTCCGGCGGTGAATACTCATTATCCTCGATCTTGACCCGGGCCACGTTGTTCTTGCCCTTCACGACTTTATAGGGAACCTCCTCGATCTCGCTGGCCACCTCGCCGAACATACGGCCCATGAACCGCTTGATGGAGAAAACCGTATTCTCCGGGTTGGTGACCGCCTGCCGTTTGGCCGCTGCGCCTACCAGGCGTTCTCCCTTTTTCGTGAATGCCACCATCGAGGGAGTAGTCCGGCCGCCTTCCGCGTTGGGAATAACGACAGGCTCTCCGCCTTCCAGCACGGCCACGCACGAGTTGGTCGTTCCCAAATCAATTCCGATGATCTTTCCCATGGTATCTGACCTCCTTCTTCGGTTGTTGTATTCCTATGATGTATTTTTATCTGTCTTTGAGTCCTTTTTATCCGGGGCACTCGTTGTTTCTGTTTTTGGTTTGGGGGATTTCTTCTTCACCGGCCCCTGCACGGACGTCTCCTTATTCTTGTAATCGGTGATGTAGAAACCGGATCCTTTGAATATCAAGCCCGAACCCGTACCGATCAACCTTTTTACCTTGCCCTTGCATACGGGACATATTTTGATCGGATCCTCCATCATGGACTGAAACTTCTCGAATTCATGACCGCATTCTTGACATTTGTATTCGTACGTTGGCATTGGTTTCCCTTTCTCAGTGCGGACTTTGGATACTCTCGTGATTCGCGGTTCGAACTCGCATCATGCCCGCTTCATCTGATCCAGTTGCTCCAGGAGCGCTTCCTCTTCTTTCGTAGGATGCTCGGGCTTCTTCACCCGTATGGTGACGTATTGATCCCCGCGGCGCTTCCCGTTCTTGGCGATACCCATCCCCTTCAGGCGCAACGCGGTTCCATCCTGTGTGCCCGGAGGAACCTTCACTTGAATCTTCTTGCCGTCCACGCTCTTGACCCGCAGTGTGGCCCCGTGTACGGCCTGGGCCAGACTCAGCGTCACATCGCACCGGATGTCGCTCCCGCATCTGGAAAAAAAACGGTGCGGCTGAACCCGGACGGTGACCATCATATCCCCCGGCGGCCCGCCGGCTACTCCCGGCTGGCCCTGCCCCTTCAGGCGTATCTGCTTGCCATCCTCGGCGCCGGCCGGAATCTTCACCGTGTACGTCCGCCGTCCCTTGGTCTGACCGCTCCCGTGACACCGGTCGCACGGATTGGTGATGATCTGACCCCTGCCGAAGCATTTGGGACACGGACGGCTGACTCCGAAACCGCCCTGACCGATGGTGATCCTTCCCCGTCCCCCGCACTCGCCGCAGGCTTGCACCTGGGAGCCGGGCTTGGCGCCCCCGCCGTGGCACACAGGGCAGGTGGTCTCCTTCTCCACGGCAAAGGACGTCTTCCCGCCGGACACGGCCACCTCGAATGGAACGGAAACCCGCACGCCGATGTCGTCGCCCCTTCGGGGACCGCTCTGCCTCTGGCGCTTGTGTTCACCCATATCGAAGAACTGGGCAAAGATGTCGCCCAAGCCCCCGAAGATATCGAATCCCTGCTGATTGAATCCTCCCCGTCCGGGCCGACGGCCTTTGGCGGTTCGGAAACCGCCGAAATCATAATTCCCGAAGTCGAATCCCTGAAAATTGAATCCCTCGCCACCAATGCCCATTTTGCGCATCTGATCGTACTTCTGGCGCTTGGCCTTATCGCCCAGCACCTCGTAGGCTTCCGAAATCTCCTTGAATCGCTCCTCGGCCTGCTTATCCCCAGGGTTGGCATCGGGATGGCACTGCTTGGCCAGCCGGCGGTACGCTTTTTTGATTTCCGCGTCGCCCGCCTTTTCATCCACGCCCAGAATTTTGTAGTAATCCTTTGCCGACATGTTTATCCGTCACCTGCCTGTCCGGTGTATTTGCCGACCTTCACACGGCTGGGTCTGAGAAGCCGGCTGCCGAAACGGTATCCCTTCTGCCACTCCTCCACCACCATGCCGTCCTGGTCTGCACCCGTCTCCTCCACGCCCACGGCCTCGTGCACTTCGGGATCGAAGGGCATGCCCAGAGAGGGCACTTCCTCCAGTCCCTCGTCGCTCAGAACCTTTGTCAGGTTCTTGAAGATGAGGCGGACACCCTCTGTCCGGTGCTCGTCTTCTGGATGATGATCCAGCATCCGTTCCAGGTCATCCACCACGGACAGGATTTTTTGGATCAAGTCCCCCTTGGCCATGGCGTACATCGACTCGCGTTCCTTGTCCACCCGCCTGCGGTAGTTGTCGAACTCCGCCTGCAGCCTCTGCAGATGTTCGATATACCCGTTCTCATCCGGGACGGAACCGCCTTCCTTCTCGCCCGAGACCGTGGGGGATACTATCCGGGATTCTTGTTTGGCTTCGTTCTCCGTCTCGTCGTAGGGACCTGTCACGGGAATCATCATCTCTGATCTGCGTTCCTTCTTGTCTTCTCTATCGTTCATCATTCGGACTACCGATATTGCATTCTACGTAAAAAAGCCCGGCCGGTTTTTCATGAACACCGTTCAGACCCGCCAGCCGGACCGGAACTCTCATCATGCGATCGACGCGTTATGTGACCGAGACATCAATCTCCTTGGGCTTGGCCTCCTCGGATTTGGGCAGCGTGATGGTGAGAATGCCGTCCTTGTACGCGGCATTGACTTTGTCCACCCTCACGGCCATGGGGAGGCTGAAAGACCGCTCGAACGTGCCCCAGGCGCGCTCGATCCGGTGGTAGTTCTTGGACGTATCGTCCGCTTCCTGCTTCTTCACCCCGGAAATCGTCAGGACGTTGTCCTGAATGGAGACTTTGATGTCCTCCTTGTTCATCCCGGGAACCTCTGCCACGACCTTGATCTCGTTGTCCGTTTCAAAAATATCCACGAAGGGATGCCAGACCAGGGACTTGCCCTCCTGATCCGACGACCGTGTAAAATACGCGTTGAACAAACGATTCATCTCGTCCTGGATGCCAAGCATGTCCCGGAACGGCGACCATCTTACGATTGACATCTCAAAACACCTCCTTCCGATTGTTTCGTGAAACCTTCCGTTGTATGAACCAGAATCAGATTTCAATCCGGAACACATGCAACAGCCGTGCCAGATAGGTTAGTCTATTGATTCTATTGGAATTAATTAAAAATGATGGGATCGTAATATGCCTGCTCAAATGACAGTTTTAATGCCTTTTTGGCATTTTTTGCCCATTTGCCTGTCACTTTGACAGGAAAACATTCCAAATTGCACGTGTCCAGACACATCGTTTCGTTCCCGGACGGACGACGGGGACGTCAGGCGACGTCCGAGCGTCTGCTCTTTCTGCCGATTTTTGCGGGCCGACGGATGTCGGGTACGGGGCATAAAAAAAGGGCAGGTTGCTGCCTGCCCTTATCGAACGATGACTCGTCTGGTACTACGGTCACTCGGGGATTTTTATGAATGCCTGATATTCGTTGCTGCGCCTCTGCATGTAGAAGATGACCACCTGTCCTTTGTCGAATTGCCGCAAGGCTCGCCGGTAATCGGACACGGACCGGATGCGGTCGTCCTCGATTCGGGTGAGCACATCACCCACGACGATGCCGGCATCGAAGGCCACGCTGTACCGTTCCACGTCCGTGACGATAACACCCTGGACATCATCGTAATCGTTGTGCCTGAGCTGGGAGCGAATGTCCCTGTCCAACGTCTGTACCTGTAGCCCCAGGTCGGCGAATTCTTCGCTCTCGCTGGTCCCCCGCGCGATTTCACGTCCGGTCTCCCGCTGGCCCAGTTTCACGCGGATGTTCATTTCCTTCTTATCCCGCCACACCGTTAGCGTGACGGTCTCGTCGGGATTCTTCAGGGCCACGGAATTCTGAATCTCGTTGCTGTGGTTGACGTCTTTGCCGTCCAGTTTCAGGATGATATCCATTTCCTTCAGCCCGGCTTTATCCGCCGGACTGTCCTCCAGCACCTGCACGATGCGCACGCCCTTGGGCCGGTCCAGGCCGAACCGTTCCGCCACGTTTTCGGTGACTTCCTGCATGGAGATGCCCAGCCAGGCTCGGGTCACGTATCCCTTTTCGATGAGATCCTTCATGATCTTCCGGGCCAGGTTGATGGGGATGGCAAACCCGTACCCCGCGTAGAACCCCGTGCCCGTGGCGATGGCCGTGTTGATGCCGATGACTTCGGCTTTCAGGTTGACCAGAGCGCCCCCGCTGTTACCTCGGTTGATGGCCGCATCGGTCTGGATGAAATTCTCGATGGCGTACGATCCGCCCGTCTGCTCCCTGTCCTCGTCCTGGATGATGCCGATGGCCCGGCCCTTGGCGCTGACGATGCCCGCCGTCACGGTGGACGAGAGCCCCAGGGGATTCCCCACGGCCAGCACCCATTCGCCGATTTCCAGTTCGTCGGACTTACCCAGCCTGGCGGCGGGAAGACCCGTGGCCTCTACCTTGATCACGGCCACTTCGGTCAGGGGATCTGTGCCGATGAGCTTGGCCTCTAACGTTCGGTTGTCGTACAGGCCGACGCGGATGTCGTCGGCATTCTCGATGACATGATGGTTCGTCAGTATGTATCCGTCACTGGTGACGATAACGCCCGAGCCCAGACCCTGGAGCCGCTGGGTTTCAGGCTGTTGGTTGCGGAATTCCCTTCCGAAAAAGTCTCGAAAGATGGGTCCCCAGGGGTTGTTGTCGCTCGAGGATTGCTGGACCATCCTGGACGTGGCCACGCTGACCACGGTGGGCAGGATTTCCTTGGCCACGGCGGTAAACGCCTTCCCTGTATTCTGAAGCTGCAGCACATCCTGCGACGGCGCAGACGGCTCATCGAATACAACGGCCTCTGTGTTCCGTGTCGCAAATCCCTTGGGTGTCCAGTTTAAATTGGACGTAAAAATGATGCCTATGACAATACCGATAAAAATCAATCCGGCCGCCGACCAACGTTTCGTTTTCGATGACCACATGGCTTATACCTCCTCATTCCTGTTTTTCTCTGTATTCACGGTTTACACGATCTCTTCTATATTCGTACTTCGATTTCTGTCTCTGCTTTGCCCGTCAATCCCTGGCGCCTCGCAACAGGACAAGCCTTAACAGATGGAGCACAGCCACGGCCGTGGCAGCCACGTACGTCAATGCTGCGGCCCGGAGCACCTTCCTGGCCTGCCCGATTTCCTGATCCGCCAGGTATCCCCGCGACTGGAGAAGGGCCAGGGCCCGGGAACTGGCGTTGAACTCCACGGGCAGGGTGACCAGTTGAAAAAACACGGCGCCGCTGAACAGGATGATGCCGATATCCATCAGCACCGGCGACGTGAACAAAAATCCGATGAAGAACAGGGGAAAGGCCAGGGTGGAACCCAGATTGGCCACGGGGAAAATGCCCTGGCGAAGCTGGAACGCACCATAGGCTTTGCTGTGCTGCAGGGCGTGGCCCACCTCGTGAGCCGCGATACCCAGGGCAGCCACCGACCGGCTGCGGGAAATCGACGTGGACAGCCGCAGGGTCTTCGAGCGGGAGTCGTAATGATCCGTCAATTTGCCCTCTACTTCCTCCACCTGCACGTCACCCAGTCCGCCGTCGCTGAGGAGCCGCTGGGCTACGTCGGCGCCCGTCATTCCCGAGGATGCCGGTACCTTGCTGTACTTGTTATACGTACTCTTGACCAGAAACTGGGCCCACAGGGCCAGCAGAATGGCTGGAATCAGCAAGAGCATGGTGGGGTCGTAAAAGAGATAAGGCATATTCAAAATTCCTCATATTTCTATAACAAAACCGCACGACACCTGATATACATGCTCTTTTACGCAAGTGTGGTTTTAAAAGTTCCTGCAAGAAATTGTATTCGGACGAGAGAAAATGTGATTAAAAATGAAGCGCCAACTGGACACCATTGGAAGTCGCGCTCATTCGGATCTTTCCGATGGGAACCCGGACTTCCATGGGCCGGAGCGCGATGTAGAGCGAGCCCACGCAGAACAATCCGGAGATGATGCTGGCTGCCAAGGCTTTCTTGGAGCTGTTCAGGTATTGAAGCTCTTTGTCTTCGTCGTTCATGACGTCGTCGGCTTCTTCCCTGTCTTTCCGGTATCGACTGTACCGGTCTACGCAGTAGGCGCCCGACGTGATGGCCAGCACGATGAACGGAAGGAACGGCCGCCGGATTTCCAGGTAGTAGCTCATGCCCTCTTCAAAATCCAGGACCTTGTTGTCTCTGTAAATTTTGGAGATGTTATCCTTGGGCAGGACGATGACGCTGCCCTCCGTCGTCCTCACGACGAATCCTTTTTCGATGATCCGGACGACTTTACCCTGAAACTTTCGGCCCTTTTTGGTCACGATGGTATCCGTAGCCATCGTCTGAGAAACAACGCAGAATAGGAGAAATACGCAGATCACCCTTTTCATACTGAAAATCCTTCGCTCATTCCTACAAAATTCCCTGTCTTGACATGCCCTTCGTCCGGCATCTGTATGAATTTTGCAGAAACCATGCCAAATCGTTTTTTTTAGGGATGCGTGGGTACTCAGTACTCTCTGAACAGGGAGACCATGATCCGGCGGTTGAGATACCGTCCGACGGGTGATTCATTATCACCCAGAAGCACTTCTTCCCGGTTGGCCCGGAGCCGGACTTTCATCGGCACTTTCTCTCCGAAACCCACGGGTGTTTCGATTCGACTGAGTACGTCGCTGTACTGGTCGGGATAGGCGGCTTTCAGTCGTTCCTTGAAGGCTTGGGTAAAGCTCTGGGCTCTCTGCAGAGACAGACGCTGGTTCACGCCGTCGGGTCCCACGGCACAGGCATGTCCCTCGAACCGCACACGCAATTTCTTATTCGCCACCACTTCCCTGGCGATATCCATCAAGCGATCCCAGTAGAATTGATACACGGGCTGGGTCTGGGCAAACTTGGCCGCGCCGAACACCTCATGCCTGCGGATCGTCCTCCGCTCCAGGAGGAACACCGAATCGGGCCGGGTCTGGAAGGTGCGTCCCAGCTTATCCACCAGGGTCAGTTGATAACGATACCACTGGTTGCGGGGCACGAGAAGACCAAACATGTCCATGCCGTTCCAGATGACGGTCCCATACAGGTTCATACCCTGCGCGAAGGGCAGATCCCTGGAATCGATGGATCGGGGCTCCCCCAGGATGCGCCATGTCCGCGTTTCTCCGGGAGACACGATATCCACTCGGAAGGATACGCTGTCCCGGATGGTCGTTTCCACGTCCACTTTATGGGGCCCGAAAATCGTCAACTCGTGCTCCTGGGCCACACGAAAAGTGACCACGCGGTTCTGTTCCATCAGCCACTGGGCATCCTGCGGATCGACCGGCATGGGCCGTCTGCCCAAAATGGTATCGGGATGGTCCTTCACCACGACGATCTGGGACGGTGGCACTTCCAGCCGTTGGAGCAGCATTTTCACGTTCTCGGCGCGCTCGTCGGCCAGGGACACGTCCTCTTCCCCGCTCAGGGCGTCGATGGATCCCATGACCTGGATCGTGACATCGGGATTCTGGCGCAGTCTTTGGGCCAGGGTCGTCAGCACGGGTTCCAAGGCGTCGCCGTTGGAATAGTATGCCGGCTCCACGGTACTGGAATGGGGCGCAAAATAGATTTCCGGGACCAAGGGAATTTCCAGATAGTCGTATTCCGTGGATACCACTTCCACGGTATCCGAGGCGGACAGCGTCCCCTTGGGTACGGAGACGAACACCGCCTGCCTGTGGTTGTTCTCTTTCTGGAGCTCGTAAATCGCCGATGCGGGATCCAGGCTCGCCGTGATGCGGTGCGGCCCCAGCAGCTCCGTCGACCATGGAATGGAGAAAACCGTATCCTGGTATTGGCCCATGCCGGGAAACACCACGTCCAGCAGCGGGCGCGACACCGTGTCTGCGTCCGGGGTTTCGGGTACGAATACATCCTGTACGACGAACCGGAAGCTGTCGGGCACGGCGATGCCCTCGTTGGCCACGGATATGGACAGCGATCCCTGCTCCGGCGTGGTGGTTATCCAGGGGGTGGGCGTGAACGCGATCTCCCGGACGACGAGATCGGCCGTTTCTACCACAAACCGCCACACTTTTTCCCGCCCCCGCTTGGCCAGCTGGGCATGGTGGCCCAGGTCGTACGCGGCCACGGCCCAGTGGTACACACCGCCTTCCCGAACCGGGCATGCGTACATCGTCGTGGGCACGGATTCGCAGTAGAGCAGGGAATCCTTCAGGGCCGAGGCCATGAAGGCGTCCATGTCCCGCTCCAGCCGCCGGACGGCCCGGTCGACCCTCTTTTTATCCTTGTCCACGATGACGAGATAAGCGACCTCGTCGAAGGGATCGGGATCAAAGGCTTTCTCCCAGTTCAGCGTCACCGCCGACGTCTCCCCCATCACACGGGCCGTAACGACCTGGGGATCCGATAGCCGGAACGGCTCCGGTGCCACGGGATAGTGAGAGACGGCGCCCCGGTACGTTTGCTGCAGGCCGTCGCCGTATCCGGCGTTGGCAAAATCGACCTCCACGGCATCCCCGAATCGCGTGGGGAGACCCAGGAGGGAATTCACGACATCGTCCCAGCGCAGGCTGATGCCAAAACTGAAATCCCCCAAATCCTCGCCGTCACGCTTGTAGCCCGCACGCACGCCGACGATATCCCGCCACCAGACTTCCGCACCGCCCGCGAACACCCAGTCCCTGTCCTGGACGTTAAAGGCATCCGCAGCCAGGAGCAGACTGAAGCCGCCGTGGCGTCCCATCTTGAACGAACCGCCGGCCCGCAGGGTTCGCGGCAGGGAGGTGGGATCGGTGTCGAACGTCATCGTCGGCCCCAGGTGGAGCATGGCCACACCCAGGGAGATCACGCCGTAATCGAATATTCCCATGCCTGCGTCGCCCAGGGCAAACCGATCCGGCTTGACCAGAAGGCCGACATCCGCGGAAATCCCCTCTGCCGAATACGTGTCGAAACGGCACGAAAGGGCCCGGACGTTGACCCCGATGGCCAGGGCCCGGCTGATCCAGTCCAGCCTCTGCCCCACGGACACGCCGGCGACGATGTGCCCGGCCGAGACCGAAGGCCGTCTGCCATCCGTGGAATCCCACGAGGGCATGCCCAGGTAGCTGGCATGAAACCCCAGCGTGGTCTTCCGGCTCCCGATGATGCGGAATTGCCTGGCAAAGGTCACACTGGCCTGGTACACGTCGGCAAACCATCGGTTGTAGCCCGCCGACCACTGCCACTGGCGGATGTGTCCCAATCCGCCGGGATTCCAGTACGTCGTGTACACATCATCGCCCACACCCGTGAACACGCCGCCCATACCCGCCTGCCGGGCTCCCACGCCGATCTTCAGGAAGGGAAGACCGATACTCTCCTGCCCGTAGGATACGGTGGATATAATGAGTGTGATAATTATAATAAGAAAAGCAAGCCTGTCTGCTCGATTCATTCTCATACGCTTCACCCCTCATCATCGAACGATGATGAATTTCCTGGCCTGCTGAAAATCTCCTGATGTGAGGATGGACACGTAGATGCCGCTGCCCACCAGCCGTCCCTCCTCGTCACGTCCATCCCAGGTGGGGTAATTCCATCCGGCCATGGCCATGCCGTCGTACACTGTCTGGATATACGCTCCCGAAATGTCGTACACCATAAGCTGGGCTCTTCGGTTGGAATTCAGCATGAAAGGCATCCGCAGGGAGCCGTGCGCCCGGGGCCGGAAAACGTTCTCGTCCAGCATGAACACATCGGCACTGCGAACCGTCACGGAATCGGCGGCCTGGTAAGGCTCACCCCACTGTTCATCCACGGTTTCCAGGACGAACCGGAGTATTTCCTCCCCCTCGCCCGTACTCATCCGGGTCTCCCCGAAACTGGGAACCACGGTCGTCCACTCGCCGGGCACCAGGGTCGTCGCTGCGATGAAGCCGTCGCCGTAGGTGTCGTTCTCCTCACCGCTCTCGTAGAAGATGCTGATGTCCCACGTGCGTACCGCTATGGGTGTCATCACACGCACGAGCACGCTGTCCCCCGGTGTGACGATTTCGGGCGTCACGCTGATCTGCGGCGGCGCCGGAGCCACACCCACGACGTAGATGGTATCCCCGTCGGACCGGCTGAACGTGTCCGATCCGTCCTGCCAGGTGACCGTGACCGTGTTGATCAGCGTGTCTCCGCGGGGATGGATGTTCTCCTGGGCGTTGACGAGACACCGGAACACGTAGGTGACCGTCTCCCGAACCCGCGAAAGCAGCGTATCCTGGATGACCCATCTCAGCGTATCCGTGCCCTGAGGTAGCGGTGTCGGAGACACCGTGTCCAGAAAATCCACCTTGGCGGGCAGAATATCCTCCACCACGACGCCGTTCACATCCAATTGCCCCTGGTTGATGACGTTCACGGTGTACGTGACCGTATCCCTGGGATCGACGTACCAGTAATGGATGCCCAGGGAATCGCCCACACCCGTCTTGCGCGGCACCACGTCTGCGGGCGACAGGGGTCTGTACCACAGCGTATCCCGCGCCACGTTGTTGGCCGTTCGCACCGTATCGTCGGGATGGGAATGGGACAGGGTGTTGACCAGAGCCGTATCGGCCTGCACCCAAAGCGTATCCACGAGACACCGGTAACTGTAGCCGAACGTGCCTCCCACGGACAAGGAATCCAGAGTCCAGGTAACGCGGTTGCCCGCGACGGAATAGGGATTCAGGGTCGAGGAGTAAATCTGAAAATTCACGGGCAGCACGTCCTGGATGGGGATGTCGTACACCGGCTGGTGGCCCCGGTTGCGGACGGTCACGCTGTACCGGACGGTATCGATGGTGGGCTGGATGAACGCATCCCTGGGAAAGCCGATTTTCTCCACGGATACATCCAGGATACCCAGAATCGTCCGAAAGACGCCCGTGTCGCTTCCCGCATGCTCGAAGGCCGATACGCCTACATCCACGGATCTCCAGGTGTTGTTCTGAATCGTATCTGACGATGTGTGGGAAAGGACATAGTAGTTGCGCAGGAGCCCGTCCATGAGCTCCAGCGTTTCCTCCAACTCTCCTCCCTCCGAAGGATAGAGAACCATTCCGCCCGTCTCATCACAGAGGGCCGTGAGGGTGTCCGACGGGCTTCCGCCGGCTGCCAGGTCGATGATAAAAATGGGTATGCCCATCTCCCTGGCGCGCCAGACGACGTCCCATCTCGACCGCACACTGCCCTTATCCTCCCCGCCCGTGACGGTCAGAATGGCGGACCTGTTGCTTCGTTCCTGTGCTGTCTGTATCCCTTCCCACAGTCCATCGTACAGTCTTCTCTGGGCATCCGTAAACGGCTGCCCCAGGGCGCTCTTCAACAGCGCCCCGTCCTGGGTAAACGGCTGCAGAACATCCGCCGAATTGCCGAAACCCACCACAGCGGCCCAATCGCTCCGTGAAAGCCCGTCCACGAACCCGTTCAGGCCGGAGCGGATATCCGCCTCCCAGCCTGCCAGGTCCGCGGAAAAGTCCACGGCCATGACCGCAGAAATCGCCCCGCCGGTAACCTCGGTGATACCTATGCTGGATCGGACGTCCGGGTTGTCGGGCACCGTCGGGTCATAGAAATGAAACTCGTGAAACCGGACCCACACGTCCTGAACCGGTGGTCCCAGTTCGGTGGCCTCGGACCGGTTCAGCCAATCGGCTTGATTGGCCAGCCGGTGCACCGGCCGGTGATTCTGGTCTATCACATTCACGGTCGTTAATACAGGACGCGGAAACCCTCCCAGTATTCCGCGTATGTCATCGGACAACGAGATATCGCTCACGCTCACGATGAGCGTGTCGATCCCTACCGTGACGGTACAGTCGTCCTCGTTGTTGGTTTCGTTCAGTTCCGGGATATCATCAAAGGCATCGACGTGCACGATGACGGTATGCATGCCCATCGTTGGATCGGCCCAGATGCCCTCCACCCGCACCGTATCCCCCCGGTTCATGGCCAGGACCGTGTCCACGTCCACGGGATCGGCACCCAAACCCTGCACGTAAAAACCCACGCGGAAGGACGACACCGGGTCGGCACTGCCCTGATTCATCACATCGGCCTGGAGCTTCAGTGGATAGCCGGGCGAAGCCGTTCCCACGGGCGGTACGCACTGGACGGTCAGGTCGGGCCGGCCGAAGGCGTAGAGACTGTCGCGGGCGATGTTGTCCCCGGCGATGGAATCGAACAGGCAGGAGACCATGCCCAAGTTCATGATCTTGGTATCCGCCACGCGCATGTACGGACTCACGCGCGCGCGGTACTGAATGCGCAGCGTATCACCCGTATCCAGGCGGGGCACGTACCAGAGCACGGAGTCGGGCCACACCGTATGATCCTGTATCAGGCCGTCGGGCGTGGCCTCGTAATCCACGAATGTCAGGGGTTCCGTCAGAAGATCCTTGATGTATACGTAGGGGGCCCAGCTTCGGCCGTTGCTCACTACGGTGAGGTCGTAGGTCACCGTATCCCCGGCCCAGGCGTAATGGAATCCCGACGAGGTGGAATCCGTGGTCACCTGCTTGGTCACGCCCACGTTGGCCGCGATGAGATCGATTTTGTACTGCCCCCGCTTATGCCCGGTACCCGCCTGTCCGTCCTCGTACTGGTGGTTCAGGACGATATCCACCCAGCGGTGCGTGCCGTCGGGAATCGGGTCCGTGGTTCGGTGGGCCAGCACGTACGAGCCCCGCAGCAGGCCGTACACCTCCAAGTACACATAGGCGACATCCTCCCGGGTCTCTGCATGCCTGTACACGCCTCCCGTCCGTTTTGCCATATATTCGAGCTTGAAGCTGTTAATCCGGCTTCCCATACCGATGGTAAAGATGGGAATGTTCAGGGAGCGGGCTTTCACGACCAACTCTTCCGTGGTCGGGCCATACCCGTGATCCCTCCCGTCGGTCAGCAAGACCACGGCCTTCTGCTGGTTGACCGTATCGGCCTGACATTCGTCCAGGGCCGCATCGACACCCAGGTTGACGCCCGTCCCGCTCATGTACCCATCCAGCGTATCGATGGCCGTCATCAATCCCGTGGTATCGTCGGTAAAGTGCTCGATGTGCCAGACCAGGCTGTCAAATTTAACAATCGCGGCACGGTCTCCGTCGTGCTCCACGGGATCCATCTTCATCCGCCGGACAAAAATTTTACCGGCGTCGATGAGCCAGGCCAGCTTTTCCCGTGATGTCCCGTCCGGATGCACATTTGGATCGGCCATACTGGCGCTGAAGTCCATGGCCAGGGCCACCGAAACACCCAGGTCCGTGTACTCGGTGACCATAAAGTCCAGGGAATCGGGCGATGGAGGATCGGGCTGCTTCACGTCGTTCTGCGCCGGGAGGGTCGTGTCTTCCACGTGGTACTCCAGGATCGTCTTCCAGATATCATTGACGACCTGGCCGGACAGCGTGGTATCCGACGGCCCCAGCCAGCGGGAGGTATCCGCCAGCCCGTGGATGTACATGCCGTTTTGATTCTTCACGGTGACCAGGGACATTACCGGATAGGGAAACATCGGCCGTTTGCCCTTGATGGTGATGTTGCTGTCAGCCGTAATCCAATCGAAGGAGATGTCGAGATTATACTGAGCCGGAGCAACGCGCGGAAACAGAAGGGTGGTGCCAATGGCGAGGATTGAAAAGACGGATTTGATTGTTCGAGAGATGTCGATACGAAAACGTCTCTGACTCATTCCCACCTCTTCGGTAAAAAAAAAGCTGCCTCTCTTCCGTGTTCATTGGATGGGTGGTAGCCAGAGACTCATGCGCACCAACGGCATAACTGGACTTGGCATAACCCTCCGTCCCTGGACCGTCCAATGGTACACAGAAAAGAGTGCATGCCGCTGGTTTTCCCCTAAAGCGTTAAATAATAAGTATATTTTGCACTAAAGTCAAGAAAAAAATTATTTTTTTTGAATTATTTAATTTCTAATAGAATAGAGAGGATGGAGGACGGATTGCGGGAAAAATCCATACATTCCCGCTTTTTCCCTTGATTTCCATGCAACGATGGGTTAAAATCAAGGGGTACGGAATGATCCCGGGGGGGATATATTCGGATTGCGAGGGATTCTGCCGGATTTTGAGAAGGCGTCTGTACGCTTTTTCGGATATTTCCGCCCGGCATTTTCGAGAGGATCGGGCGATCCGACCCATGCCACCGATTTTTCACGATGCTTGACTGCGGACATGATGATCGAGTCATGTCTGCGACGTCGGACAAGGCCGGCGGACGCCACCCCTGCAGTTAAAGTATAGGATGGACGCACGATGGACACCATTCTCATCGTCAAGACCGGATCGACCATGGACGACCTGAAAGCCCGGAAGGGTGATTTCGAGGATTGGATTCTGGCGGGCATGGGTATGGAACGCAAAAATGCCCGAATCATCGATGTGCAAGATGGCGCCCCCCTGCCCTCTCCCCAGGGGCTGCGGGGCATTGTCATTACCGGCTCCCACGCCATGGTCACGGAACATCATGAATGGAGCCGGCAGGCGGCCCGGTGGGTGAAACACGCCGTAGGAACGGCTGTGCCCATACTGGGCATCTGCTTCGGGCATCAGCTCATCGCTCACGCCCTGGGCGGCGTCGTGGGAGACAACCCCAACGGCCGGGAGTTCGGTACCGTGGATGTCCGTTTGAATTATAAAGCCGGCAGAGACCCGCTCTTCCGCGGCCTGCCCCAGACCATCCGCGTCCATGCCAGCCACACCCAGTCCGTGCTCACGCTCCCGCCCGGGGCCCGTGTGCTGGCGTCCAGCGCTATGGATCCCCATCACGCCTTCGTCTGGGAAGACCGCGTCTGGGGCGTTCAATTCCACCCCGAGTTCGATGCGGAGATCACCAAAGCGTACATCGAAGCGTACAGGACGGATTTGCAGGCGGGGGGAAACGACGTGGACACGCTCCTCAGGTCGTGTGAGGATACCCCCTACGGCACGGCCCTGCTGATGCGTTTTTCTAGAATAGTGGAGAAAGATTCCAAAGGATAAGAGAGTCGGTTGATCCGACCATGCGGTTAGGTGCCGTATTTTGCCGGAGGACGGGTTGACAATACCCGTAAACCCGAAACCCCGGGCACCTCACCCGGGGTTATGGTTTAGCAGTTAGGAAAGAGACGTTCCGTTTTTTCGCACGGCATGGCGGGGCGAGACTGTCTGTCCGCTCCGACGATTTGCCGCTGATATGGCGTTCCCGACGTTGCTTAAAACTCGGCAGCACGTCCCTGGGCGCGGGCCGTGATCTGTTCGAAGTATCGGTCGTACGTGTACCGGGCCGAACGGATATCCCCGGTGATCAGTTCCCAGGGGCCGTTGATCTCCCGGATTTCCGTCAAAAGTTCCAGGGTCAGCTTGGTATGCAATTCGTCCACGCGCTCGACCTTGGCCTTGAACCGGGCTCTCTTTTCACCCGTGAACGTCCTGCTCTCGCTGGTCACCGAGGCTCTGCCTTCATCCGATCCTTCTCTGGGAGGGTTCAATCCGGCACCCAGCCTATAATCGGTCTCGATCTCGCCCGTCTGTTTATCATCCTTATTGATCCGGTAGCCCAGCTCATAAATATAATTCTTCGTAGCATCGTACACCTTGTCGTATCCCGCTTCGACGACTCTGAACTGACCGTACGGCGTCAGACCCTTTACTCCAGAGCCGGCACACTGAAGCATGACAAATGCCACACACAAGACCAGCAGGACAGTCGTGAATGTTCTCATTGCTTGAATCCTCCATAGTGATTGGATTGAACGATTCTTCCAAGCAGGATTTCTCTCGGTAACCGGAACGCATCGATAAAAGATTATAGTTTCCGAAAAATGAACGGACTCATCCGTATGATATTCTTGTGTACGATGATTTTCTGAATAAGATACACGCCGGAAAATATCCTGCAACTCCTTCCATACATGGATTAATACGTATATACGGAGAATAACCCTCTCTTTCTATCCGAATAAAATTACGGATTCTCAACGCTTTACGGATTTAGGACGATTCAGGAGGAGGCCGGACGCGCCGTTCGTTGAGTTTGGAAGCTTTTATGGAGAAAAAGGATGTTGTTCTCATGGAGAGAGTGAGGGAGATATTAAAGAAGCCGTCCAGAATCATCGGGACGGATTCTCGTATACTGGTTTAAAAATATGGCAATTATATACATGAGATGACCAAGTAACAGATTAAAGAAAGGAGAAAAAAAATGTTGAAACATAAATATCATTTTAAAAAAGATAAAAGTCATTTTGGTCCTGTGCGAAAAATATTTGAGAAACAATTATATATAAAACTTAATGTTATTGATGATGATTTAGCACAAGAATTGATACAATTTGAATATCGTGATTTCGCCACTATCGGCTATGACTTCCCAATTAGATTACAAATGATCGTAACGTTAAAGAAATTACTTGATGAATATCGCAACAAAAACACCAGCGACGGTAGCAATTGCAATAACAATGTTTAAACAAAATAATCTGTTTGATAATTTTTCGTTAGAATTATTTACTTCTTCAAATATTTTAGCGATAGCTGAAACAATTCTTCTTTCCTGTAAAATAGGATGTTCTGGTATGATACTTAAACTATCAATTAAATCCCATTTATTCATGTTTTTGTAGTCGTACATATTTTCTGGGCCATTGTTTTTTTGGGACATGGCAAGCACTCCTATTTATAATTGAGAACTATTATGAATTATTTTTCCGTTTTACGTGGTGGTTTAACTCGAACAATTCGAGTAAGAAGCTCTTTAAAAGACATTTCTATATTTAAACGCTTTTTGTATTTTTGGGGATGTTTTTCTGGAGAGTCTTTTTTCATAATGTTTCCTTAGCTGGGAGGTTAATAATGTTTAATTCAATAATGCTAATTTTTTTGGGGATTAAATATACCAAGCCTGTATCTATTGGTGAATTTAGTATCGAATTTTGCTGTGCCCATATCTTTTTTAATATCTTGAAGTATATTAGGTATCTCTTTGGTCAAAGGGGTGAATATATTAATGATTCTGGCATGTATTTTTGGGTAAGCAGAAGTAAACTGTTGAGAGTCCAGCGGTCTATTGCCAACATTCAACTCTTTAATGATTACATTAGGGTCTTTGAGCATCTTGAGATTATCAGAGATTCCATCAAGGATGATACCAATCCTTGAGTATATTTTTTGGGGAATAAAAATATATGATTTGCTGTGTGATACCTGAAGATTGTTGAAGGATTTAAAAATGCTTTCCAGATTATTTGATGGGAATGATTCGTTTAAAAAAGAAATTAAATTCTCAGATAAGTCGGAATATGCTTTTATTTTTGAGGCATAAACAGCTTCTTTTACATATTTCATTTTTGTGAATAAATGGCCGAAATATGCGGCTAAAAATAAGGCTAATATTTTTAGCATAGCGTCCATGAGATTGAGAAGTTTTAATATTATTTCTATATTCATTTTTCTCCCCTTGCCCCTTGGATTAGAATGTGCTTTAAGCGATAGGCTCTTTATAAAATAAACTACTGGAAATATGTCTAAGAGCAATATAAAATCTTTGCGAATCTTTCAGCTTACGAGTATTGTATCTGTATTCAAATTCTTCGCAATACCTAAAAAGATGATCGACCGAAAATTGGTGATAAATTCCAACGATTCAACGCTTCAAAAGACTCCAGAAACCTTCAATGGTGTTTACGTGAATAATGCCACGTGCATATTCTTCATTGCTATGATATATTCTTTCATTTTTTTAAAATATAAATATTTAGCGAGCCCCTACCGCAGACACGGAATGCATCTATCCTTGCTACTTTTAAAATGCTGAATGAACCTTATATCTTTGATGGATATGATGCGTAAATAATACATTATTTTCGTTAAGAAGTCAAGAAAAAATTTAATCGACCTGGGATTTCCAACAGCCAGCCCATCCTCCTCTCCTGACGAATTCTCCCAACCCATAGCATCCGAAAAACCCATGGCATTAAATTTGCTTAAAACGCACATTACTAAAATGTTTGTCACAAATTCTGCGACAGCAGCATTCCAGATAAGGAGACACCGGAAACTCGACCGGAAACGAATCTAGCGTTAATTCAAGGAGTACTGTAC
>Ga0180438_10000976_pt1 | contig 52247 bp, 50 predicted proteins | sample SS_ome_12_FD_132455 | JGI IMG/M metagenome (GOLD analysis project Ga0180438, IMG submission 132455) | Hypersaline lake sediment archaeal communities from the Salton Sea, California, USA - SS_3_D_2 metaG | ecosystem: Environmental > Aquatic > Non-marine Saline and Alkaline > Hypersaline >...
CAGGGTTTGTCGGTTGACCAGCACGCTGTTCTGCTCTGTGCGACCGTAGGCCGAGGCGAACATCAGTGTTGCTGCCATCGTGCGACCCGACTGCCGCCCCGCCAGCACGACGTCGTCGTCGGGAATGTTGAGCATGCGCATCAGCTCCCGCTGGAAATCGAAGAGCGGGTCTTCAATCGTCGTGAACGGTATACTGATCGGCGTTGTCATCTGGCTGGTCGCTGACATGGTATTGCATTATAGGGGCTGCCCGGCCCAGCACAAACAGCGGTTGTACGGAGATCGTCCTGGTCCAGCCCTGCCGGACGGGCGGTTGCTGGTCTGCCCAGTTGATAAACTCCCACTGTGGGTGGTTTTCAGTGATTATCGGGATGCTGATCACTCTCGTCCACCTGAGTAGTCTGGGCGTCGAACTCGGTAGACTGCATCTCGTAGGCACCGGCCTCGAAGATGTCCCCGTTACGGTTCGGCTCGCCAGGCGTGGGCTGGAGGTTGAACGCTAGCGTGAACGGCTCGCCAGGCACTGGGTTCGTGGCCCGCATGGCTACGCTGGTGCGATGGATGCCGTCGTCGCCAACGAACTCTCGGACGTCCGTGATCTCCATGTCCTCAAAGCGGACATCGGTGCCCGCCCTTGCGAATTCACCACGGACACGGGACAGGACCGCAGGGTCGATCTCTTGGACGTCGTCGATCATCACCTGGTTCGCTCGCACGCCACGGATCCTATCCGCCTGGCCCTCCTGGAACGCCGCCCGATCAGCAGGCGTATGGATCCGCGAGATGTCGAAGAACTCGGGCGACGGGTTGTTGACGGACAGTGCATCGGCGGAGATGTCCTCTCGGGAACCAAGCCACTGCCGCTCCTGCTCCAATGTGGCAACGCGGGCCTGGATCGTCTCCGGGAAGACTGCGTGGATCTGGAACGCGACACCGTTGTAGTAGAACATGTCGCGGATGCCGTTTTGATGCAGAAGGGTCACGCGCTCCCGAGGGAACTCGTAGATGTCGCCCTCGCGCACGTTCTCGCGACGCAGATCCGTGGTCGTGACATCGCTGACCGGCCACCACGGTGCCAGGTTGACGAACGTCTCGTCGTTGCGGTGCTGGACGGCCACGATGAGGAATGCCTGGCCGTTGACGCGGACGACGCTACCGATCTCCCTCGGTGTGTTGTCGTCGAAGTCCACAAGCGAGGCATTCATCGACAAGCAGTATTGCTCGCTGACGTCCACGAGCCCGGCGATCGGGATCGTGCAGAACGGGATACTAATAGCCTCTGCCGTAATAGGTTCCCCTTGCGAACGCATAACTGGATCCGATTCCTCCCCAACACAGGTCGAGGTTCATGGATGACTTCTGCCTCTTGACGAAGTTCACCCAGTTAGCCCATCTGCGCTCGGCGGCTCGGGCATAGTTAGGTTCCTTATCCTGGTCGTTTACTTGAACACCCGCCGCCGAGTATGTCAAGTTGTTAGCACGGAAATTCTCCTCGACCATCCAGAACAGGTTAGCCGCGATTGCCTCCAACCAGTGGTAGCGGTACGGGAAGTTCTGGGTTGTCATCCGGGGATCCAGTGGTGGCGGGATCTCGTTCCAGTAGTCGATCGGACGGGAGATGGCCAAGGCAATCTCTGCGTCGTCGAACTTGATGTTGTCAAGGAGCAGGCTCTCTGCCGGGGAGCTGTCCCGGAGGTGCAGCCGGATCTCCTGGATCGTGGGCGGGCCGCCCTGCATGTGCCGGTGCGAGCCGAACTGACCACGGTTCAGGATGACGTAGAACACGTTGGTGAATATGATCACTCCGCGCCGGTCCACTGCCGCTGCTTCTGCGAAGTAGACACCCGGGACGCCAGTGGCGTTCGGTGGCAGCACGATCTTGATCTGCCCAGTTGCCGCGTCGACGACGGTGGCCTCGTACTCTGTCTGCGCTGGCTCGGGGTTGATACCTAGCGACAGGTTCTCACGGATGCGGAAGCAGATGCAGGGGATCTCCTCCTCTTCCGCCTCGCTGGACTCGCTGCTCTCGCTGACACTGTCGCTGGACATCGACAGGCTGCTGGGCTCGCTCTCCGACGAGAAGCTCGACCCGCTCGACAGGCCGCAGCACTCTTCGAGGTTGACGATGTGACCCATGTGGTCGAGCATCTGCCACTCGATGACGAGCTCCTGGCCGCAGTTGCCCTTGACGGATCGCATCCGGGAGAGCACCAGCTCGCGGTAGTAGTGCGAGACGTCGGGTGCTACCTGGTTCTGCTCGTCGCAGGGAACCTGAGAGACGCCTTCTTGGACTGCGTCCGTGGCGTCACAACACGTTTGGATCGGGGTACCGATGACTGCCATGGCGTTCTCCTAAAGAAACAAGCGGCGGCCACGAGGGGCCGCCGCTTGTGGCCTATCGAATAGGTGCTACTCAGTGCAGGATAGCCTACGCTGCTGAGAAGTCGGACGAGCCCGACGAGTACCAGCAAGGGTCGACCAATCCCAGCACGCCGCCTTGGAGTGCAAGCTGCCGAGTTCGATCCTGGATGGGATCGTACAGATGCACGGCAGGCGTGCTGATGATCTGCAAAGAGCCGTTTTCGTCAAGTGACCTTTCCAGGGCCTGGAACTTCCGCTGCGAGAACTTACCACCCATGCCCAAGGCAGTGATGATATTCCCCGGGACGGTGACAACTTCGTCGGCTGCGAGTCGCATCCCACGAGCACCAAGCATCCCGAAGACGCGTTCTGTGCCGCTGACGTTCTTCAGCGTAGTGTAAAGGCACACGGTATTGGCATCTTGCATTGCCGTTTCCTCCTATATGGTCAGCCTGGCGGCTGAACGAGGTCAAGGGTTACTATTGCCCTGCTTCCTGCATGGCCATAGCAGCACCGACTTGAAGACTCAGGACGGCGTTTGCGATTTCGGGATCCAGCGCGACTTCCTGTGCGGCCTTCACGATCATCTGGTCCGGGACACCGCCGGGGTCGATACCCTCTTCGGCAAGTGCTCCAGCAAGATGTTGTCGGGCCTCGGTCAGTTGGTTGCCCTGAACCGCAGCCGACTTCTCCATTTCCTGGTCGTAGCCCTCTCGAAGCTGAGCCGCGATGGTCAGCATCTCCATGGCTTCCTGGTCCGACTGCGGTTGGAAACCCCAATCGTCAGCGACCTTCTTGAAGAAGACGGGAGTATACACGCGCTGGTGTACGGTCGCGTACGCCGTGTCCGGGTCTTGCACCGCCGGTGCTTGATTTTGATCGGACATTGTTCTTTCTCTCTTCGAGGTAATCGAAACGAGATGCTGACCCGAGCAAGGCTCGGGTCAGCAACGGTATTCCCTCACCTTGACTTACGCGAAGTCGGCTCGGGCGAGACCACCGGAGTGACCGATGGAGCCGCCGCAGGTTTGGTAAGCGAAGAATTCCAGCATGTACGCCTCGCGACGAATATACATCGTCGTATCTTCCAAAAGGTAAGATTTCCCGATAAATTTCGGGTCGGCGAACATGAAGATCGTGTCGTCGGGGACGAGGTCGCGCTTGATCGTGATGATCCAGCGAGCGCCCATGAAGTTGCTCTCGGCCCAGCCGTTACGAATGATGTCTTGCGAGAAGTCACCACCCATTTCGTCTCGTCCGAACTTCATCACTTCCTTGATCGTCACGTTGTTGATCAGGACCGTGTGGACCTCCAGGTGACTGGGGCCTCGCGGCATGATCTTGAACGCGTCGAGCAAGGTTTCACGGGTGATCCCGCCTTCAATGGTTTCCCACTGAACGACGTTGCCGTTGTAGGGCACGGGCGTGTCGGCACCGATCATCACGGCGTTGACCGCAGCGATGAACTTCGAGTCTTCTTCCGCCAACATGTCTTTGATGGCGTTGTCCGACAAGACTTGCCGAATATCCATGACCCACGTTCTGAGCTCGTCCACGTCCTTCGTGAATCGCGGCGTCACGATTCTGTCGAACATGACCCGGTAACGCGGGCCTCGGATGTAGACGTTCGTCGGCAACGTGGCGAACGGGATGCTGATTGCCGCTGGCGAGTCCGGTTCCTTGTCGACGACTTTGACAGGCTTGTCGGTGTCGACTTGGCGATCCAACTCGTCGTTGGAAATCTGGAGCGGGGGGAGAATGCGACGGTAGAAGCCATCTTCACGCATCTTCGTACGAGTGAAGTCGTTGACGGCATCGATCGCCTGCTTCTCCATCCCCGGGGTGTCCAACTGCTCAAAGAGCGTTTCGTTGAGCAACTGGGTTTCGGTTTGGGTCGGCATCTTTAGACCTCCTTAAAATGAATGTCTTTTTGCCTTCGCGAGTTGTCTTAACTCACTTGATGAAGAAGCTGGTTAGGGTGCCACTTCGGCGGGCAGCCATTCGGGCCAGAAGGCCAAAACGGGCACACCGTGTGCGTTCACAAACCGACCGCGTGACACCACGCCGCAGATCGGATTGACGTACTGCACCGCACCGACGTTGGTGAGGACACCACCGGTCGCCAACGTGGTATTGTCGGCTGTGGCGGTGAGCAGTTCGTTCGCCTGGTAAGTCTGGGTGTCGTCGAACTCGGTGGACTCGATCTCGTAGGCACCATTCGCAACAAGACCACTCATCACCCCGGTGGGTGCGATGGCTTGGTGCATGAAGTTACCTGCGGGCGTCGTTCCCGGGTTCGAGACGTCGAAGTCTTCACTCCCGTTGAGAGTGAAGATGCCCATCTGAGTACCAGCAACGCCCATCTCGAATTCGTTCTGGTTATTCACATGGACAACACGACCTCGGGGCACCTCAAAGGTTACGTTCTCGGACAGCTTGGCAGCAAAGTCCAGAGCAGCCGGTTCAAACCAACCTTTGGCGATGTCGAGACCATGCTCGAACATGAGAGAGGGAGCAGTCATTGCTTGACCTCCGTGTTATCGGGAAATTCACTGGGAAACCCGTCCCATCAGTGGGAACCTAGTGAGGTTACTGTTCTTGTTGGGGTGGGGTAAGTCCCAAACGACTAAACAAACGCTGGTCCGACTGTTTGACTCTCGTCGTGCGGACGCCCACATTCGGAGTGGTCAGGCTGTCGTAGCCTGGTTGGCCGTTTCCGTTACCGCTGGCACCGGCGGTCTTGGTCTGCCCATCGACGGGCGTTCCAAGGGTGTGCTCGGCTGCGTTCCGATGGACCGCGACCTTGCAAAAGATTTCCAATGCTTGCACGGGATCCGCAAGGATCTCGGCGAGCTTTTGGCGTTGCTCCGGGGTATCTTCGATGCGTTCCCCGGAGACTGCCGCGTCAACCGCCTTCGGGATGAGGGCAGCGACTTTCTCACGCGAGGCTTCGAGAGCCTGCTGATCGGCAGCAGCCTTTTCGAGAGCGGCGTGAGAGACACCGATGTGCTCGATCACCTTTTCGGGAATCGTCATCGGGGTAGCAGAATCACTCATGTTAATCCTCCGTGACAGCCTGGTCGCCCAGGAACCGTCTGGTGGTTACACGTTAGGGGTCAGCCCATGATCTCCTGGAGATAACCTTTCATTATGTCCCGGATCGCACGAGCACGAGTTCCGTCGTTCGCTTGCTTGAATCGGTACTGGCCCGATTGCTTGAAGCGTTGGATTGCAGATGCCAACTTCTGACCCTCGGTGGGTCCGTTGGCCGACGCGGCTACTTCCATGCCTTCGGGAGGCATTCCCATTCCGCCTTCGGGAGGCATTCCCATTCCGCCTTCGGGAGGCATGCCCATTCCGCCTTCGGGCGGCATGCCGCCTTCAGCAGGAGCACCGCCAGCCTCGGCGAGAGCTTCCAGCGGAATACCTAGTTCGTCGAGTGCCGCAGCCAGTTCGGCCACCGCTTCCTCTTCCGAGGGCTCGCCGCCAGGCATACCTTCCATTCCCATGCCACCTTCCATGCCACCCTCTTCGCCGCCTGGGCCGAGAATGTCACCTAGTGAGGGGCCTTCGCCGCCTCCCATTTCCGGTGGCATCTCGCCGCCCATGTCCTCGGGCATCGGCTCTGCGCCTTCACCTGCGCCAGACGACGCGTCGCTAGGGTTTTCGTGGGCTTCGCCACCCTCCTCGTCCGGCGGTACGGCGGATTGCTTCTCCAAGTACGCCTTGTAGTACGAGCCGAAGAGATCGGCGTCGACCTGGGCGTCCTTGATGGTTTCGGCAATCGTTGCGGCAACACCGTTGGCGGCTGCTTCCTTGGAGATGCCGAGCATCTGCGCCAGCTCGTAACCGGCCTGCATCTCTGCGGGCTGTTGCTGCTGGGGCTGCACGGCTGCCGACGCTTGCTTCAGGGCATCGGGATCGATACCCTGCGGCGCGGCTCCTTCCTTCTCCTTCTTCTCCGACGTGGTGGCACCGCCGCCGCCAGGCTCAACATGTTCGCCTTCGGCACTGCCGCCTGCTGGAGTCATGGGAGCGCTGGTCTCGGGACGAGACTTTGGGTCGCTGCTCTCCGCACCCTTTTCGAGCTGCTCTCCGAACCCGTTGGCCAGGTCGGCGAGAATCTCGTTGGCGAGTGTGTTGGAGCGATCGTGCGCTTCCTTGAAAGAGAGGGAACCGTACTTCTCCGGGTTGTTGTCCGTCCGGGCGGGCATGGACGATCCAGGATCATCCTTCTCGCCTTTGTAGTCGTCTTCGACTGACGGATCTTCGCCCGTAGCAGACTGCTGGGTACCAATGTTGAGCTGGACACTATCCTGCTCATCCTGGTTAGGCGTGGCCTCCGACGTGTTGTCGACCGCTGGTTCCTTCTGGTCCGCTTTGACGTCGGAAGTATTCTCGCTCGATCGGGCACCTTCGGTGGCGGTCTGAGCGGAGTTATCGACGTTGGTGGTTGGATGGGTCGAAGACCCTTGGTAACCACCGGGATCAGGAGGAGTCGGGGTCTCACCCGCCTTGACCTGGCCTTCAGCAGCCGCTGTCTTTTCCTCTGTGATCTCATCCGCAAGATTGCGGAGAGCACCGAATAGAGTACCCTTCTGGGTACCGCTAGAAGCGGTCTTTAACATGGCTAGTCAACTCCTTTGACGCTCGGGCGTCTTACCACGATGATGGACCTATTGTGTCCTACTTCGCGTAATTCTGCAACAAGACGACCCCTTGTGTCAACTGTAATTCCGTGTCCGACTCTGGAATTGACCCGATGAAAGCGAGTTTATAGAGGGCATATTCCTCCGCCAGGCGGCCAGCGGGACCGGAATCGGTCGCCGTTTTTTCCATATTGGCCGCTCGATTGACGTCGGGTGCCTCCTGTCGCAACGCCGCCTGGGTCACGCGACGGCGTACATGCGCCTCCTTGACGGATAGCGCTTGGGCCTGCTTCTCCGCCCAGAGTCGGAGGTCTGGCGAAGCGGTAGGACCAGGGACATACGGGCAGTTCCCCACCCGTTCGGGTAGGTCACCGCTTGTCAGCATACGAGAGAAGATTCCCGGCAACTCTCGGCTCACGATCTCCGCTGTACTGGCGGCAGCTTCCTTCTCTTGCCCGGTCACGAGCTCGATGAAGTTCGCCAGTGGCAGGGCAATCCGTGCGTCTGCCAGTGCCCGGAGAGTCTGCGAAAACTTCTCGCGACCGAACCGGGGCTGCGGGGTGTCGGTTTGCTGCACGCTGGGAGCGAAGGCTCCTGCGTATTCGTTTTGCGGGAACAGATGCCCCGCACTCAGATCGGCCTCCATGTCCGCGAGCTGGTAAGCGATCTTGAGCATCCGCTGCACGTTGGCTGGCTGGCTCTTGTCGACCAACAGCTCGTACGGCAAGGATACTCCCATGACCTCGGCCAGCTCAGCTCCGCTCACAGTCGAGTGCCCCGCAGCCTTCATCATGCCTGAGACGTAGGCAATCCGATCGGCAGGACGGAAGACGTGAGAGATGTCGAAAAAGTCGGGATCGGGGTTGTCGGCGTGCAAGTGGTGAATGCCGCCGTCGATCTCGACAAGCGAGCCGATGTTACGGGCAAGGCCGCCTGCCTTGCACATGCCGCCGTCTTCGGCGGACTTGCAATAGTCGTCTCGCTTGGGTGCTTTGTTGCCGCAGTAGGAGCAGACGTCGTGAGAGACGCGGCAAGCCATCGACACGGGGATCTCTTTCCCTGCGGCGAGCTTCTGCATCTCCTTGTCGGCAAAGATGCCACCGTTCCGCCTGGCGGCTTCCTCGGATCCGTTGAGCGCGACGATGAGCTCTATACGCTTCATGGGATCGTGCCAGGCCGACAGCTTGACGTGGCCGTAGCACTTGCGAGGATCCTTGTTCTTGTGGTCCCGGAAGAAGTGTGCGTGCTTCACGAACGTGTCGTGGTAGCGATCGCAGATCGCACGGCGGAAACCGTCGCCGTTTCGATTGGCCCCGTAATCCTCAGTGGCTCCGATCGCCAACAGGTGGATCGGTGTCTCGTCGGGATGCAACCGGTTCGCGATCTTTGCGAACTCGTGAGCGAACTGCGCACCGGCCCGCTTCTCGAACTGGGCCTTGTCCGCACCCAGGAGGCCACGGCTTGACACCTTGACCATCTCAGCGATGGGCTCGCTGAAGTCGTACGAACCTGGGGTAATCACCTTGATCATCATGGACCTCCGGGCATCATGCGTGGTTGGCCGCCGTAGGTTCCATAGTTCCTCTTGGCAGCATCAATCTTGGCTCCGAGTGCAGAGCCACCGAATCCGAAGAGACCGGCGAGGCCGCCTCGTGTTAGACCTTGTCTTCGCCAGCCCCACTTGGGCTGCGCACCATGTAACATGCCGCCGCTCACGCCAGGCAGGCGACCGTAGCTGAATCGTCGCCACGGCTTAAAACCTTCGTACTTGGCACGAGCCTGAAAGACCTGTTGGGCTGGGGCCTCGTGACCGATGACTACCTTCGGGGCACCCTTCTTCCCGCCTTGCTGATAGATCGGCTTGAGCTGGGCTGGGTCCATGTACTGAATCAAGTTCTTCGGAACCCTCACACTGCCAGAGACACCGACGCGGCTGGCACCCTGCGGATCATACGCCACGTTCTGTGTGGCTCGATAACGCTTGTAGAGACTCGGGGCGTAGAGGCCCAGCCCGGCACCAGTGGCACCGCCGAGCGCCGCATACTCACCAGCCTCGGGACCAAGTGTGTGTTCTTTCCAACGTCGGGCAAGTCGCTCGGCGGATGACCCAAGTTCCTCACCTGTGAGGAAGTCCTTGGCCAGGCCAGGTGCTGCTCCAACCGCAGTGAGTACGCCTGGGTCTCTGCCGCCGCCTTGCGTCAGCTCGGCAGTCTCGTTGCGGTCCTGGGCCTTCCGCAACTTCGCCTCAAGTTCGCGTCGTTTCTGCTCCTCGGCCTGGCGGACAGCCTGGATCTTGTCGGACTCCTCTTTCTTCTTCTGCTTAACATCTGCTTCGATGTCTTTAGCACCGCCCCAGGCATACTGACCGCCACGAACTGCGGCAGTACCGCCACCGCCGACAGCGGCTCCAAGCAACGCACCTCGCAATGCCTTACCCCAAGGATCCTTCTTCCGGCGTTTGGAGAAGAGGCTGGAGATGGTTCCGCCGACGCCACCAACGCCAGCACCGATCAGTGCATTGCGAAGGGCCTCCCAACCCACATTGCCCCAGTAGTTCTTCCCGCCTACGGTAGGCTTACGGGTCATCAGGTTCTTGGCGAAGTTGTCGATCGTATCCTTCCAGTCGGCCTCCTTGTCGATGCCGCCGGTACGCTGCGCAATCGTCAATCGGATCGCCAGGATGGCTGCCCCCTGATCAACATCTTGTACGTTAGGCAAGGACTGAGACATCGCCAATTCCTACTTGTGTGGGTGGGCGGTCGATCTTCTGTTGCTTCTCTTCCATGCTCAGCAACTGCTCGACCTCAAACGGGTCCAGGGTACCCTGCTCCAACCGCTTCCGCAACAGCGACTGCATGATCGCTCGCTTGTTGGCAGCTCGGGGTGCTGTCTGTACGATCTCATTGAAAGCGTCCGTGGCTTCGGTGGGATCATACCCGGAGATGACAGGATCGTTAATCATCATGTCCTGCAACATCGCCGACGTTTGAATGTTCCTCAACTGTTGTTCGTGTTCGGGGTCTGTCAGGTCAGTGAGCTGTTTCTGGACCGCACTCGGGGCGGGTTTACCGCTGGCCATCGGGCCACCGAACAGGTTCTTCAACGCCGATGCCCCGATCAAGGCCGGGAACATCGCGGCGGATTTCTCAGAATCCGTCGAGTATCCCTCCAGCACTGACCGGGACCGTTGGACGAAAGGGCGGAGGAGAGCCTCCGAGCTCTCCGAGGCGGTCTTCGTCTGGGCCTCGTACTTGCGTTTCGCTTCCTTGTAGAAGTCGATCTCGTCGAGTAGCTGCGAGATCATCGCGTAGCACTCGTTGTCGGTCGTCTGGTCGACGACGGCGGCAACCTTGTGCATCGACATCTTCGCCAGGCCGGGTGTCACCCGGACCACCTCGTCGACGATCTGCCGCCCCTTGTCGCCATGCAACAGGAAAGCGGTCTCACCGACCACGGGGATGGGCGAGCCGCCAGGCTGACGGAAGTAGTTCGTCAGCTCTACAAACGTGCTGGCCATCTTGTCGAAGGCAGCAGACATCCGGCGTCGGAGCTCGTCGCTCTCTCGACGCAGCTTCTCCGCCTCGGCGTAGGCCCGCTTCATCCGCTCTCGCGGATCGTCGGGGTAAGGCTCGGGAGCCTTGTCGATACCACCCAGCGTCCAGTCGTGCTTCATCTTGGAGACGGCACGCTTCTGACGCCGCTCCAGCAGGCCGGTCGGTGGGAGGGCATACTGAGTCGAGACGATCGTCTCCTCCTCGACCGCCGCTGCTGTCTTGACTTGCTCTGGGTAGAGCAGCTCAAGCACCTTGCTCGCGTCGGCCAGTGGGAAGTCGGCTGCCTTGGTCAGCACGTCGTCGCCTTCCTGACGCTGCCGCGTGGTGCGTCCGGTGTTGTAGGCGTGGACCATCAAGTTGATGTGGCCAGGCGGGATCCCGTCTTCGCTTGCTGCCTTGGCAATGGCCGCGCTCGGATCGGTCCCGCTGTTCACAAGAGTGGCGGTCTTTTCGATCGCCTTGACCAACTTGCTTTCTGCGGCTTTACTAATCTTCTTCATTAGTGCCTCCTGCGTCCTCCTCAAGGCCGGGCGGTGGGGGGAAAGTGAGTTCGACCAAGCGATCTGCCGTTGGCACCTCGCCACCGGTAGCGACCATCATCGTCTCCTCAAACGAGAGCTCGATGTTCGTCTGCTTATACGCGTGTGCCGGGTTCGGCTCAACCGGGAGCTGCTGACGCTGCGGGTCACGACCGCCGATGTTGAACGGCATGTTCCCCATCATCGCGGAGATGTGTTCCAGCATCTGGTCCTGGGCTTTGCCCGCGCTATCGGTAGTCCGCTCCACCTCCACGAACTTCGTGAAGATGTGTAGCAGATCGACTTGTGTATTGAGCGTGACAGGGATTGTCTTCGCTGCGATCGCTGCTTTCATCTTGAGCGTGCCGATCGCGTCGTCCTGATAAGAGGAGTTGACAGTGTCTGGTGTGCTGCACCAGTTTGGGCTAAGGAATTTACTGGCCAGAGCATCGAGTGCGTGCGGGCCGTAGAAGAAACCATAGAGCTTCCACAGCACGTCGTAGTCACGCTCGTAAAGACCCCTCTGGACCGCTGGGCCAATTACATGGTGTAGGATGTAGTGTCTGTGATTGAGCTTCTCACGGACGTTGAAGAAGACCGACTCGAAAGCGTCGACGATCTCCGGGTTGACACCGCATGCGAATCCGATCTCCCAGTCGTCTTGCCGGGCGAGGATGGCTGCTTCGATGTGCCATCGCGTCGGCTTCTTGGTCTCCAGCCAGCACTGGTGCGCCCAGAACATGTCGGGCATCTGGTTGGCCAGCACCCGCCTGGCGGCATCGTTCTCGCATGCGTCGTACGCCTGCTTGAACTTGGCAGCTCGCTTGATCCAACGGAAGCCGTTGGGTCCGTCTAGCCGCCTAGTTGCGCGCGGCTGCTCCCCGTTGGCGATTCCCATGGCACGGAGCCATCGCCAGTGAGCGGGACGGAACGGGTTGTCACGAGAGCAGTCGATTAACATTAGGCAAGCGGGATTAGTAGTTGCACGACGAGCGTAAACACGAGAGTCTCCCCGGCAGGCCCGGGGTCCACGTCAACTTGTAGATATATTTTGCCCTTGTTCGTTGGGCCGCCTTCGAGCGCCATGTAAGGGCTCGACACGTTCACAAAGTCACTGAGCCGCTGTCCCGCACTGAAGCTCTTACGGCCAAAGATTTCGTACATCCGAGGATCTTCCTCATAGTCGACACCCTCGGACGATCCTGACGATGAGGACTCGGACGCCACACCAGGCGTGCGTGGATCCTTCATCAGCAGCGAGAAGTTACCAGCAGTAGGGGTTCCGCCGATCTGGTGGAACTGCCATCCTTTGACCTCGCCACGAGCGGGTATTTGCAACTGAAGGACGTTCGTTTGATCGCCTTGAACCTGGACGTTCTTGGCATAGACGTATGGAATCATGCTCATGGATCAATCTCTCCTTAGACGCTCGCGGCCTCACCCAGGTCGAGGTCGACGCTGTCTTCCTCCGGGTAAGGCTCGATGGTCTTCTGTTTCAAGAAGAGGATCACGTCTCCCATCATCTCGAATGCGTTGCGGAGACTGTCCTCCAGTTCGGGCATGTCCTGCTTTCCATAGCGGTCGGCGAAGGTGTCGCCGTGCCAGTAGAACATGAACAGGATTCGACCGAGGCGGTCCATGCCCTTGACCAGGTCAGGCACGTACCGGTCGATCATCGTATCATCACGGACGGCCTTCAACATCGAACCAATCATGGCTGTGTCGAAGATTTCCTGCTGGCCGCTGTCCATGGCACGCTGGATCGTGTCCTGGTCCATCGGCTCACCCGTGGCCTCGGGCCGCACGTCATAAGCAGCACGGTTGCCGGTCTCGGCACGCATGCCCTCGACGGGCAGACTGTACTCGCCAGGCCCCTGTGTTGCACCGGGGTGGCCCATGATGTTGTTGCCACCCATCATCTCGGGGCCAGGGAAGCCGGGCGCTGCGGGAGCCCCAGGCGTCAGGTATGGGCTTGCCAGCTTGATGTGGCACTCGTAGGGCTTGCCGTTCTTGGCCACCGCGTTCTTGATGATCTGGCGGGCGACGCCCTCTCGCAGACCCTTGTTGGCGACCAGGTCGATCAGGGCCTCATTGAACGTGTGCGGGGTGCCGTCGATCTCCACGGCATCCTTGGTCCGAGCACGGATGTCCGTCTTGGAGAGCTGCGTCATAATGGCCAGCTCGGCGTCGATGATGTTGCCCGGACGGATCGGGGAGGGCTCGCTGCGGGAATCACCGCCCGGGTCGCAGGGCATGCAGCAGTCGCTGTCCTCCTGCTTGCGGCGGTTCATGTCCTCGGCGGACGGCTCGACCTTCAGGAGCTTGTAGCCCTTGGGGATCCAGAGGTCACCACGGGACGAGCGGAGGTCGGTGCCCTCCTTGCCGTCGAGGTGGACCCGCTGGCCATCACGCCACGAGTCATAGTCGTCCAGTGCCCCGTAGTCCTTCTGGTAGTGGTCACGGCCAGTCGGCATCAGCACGCTGTCGGACAAGCCGTACTCGCAGTGGTCGGAGAAGTCGACGTCGTAGGACGTCTCGCCATAGGCGTCGCCGAGGGTCTTCTTCGCCCGGAACGGCAGCGTGGCGTTCTCGCGGGGACCGATGAGCATGACGCGGCCACCTCGGTAGCTGTCGCTCGTCGGTAGCGAGTCGGGGTCGGGGAGGCCGTCGTACCAGTCGTCGTACTCCTCGCCCTCGATCTTGGCCGAGCACCAGACACGGCTCGGGTGGATGTTCACCCAGTTGCGATCGCCCTCGTCGGTACGGACGACGGTGCAGAACAACTTCCGACAGGCAGGGCCGTGCGGGTTGAAGGCGATGAAGCATCGCTCGAACTTGCCGGGCTTGACGAGCACTTCGTACAGGCCGCTGCCCTGCGGGTTCCACAGGCGCTGCTCGGTCTGCACGTTGTACGGTGTCGAGACGGCGTCGCCCTCTCGGTTGTCCTCGATTAGCAGGCCGTCTTGCAGCAGCTTCTCCGCGTCCTCCTCGGTCAGCCCATGCGGCTGGTCGTCCTTCTGCGTGGCCTCGTAAGTGACGATCTTCAGCGACCCGGTCTTGATCGGGTGTGCATTCGGGTCCGGCAGTACCGAGCCGCTAGTGCTCGGTTGCCGCCTGGCGGGTTTGTCGTAGAGCACGCTCGCGGACTTGGCTCGCTGGATGCCCTCATGGATGAAGTCGAGGCTGCCGTGATGGTCGACGATCGACTGGGCGATTCTGGGGTGTCGCTGACAGGTGTCGACGAGCCAGGATAACTGTCCCAACGACGCCATCTTTGCGAAGCGCGGTAGATTGATTGTCTTGGCATACTCGTCGAGCTCCTTCGACACGTCGGTCAGTGCCGTGTGCGCGAGCTTCGGCATGACCTCGTTGACCCACTGCGGGACCGCCGACGCATACTTCCACGGCGACTTGCTGAGCCGGTTGAGGTCCGGCTGCATCACGCCCATCTCCGAGCTGTTGCGTGAGACGGAGTTGCCGAGGATGTTCGGCTTGCGGTTCAGGATGTAGTTCAGCCAGTTCTCTTTGAGCGGCACGAACATGTCCTGGTTCTTGATGTAGAGCAGCTCGTGCCCTTTGAGGTCGCCCTGAAGGAAGAACACCGGGGCGAAGAGCATGTGTGACCCGACCTTGAAACCGAACACCCCAATGGCCTTGGTGTTGTCCTGGTTCCGGTCGAGGAGCTGGAAGCCCATCTCGTGATCGAGCAGCGATGGGGCCTTGTCACGTAGGTAGGCATGAGCCAGGTTCGAGAACGCCTGCTCGAACGGCTGGTCCTGGCCATCGCCGCCAAGCTCGGCGACCTTGATGACGAAGCCCTGCATTACGCGCAGGCATTCGGGGATGGACGGCTGGTTACGCTGTAGAGTTGCACTCATGGCAATACTCCATCCGTGGATGAAGGTACGTCGTGTATCTCAGTGCTATGGTAGCACTTAGCGCGACATAAAACCACCCAGATTCTAGTGTAAGGGTTGTCCAGAACGACCTTGCTGGGCTGGCCGCTGCTGGTCCTTGTCCCAGCCCTGGCTAAGCCCTAATCTACCGAAACTGGAGCCAGACGCCAACGCCGGAACGTAGCTGGTACCAGCTTCATCACTCATTGCACCCCTCCGGGCACCCTCCAAAATGCTCTTTGACTGGTAGGATCCGAGCATCCGGGTCATCCAGTCAGGGTCGTGGGCTGAGTTGGCCATTCCCCGTATCATTTCGGGCCTAAACGGCGGCGGTTCGGCGTGTGCCGTCACGTTTTTGACCCCCATTTTATCCAGATCGGCCAGCATAGAGGGCTGGATTCGGGTACCCACCGTGTAGTGGAGTACGGGCCGCTCTAAATACTTGCCGACAGCCGACTTAATCGGCATGACGGCATTACCAGGCCGAGGTTTCCAGGCTTTCTCCAGCATTTGATAGGGTACCACATCGTCGGGTACCCAGTCACCCATCTCCTCGGTGAGGCGGACATGGTTGATCAGACCCCGGGCAAGCAGCTCGATATTGCGGCGGTTGCCGTAGGTTCCCGAGGCTTCCAGCACGTCCCGGAAGGCCCGCATGAAGTAGGCTCTGCCCTCGCCGATCCCCTTGTGTCGGACGATCTCGGCAGGGTTGGGGATGCCGTTCGTCAGCACGTCACCAGCCTCGACAGTGTCCCCCTTACCGACCTTCAGCTCGAACCCCTTGCCGACGTAATGATCCTCGCCCCCTATGGTGAGGAACTGCCCGCCTTGGGGTGCCTCTCGGACGGCTTCGACTCGACCGTCTGCTTGGGCGTGAGCTGCTCCTCCTCGGAAGGTCTTAGGCACTTGGACCAGTTGGTTAATATGTTTGAATCCGCTGATGGCGCCCGCCCCAGCCGCACCAGCGACGCCGCCAGTGTGTTTCGACGAGATTTGGGCTTGCGTAACAGGCTCTGCAAGTGCTTGTGCAGCAGCAATTCCAACAAAGTCGCCCCGAGGAGGAAGACCACCACGCTCGCGACGACCAACGTCACGGGCATATACGCCACCACTAGATGGTCCTCCAACCATCGCGCTTCGGACCATGATCCGATCATGTCCGTCATCTCTCAGCTCCTTCAAGATCCTCGGTGTCAGTTCCGTGTTCCGGGCGTATCCTCCGACCGGCCTGGCGAGGTAAGCACCTTCGTTGTCAGCGTCGTTGGTATCGACGATAAGACCCCTCGGCGTTGTCTCGTCGTGCGCGTCGGGGTCTTCCTCGTCCTCAACCAGCAGGCGGTGTGCCGCCTGCACGAGTTGCTTTGCAAAGAACCCAGCGTCTTGCGTCGCCCCCTTCAGGTCCATCACGCCCTTACGAGCACCGAACGATCCCGCAAAGTATTCATGTGGCCGCAGCCCTTGTGAGTAACTGCGCAACACCGGGATCGGAACGATGTCGCCTCGGTGGTCCGTGTATAACATGTCCGCACCGAGTAAGCTGTTGAGGTTGTATTTATTACCCCGACCGGCACCGACGAGTTGCCTCGCCAGCGGATTGTCGACGGCCTTTGCTTCCTCAAGGACTTCATCTGCGAGCTGTGCCTGATGGCCTCCCACCAGTGTGACAATCTTCTCCTCCTTTTTATCGTCGGGGAGATTGCTCTCGTAGATTTGCTGGAGCTTCCTGCCCAACTCCGTCCGCATCTTTTCGCTCGCCAGGGACTTGCGAAGGTTTCGCAACCCAAACGAATGGCCGCCGGTAGTAAATGCCGAGTCTCTTCCGATGTCGGCAAGCTGTTTCGCGATCTCGCGATACCGGTCAGGGTGTTTCTCGGCCACCTCCTGCAACAGGCTTCCTACGCCCTTCTTGTCCAGGACTCGCTCGTAGTCGCGCAAGTCCTCGGGCAAGGCGTTGTTGATAATCAGTTGGCCGATAGTAGTCTTCAACATTAGCCGAATACGATCTGATCGAGTGGCTTCTGATTGATGTCCGTAACGATAACCGTTTTGTTGATGCCGAGCTGCCGCAGGATGTCGTTCCAATTCTCTGCGTCGGCGTTCTCAATGATGATCCCGCCTGGCTGGCCAGGCGGCCCGAATTGCATTGCTACACACACGGGGTTCCCCAGGTCATCTTCGATGACGAGGCGAGTAGCCTCGATGACCTGGGGCTTTCCCATGTTGTTGTGTGCAATGATTCTCATTGGCCTTGCTGCGTCTTGCTCCGGTACATGGCGGCGACGGCAGCGGCTCCCGTGGTAACGGGGATTGGCGCAGGCATCACGTCGGTCTCGATCGGCGAGCCCATGTGAGAGTCCGCCTGCTTCGGCTCCGCGAAACTGGCACCGTAGTCGGCAGCCGACTTGTTGGCCGGACCCATGGAGTCACCGGCCTCAGTGCGGGACTTGGGATCCTTGCTACCGCCAGCAGTCAGGGACTGCGTACTCGGTCGCTTCCCGGGGTGGCCGCCGCTGTTGAGTGCCGAGTTCGGCGGCGAGGAGTGGACGGGGCCGTCCTCGTCGACGGTCCCTTGGGCAATACCTTCGCCCGCCTTGACCATGACGACGTTCCAACCCTCGGGGGCGTTGGCTGCCGCCTCCTTCTTGAACTCCTCGACCTCGGCAGGCAGATGCTGCGCCATCTTCGGGGGCTCTCCTCCGCCGCCGCCACCGGCAGCCGCGAGCTCCGGCGAGGCACCCTGCATGGGCTCGATCGGGGAGATGGCACTGCCGGGGCCACCGCCAGCCGCATCGCCCTGCCCTGTGTCCTGTGGGCCGCCTGGCAGCGCTGCCTCGGGCGGCGGACCCATGGGAGCACCAGGAGGCGTCACGAGCACGCCTGGGTCCATCTTGACGTCCATGGCGTTCAGCAGCGTCGTGACTTGCTGCTGGAGGTTGTAGAGCCGGAAGTCGAGCATCTGCATGTACTGCTCGGGCTTCATCTTCTGGCCCGTCATCGGGTCGGTTCCCGGAGGGGCTCCGCCAGGTGCCGCACCCGGCATCGGCGGCATTCCGCCTGCGCCTGCCATTGCGGGATCCATGGGCGGTGCTCCGCCCGCCATCGCGGGATCCATGGGCGGCGCTCCGCCTGCCATCGCAGGATCCATCGGAGGGGCTCCTCCTGCCATTGCGGGATCCATGGGCGGTGCTCCTCCGCCGCCTGGCGGCATTCCAGCGGGCGGCTGGAAGCCTCGCTTCTCAGCAGCCTGCTTCCAGACTCGGCGCGTGGCGAGTCCCATCAGGGCCGGGTTGAGTTTCTCGGACATCGAATTCCTCCGTGGTTTCTAATTACCGCCCTACTGGCCGACGATCTCGACCTTGCGGTCAATGTTGATGTCACCGCGACGATAGGCTCGTATTGCGTCCTCCACGCTGGCGAACACGCGCGGTGCGTTCTGGGTGTCTATCCTGGCGGACGCTTCATACAAGCCGCCGACGTATTCCTGCGACGGCTTGTAATGGACCTTGAAGTTGGAGGCAGAGAACAGATTCCGGCTTGGCAGCATCTTCTCCGCCGCCTCGATCGCGGCCTCGTCCGTGGACGGGACATGGTAATTCATCTGGTCGCCGTCGAAATCCGCATTGAAGCCGCCGACGACCAGCGGGCTGACTTCAAGTGTATTGTTTTTCGTGAGTCTTGGCCAGGCCGCCATTACTCCGTAACGGTGGAGCGTGGGGGCGCGGTTGATGAGGACCGGTCGACTCTCCATCTGGGTAACGAGTGCCTCCCGAGCGTCCTTCGATCTCTCTTTAGTGGCCCGCGAAGCCGAGAGTCGCGACATCCCCCGGCGGACGAGGTGCCGGACGATGAAGGGCTTGTAGATTTCCCATGCCTTATCTTCTGGGATAGAGACCTGGTCCATGTCCAGTTCAGGATTTGGTGTGATAACCGATCGACCCACAAGATCAACAGAGCTACCCAGCAGCCTCCGCTGCATGGTGCCGACTTTAGGTGATGAGCCGAATACATGTTTCAGGATCCCTTTTACGTTGCGCTCTCTGTTCTTGGGGTGGATCGGATCGCCCAGGCCAGTCACTGCCTTCAGTGCCTGGTAGGTTGCGAGCCTCTCCTCGCCCACGTCATCGCCGAGCGCTGTCCCCATCTCTTTCAGCCCAGCGTTGGCATCGAACAGTTCTTTGTAGAGGTAATTGGCATCGTCGACCATGGGGAGCTTCTTCGGTCCCATCGTCGACACGGGGCGGAATGCTGGCGGCAGCACGGGTGCCTTCGTCAACATCCAATCCTTCGGGTGCAGCCCTAACCGCTCTGCACTCCGTAGGTAACCGAGGCGACGGATGGCAGCGTCCCTCGCAGTCTTCTTCTCGCCCTTGATCTCCATACGTGCTCGCTCGATCTCCTTCTTGAGGTCGACGTTCGCCAGCGCGTTGTAGATCGCCTTCGGGCCTGTCTGCTTGTTAAGCTCCTTCTTACCGAGGATCACATTGTTGAGCTGCGGCTTGGTCAAACCCAGGAGGCGACGGATGGGCTCCTCCATCGCCGGGTTCGGCATAGGCTCGGCCAGCTTGATGTATGACCAGCGGGTGCCATTGTGGCCGCCAGTGAGTGACTCGTCGAACAGACCGCCCTTCCTGGGCTTCAGTCCGGTGCGCCAGTCGACGGTGTCCGCATTCTGGATCTCGCGGTTACCGGCAAGCTCGCCGATGTCCTTATCGGTCATCGCCATGATGTGCTGGGCGGTGCCGTCGCGGACGACGTTGATGCCAGACGCCTTGAGCTGGTTGACGAACTTCTGGTAGATGAACGGCACCTTGGGCGTCGGCGGCTTGTAACCCGACATGAACTGAGCCCAATACTCAGGCGACGCCTGGCCGCGTACGATCGATGCGTCCCGCAGGACGTCCGTGGCACCGTGGGAGATCAGTGCGTTGACCTCCATGACACCGAGTCGCTTGGCACCGCCCTCACCACCCTTGGCAGGCGCACCCTCGGCAGTGTACGCGCCGAGGCCACGACCCTGAGCCTTGGACTCACTGGTGTGGTGGAGCTTCATAAACCAGCGGTTACCGGCAAGCACGTCCTTGATCTTGCGACCGGTCTCCTGATCCACGACCTCTTCGATGTCGTCGATGCCATGCTTCCGCAGCTCGGCCATGGCGAACTCGACGGCGTCGTCGATGTCCTCAAAGTCCTGGAGCTTGTACGGCTTGCCGGTGATGGCGGCCACCTTGCCTAGCGCCGTCTCTACGATTTGCGACGGGTTCGTCCGTGAGATGATGCCGAGAGGATTGAGCAACACCTCGAACGGACGCCCGTCGCGACCGGTGGGCATTTCATCGTCAGGCACGACCCGGGAGATGACGCCCTTGTCACCGTAGCGACCAGAGAGTTTGTCGCCAATCTCCATTGGCTGTGTGCCCTTGACGATGACGTTGGCACCCTTGTCGGTTATATCAACGTCTGTGACGATGCCTGGGGCCTCGTGGTTCCAGGTGATCGTCTCATTGACGAACGTGGGCTTGCGGCGTCGGAGCATCTGACGGCGGGTTGGCTCGCGCTGCCTGGCGGCGAGGATGAGTGGATCACCCTTCTTCACCTCGGTGCCTGGCTTGATGATACCGTCGTCGTTGAACTTCTCCAGGTCCGCACGAGTGTACTCGCTCGGGAAGATGCTCATAAACGCCTTCTTGCCCGTCTTGTGTTCCTTGGTCCATTCCTGCGAGTGTTGGTACATGTGCTCCGAGGTCATCCGATCGGCAAATGACTTGCTGATGACGATTGCATCCTCGAAGTTGTGACCACCGAACGGGATATAGGCGACCCGCGCGTTCTTGCCTAGTGCCGCCGCCCCCTGGCTCGTCGTGAAGTTCGACGACGCGAGGAGCTGTCCTGGCTGGACCGCGTCTCCGACTTTGACTCGCGGCGTTTGATGGATAAACGTCTTGCGATTGAACGGGAAATTCTCGTAGAGTTCGACCTCTTGCTTTTTGCCGTCCGGTCCTGCCACCACGATACCAGTAGGACTAACATCAACCACGCGACCAGCAATATCAGCACGGGAAGCAGCGAAGTGCTTTCCATACTCTTCCTCGAAACTCTTGTCTGGTTGCCCGGGGATGCCGCTTTGCACGAGCGGGGCTTCCGGGTTGCTAAGTGGTAGTGCTTGGGTCAACATACGTGCGGCCATGACGGCTCGCTGTCCTTTGACCATGGACTTCATCGGGATCATGTTGCCCAGCGGGCTGAATGTGTCCTCCATGTGTTGGACAGCGAAGTTTACCTTGTTGCGAGGCACCATGCGGACCTTGCCGTTGACCAGGGCGGCTACCATCTTCCCGCCCCGCTTCAACTCTCCAGGGAACGCGATGGCCTCCTCGGCTAGATCCTGGGGCGTCTTGTAGACTTGCTTGCCTGTCTTGACGTCGGTGACTGGCGTATAGACTCTGCCGTCGTCACCTTTCTTGGCTCCTCTGGCCATGCGAAGATCAACGCCGACCTTGGCTGACTCGGGCGTGCGGAGGAAATCGATGAAGCCGAAGTGGGACGGCTGAACGGCACGGGCCTCTTCAGGCACTGCATCGATAGAAGGGATTCCACCTTCGCCCATACGAGTCACGCGACTCTGTTGATCGAACAGATCGGCTGGATTGATCTCTTCGAGCGGCATTCCCAGGCCACTTCCCATGAGACCGGCGTTGATAGCTTCGTCGAAGACTCCGGCGGGGAGGTTGTCCAAGTTCTTCTTTGCCGCAGCCTTCCACAGCACACGCCGCAGTGTGCTTCGTGCTTTCTTGATACGCTCCGCGAACACGTCCTCCGGCCCCATCATGTGTTGGTAGGCGAGGTGGTCACGGTCATCGGGCTCGTCCTCGTCTCGGCTGACGGCGAGCAGTTTCTTCGTGATGTCAAGTATCGTCTCAGAAGTGAGATTGGTATGTCCTTTTCCCAACGTGCGCTTGGTGACTTCTGGGTCGAGCTCCATAGCCTCGAAAGCCTTGGCAAGGGCGAGTCGTTTGGATTCCTCATCCTTCAGCTCCCCCCTGTTGACGATACGCTTGTAGAGTTTGTTGATCGCCTGCGGGTCTTCCTTCTCCATGTTGACCGCAGTCAGGTCGTTACCCCACGCCTCGCGGAGCTGCTTGTCCTGCACACCCATCGACCGGAGCAACGGGAGCAGCGGTATCCGCGCCTGCCCGACCTGAAGGCGGAAGATTCCAGTCTTCGGGTCGAGGTAGACGCGGTGCGACAGACCCTTGCCGGGCATCACATTCACATGGCTCTCCAGCTCGCCATTGTCCTTGACGCGTGTGAACACGCCAGGCCGCAACCGCATCTGGTGCGACATCGTGTACTCGTTGCCACCACTGATGAAGGTGCCACGACCAGTCATGTACGGTGCCATGCCGAGCCTGGCCTTCTTCTGGGCCAACGTCTCGCCGGTCTCGGTATCGGTCAGCGTCCAGGTGCCCCGCATCTCGCGACCGAGGGATTTGCCCTGCATGATCGCCTTCTTCTGGTCCGCCGTAGTGTATCGCTCCGGCCCGGCGTAGCTGACGTCGCTCAGCGCCAACGAGTACCGCTGGTTTGCAATCGGCTCGAACTCCTGGGCTGCCGCGAGCATCTTGTCAAAGATCCGTGTTCGCGTACCCTTAGCGTCGCCGAAGTCACGGTAACTCGGTGCAGCGGGAGCGGGCGTTTTTGGAAGAACGCTATGCAATCTCTTCCTCTTCCTCGACCTCAGTTGGATAAGCGTAGATGGGTTGCGGTGCTCGACGCATCGCACGTCGCAGCTTCATGGCTTCCTCGGTTGCCTTGCCCTTGCTACCACGACGAGCGAGGTGCCAGCCACCCATGGCTCCGGCAGCTCCGGTGATGCCCATGGCCGTTAGTAGAGCGCCAAGACCCGTGTGCGCGGCATCGCCCACGGTCTGCTTGGTCTGTTGCCAGTTCGGAACCCAGTCGGGCATATTGGCCTTGATGTTCTCAGGTCGCAGCATCTCCGGGTACCACCACGACCGGGTCAGGTCGGCTTGCTTCTCCAGCGGCTCGTAGTACAGCTCGAAGACGTCTTCGAGCTCATTGTACGGGCTGTCCTCTGCCGTCTTGAGTGCGGAGGTGTACTGCTGTTGCAGGGCATCCTCGTACTCTTGCTGGGCGTCCGATACCTCGCCGTGGAGCTCCTTCTTCCGTCGCCAGTCCATCAGGGCGTCGATGAGCTTCCAGCCGCCGTAAGCACCGCCAGCACCGAGTGCGACCGCAGCCGGGGGCTGCCACCAGTTGATGCCTGGCTTGGCATCGCCGAAGACCGCTTCCTTCAGTAGGCCAGCCGCCTCTGACAGTGATGCGACCTTCGGCTCCTCCTCTTCGTCTCGCCCTGGCACGGGGACCGCAACGGAGGTCGGCACCAGAGATGAGCGGGCCACGCCAGGCCCACTACGAGCTAGCATGTTACGAATGCCTAAAAGCGCACGAGCCCCTGCTCCAACGCCGAGACCGCCAAGTCCAACTGCCAGCACACGCTGGAGGGCCGCGCGGTTCAGTGCGGCCTGTGAACTAGGGTCGACCTCGGATGACTTGACGCATCTGGTCGGGGGCGTGCTGCATCGCCTGCGGATTGCCCGGGCTGACAGTTGCTGTAACTCCGTTCCCATTTTGTGCTCCTGGATTCTTTCCGGTTGGCGTCTCGCCGTAGACTTGCACCCACTCAAGCCAGACGGCAGGGAGTATCTGGTCTTCGACCGGGATGTTCTCCCGCTTGTGTTGCATGTACCAGCCGTTGACGATTCGGTCCATGACCTCGTCAAACGCTTTCTTCTCCTCCGGTACCCATAGTTGGAACAGCTTCGACTTGTAGTCGAGGGCAAGCGGCATCACCTCCGCTTCTTCTTGGCGAAGATGTGGTGCTACCTCCCCTCGAAATGGGAAGCCATCCGGCGTCCCAGGCCAGTGTAGGTTGGAACCGTGCTCGCTATCGGGACCACCCTTGTCCTGGAAGAATTTCAGCATACTGCCGCGAGGCATGACTTACTCCACAGGTTGCGGTGGCTCGTAGTCGCTATACGCCTCCTCAAAAGTAGTCGTACCGAGATCACCTTTTTTGAATGGGACTTCTCCCTGACGCTCGTGACCATCGATACGGACCCAAATGAAGTCCCTGCCGACGCGCTTCACGGTGCCGAGGTGATTGCGGTATGGGCTGTTTTGATTCGTAATGCGGACTCGATCTTTCGTCTTCACGATAATCCTAACGAAGGGCTACGGGGTCTACGTGGACTCGATTGTTGGTTGCGGTACGCCCGCAACTTGGCAGCACGACGGATACGATCCGCCTCCTGCTGATATGCAGCAATGAGTTCTTGCTGCTTGATTTCGTCTGGGTCGACCTCTTTGTCCGTTAGTCGCCCGGCGAGGTAGCCGCCGCCGAGGCCAACGGCACCGCTACCGAGAAGCCCAACGATGCCAAGGTTCTTGGCCAGCGATGCCAGACCACCGATACCCTTACCGATGCCGGTGGCAATACCACCGATAGTGGCTGCCTTCTCGAAGTCGGTCTCCTTGATGTTGCGCAGGAACTCCGCCGCGAGCTTGATACGCCCACTCGTCTCGGCGGGGTCGAGGCCCTCGTCGGCACATCGCAACAGGAATCCGAACTTGAATGCTTCGCTGGGAGACAACATCGTGCCGCTCCTTACAAGAGGTCGTCGGTGATAAGTATACCGCCTCGGGGCTTGCGTCGTGGAGGTTTGTGGATGCGGTTCGGGTCGTCCAAGACCTTGCCAAGTGGTTCACCGGGCTCGGCGGTGCGGCCTGTGACAGGGCCGCGATCCACGGTCGGCAGCTTCGGGTACCCTTCGGGGTTGCTACCGGCGCTGACACTGAGGCTGATCTTGTTGTTGCGGTGGTGGCGAGCCCAGAACGCACGGACTGCTGGGTCGCTCGGGTCGCCCATGTGGCGGGCCTCCTTGACCGTCTCCAGCATGTCGTTGGCGGCTTGCTTGCCCTGTCGTGCTTCCTGCTTCATCCACTTCTCGTCACCTTGGCCCATCTCGTTGGCCCAGGTGCCGAGGCCGTGCGCACGCTCCTCGAACTCGCTGGGCGTGACGACGAGATAGACCTCCTCTTCGGGGTTCCTCTCGTCGTACATTGCCACGAGTCCTTCGCATGCGAAGAACACCATTTGCTTGTGACGGCGGAGCGGGCCTTGACGGGCTCCCGCCGACCACGCTGGCTTGCCTGCCATGAGTCATCCTACGGGTTGTCCGGGTACTCCAGCGGCGGCGTGCGCGTGTCCACCTGTTGATCCAACTCTCCGTAGTGGATCTTTGGGTAGTGGGCGCAGGTCCGACCGTAGGCAAAGCCGTCGATCCGAATGCAGTGCATGTCTTGTGCATCGGCATCGGTCATCAGCCGCCCGGTGTGTTTGCGGAATTCGGATTTCTGTGACGTAACAATAACACGGTCTCCCGCGCTGAAGGGACTGGCCATCTTGGCACCTCCTACGTGTGTAAAGGTTCTTCAGTCGTATATGGGGACGGTCGCGGGTCGAGCTTCAACTGGTAAGCAAAGAGCAACGGTAGCGTGCGTAGCTTACGAAATCGTCCCATACCATCCAGGTGAACATGAAAACGCTGCTCCGAGTCTATCTCGGATCTAATTTCTCCAAGTTGCTTCCAGTATATCGAGGTTTCGTCAATGACAAGTACGCGAGCACCCGGCGGCGTACCGGTGCCGGGCTTGTCGCCGACGTGCGTCTCGACGTTGAAGCCGCAGCTAAACCCGCAGTCAAAGGCGTAACATTCGTGTGCCATTATTGATTCTGCCCAAAGGCCAATACTTGCATGTGCTCAACAGTCACGTCGACATCGTCGGTCTCGTTTGAAATGAACACCTCGATGTAGTCATCGGGCTCCAACAGGAAGCTCGCGAATGACGGGATCGCGCCGATGTCATTGGACGAGTTCATGTGCCGGTGTGATTCGCTGTTCGCCTCCGTCGTGCCATTCTTTGCGATACGCACCGCGAGCTGCTTCTCCGAGCCTTGCTCGATCGATGCGACGGGATTGGCGAGGACGAAGACGCGAAGCGGGGCGCCGCCGACGAAGGTGAGCCGGTTGTTCGAGTGAGTGAACCGGTTCAGGTACGGAGCCTCCGTGGTCCCGTTGATCTTGTAGAACGTGCCTGCGTTGTCAATCTCGTTCTCGACGGAGGACGTCAACCACATGAAACCAGCACTGAGGTTCAGGCTGATAAGCATGTCTCGAAGGAGCTGCGGCGTGATCTGGCCAGAACAGTTGTCTGCCAGCCCGTCCAACAGATCCTGCATAGATTGTTGTGTGTCTGCCATCTTGACGGACCTCCCGGTGAAACCACCCACTTGGCGGAGATGCGCTTAATGATACAAGAGTTCTCGGGGAAATACCACACCAATCGACGCGTAGGCATTTGCGCGCCGATCCCTCGAAGGGGGTATAAACGACACGGGCGGTCTCTGCCTGACCGCCCATGCCGCTCTTCTTATCGACGTAACGCTGTAAACGGACGCTCTCACTCCTCCATCAGGTTCCAAACAAACAAGCCATCACGACCATCGTGATGTAGAGGCTTGACTCCGAACCGGCCTGCTGCGATCGCTGGCAGCACCGAGGCGGCTTTCACGCCGTTCTCGTCCGTAATCAACCCGCCGACATCTGGGATGCCCCAGCCGAAGTCGCGGTCGTGGCCTTCCTCGCCCCTGTCCAGGGCGAACCGCTTGAAGTGCTCACGGAGCTGCGTGTTGTTACGGATCGGCGTCTTCAGCTCGCCCTTCTTCTCGACCTCCCAGTGACGGGCGAGCATCAAGGCGGTCAAACCGCTGCACGCCGGGGTCGCCATGGAGGTGCCGGAAATCTTGCGGAACTGATTGTCGAGCCATGTGGATAGGATGTCCTCGCCGGGGAACGCGACGTCGACCTCGGGACCGCGAGAGCTGTAGTCCGAAATCTTGCCGTCACGTCGATAGCTTGCGACCGCGATCGTCTCGCGAAGCCGGGCAGGCCAACCGATGGTATTGATGCCGCCCATGTCGCCTTCGTTGCCAGCCGCACAGATTACAAAGACGCCCTCTTGTATTGCGTCTCGGCAGGCATCGGCAATGATGTCGTCCGGGCCACCGCCCAGCGACATGTTGATGATATGGGCTCCTTCCTCGACCGCGTAACGGATGCCGTCCGCGATCCAGTACGAGTCGCCGGTGCCCTCGTCATCGAGCACCTTGCAGCATCCGATCTCGCACTTGGGCGCCCATCCGACCACGCCAGCACCATCCTGGCGGGCACCGACTGTACCGGCAACGTGGGAGCCGTGCCCTTGCACGTCGTAGACGTCTGGCGAGTCCGTGAAGTTCTTGGCGAATGCTGGCTCGGGAAGGTCGCGGTGTTTCCACAGTCCGGTGTCGAGGACGGCCACGCGGACACCTTCGCCCTGCGTCTTGGCCCAGTGCTCGGGCACGCTTCGTTCAACCAAGCTCCAAGGCTTCTTGTCCTTGACCTGGTTATACATGTAGACTTGCGGACCAACTTTGAACTTGGGGAGGCGGTATCGTCGTCCCATCTTGGATCCTCCGATAGCTAAAGAAAAGAAACAACACCGGGCGGCACTGGAGCGTCCGCCCGGTGTGAGTTACGCCATGTCCATCACGGAAGGATGTCCATGTCCTTCAACAGGTTGTAGATGGCGATGGCGATCTGTACCATCAGATCCCACGGGATGCCCATGGCCTCGACGGCGGCCTGCTCGGCAGCCATCGGCTGGACAGACGCTTGCATCGCGCTGACGCCCTCGGCAGCGTGCGGCTTGATCATGTCGATGATCTTGATGATCACGTCGATGGCATCGTCGGTCACGACCTTCTGGATAATGTCGACGATACGGTCGTCGACGTCGGTCTGGGTGATACCAGCGCCGACATCCATCACATGGATCGCTGCCTTGATCTGCTCCCGCAGACCTTCCGCCGACGTCATCGCCTGGATCGCAGCCGCAAAGTCTTTCAACTTCGACAAGTCGTACTTGCGAATGAAGTCGATGATGTCGCGGATGCCTTGGATACGATCACCAAAGCCTTGTGCCACCATGGCGGCGTCGTCGGGGTTTACGTTTTCCGACATTAGGGGGTCTCCTAAAAAAGAGTAACACTAGTGTTAAGGCTCAACCGAGCCTGGATCCTCACCAATAAGTGACCCGTACGCGACCGAACGGCCCGACACGAACACGCATCGGCACAGGTGCAACGGGGACCGTGGTTACCGGTGCATTCTCACACGCCGGGGTTGGTACCGGAACCACCGGCATGTAGATGGGCCTTCTGTACCTGACCACCATGGGTCGGTACACGGGCACAGCAACAGTGGGCATCGTGACAGTTGGAACCGCGACGGCGGTCGGCTGCGGCACGACCACGACGGGCTGCACCCATCGAGCTGCGTCGGCACTCACGGCCATCAGCGCAATCAGAGCCATCGCTACGATCAGAATACGCGTCATCATCTTCCTCCAAGCATTGAGGCCATCGTGCCTCGAAGTAAACCGCCCCAGAGACCAATGTCCTGGAGCCTATTCTGCACTGGCGGTGAGACGCCTACAAGTGCTCCTAGCACTTTCGAGCCAATGTTGGCTGCGGCGGCGTCGATGCCAGCTTGCATAAAACCTTTCGCCAGGTGGCCCACGGGGATGGATGGCGGGTTGCCGAACATCTGTTGGACCCCGCCCACCATCCCGGTCGCGAGAGCCCCAACGGCTGGCGACGTGTGCATGCCTTGTGTGTTGTCTCCCCAAGGACTCTTGGTTCCGAACGGGTTGGAGCCTGCCGTCATGCCTCGCCGCACGTCGTTCCAGACAGCGCGGTTGAATGCGTCCATCGGCACGGACTTCAGTCCGGTGCCTCCCGCGTCTCTGTGTTGGTAGCTTGGATCAAACCGCGTCTGGTACGGCATGACTGCCTGCTTGATGATCCCGAGGTCGGACTCGGACAGCCCCGGCAGATCGAGTGCCTCTCGCATGGCCGCGAGCTGGTTGGTCTTGACGATCCCCTCATCAGGATCCCAGACGCCGCCTTGTGGTCCGCTGGTGTGTGCCGTGGCTTCGAGGTTTCCGCCAACGGTCGGCACCTTCTCGTGCGGCGTCCACAGCGAGGAGATCCCCATCGGCGATCCCGCCTGGCGGGCATTGGCCGAGTTGGCAGCCCACTGCCATGCTCCGGGCACAGCGCCGAGGCCCGCCCCGAGTACGCCGAGAGTCTTCCGCAGCTTTCCTCGGTCGACGAACCGCTTCGGCATCAGGTGCTCCAGGAGCCAACCGGTGCCGTAACCGAGACCGCCGGTGAGCAACCCACCGACGAGAGCGTTGGTCAACGGAGACGGCCCACCGGTCAGCTTGCCCGCCCATTCCATCGGCTTGCCGATGAAACCAAGCGGAGCGGCAGCGCGTTTGACCATCACCCACTCGTCTTGATTGGGCGGGTGGACCTCCGAGACGGTCTTGACGCTGCTGACGCCCTTGACGGCCTTCAGGGCGTTGTGCCAACGCTGGTGGGTCTGTTCGTCGTCTCCGTCGCCGAGGACGGCCCAGATGATGCGGTCCTCGGGATGCCAAAAGACGTAGCCACGATCGGACGACTTGAGATTCTTCAGGATCTTCTTGATCGTCGCAGCCACGGGAGCAGCGGCCTTGTAGAGTGTGGCGACCCGGCCTGGCACGGCCTGCCACTCTTGCAGCTCACACGCTCGATGAACTAGGGCTTGTACGTCCGTCATTGGATCATCCAGCAAGTAACCCAGTTGGGATATTGTTGCGGCGGCGGGCCTGACTCGTCTAGTACGCGGCACCGCTCATCATACAGGGCATTGAGGGCAGCACGCAACCTCGATCTAGCCCAGCGGCAGCGATTTTTATGCTCCTGGCGTAGGATTACCCGCTGGTTGGCTGCCGAGAGCCTCTTGAACGGGTACCGAAAGCGGCGTAAGCCTCGCGGTCTTGTGGACTTCATGCTTCCTCAACTGCTTGAGTTTACGAATCGGTAGCCACGGCTTGTGACACAGGTGCAGGACAATATCTCCGGGCGTGGTACGTTCCTCGATCATGCCCAGCAATCGTTGGCGGTTCGTGCTCCGCCAGTGCTTGTCTTCGTGGAAGTAGTGGTTCCATTGCGTGTCCGTCACAATGAAATCAACGTCTCGCGTACTGGCCATCGTCCAGTCGAGCGCGTCATTATCCGCCCACGGCATGCACCTCCGCCACTCCGGCTTGGACGCCAGCTCTACCGTATCCAACCAGACTGACAGCAACGCTTGATCCTCTAGGGAGTCTTTGGAAATGCCGACAACCCCGGCCTGGATGCCCGGGAACGGTAGCTGCACTGGGAACTCTTGGTAGAACCTACCGCCCATTGAGTGTGGTAGGCCGTGGAGGAGCTGGTGGATCACCACGAAGCCCCGTCTTTGCAGCCGCGCGACCATGGGCGTCATGGACCCGACGACCACCGTGTCTGCATCAAGCCACAGCGTACGTCGGAACGGGCTCGACTGTAGGTAGAACGGCTTGTTCCACGTCTGCCACCACAGCACGTTGCGCTCGACGGTGCCGACAGCGGGCAGTATCCGGCAGTCGTGATCTCGCAGCCATTGGAGATGATCGTCGTGCAGCCCGAGGTCAACCACGGCCATCGGTACCGCTGGGATGCTGCTCCGAAGTAGGTGCAAGCCTCCAAAGATCCGGGCATCTGCGGCTGTGATGACGCCGAACTCAGGGTCGTCAATAGACTGCGACGGAAACACGCTCATACACGAACGTCTCCCTGGAGCGTGCGGTCAAGCCAGTGATGCACGATCGGCTTACGGCTGCCGGTGAGGTACTGCTCCAGTCGCCGCGTGGCACGGTTCGGGTCCATCGCGTTCTGCATCTGGTCCCAGCCGATCGCCTCATTGATCTTACGATCGCCGCGACTACGCGCCTTCTGGAGGTGCTGCATCACGTTGCTCAGCGGGTTCTGTCCCGTGTCGTATGTCACGGGGGTCTGCTTCAATGCGTCGAGGTAGAAGCTCGCGGCCTTCAAGTGGCCGGTCATCTTGGTTGGCAAGTGCATCTTGAAGCCAGTCGGTATGTGCGTGATACCGTTCACGTTGCCGACAGCGCTATCGACACGGAAGTCATCCGGCGAAGTAGTGATCAGCTCTCGCATGATCTTGTGCTTCTCCCGGTAGTTCCCGGCGTCGCTGGCTGCCTTCGCTGCTTTGAGCTGCTTCAGCGGGTCTGCCTTCTCGCGGACCATCACGTCGAGCTTGTCGGCGGGATCCACGTCACCCAACTCGCGGAACGTCGCGATCATGTCAGGATCCTTGGTCCGCTTGAAACCCTCACGCCGGTAGAAGCGTCGGAGCTTCCTCGCCGACATCGGCTCATCCTGGTAAGGCCCGGGAGCTATGAGCATCGTCTTGGCTGGATCATCTCTCAAGATCGATCGCAGTAGCTCGCGGGCATGTCCCTGTCGCCGATGATCCGGCGCTGTCTCCAAGTTGAACACGGCTCCCGTGTTACCCTTCCGTATCACGTCCGCCGTCGAGTAGATGTCGCCCTCGATCGGCAGCGTGCCAGACGGCGTGTCGTCGGAGATGTTCGCGTACTGGGTTCCACCGAGTCGCGGCTCCTCACGCGACCAGATGGCAGCAGCTTTACTCTGGCCGTTCGCACCGAGCACGCCCTTCTTCCGCGTGGCGATCGTGATGTGGAACTCGTGCTTGTTCTCGTTGGGCAAAGCTGTCAGGCCGTAGGTCTTTCGCAGCTTCTTCAGCTCGGGCGACTTGACCTCGATGTACCAGACCTTGCTCATCTCTGCCCAGCCAGCCGGGTTGACCGTCTTCACCGGGCCGAGCGTGTAAGGGAACTCCTGGCCTCGCTCAGTTACCTTATCCGCTCCGCCAAGCTCCTCGATCTCCTCGGGTCGCATGACAGTGATGTGTGCGTTGAACCCGTGCTCGTGATCCGGCAGGGTGATGCCTGGCTCGTTGAGGGCATCGAACGCGCCTCGCACCAGAGAGTTCGGGACGGACAGCAGAATCCAGCCCGACTTCGAGAGGTACAGCTTCCCCTTCATCCCGTAGGACGTTGCCGGGGCCGCTGCTGCCTTCGTGGCTGACTCCGTCAGCAGCACAACTGCTTGGCCTACGTCTTCGCTCATCGTTGAACGGCGTCCTGTATATGCGACCAACCGACGCTTTGCTTCATCATCGGCAGCGGACGCGACATGGGGCCGTGGTACTCGGCGTCACGTACGGTGGCGATGAATTCGATCTTGCCTCGGTACTTGATTCCACGAACGCACAGTCGCAGCGGGATGACTTGGCCTGCCTTGGTCACGCCGCCGCCACGGATGTCCGTCTTCCGTATCTCCCAGTCTTCCGGTGCGGCCCGCAGCCGCTCTATAGCCTCATCGAATACTCGGTTGTGCTCCTCAAGGTACTTCGGGGTAACAATCCCGTCAACACCTTTACCGACGATCTCGTCCGCCTTGAAGCCGAACAGCTCCTCGGCAGCCGGGTTGAACAGTACGACCTTCTTGTCCTCGTTGCAAACGATCATAGCGTTCGGCGACGAGAGCACGATGAGGTCGGCACGCTCCTGTGCCTGCTTCTGTTCGGTAATGTCGTAGATCGAGCCACTGATGCGCTCGACGTGGTTGTGTGTGCCAACCACGGTCAGCAGATACCAGTGATAGGTTCCGTCCTCGTGCATCGCTTGCATTTCCGTGCGGATCTGCTTCTTGTTCTTCACCGCCTCTTTGAGCAATGAAGCAACACGGTCACTGTCGTCGGGATGCAACCGCACCAGGAAGCCGTTGTGGAGATTGGACTCCAGCTCCTCGACGCCTAGCAGTTGTAAGAAGTGGGGACTATACCAGGCGTTCGTCCCGGTGTCGTCGATGATGCAATCGAACATACCGTTGCACGACCCATCGATCGCAAGCTCCCACCGCTGCACGGCTTGGTTGCGGGCGTCACGGGCACGTTGAAGCACGGTGCCCTGCCACGCCACGACGCAAACAGCGACGATCGCTACTCCGTACGCCGCAAACCGCCTTTGGGGTGTAGACATCTTGCCCTCCTTTAATCAACGTCGTCATCGACGTCGTCAGCCTCTTCCTCGTCTTTCTTCTTCTTTTTCTTTCTCTTGACCGAGAACTCCACGCCGAAGATGCCCTCGCCCTTGAGAAACTTAACAATGAAGTCTACCGCAGTCATCCCCAGAATGCCAGCCAAACCTGACAGGCCCAGCAGAAAATAGATGTTTCCCGCCCTAAAATAGTTATACCACAAAAGTGCGGGAATGAGTCCGGCCAGGCCGCTGCCTAGCATGGCACCGAGGACACTACGCGTCTTGAGCTCCTGATTGCCATTGAGTAACCCAGCTAGTCCTCCCAATGCGGCAATCACGAACGCGGCGGCAAAAGTGTGAAGAGGTTCGAGTTCAGCCATACGTGGCCTCCCTGCCTGGGACTGCCAAAAACAACTTTCGAGCCCTCGGGTTCCCCAGTTCCAAGTCCTGGCGTCCGTTTTCACGGGCTCCACTGCGACGACATCTACGAGCACATTCGCCGCTCCACCTCCCACACCTATGGCCTTTACCAGGGTGCGGTTTCCAAGGCCGACGTCTCCACTCGTTGCAAACATCAGCCCTCTAACCGGTCAGTGCTGTGACCGACTCGAAAGCGTTTGGTTGTCCCTTATCCTAACACGAAAACCCCATGGTCACCATACGGATTTGCTAGTCTCTCCGCGTGCCTGGCACCTTTCCCGGGTATTTCTCGATCATTGAGGTAACATGGCCCATGTGCAAGAAGAACGGGTGGCACGGCTTACCCTCTTTGTTGGTGCCGCGCAAAAGGATCCTGGCCTTGGCCCAGTCCGCGTCCGACATCTTCTTGATCTGGTTGTTCATCTGCGTTTCTTTGTCAACTGCAAAGCGACCATAATGCTCGCGTGCGCTGACTCGCATCAGGAACGGGTTGTAGCTCCACACGTATGGACGGCCACGAGCCAGTTCCCGTAGTCGCAGATTGCCTTCGCCTCCCAACTCGACGGCATTGACAAGAGTTTGCTTCCCGGCAGCGTAGCGGATCACGCCGACATCGGGATGACTATCTAAGTGTACGAGGTCAGCGAGCAAAGGGATCGACTCTTTCATCAGCCAATCATCTTGCACGTAGAGCACGTAGGGCGACTCCGTGTGCCGCTCGATGTGGTCGTACGCCATGTTCATGCAGCGACCCAGGCCAGGCGACTCTCTATTCACCAGACACTTGATGCGCCACGCACTGCAAAAGCCCTGCGTCGCCAGCACCAGGTCAGGGTCCGAGTTGTTGAACTCGCATGTCACGAGCCAGTCGAAGGTGACTTCGCCGAACGTCTTCTCCAGTTGCCGTCGCAGCTTACAGATAGCGTGAATGAAATACTCGAACCGCTCGATGTAGCGAGGGTAGGTCGTGAAGAGTACCGTCACGTTCATATCGAGTCTCCGAAGTGGTGGAAGCTCTCAGCCAGATGGGCCGCAACAACCTTCGGATCTCGCATGCGCTTCAACGTGTTCCAATGGTGCTCTCGCTGCTCGCGGGTCTCGTCCCACGTCTCCAGCATGGCGTCGAGCACCGCAGCCAAGTTGGAGAAGCACGGGCAGCACGCGGTGTACCAGTGCGACTCGTTGATGTCCGGCCACGTCGTCGCCCAGTCGGTGTTGGGTCGAACGACAGAGCAACCACACAAGTGTGCCTCCCACTCCCGGAAGGTCCGCTCACCGAAGCCCCATGGGGCCACGACGATCTTGGACTTCTTCATCTCGTCGAGGTACTGGTCGTAGCCGTACTTCCTGGTCGACGCGGCCTCGATCGACAGCTTGGGGTATGCCTTGGCGTACTTATTAAGTTCGGTGATGCACGCCCACCTGTGCAACGTCGGCGTGAGCCGTCTGTAGTAGGTCGTGCCAGCAAAGAAGACGTCCCGAGGTCGCGGTGCGTCCCAGTCGGGTGCCTTGTTGTAGAGACTCTTCATCAGGCTGCCGTGGCCGTAGCTAAAGGACAACCGGACCTTCTGCTTGATCACCTCGGGATCCACGAACGGACTCGGCGACCCCTTCTGATAATACTCTGGATCGAAGAAACCCTCGAACGTGTCGTAGAGCAACGCACCTTGGTACGTCTCGTCGAACCAGAGTGCATTCTGGTTGTCCGGGTTGCGCAACGTGCTCGGCGTGAACATGCCGATCACGTTGCCCTGCATCAACGCCTTGCGACTCCGCCACATGATACTACCGGAGTCACGGTGGTCGTTGAGAATGAACGGCTTGTCCATGTCCATCACGGCACCCTTGTAGTCCGAGATGGGAAGCAGGAAGGCGTCGTAGTCGTGGTCACCCGGCTCGCAGATGTGAACATCACATCGAGCAAGGTGTGGGATCAGCTCCCCGATGGCTAGCGTGCCGAGCACGCGGTTCTTCTCCGCAGTCGAGTTCGCAACGTGGACGTCGCGGAACCCGCCGCCCTCAAACAGTACCGGCTTGACTTTCATATCCGAATCTCCTGAAGTCCTCTTCCGCCCACGCATCCACCAGGGCGATCGTTCCCTCGGTCTTGAACTCGGACCACGGCTTGCGGCCAGGTGCGTTCTTCCTCGGCACGACGATCTTGCGTTCGCCAAACGGCGTCAACCTGACCAGCTCTTCTGACAGGTTCTCCTGGTGGACGTAGGCGTCCAGTGGCATCGCGTCGTGCAGCCAGTCTGAGAGAGTGAAGGTAAAGAATGGTGCTCCGGGATCGTCGATGACGCGGAGCCGGTTCTCAAGGACTGCTTTCATGTAGTCCCTGAACGGGAACTCTGTCTCGGGCAGCGGGTTCTTCGTGAACTGTTCGCGCGTCTGCCCGTCCATCAGACCACGGATACGGCGGACGTCCCGTAGGTAGTGCCAGTAGAGCGACATGGCTCGCTCGTACGGGTCTCTGATGGTTGCAAATACAAAGAAGTCGATGCACTCGTCCGGCACGAGCATATCGTGCTGGTTGTCTGGATTTGGCATCTCGCCGCACCACGGCTCCTGCTGCAACATGAAGTGCATGGCAGTGCTCGCCGTCTTCGGCGGGCCGAGGTACGCCCACTGCTCCGCCTTGTGGATAATCATAGGTCCAAGACCTCAACTAATGTAGGTTTCGGTTGGGGTTTGACAATACGGTGAAGGTAAGCAGCCCAGTTGGCTGCCATCTTTGCTGCGGTGAAGTTCTCCATGGCGACGTCGTAGGCTCTGGCAACGATCGCATCGCCCTCGGGTCCGATTGCCCGCGCACATGCGTCGGCCAGTTGCTCCGCTGTTGGGTCCATCGGGACTTCGATCACAAGCGTACCGAACCGCTTTTGCAGCTCCGGCACGGAGCCGACCGGCGTGGCTACGATTGGTGTCTTGGTCAGCCAGCCCTCCAGCAGCGTCAGCGCGAAGGCTTCAGAATGACTGGCGAGCATCAGGACGTCAATGCCCGCATAGACGTTCCCGATCTCCATGATTGGCTCGTAGAACTGCACGTCGGGCGTCGGGTTCGACTTGGCCTCGTGCAGCACCGTGTCCTTGGACGCACGATGCCCGGTCGGGTAGTTGCCGTAGTAGACCGCACGCCAGTAGTCGTTGTCCAGGATCTGCATGGCCTTGACCGCCGCACCTGGGTTCTTCTCCTGGGTGTGCCGCCCGACGTAGCCAATGACATGCTTGTCCTGGGCACACCACATGGCCCGCATCATCTCCCGGGGCGTCTGGGGTTTAATCCGTTCGAGGTCGATGCCGTTGTAGATGACCGTGGTCGGCGGGTTGTCCTTGAACGTGTACGGTACCTTGGCCCGTTCCGATACGGCAGTCAGGTAGGTCTCGCAGTATGGGGCAGGCGGGATCGCGTGCGGCTTGTGGTGGCTGCTGTGTGAGACCAGCACGAACTTGTTGGGCGAGTTCGGTCCTTTGAGGAACCGCCGGTACTTGTAGTCACCCCAGGCGATCAGCACATCCGCAGTTGCGGATGCCTTCTCCACGGCATCCACGATATTTGTCGTACGGATCAGCCACTCCTCGCAGTCCGGCGACATCGCTGCCGGTGTGGGCTTCTGCTTCTTCGACGTCTTCTGGATGATCTTCTCGGCGTAGATTGGAACACCCGCCTCGGTGATCTCCTTGCAGAGCGCGGGCTCGACACCGCCCCACCCACTCAGTGCTACACCTGTCCATTGAAGTTCCGCCGGGTCAGAGTGACGTATCAGCGTCGCCACCCATCGTTCGGCACCGCCGACCGACAGGTTGGGGGTTAGCATTGCTGCCCTGATCATTGTTTCCTAAGCAAGCCGATGAAGTAGACTGTTGCCGAGTGAAGGTCGCCGTGCGGCGTACCCTGCGGATCGCCCGTGCTAGTCCAAAATTGTCCATGTGCTCTCCAGAAGTGTACGTGTCCCTCGACGTAGTACCCGTTCTGAAGAACCTCACGTTGTGCCATGGCAATATAGTCTCTTAATGCCTGTGTGTCCATCCCTGGCCTAGTATGTAAAAGCGGGGCTGGGTGCCCGCATCAAGCTCGGTCGTAGCTCGATTGCGATCGCGGTGCGAGTAGGAATCGCCTCTGGAAGCGACAAAACCCATCGACGGGCACCCGGAGCCGCTAGCTTTCCAGATGTTCCGCCTGACTGGAGACAGCCCAAACGGCGCGGCCCGAATCTCAAGTGAGCGACTAACCCCCAAGAGGTTTTTCTCAGGTGAGATCCAAAGGAGACTGCACTGTACGTCCGCCGAGTCCGCTCACCGACGACCGCCGCAACCAGCTCCTACTAACCCCGTGTATCAACCTTGCGTGGCGTCGTACTTCTTCGCCAACGCTGCGACGTTCTTTTTCCTTGTCGGGTCTTTCATGTATAGTGCAGCAAGTTCACGCATCCTCTTTGTTTCTGCGCTGTTGAGCCCCATCCCTTGGTACGTCTTGCCGCCCCATGTGAACGACTTGTCTTGCGGCATCTGCATAACCATCGGGGCTGCCATGTGTCCCATGCTCTGGAGCTGCGACGCAACTGAACCGGTTGGGTCACCGGCGATCGCTTCTTGTAATACCGTCAGTGCCTCATCATCACCCTGCCCGAGAAGGTGCGATCGCATCTGGCGGTTCTTGAGCATCTCGTTCGTCTCGTCCAGCGTAAGCCCGTCCTGCCGGAAATCGGTTAGCTTCTGTGCCATCAACTTCTTTTGGTCCGTACTCAACGCTGGCATGTCGGTACTCGTATCGGCACCCGGGGGAGCCGATCCCATTAGTCCTCGAACGAGCATTTGTGCTTTGTCACCGAACAGGCCACCGTGAGCTGCGGCACCACCGGCGACACCGAGGCCGAGCAGTCCCATGATCATTGGCATCAAGCCGCCCTCATCAGAAGCAATGCCTCCAAGCAGACCAACAAGACCAACGCCGAGGCCGAGGCCCATGAGGAGCTTCGCACCGTCGTCCATATTCTCGTACATCTGCCAGGCCGACTGCTCGTCGAGGCCAGTCTGGTCGGCAAGGTTCTTGGCACCTTGCACGTCCGTCTCGGTGACACCGTCCGACTTGATGTCGGCGATCATCTTGTTCGTCTGATCGGGATTCGCATTGACCTTATCAGACGCAGCGTTGGCAGCCGCAGGAAGCTGTTGCTGTTGCTCCGGCGACATCGACTCCATCTTCTCAGAGTCGATCGAGTCAGGTGCTGACGCCCATAGACCGCCAAGGGCGCCCATGAGTGCCTCGCCGCCTTCTTGCAGCCGACTCACGATGCCACCACCAGCAGGCGTGGTCGTCGCTTCCTCCGCAGGCTCGGTCGGCTTGCCTGGCGGTTGCTGCTCGAACGGGTTATCGGTCTGCGTTATCGTACCGGCCTCGAACGGGTTCTCCGGCGGCAGCGTGCCCGCCTCGAACGGGTTCACGTCCTCGCCCGGGATGTTCGGGTTGTTGGGCTCCGGCGGCGGAGCGGTCGGCGGCTCCACGTTGGCCGCGTTACCCGCAAACGAGAATGGCCCCTCTGTCTGGGGAGCTGCCTCGGGCGTTTCACCAGCGAAGGCGAATGGCCCTTCTGTACGCTGTGGGGCCGTTGCGGGCTCTCCAGGCGGTGGCGTCTCGACGGCTCTGGCAGTTGCCGAAGCCGGTTCCTGGGGCGTCTCGGCGATTTCAGGCGGCTCCAGGACGGGTACGGGTCCAGCGGGCTCTGGCTGTTGGAACCATTCGCCAGATTGCGGGTCTTGGACGTAGCCCCGAGGTGCTGCATCCATGCCGGTTCCTACCCACTCCCCCGTCTCGGGGTCTTGTTGGACATTACCCATGCCAGCGTGCATGTCGCGGATCAGATCCGCACCGGTCCTGGCACTCGCCATCGGCCTGTCACGCTCGCCCGTCTCGTACTGGAACAAGAGATCCCTGGCTGACGTACCGAGTCGCTCGGCCTCCATCTCCACAGCCGGGTCATAGTGCTGCTGCCCAGCCTCCGGGAGGAGTGCTGCCATCGTGCCGCCATAAGGTGCGCTCAGGGCCATATACATGCCCGGCGTACGTAGTGCGTTGGCTATCGTGGGCAGTCCTTGCTTCTTCGCCAGGCCGGATGCAGAGAGTGTGCCGACCGCCGTTGGTAGATCCTCGACGGCAGACGCGCCGAACTCTCGAACGAACCGCTCCAGTGCCTTGGGCTTGTCGCCCTCTTCGGGACGTATCTGTGACGCAAGCCATCGCTGGTACTTACCAACGCCCGCCTCGTCGAGACCCCACTGGCCAGCCTCGAACGCGGGATCCAATGCCTGGAAGCCGCCGATGGTCTTGAGCAGCGGACTCTTTGCCAAGGCACCCGTGCCGTACCACTTGGCTGCTTCGGGTAGTGCCTGTCCGGCAGCACCGAGGATCCTGCCCCCACCTCGCTCCATGAAGCCTGCGTCTCCGGCTTGCTGGCCGATCGCCTTGCGGTAGTTCATCTGGCCTGATGCGTCCTGGCCTTCCAGCATGGCAGCAATACCAAGTAGTTGCGTTGGTCCCTGCTCGCCTTCACCAGCTCGACGTACGATCTCCTTCCACATCTCCGGTTGCGTCTCTTGCAGCTCCTTGACCTCGCGCATCTGGGCTTCCATCTGCGCCGTCTGTGCTTGATACGCTCCTGGGTCTTTGTACGCCTGGCCCATCTCTGCAAATGGTGCGGCGAAGTCACCAAGGTAGCTCTTGGATCTTGCCTCGCCTCGTTGCCCGAAGCCACCCTCGCTGGGTCCGGTGCCTGCGTATGCTGCCGCGTCGTCGAGTCGTAGACCTGTCTGTCCCTCGAAGCCGCGACGCCAGACACCAGTAAGGTCGCGGGTAGCTCCTTCCACGGCAGACCAGTCGCCTGTTTCGAGCGCTCTTGCCACGGCGGGTGCCATCCCTAATGCACCGCCAACGGACTGTCCTGCCCCGGCGGCTGTGTCGAGCCAGATTTTTCCAAGCTCGCTTGGTTTCGTCTTGGCGAGGTTGGCCCAGTAACCCTCTACGCCCTTATGATCGGGATCGACGTGCTGCAACAGGAAGCGATCGCGAGCTGCCATCTGGGCGGCTCGGTTCTTTCCGTACCCACGGCTCTCATACTCCTGCCGCATGTACTCGGGATCCCAGTGCTTCGACGTCGTACCCATCATCCAGTTGAGTGTGCTATCGTCGAGGTTCTGCAATCGACCGAGGTGCTCTCGCTCCACATCGGCCATGTGCTCTGCGTGCGTGCCTCGCATCCGCTCCCACGGGTTCGTTGTGCCTTCACCAACGGGACCGGCCTCACTGAACTGTGCTCGCGACTTCGGCTCCCAGACACGCTTCACGCCAGCACCGAAGACGTCCTGGTAGGTCTGTGCCCCGGGCACGTCGTAGATGTGGCCACTGACTGCGTGCGCGCCACCGAACTGGTTGTACGCACGTTGGGCGTAATCGAAGGTAGCGACGCGAGGTGCGAAGTATTCGTACGCGGCATGCTCCACCAGCAGCTTCTGTTGCTCGGGTGACATCTGCCCGGACTGCGAGCCGAGGACGGCATCAATATGTTTGGTGAATGCTGGATCCTGCTTGATCAACTGTGCGAACGGCAGCTCACCGCCCTCAACCGGTTGGAAGAGTGTGCCTTCAGCAGCCGATCGTGCCAGGCCCTCATCCACGTTGCCGAACATGTCGGCCCACTGTGCCTGGTAATGACCACCACCAGCCTCTTGCCATCGTTGTCTGCCTCGCTCTCTCGCGGCCTGATAGGACGCCATGTCCTCGTGACCGAACTCACCGACGACATCCTGGACCGACTTTTGAGCACCGCTCATCGCAGCCTCTGGGACTTGCGACATCTGGTACTCTTTCATCTGCCGCCAGTATTCCTGAGCGCCCTGATCTCCTTGCTGGCCCCACTCTGCCTCCTGCGCACGCCGGTCCTTCACCCACTGATCCCACTGCTGCACGTAATTGCGATACTGCTCCGTCCGCTCAGGGTCAATCGTGAACGTGCCCTCCGGCGAGGTGGTGCCGAGTCCGAATTGCTGGCCTTGCATGCCCGCCTCGAACGCGGGTCGCGGCACCATCTCCGTGACGGCCTCGCGTTGCCCGGGCTGATTGATGAGAAGTCCCTTCGGTGCCTGCGGCATCGCATAGTAACCCATGCGCTTCGGAGCTGCGGGAGCTTGTAGCGTGGCTCCCGCACTAGGTGCAGGAGCCTTAATAGGGTTTGCTGCACCCCCGCCTCCACCGCCAACCGGCGGAACTTGCTTGGCAGTTTGCCCTGCCGCCTTCTCGAACGCGTCTCGCACTGCGGGGTCGAGGGCACACGCCTCGTACATCTTCGCCTCGATCTCCTCGCTGTTGAGCTCAGCCTCGGCACACTTCACCAGGAAGCCAGTCACGATCGGATGCTCGGCTGCAAACCGCATCGGGTCGGCGGAAGCCATCTTCGGTATAGCCTCCCATCGCTCCCGCCGCTTCTTCTTTCGCTTGCGTTCGTTGAGCCAGCGATGGAGTGCATAGATACCGGTAAGACCAAGGCCGCCTGCGGCGATCCATGGGCCGTACTGTTCAATGAAGTCACCGACTGGAGGAGCTGGAGCGCCAGGCGGCTCGTTGGGTGGTGCATCGCCGGTCGCGGCACCAGCCGCAGGAGCACCAGTTGGCGCGGCCGCTGCCGGAGCACCGCCAGCCGTGGCGCCCGTCTCGGCGGCTGTTGTCCCAGCGGGTGTCGGGGCCGCCCCTGGTTGTCGAGGACGGCGTGACGGTGTCGGGCTGGCATCTCCGGCCAGGCCCAGCGCGTTGACGGCGTTTGGAATCCATTCGGACGGCGGACCCATGAACTCGGTCTGCTCTGCGATCGTGTTGCCGATCGCTTCTCGCGACTGCGGCACGGTCAGTGCTGTGGCAGTGCCAAGCCCGGCTGTCGTCTTGATCGGATGCTCTTTCATCCATCGCACGGCTCGTCCGGCCTGGCGGGCTACGGACGGTGCGGGCGTTGCGGCTGCCTGGGCTATTGCTTCTTCGGGCGTCGCAGGAGGCTTCGGAGCTTTTGGTGCAGCAGCGGCAGCACCGCCAGCAGGAGCACCAGCAGCAGGAGCGCCAGCAGCAGGGGCACCTGGAGCAGGGGCGCCCTTCGCAGCAGCACCAGCAGCAGTGGTTGCGGCTGTGGGTGCTGGGTTGGCTGCCACGGTCCCGACCTGTGACAGCGGGATCTCCTTGGCATTCTTCGTACCCTCCCACTTGACCTTGGCCGTGCCCTTGACCGGGTCGACGGACTGAAGCGTCGCCGTCGTGTACTTGGCCTCGGCCCCGTGCATCTTGGACTGATCCGTCACGATCTTGGTGCCAGGCTTCAGCGTGGCCGCTTCTGCTTGGCTCACAGCCGTGAACGCGGGCGTCGTTGGCGCAGGTGCTGGCGTTGCAGGGGTTGGCGCAGGTGCTGGCGTCGTCGGGGTCTTCGGTGTTGTGGGGGTCTTTGGCGCTGCCTTCGGGGCTGGTGCTGGCGTGCCGAAACCAGGCACTGGTTTGCCAGGTTGCATCGTCGACCCGGTGGTCGGTGCCGATGTGGTCGTTGTTTTCGGGGTTGCCGGTGTCGCCTTTGGCGCACCGCCAGGCGCACCAAATCCAGGTGCGGGCTTCCCAGCAGGGTGCATCGTCGACCCAGTGGTCGAGGTCGGCGTCTTCATCCATTCTTTTGCTTTGGTCGCAAGATCCTTCGCGCTCATCGGCGGCGGGGCGGGTGTTGGCGTGCCAAAGCCCGGCGTCTGCGTGCCCGGTTTCATCGTGTGGGTCTTTGGCCCTGCCTTCGGCATCCATTTGCTCGGGTGCAACGCCCTGCGTGTTGCCTCTGTCCCTCGTCGAAGATGCGGCCCAGCTTCGCGGAAGAGTTGCCCTATCGGCTTGCCCTTCATAGCCTCGTAACCACGCCGGATCCAGCGGCCTTCTTTATCCATCAACATGGCTTGCTTCAGTTCCTCGGGCCGATCTGTTGCGCGCAGACCGCCGCCGTCGTAGGACATCAGCTTGCTGTCACCATGCTTGGTGTCGTAGTACCCGGAGAGGCTGGCCCACGCTTCTTTGCCGCTGAGCAAGGGCTGCGTCGGGATGTGAGAACCGCCAGGGCGTTCACCGAGGGCATACGGCTTGTCCGCCATCGGGCCGAGCAGTGAGAAAGACGGCATCTTGCCACCCTCCTGAGTTGGGGGTTGGGTTGTTTTCCCTATGGTAGCGGAATTATACAGGCCGTACCAGAGAGATTGGTTTCTAATTACCGCCCTTTCGGGCCACAATCACCGCATGGGGCTCCTTGTCCAGCTCTCGGGAGCCGTACTCAATGACGGAGCGTACCTCGAACTCGGGGGAGAAGTCCTCCTGGTAGTCCTCGACTACACGCTCGGCCATGTGCTTCGCCCGAGGGCCTGGCCGGTTGTTCTCCAGCATGACCAGCCAAGCCTTTCGTTTGGACCGCTGCTTGATCGAGCGGACAGCGTCAGCGTAGACCTCTGGATCAGTGATGTGTTGCAGGCACGTACAGGTCACGACCAGATCAGGAGCCGCCACTGAGAATGGGATCCTGTAGTTGTTAATGAACTTTGCCTCGGGCACTTGGATCCTCGCAGTCGCCAGTGCCCCGGGCGTGATGTCGATGCCTGTCACCCTCGCCTTGGGCCAACGGGCTGCCAGCAGTCGCGTGATGCGGCCTACGCCGCAACCAAGCTCAACGATATGCGTCGGGTCGGGCATGCTCACAGCTTCGATCGCGTTGACGATCGCCTGCCAGAATCGCTCACCCTGCTTCCAGACGTCCTCGGGCTTGTGAATGTTGCCGACGTAGGCTGCACCATCCTTCGCGTGGCGGTCGTGCCAGTATCGAACGTACTTAACTCCTGACAGTTTCGACATTCAAGTCTCCAATATCTCGTACCACACCAGTCGGATAGTAACGCTCCTCGAACCAGCGGCATTCACGATCATAGTGTCTGCGTGCGATGTCTGGCAAGTCCTCGAACGTGTCCTTGCCTCGCGACGCGTTGACCCTGTCCGACCACGAGTTGCCAGTGGCGCGAAAATCAATCACGCCGACGCTCGCAGCCAGCTTGCCCAGGTACTTGGCATCGGTCGTGAACTTCTCGAAGTACCAGAACCGCATGCCGTTCTGGATGTGCATGTCGAGCCATCGCAGCCCTTGAGCCATTGAGTCCAGCAACGGCTTGGGCATCTTCCCTTTCCGCCACCGGAAGGCCGATGCCCAGATAGCTGGCGGATAACGGAGGATGATCCCGTTGTAGCGAACCGGCAGTTCAGCAATCACCACGCGGAGGAGGCTGTTCACCTCACCGTAGTTCTCTTGCTCGAACCTCTTCGCCACGCTCTTTGGGTCTGTCGCGAGCAGATAGTTGTGCGTTCTCGCGTCTGGCTCGTGCTTGACGGTCCAGGTCGGCGATTCGTTTAGCGACGTAGCGAGAAACTTCGTCCCGCTCCTTCCCAATCCCGTCAACGCAAAGTTCATCATAGCCGATGCCCTCCAGTATCCTGTTACCGATGTACGACGGATGCAGGCCCTTCATGCACTCGTTCTTGCACGTCGGGCCTCCCTTGCCCCGGTAGCGACCGATCGCCCGGTACTGACAAGGTTGACACTTCAGCTTGAGGTTGATCGCCTCGGCGTTGAATCGCGGAAGGCTCTTCTTGATGTACGTGGGACCGAAGAGCACCAACGTCGGGACTTCGAGAGCTGCGGCGACATGAGCCAGGCCGCAGTCGTTGGCTACAAAGAGATCACACTCGCGGATCCGCCCGGCACACTCGCGGATCGGCACATGCCGCATGTCCATCACGGCCTCGTGCTCGATCGTATCGTCGCAGTCAGCACCGAACTGGGCGAAGCGGACCTCGGGAGTCTGTTCGAGGACGAAGTCGACTACGGCCTCCCATGACTTGTATCGCTTTCGTTTCCACAGGGGCTTCGGGTTGCTCCCTGCACTAAGTCCGACCACGGGTGTTGCATCCCGCCAGTCCAGCGGCGGCGGATCCCATCCGCAATACGGCTTGGGTATCTCGCCCTCGAAGCCAGCTTTGCGAATCCCTCGCATGACGGCCTTGCCTTCGACGCAGTCCTTCGGGGCAGGGCTATGGTAGCGCCTGTTGCATCCGAACTTTCGGCAGTAGTTGCCAATGAGATATGTCGGGAACACCGCAGTATAAGGCTCGGCATCTTTGAACTCCTTCGGCGGATCTTTGGCCGGGCACGAGATCATCGACCGCACACCGGGGAGGTCGCTGATGAGCTCTAGCGCAGCAGGAAGGAATGTTTTGGTCGTGTCTTTGGTTTGCGGAATCCAGACGTCGACGTGGTCGTACATCTCCACAGCCGCTATGATTAGCGGCGTCTGCTCGATCACGTTCCCGATTCCGTTGCCGACCAGGACGAGGGCGGAGGTCTCCATTATTTCTCCAGAGGCGGAGGCAGCATCAAAATGACTGGATCCGCCGCAGCCGCACCAGCACTACCATCACCGTAAGCGAACACGGCACACCAGTAGTTGTTGGACTCTCCTAGTCCGAAGTGCTCCCATTTTGAACCAAGGATGTTGTTGCGATGACCTCGCGACCCCATCCAACCGTCGAACACGCGCTGGGGTGTCGAGTAACCCGCAGCGATGTTCTCCCCGCCACCATAGCCACGGTAACCCGCAGCTTTCACTCGGTCCCAGAAACTCGACCTACCGGCACCGGTGTGACTCATCCGCCCGTTGTCCGCCATCCACTTGGCGTGCTTCTGAGCAGCTTCCATCAGTTTGTTGTGAATCTTGATCTGCTGAAGCCCGTTCTTGTCCCTGACCGCGTAGTGCAGCTTGGCCAGCTCCTTCAGGTGCTCCGGGATGTCCGGGGCAGGAGTTGGCAGCGGCGGCTTGGGGTCGGGGACAGGCGGGATGGGCTCCGGCGGAACCGGAGTCGGTGGTTCCGGCTCCGGTTCCGGCTCGGGCTCGGGCTCAGGTCGCGGCGGCGGAGGTTCGGGCTCCGGCCACGGGATCGGAGGCGGCACTGGCGACGGAGGTTTGGGCGTCGGGTTGCAGCCAACAATGATGCCGACGAGCAGCAGCACGAGGCAGAATCCGACGAAGCTCCAGTAAAAACCCGTTGCCGCTTCCTTGTTGATCATCATCGCCATCCTCTTCGGCGACTACAGGCCCCGCCAGCACAGGACGAACAGTTGCCGTCCGCGCAGTTGCTAGGCTCGGGCATGTAGTACATTGGTTGGAATGACTGCGCCTCGGGTATTGCTGGTTCTTCCTTCGGCAGGAAGAGGTTGGTACGTCCGTGGTTCCTGACGTTGTCATGGACGTTCAGCAAGTCACGATGGGTCAGCCCCTCCAAGTGTTGGGGGTTCATCGAGTGTGTGTTGACGAGCCTGTCGTACAGATAGTCACGAGGCGGGATCGCCAACGTCCCATTACGATTCAGTTTCCAAACCGGCCCAGCCAATCGTTGCACGCGGGCGGTTCGGGTGGGCGAGTCAGCCCGGGGAGCCTTGACAGGCTTCTTGACCTTGGGGATCTCCGGTAGACTCCTGGATTGCTCGACCTCCGGGGAGGTCGTCGACATGGAAGCCAGTGCCAGCGTGATGGCAGTCTGGTTCCGGGGTGTTGCCCACCAAGGCTGGTCCGCCGCCTGAGCGACGGACGCAGCCAGTAGGACTGCAAGTGCAAGCAGACGCATGGGCGTCGAGCTCCTATGAAAGATCGATGATGGCGTACGACACCTCATCGCACGAGCCACCAGGATCGTAGTCAGCCGAGTTGATGATTTCCGGCGTTACGGAGTTGGCGGTGCAGAACGCATCCACCGGATCAGGGTACTTGTGGTACCAGTCAGCGATGATGATGGGCGCGATGTTCTTGGCGAGCTCAAGGTGTGCCGCTCGCTTGCCGGTGTAACCGGTCAGCACAACGAGGTCACAACCGCCGCCCGCGATTTCCTTCACGCGGTCGAGGTTGAAGTGCAGCAGCACATGCTTTACCTCCTGCTCCGACAACATGGACTTGGCGTGTGCCAAGAACGCGGCCTCGGTGGCAGACTTGGTGCGCCAGGCATCGACACCGAGATAGAGAAGTCCCGGGTTCCCGCGATTCAGTGCGTAGCCGACATGGCCGCACCGGGCACCGACCTCCAACACTGTGTTCGGTAGAAACCGCTCGGCCATCTCCCGCATGGTAATGTACTGGCTCAGCGTCTTCAACAACAACGCGTGGCCACCGACTTTGTTCTTCTTGCGACCTCGGCTGAACTTAGGGCAGTAGATGCTCGCCATGTCCTCTCGGAACGCGACCTCTTCTGCTGCGTCTTGCTTGGTTACGTCCTGTGCTTGTGCTTCATCAGACATATTTTGGACCTTTCCGCTCATCTTGAGGAAATCCACCCTGCAATCCTGTATTGCTGGGCATGCTGGCCACACAGTATAGCGAATCCCACGGCACCCTCAAAGGCTAAATGTGGAGAATGGCGATCGACCAGGCTCCTGGGATCTCCACAGTCTCCAGTCTCACGTCCGGGTGGCCCTGGCAAAACGCCTGCACCGCACGGGTTACGTCATTATAACGGTTCTTGCGGGGCCTCTTCCATTTTACCAGGTAATCGTCGACCAGGACCAGCTTTGAGCAACGGGCGGCCAGCTCCAGATCGTGGTAGCAATAGCTGAATCCGTGGCCGCCGTCGACCATGACCATGTCATACTCACCGTGGATTCGCTCGACGCTGGCAGTATTGGCCTGAATAATTGAGCCGTTAATACCCTCAACCTTCAGCAGCGCGGCCGCGTGCTGACGGTAGGCATCCATTGGGATACCATCGGTATCAGCGTAGCTGTCGATACCCAGATAGTGTAGCCCGGGGGAACCGTAGTGAAACGCAAACGCTCCGTGGCCGCACTGGACACCCAGCTCCAGCAGCCATTTAGGCTTGAACCGCCTGGCGAGGTCTCGCCTGGCTGCATAGTGCGGCTCCAGCGACGCGATGGCCCTGGCACCCATCGGCTGCATCTTGTGTACGAAGTCCGGGCACCAGACGCGTCGCAGCTCGCTCAACCAGTGTTCACGCTCTTCATCGGACATCGCATATCCTTCCCTATATCTTCTAACGTCATCCGTGGCGTAAAGTTCCGCTCGATCTCCAAGTCGAACCAGCCACGCTCGTCGATCTTCTGTGCCAATGACTCGGGCGTGCTCTTGGTATAAACCTCCCGCAGATACATGCCGTTGGTACGTGCCCATGGTGGAGCTTGCGCGATCCCCATGTCCTCGTTGATGATGTAGGGATGCTTGTTTGGAGCCGCCAGCGAGTTGCCGGTGGGACGCCACCAGAGTACGGTCGGCACACCGAGGTAGATTGAGAAGATCCCGATGCCAGACTGATAACTCACACAGCACTTGCTATAGAGGATGTTCGCGTACGTTTGTCCGATCGACGTCTCACCCACCTTGTTGAAGACGCGGCCCTTGGATTCATTATCGAGCTGCCGCAGATACATCCGTGTGAAGTCAGCGTCGTATGGAGCGCCGGTCAGCACGACGGAGCAGTTCTTCTCGTTGATTACATAACGGGTCAGCTCGCACCAGTCGCGGATACTCCACAAACCGCCACGATTGTGGCCAGTATTCGTGTTGCCTCGCTTCGGGCCAAGGTAGAACACAGCATACGGCCCGATCTGCGCCTGTAGCTTCTTCGCGTTCTCGATACACGGCTCTTGGAACACGAACTCCTTGCCGATCTCGAAGTCCGTGTCCAGCTCAGTGAACCAGTCTTCAAGTGGTAGTCCGTGTTCCAGGTGGGAGTTGGCGATTAGGAAGAGATCCCACTTGCGGTAGCGGAAGCGGGAGCCTGCAAAACGCGTGTAACCCTCCTCGTCACGGCCTGGCCCCTTGCACATGATCGGCACCATGCCGTAGTTGGCTTGATCAACGAAGGTAAACATATTCACGAACGTCTCGCTCCGTCGCACGCCCCGCCCGGCAATCGTCACGTAAATCTCTTTATTGACGCGGCGACGCAGCGCAGGGAACTTCGTCAGCGTCCATACGATGTCGCCGATACCGGCTGGCACGGCTACTTTGAAGAATGGTCGTTGTCGTGGCATGGTCTTCCTTTCCAATACTTGCCTGGCGGTCCTGCATGCACCGGCGTGAGACCACGAATAATCCTACGCCGCTTGGGCGGCCAGAACTTGCCAAACCGGATGTCGTCGCCAGCCGCCGTTGGCGACTTCTCCGGGTATGGCCTGATCTTGTTGGAATGAAACAGTTGCATGAACCCGGCAGCCCTGCCGTGGGACTTCTTCATAATGCCCCAAACCTGGCCGTCCACGGTGCCCTTCGGCACGAATCGCTGTCGTGGCACGTAGAAGCACACCGGGTCGAGCTTGCGTGTAAGGCAACGGCTCGTGTTGTCGGGCAGGATGATGTCTGAGTCGATGTGCATCACCCAGTCCGTCTTGCGAAGCTCTGCGAAGGCTTCATTGATCATCTTACCACGCGGGAAGTATTCGCCGAGCTTGTAGTCCACCTTGGTGAACACGACCTCGATGTCATGCGACTTACACAGCTCGATCGTCTCCTCTTCCTTTCTGTCCGTGACGACGATCCACCGCTCGAAGTATTCCCTGTTCCCAACGCACTGGCGCAGGTAGTCCGTGAAGTTGATAGACACCGTCACGGCCTCAATCGGTATCAGTACGTCCTTCGATTCGTAGTCCGCTTTGTACCGCTTCTCTGTTCTACCGCGTGTGCAGCCGCCAGGCCGACTGGCGTGCTGCAACATAAGCCCGATGATCGGTCTCCGGTGGCACGTCGGCCAGTTTTGTGCAAAGATCACGTCGTCGCCAAGATGCTCCGTGTGGTCTGGGTAGTTAGGCCAGCGACACCTGGCATTGAATAACTGGAAGTAACCGGACGCAACGCCTCGCAGTCCCGGCTTCGGCGGCCCTGGTCGCTTCTTGTATGGCAGCTTGGTGAAATCACAGGCGTAGTTGACAATGTGTTTCCACCGCCGCCCCGCAGCACCGAAGAAGTGTTCCCACCACAGGTCTGCACCATCGACGATCTCCATAAAGTCATCCGGTAGGATCATGTCGCCGTCGATATGGAGGATCCACTCGTTGTCACCGTGGGCACGCAGGCGGTCGAAGCCCTCGTTGACCATCCGGCCTCGCGGGAACGACTTGCCCATCTCGAACGGCACCTTGGTGATCACCGTCTCGATGTTATGCTCGCGACACAGTGCGATCGTGTCCTGGTCGTCCTCGCTGACCACGACGACCCAATGGCGGAAGAAACGCTTGTTGCCGACGCACTTCTCGAACTTGTCGTGCCAATGCACCGCAACAGTAACGGCATCGATAATCATTCGGTCACCTTCAATGTAGCCCAACTTGAATCAGGGTAACACCGCACGTTCTCCAGCCCAATGAGATCGTCGACGGCGCGGGCAACGCCCTCGCAGCACTCCCAACCTTTCGGGTCATAATGCTTCGTCAACCAGCCTATGTCGCCGGTCAACAGGTCGTGCCCTGCCACGAACCGCGTAGCTTTCGGCCAGTAGTCCATAATATCAGGGTAGACGTGCTCGTAGTGGTGATTGGCGTCGATGTAGACGCCGTCTACGGAGCCGTCCTCGAACTGCTCGTGCAAGACATGCGAGTTGCCCTTGAGCACCTCGACGTTGTCCCATTGCTGGCACCGCTTGCGGAGTTTGGGGCGGCATTGCATGTCTACGACGTAGACCTTCTTGCACAGCTTGGCCCACAACGACGTGGAGACTCCCTTGAACGAGCCAATCTCGATCACGGTAGAATCAGGCGTCAGCACGTCACGGGCCAGCAAGACCAACCCGTAGAGGTTGTTGACACCACACTCCACGCTCGTTCCGCCTTCCATACGCTGCCGCATAAAGTAAGGTACGGTCAGTGGCGACCAGAGCTTCCGATCGAGTTGCCGCTCTGGTCGCCTGCCTCGCAGAGGCTTGCTCATCCAAACACATGACTACCGATGTCCGGCAGCTCCCTTGCTTTGAAGCCTTCGTACACCGAGACGCTGTGGCAGTCGCCACGTCGCAGGACTGGCTCAACCCTGCGTGTCTCGACCCAGGCACCTTGCTGGGCATAAACGTCGGGCATGTCGATCGGGCCTTTCGGTCCCGAGCAGTGGTTGCCGTGACCCGTGTTGGCCACGAAGAAGCACCAGGGCTCTCCGTTGCTCTTGTACCGCACGCCGGTGATGGTCATGCAGTGAGCCCCGGAGCTGTGGCGGGTGGCGATGCCGTCGCTGTTCCGCGTCCGGCCCCAGTAGGTGTGTCCGCAGTACGTGAGCGGATAACCGTTCTGGATGAGTGCCCCTGCCATCTCTGCCGAGGTGACCGTGACGCCTTCCTTGACTCGGTGCTCCTTGGCGATCGGCTCCATGTGGTCCGGGCAGCCAGTGCGGCCCCAGGTGCGAGCACGCTGGCCGCTGTACTTGCGGAGGTCGAGGCCACCACGATCGCTGTAGTCCAGCTCGTGGAGCGTGCCGAACTGCTTGGCACCCTTGAAGGCCGCAGCACTGTACGTCCCGGGGCCGCCGTAGTCGGGTCGACCGTTGATCTCGACGCGAGCGAAGGCGTAGGCAGCCTCCTGGCGGATCAGGGCCTTGAACATCTCGGGCTTACCCCGCAGCAGGATCTCGATGATCATCAGGATGTCG
>Ga0180438_10000977_pt1 | contig 52243 bp, 58 predicted proteins | sample SS_ome_12_FD_132455 | JGI IMG/M metagenome (GOLD analysis project Ga0180438, IMG submission 132455) | Hypersaline lake sediment archaeal communities from the Salton Sea, California, USA - SS_3_D_2 metaG | ecosystem: Environmental > Aquatic > Non-marine Saline and Alkaline > Hypersaline >...
AAAACCGCTCTCAATCAGGGTTTCCATGGTCCTGCCGCCGGTCCCGGTGGCGTGGAACACCAGCACCTCGTAACCGTTTTCTTCCATAATCCTGCGGGCATTTTCAACCGCCCGGGTGGTATTGCCGAACATAGTCGCCGCGATCAGCGGTTTTTCATTACTGACACTTTCGACATCTCCGCTGACCATCCCGCAGATCGCGCCGGCGGCGTTGCCGAACACGGTCCGGCTGATGCGGTTTAACCCGGCGACATCCACAATAGAGGGCGCCATAACAATGTCGCTGGTGCCGACATACTGGCTGGTGTCGCCGGATGCGACAGTGGATACCATCAACTTCGGGATCCCCACCGGCAGGGCACGCATGGCGCTGGTGCCCATCGCGGTCCCGCCGCCGCCGCCCATCGAGATAATTCCATCAAATTTACCCTCTTCATAATACCTGACGACGACATCAGTGACGCCTCTGGTCATCACAGCCATCGCTTCACCGCGGTCGGCCCGTTCCACCAGCCCTGATAATTCAGCTCCACCAGCCCGCGCCACTTCTTCTGCGCTGACCTCGGTGAAAAAAGGCGCTTTACCCAGCACGCCAACGTTTATCACAAAGGTATCGCAGCCTCTTTTTTCGATCTCATCCTTCAGGAATTTAAATTCCTCTCCTTTAGTGTCCAGTGAGCCGATAATTGCGATTGTTTTTTTCATTTCGCCCTCTTATATGACAGGGTATTTCTGGCGCAGTTTAGAGTCCTGGAGAATTTAATGCGCCTCCAATTTATAGACATTACATGCTCCCGGGGTAATAAAGATTTTTTTCTTCAACCGCTTTCGCGATATGGATAATCTGTTCAGCCAGCAGAATTGAGACAATCAATTTCAATAAGGATTATAGGATCAACCAGATAGATACATCAACTCTCAAATTCGGCTTCGATGCGCCCTGCCCGAATTGCTTCCAACAAGGCAGCGTGATCAAGTTCATTCTGATCCGCATAAGCAATGCCAAATTCCGCCAGTGCATCCTCAAAAGAACTGCTCTTACCCATATAGCCCGCCAGAACAGCCGCATCGCCCGAGCGGGAATGCGCCCGGGCAAGCGTCTCCCCACACAGTTCGGCATAGTTTGCCATATTGGGCGCTGCCATCAGCTCAACGACCGGTTTGATCTTGGCGTCTCTCAATCGACGCACATAATATGTTGTTTTAGGCTCCCCTGAACTTGTGTACCATCCGAGGAACATATCGCTGGCCGCCTGCATCAAACGCTGCCCCACTACCACCCGCTGTCCGGGGTGTGAGAAGGGGCTGGGGCCGGCGTACGGTTCTAAAACCGACTGTTTAGTTTGCTTGAATTGCAGGAAAAGCGGATCGCCATTGCCGGAAATAAGCAGGGCAATCCCGCAAAACGTCCCCACACTCCCAACACCGACAACTTTAACTGCCACATCAGCAAGTTTAAAACGGCTTAAAAGCACCCGCCGTTCCGGGGCAAGGGATGATATGTAATCGGATAAGCTCTTTTCCGAATTTTTCCGGAACTGGTCGGAGCGATTATCATCATAATGAAAGATCAACGGCGGATGATCGATAATGCGGGGCGAGTCGCCGGCGATAAAAGCCAGTTTAGCAAATTCCTTTTCGTGTTCGGATTCTGTTCTGGCGTCGAGAAGTTTCTTGGTGTAGAATTTTTTGACTTTAGGATTGGAAATGCTGTTGATAATCAGCTCCAGATCCATGGCGTAATACCAGGCCTGCAGCACAGGCATGGAAGCTAAATTGATCATTGTGGTGCGGTAGCTTTTAGCTGCCTGCCAGGCTGCCATGCGGCAATCTTCCTGGCTGAAACTGTTAAATCTCCCGGCGATTACAAAACTGGTTACCAGGCGTTTTAGATCCCATTCCCAGGGAGCGATTGAAGTCTCATCAAAATCATTGATATCAAAGATGGTCTTGCGTTCAGCAGTTGCAAAACCGCCAAAGTTCAAAAGGTGGCAATCGCCGCAAATTACAAGTTTCAAATCAGTTGAGGGTGTCCGCGCCAGATCGTACGCCATAATAGAAGCTGCGCCACGGAAGAAGGCAAATGGATTGGCAGCCATGCGTCCAAAACGGATAGGAATCAGCTCTTCTATCCGACCCTGGTTGTCCTGCTCCAGCAGGTCTATCGGATCCACCCGATCGGAGGGCGGAGCCCAGACGGCATGCAATTTTCGCCCGCACTCTTTTCGTAAAGCTTTACCAGAAACAAAACGCTCTCCCAGAGAGAGTGTATGTGTCTGCGGCAGAGCTGTACGTGCTACGGTCAGACTGGCTTCGTTTAATATTTGATTTTGATCATCGGTTTTTTCCATTTTCTTTGCCTGTTTTTCAAAAGATTATTTGTTGAATTATTTATTTTTCCAGCAGCCTGCCAGGACTTTAATCCTGGTTGTCTTCAACCGCTTCCCGTGATGTTGAATCAATCTCCCAGCCGCGTAAGGTCCGGATCACATCAAAAAGCATCAACAGCATGATGATACCGTTCAGCCCGTAAAAAATTGTGATCAGTTTGGTCACCGGCATGGTTGGAACAAAATCGCCGTATCCGATCGTCGTCAGTGTGATTACAACAAAATAAAAAGAATCCAGCCAGGTCCAGCCCTCCAGGAAATGAAACAGCGCTGCACCAATTACCAGCATTACTGCGGCATAAATAAAAATTGGGCGGGTGCGCCTGTCGAACAGAACATCCAGGAAAAGGGCTTTATACAGGGGATGATGTTTCCGGGATTTGGGGGGCTCAACAGGTGGCTTGTTAGATTGGTTTTTTGATTCCATTTGATTTCATTCTCCCGTATTATTCTGTTTTTCGCCGGATACGGTTTGATTTTCTAATTTTTGATGACTGTCCTTCCGGATGGATTCTGTTTCTTTATTCATTTTTGAAGACCATGACCGCAGGCCAACAAAAAGAGCCAGAGCTGCGATAACCAAACCAATCCCAGCCCCAAATTCCAGGAAGTTCTCTCTTCCACCAATGAACACCGCACCCATAAAATTTACCGCCAGCACAACCACAGTAACCCCAATCAAATTGACCTCCAATTCTTCAATGCTGTCTATCTTCAGCCAATCCGGAAAATCAATTTCCTTGATGAATAACTGGTACAGTCCTATAGCGGTGATAAAAAGCACAGTGCCTACCAGGAAGGTGTGCACAAATTCAACCACCTCAAAGATGATCAGTCCGCGTTCTATTGGGGCACTCTCCTGTCCAGCGAGGTCGAGCGCTCCAACAAATAAATCAAACAACAATTTTATCAGTCCGTACCCGCCGAGAATAAAGAAGAACGATGCTGCAATGACCAGGCCAAGGATTGGGACAATAACAAGATACCGGGATGCGATCAGGAATCGTGACATGTCTTCCTCCTTCATTTAATTAATCGGATTATTTTTTTATGGTCTTTTTTTCGCCAGATTCTCCTGAAATACGCTCGCTGTAGCCGAGATCAGCACATAAGATTGCGCTCCAGATTCCCGGCTTGCTGGCTGTTTTCCGGATAAGCCTGTCTGGTTTCGTACAATGGTTATGATTTTCTTTTCCAGGGTTTCCTGTACTCCACAGACAGTTAATTCTCCAGTTATCCGTTAACGTATGTCAAGAAATAGATACTGGATCAAGATTATTAGCGCAGGTCATTCACGGGAAAGAATAAAACAGGTGATGTCGTCGAATGAAGGCGCATTTCCAATAAAGTGTTCCCGCTCCTTTTTTATCATCTTCATCTGCTCCCTAGCATTGGCAACCGGTAGTCCCTTGATAATTTCCTTCAAATGTTCTATCCCATACTCCTCACCCAATTCGTTTAAGGCATCCGTCACGCCGTCCGTGTAGATATAGATAGTATCGCCAGCGGAAAGTGATATCGATTCATACAGCAATTCTATTTCCTCAAATACACCGAGTACCGGGCCGGTTGGTTTGATCAACTCCACTTCCCCCGTTTTCCGGCGCATTATAGGCGGGTCGTGCCCGGCGCTGGCATAGATCAGCATGCTCCTCTTAACATCCAGTACAGCGTAGAAAAGGCTCACAAACATGTTGGAACTGGAATAAGCGTTGAGATGGCGGTTGACCACTTTCAGCGTATCAGCCGGATTTGGGTTGATTTCAGTCTGGGAGCGGATTAAACCGCGGGTCATCGCCATATACATGGCAGCCGGTGCGCCTTTGTCGCTGACATCCGCCACGATAATCCCCCAGCGGTCGCCCGGCAGTTTAAATATATCGTAAAAATCGCCCGCCATCTCGCGAGCGGCGCACCAGTCAGCAGCCAGGCTGTAACCCGGTATCTCCGGGATGCGCTCCGGAAGCAAGTTGGTCTGGACCACGTGGGCTAACTTCAGTTCGCCTTCCATTCGTTCCCGCTGGCGGTTGATTTCTTCGTATAAACGGCTGCGTTCCAGCGCTACTGCCAGCTGGGCCCCGATCGTGGAGAGTACTTTCAGGTCTGAAGCTGTGAGGAACTGCCATTCCTCTGTCGCGACGTTGATCATTCCAAGCGTCTGGCCCCCGCTGATGATCGGTACGCTGGCATGAAACAGCAGGCCCTGGTTGTCGCCATCCGCTTCAGCTGAGTCCACCAGCCGGCTGCATTCTACGATGTTTACCGCCCGGCTCATCTGCCCTGCCCGCATAATCGCCTGGCACTGGCAGTCCCCGGGCTGGGTCAGGTATTTGCAGCCTTCCCTTTCCAGACCTGGCGGCAGTTCCAGCCTGGAAGCCAGCCAAAAATCGTGGGGCGGTTTTTTGTCTGATTGGATTTTCGAACCTGCTCCCGGCAGCAAGAACACCCAGGCGGTTTTTAAGCCCAGGGCGGACACCAGAGCCTCCAGGCTTTTATCCAGGGTCTCTTGAATTTCATTTGACCGGTTGAGTTCAACAGCCAGTTTGTTCAGCACATTCAGCCTGGCAATCTCACGCTGTTCTTCGGTTCCCTGGAAAATTTCTTCCCTGCGGCGGACTTGTTCCTGGCTTAAAGCAGGCCTTTCGATTCTGTAATAATAGTCCGGGGTGTAGTTAATCAACCCTTCATTTTTCGCCCACCCATAGAACCGGTTTAGAGAATTTAAATGTCTGCGCTGGGCTGCCTGGTCAAGTCTGCGGTGTTTTAATTCCAGCATGTAGGTCCGCAGGTGGACGTCATCGTCGTTGGTGGGCACAAAATCGCTCACTCTGCCAGCCTGCCATTCCATGTATTCCCGGACCCGGGTGATCGTCCTGGGATCTGCTGGGTCAAGCGTTTTAGCAAATTGATCCAGTATGTCCATATGAAGGAATATTATCTCACAACCGGGCGGCAAAACAACACTTAAAAATCTATTAGAAATCCATTATAAAAAATCAACCAGACCAGAAAAATTATCCGGCTAAAGAACCATGACCAGCCCCCCAAGGACATGCGCAACGATCGACCACCAGATCGTGCCGGTCCTGTTTGCCAGGTAGCTCAGATAAAATCCGGACAGTGTTGACCCGATGATCAATCCAGCGGCATTGCTGTTGGAAGAAACCGTACCGGGCACGTAATGCCATAACCCAAACCAGACACTCGCCCAAACAATCCTGAAGAATAAATTAAGCGGAAATTGAACCATGTAGACCCCCCGCCAAAGTAACTCTTCAAAGAAGCCGTTCCCAATGGTTGTTGAAACCAGCATCAGAGCTACCCAGAAATCCGATATTTCGTAGTTGCTTCCAGTGATGAACTTGAAAATCCCTGCAAGGATAATCGGTAGGATCACCAGAACAAACAGCCTTAAATTTATCCTCTGCGGTTTGATAATTCTGATTATCGTTTCCGGACCGAGTATAAACCACGAAAATAACCCTCCCCAGAATATCCAGTAAATGACCAGTCCAAGATATCAGCCTAACCTTTCTCCGACACTTGCCGAAAGCAATTGGAACACAGGATACATTGTGCCCATTACAAAAATTGGCGAGAAGATTACAACCTTTTGTTTTGTACTCATTCTGTATACCCTCCCGATAATGAAACGGGCTTTCACCAGAATATAATTATTATGTTATCTTCAGGTCATTTCGCGATACTGCTGGCAAACCGGTAAAAAACCTGTAACCAATCTGCAAATTCAATTCCGTATTTTTCTCCGTTCCGAACGATGATTAAATTCGCCTCGGGCGAGACGTAGATGAATTGTCCGTATTTTCCTGCCGCGGAATAATCATACACGCCCCCGGAACGTGGTAATCCCCACCACATATATTTGTAATACCCTTCTGCTTTCGTGAAAAATTCGTCCGCGGGATAATAATTTTCCCGTTGGATCGACTTATCCTCCTCCGTCGACTCGGTAATCCAGGCAGTTGGGATGACATCACTGCCATTCCATACCCCCTGATTTAGAAACAAGCGTCCAAGCTTGGCGAAATCAACTGCGCGTGCATTGATGCCGCTTTCCATTTTTTCAAAGCCGCTCTCCGGGTTGTCCAGACTCCAGGAACCTGCATATTCCATCCCAACCGGCTTCCATATTTTCTGCTCCAGATAACCAGCCACTGTCATTCCCGTCGATCGCTCCAGGATCATCCCCAGCAGGAGCGGGTGGTAATTGTTGTACAGGAAATGTTCTCCAGGATGGCCAGCAATGTGTGTTCCGTGGAGAGCGATATCTCGAAGATCCGGGTAATAATAAGTCTTGGCCCCATCATCATGCAGCAAAGGGACCACATCTGAATAATTTATCCCAGAAGCCATCATCAACAAATCACGGATGGTTATGTTTTTAAACCGCACATCCCTCTCTTCAAGCTCTGGAAGATAAAGGGTAATCGGGTCTTCAACACTGCCGATATAACCTTCATGGATGGCGATCCCCACCAGTGCGGAAGTGAAGGATTTGGCGACTGAGAAGGAAGTGACGATCGAATCGCGCTTTACACCATTGAAATACCTTTCGTATATAATCCGGTCATTATGGATTACAAGAAAAGCTTGTGTTTTAGTCTCGGCAAGAAACGAATCCAGGTCATCGATTTTAGGATCAGCTTCAAAAAAGGCTTGAACTGACTCATCCTCATAATTGATCTCAAACTTGAATGGGTCATCACCCGGTTCTATTTTGCGTTCAGGAAATTTCTGGTAATCATATACATCCGACTCCCCCCACAGTATCGCCCTTCTTATATACTCGGGGGGATATACCAGGGAGCCCGCTATCAGGTACAAAATCAGGGTGATAGCAATAAATCCGGCTCCCAGCAGGAGTACTTTCTTCATTATGTTTTTCATCCCCACTCCCCTTATAAATCAAAATTCTGTCACATTCCCAGCACGATTTTCCCCCTTGATTCTCTGGTAAGTACCCTTAAGTTTTAAGTGCTGCCCTCGCGTGAGATGGACTTGTTATCCCGGGCTTCGCCGAAGCCTGCCATAATCTGCTGTCATATATCTCCGGGATCGCACCCGGATTCCGCCATTGTTGCCATCATATTCTTCATCATGGTCTGCATCATCTTTGGAAAAGCTTTGGAGGCGATAGCCACTGTCAACCCGCCTCCAATCGCGCCTGCAAGTGCAGCAAAAAAGTACCCCCTCTTATTTGTGGAGATATTATTCATCTAAAAACCCTTGTCTTTTCTCTTCATATAATAATTGGTTATATTGGATTCAAGTATTACTCGGATAACCCTTCCTGGTATTCAGTTCTTCTCTCAACATCTTCCCCAGTCAGTCAGGTTGAAATGAATATCAGTGTAAATGGAATCCAGGTAGCGGCTGGGCTGACAAACATATAGAGATATCGTTGCTATACCAATTCCGGTCGAAGCACCGCAAAGCGCCCTTCCGACCACGGTATGTGCCAGCACAATAATTATCCTTTTAATAACCATTTCGTTCCCCTCGATCTAATAAGTAGGTTCGTAATTTTATTCCTGTTATGAACAATGCCTTGATATTTTCTATAGCTGGTGGAAACCAGTATAAGTAACAATTTCGAATCTTTTCAACCTCCTCCGATTTTTTGATATAGATTTAAAGTTGTTTGGTGTCTATTTGTTTTAATAAATCAATGCAGAACGATTATCAAACATCATTCTTTTGATCGTCATTTAATCAAATTTAATTACGAATGCAACCCCCAGAAATAACTGCTGCAGAAAATAATAACAGCCATAGGTACCTTTTTTCGCGCTCCTGTCTTCCAATTTTATTACTCCTTTTCAATAATCGCTGGTCTCTCCTGATTAATATCCATAAGATGCCACAACTCACGAAAAACCTTACATTTTTTATGCTCATCAAACTCCACAAGGAATATACAATCCAGAGCCACCCTTCTGCCTGTTTGGATTACAGTGAATTTCGACTGCCATCTTGCAATTCCAAGATTGTCTTTCATAGCTATTATCTTAAAAGTGGATTCCTTGTCTTTCAATCTATTTGCACCCTCATTCCAGTATTGGTAAATGGCATCCTTCCCGACTAACGGCTCCTTAAATGGCGTTTCATAATATTCGGCGTCCGATGCGAACAATTCGGACGAGGCTTTCGCATCATTTTCTGCACTGGCTTTACCGTACCTGACCATCCATTCCTCGAAATGCTGTTCTGATAAGGGTTTCAACGAATTACCTCTGGTTTATCATTGTAATTAACCTGGCGTTCACATGGCAGAACTAACACCTGTCCGTTTACGTTTTTCTCGGATATAAAAACTGTCCCGGAAAGATTCTGCGATTTCTGCCACAATATGACCTTATTGTCCAATTTTCTAAGAGTTCTTAAACCTCTCTGCGGCGTAAGAGTCGGCTTATCCATACAAAAAACCACAAACCAATCGCCAACAGGAGCCCAACCGCGGCTCCTACCAGGGGGCCGAGAAAACATGTGAAGATATCCAGCCAGTTCCGGTCGTATTCCCACTTCCAAACCATACTATCTGCATCCAGGGCATACCGCGTTTCGAATGCCGCATCCGCATACCAGATGGTCGCATCCAGGTCGTCAAGGATCAAGTTGTTTGGCGGTTCGGGCGCACCATCGTATAGAGGGCTGTCAAATACAGTCTCAGGATCAACATCGAGCGGGGGCGATGCTTTGAACCAGCAAGATTGCGAAACATCCTTTTCCTCATGTCTGCATCCGTAAATACTGCCGGAATCAGTCCTGACGTATACCGTATTGATGTCTCCCGTAACAATCTCCACAGACTTCTCAGGAGTCACTCCCAATCCCTCCCACCTGGATAGAAACCCTTGATTCTCAGCCAGAAAAAACAGGGTACCGCCCACCAGCCCCAAACACACAAAGAAAATAAGGATCAACAGTGACACCAGTATTATTTTTCGCATTTGCTATACCTTAATAAGTCGCTATAAAATGTACATGTGAGCGTCAGGTAATAATTGATGGTTGTTTGACTTTCCATTTAAGACCCAAAATGCCTCTTCAAAAGGTTTCCATGGCTAACTGAACAGTTTGGTGTAATTTCAACGCATAACCTCCGCTCCATTCGCTTTCTAAAATCTCAGAAACCAGTTCTTTATGAAGAGTTGATAGGGTGAGTTGATATGTGCTTTTGTCTGTTTAGGGTAATGGAGCGCTAAGTATTGAATACTGAGCAACTGCATTTTTTTGTTACAGTCTATCAGTTCCTTTTCTTCCTTAATTTGATTCGTTACGTCTCGTATCAATTCGATAATTCCGATTTATTCACCCTCCAGACCCCATAATGGTGAGGCCAAGACTTCAACAGATCTGGTTTTACCAGAAGCGCTGAATTGCTGGTGCAGGACTCGCGCAGGTCGGCCAGTTTTTCGCACTTCCTTTATTGGGCAAGGGTGATGGATCTCCGTACAGGGATTATCCCGAATATGCGACATCTGGTAACAAAATACCGGACCATGAAATTCCTTCCTTTCTGCGAAAAATTGGTGGGCGGCTTTGTTCATCAGCATTACCCGGTAATCCAGACTTATTACCATTACTGGTTCTGGTAGCCCATCTGTGATAGATTACTGAAATTCGAATGATATATCCATTTCAATAAGAAGCACATTCGAAGGTCTTTTTATTCTGAGGTTCCCTATTGGAAATCCTATCTACCTGACTCATGGGATAAAGTGTCTTCTCCATGTGACTTCATGCGGTATTTATATTATATAAGCAAAAAGGGGATTGTCGAAACCGGTCTGGAAATAACAACCCGCCATTGAAAAATAAGGGAAACGACAGTGCAGCATACGAGTGAGTTTGGATTATTGAATTACCTGATCAAACGTCTCAGCCACTCATTTTCTGACATCGAAGCATCGTTCAGTTCACTGATCTTAACCACCTCCACCCCGGGCCAGCGCACGAACGCTTTATGCAGCAGAGAGGGGCGCACAACGGCCAGTGATACCCGGTACAAACCCGAATCAATCGCCTTAAACCCAGCCAGCATGCCCTCATTTCGCTCCAGTTCAAGCGGCCCCAGTTCATCGACTACCAGCAGGTCGCAAGGCGCTGCAGATTCCAGCACCTGGTTGCACCAGCGCAATGTTTCCGGGATGAACCGCCAGCGTTTGGTTTGGATGCTGCTCGGGGTCCTGTTGGGTTCGTTCAATTCCGCCAGGCGGCGGCGCTCCCCGCTGCGCAGATCAAGAGCTTCGATGGCGGTCTTGCGGCCACCCTCAAAGACCGCCGGGGCAAGCAGACCGGCTGTATCCCAGCCCTTTTCCTTTAAGTAATCCGCCGCATCCCGGCAGAACCTGGTTTTTCCGCTTTCAATTTCCCCGCTGACAAGATAAATTTTACCTTTACCAAACATCCTAGTTACGATTCCAACAAAACGAACGGATACCCGTCGACCTGAACCACCCTCACCGGTACCCCGTAGGTCCGGGTAAGGTTCTGGGCGGTGAGTACCGGTCCTACCTCCCCGCTTGAAAGCACCTGTCCCTCCCGCATCAGCACCAGGTACTGGGCGGTCCTGGCGGCTGAGTCCGGGTCGTGAGTGGTATACACAACCGTTGTGCCCGCTTCTGCCAGCCTGGTGAGGGTATTGAGGATCCGCCCCTGGTTGCTCAGGTCGAGATGGGTGGTGGGCTCGTCCAGGAGCAGCATCTGCGGCTCCTGAACCAGGGCCCGGGCGATCAGGACTAGCTGGTGCTCACCCCCGCTCAGTTCGAGCACAGAGCGCCGTGCCAGGTGGGTCAGGCCGAGGTTCTCGAGCTGCTCCAGGGTGTGCTCGATGTCCTTTTTGGTCGGCATCTGCAGCATCCCGATGTGGGGGGCGCGCCCCATCAATACATAATCAATTACGCTGAAATCGAAGGCAGTATACTCGCTCTGGGGTACAAAAGCGATCAGGTGGCTGAGTTCGCGCCGGGTGTATACCTGGATGCTCTTCCCGAGGATTGATATTTGACCTCCAGCGGGTTTAAGGATCCCCAGCAGGATATGCACCAGAGTCGATTTTCCAGCCCCATTCGGTCCCAGAATAGCGGTGATCGAGCCAGCAGGCAGGTCCAGGCTTAACCCCTGAAGGACCTTGCGGTTGTCGCCGTTGTAGGAAAACTCCAGGTCCCGGATTGAAATCAGCGCATCGGTCATGGTTTCCACCTGGCACCGACCGAGGCCATCAGCAGGATAAAAATCAGGGCGCCCAGCAGGGAGGTTATGATGCCCAGGGGGATTTCGCCGGCTCTCAGCGAGCGGGCGATTGTGTCGCAGAAGATAACAAATGCGCCTCCGATCAGGATGGTTGCCGGTATGGTGGCTTGGGCGCTGGCTCCAAAAATCCTGCGGGCGATGTGCGGAATGATCAATCCAACCCATCCGATAACGCCTGCCACCGCCGTTACAGCCGCGATAGCTGCCACCGCGCTGACCAGCAGCAGCGCTCGTTCGCGCCCGATCCGGGAACCCAGCGAGAAGGCGGTCTCCTCGCTAAGAGAGAGCAGATTCAGTCTCCAGCGCATCAGGAACACCACCAGCAGTCCAAGGGCCACAAACGGGGCCATCAGGATCACATCCCGCCAGGTCACGCCCCACAGCCCACCCAGCAGCCAGAAAGTTATCTCCGGCAGCTGGGTGAGCGGGTCAGCCAGGTATTTAAGCAGCCCGATCCCGGCTGAAAACAGGGCCGAGACTGCGATCCCGGACAGAATCAGGCGCAGCACCCAACCGCCGTAGCGCAGCTGGCGGGCGACCAGATAGGAAAGCGCCAGGCCCAGGCAGGCAAACACAAAAGCCGAAAGCTCAACCGTCAGCCCTCTTGAACTGAACGCCAGGATCGCCAGGGCTGCCCCGAACCCTGCGCCCTGGGAGACGCCCAGGATCCCCGGCGAAACAAGCGGATTGCGGAACACCATCTGGAGCACGTTGCCGGCTGCAGCCAGGCTGGCGCCCAGCATCAGCGCCGCCAGCAGCCGCGGCAGGCGCAGCGCAGTTACGAGCTGACGGGCAAGTTCGTCCTCTCCCAACCGGCTCAACGGCATCCAGTACGGCTGCGGGTAGCGCCCGATGAAGATTGAGAGGCCGAAAACCAGCAGCAGTACGGCTGTCAGGATCAGCCACCGGCTGGCCTGCTGCCTTCGCCCGCTTGCACCGTTTATCGGATGGTCCATTCTAGAATCTACAGGTCTATATCTCCACTGACCAACGGAAGCACCTCTTTTTCAACCACGTCCGCATCCAGACCGTACATCTCGCTGTAAAATGTTTTCAGTTCGTCCAGCATATCCAGGGATTCAAATCTCTCCGGGTGGATGACCGTCGCAAGCCATTCCAGGCCCAGGATCCAGCGTGGGTCAGGTTGGTCCCAGCTCAGGAAATCAGACGGGAAACCGTAGATTTTTTCCTCCTGGACCGCTTTCAAGGCCTGCCATTTTTCATCCTGGACCAGCCCAGCGATCACTTCTTCAGGATTGCTGAAGTAATCGACCAGGATGATCATCTCGGGATTCCAGGCTGCGATCTGCTCAAAATTTACTACCGTCCAGCCGCCCCCTTCAGCCGCCTCCAGCCAGACCGGTTCGCCTCCGGCAAGCTCGACCATCATCGTCTGCAGCCATTCCACGGGCGGCACCTTGAAGGCGATCTCGCCGCCCCGGCTGTCGTACTGGATCAGCAGGACGCCCGGCTGTTCATCCGGCGCCAGTCCATCCAGCCCGGCTTCAACCCCGTCAAGCCGGTCCTGGTAAAAGGATAAAACCTGTTCTGCCCGCTCCGGGTTGTCAAGCAGGTTCCCCAATACCTGGATATCGCGGGTGAATTGTTCGGGGGTCTCCAGGTCGAAGTAGACCACCGGGATGCCGAGCGCTTCCAGGGGTTCGCCAAGCCCATCAGCCATATATGTTTTCATCAGGACCGCGTCCGGCTGGGAAGGTGCGATCTGTTCCGCCGCAGCATCTTTCTCCAGCTGGGTTTTTTCATCCAGCTTTGGATCAACCAGGGGCAGCATTGAGATATCCCTCTGCAGCCGCTGCTCCATTGCAACAACTCGCTCGTTCGCTTCGGGGAACAGGTAGGCTGAATGCAGGATTAACTGCCCCGCTTTCCCAGCGACCACAATGCGCTGGGGCGGTCCTTCAAAGCTGAGGTTGTTCCCGCTGGCGTCTGTCAGGCTGATTTGGGCGGCTTTTTCCTCCAGAGTTTGCTCAACCTGCATGGTTTGCTCAACCTCAGTAGCGGCTGCCTCTTCTGCAGTCTGCACCGGGCTCGAGCCGCCCGTGGAACAGGCAGCCAGCAGCAGCACAAACAGTGTTATTACGAGAATTGGCTTTTGTGATTTCATTGATTTTCTCCTACTTTTAATTTTCTGTCTTTTCAAGATCCTCCCGGCAGTCGTCCAGCCATTCGAGGCAGGACTCCAACTGCCGAAGCCGAAACTGGGCAGACAACCGGTAATAAATTAAATCCGGCGGGATTTTATCGTAGGCCCCACCCAGGCGTTCGATGTCCTTTCCAAGGGATTGTTTTTGATTTTTTATAAGATTCAGGGCGTAATTTTTATTCCGGCTCCGGGCAAAATACAGGCGAGTCAGGAACTCGATCCGGACTGCCCGGGTGCTACCAGGAGTGGGTTCTTCCAGCCAGCGGTTATAGCGCCTCTCCCCGCGCGGCGCGAGGCTCAGCAGCCGTTTGTCCGGGCCAGCCTCCCCCGGTTGAATTTCAGAGATGATATCCCCCTGGGCTTCCAACCGTTTGAGAATGTTATAGACCTGGCTCTGGCTCAGGTTCCAGATGCCTTTCAGTTCCTCATCCAGGCGCCTGTTCAGTTCGTAGCCGTGGGCAGGCTCCTGGGAAAGAAATCCCAGCAGCGGGTACTCAGGGGAGATATCACTTGCGCGCATGCATCACCTGTTGCTACTCACTCAATGAGTATTCCCGCTGAGTGTACCACATCCCGGGGTTTTCTCCAATCGGCCTGCAAAAAATGCAAGCCTCCGTCGAAATGACGGGTTGGGTGTGCGTCATCTCGAGCTGACCAGCAACCCACCATCTTTGCGGTTCACCGCCAAATATATAATCCCATTAAATTAAATATACTTTTTCTGATAGTCAGAGTAGAATCCAACAAAATATAAGGAAAAAACATGAAAGTTCTGGTCGTTTACGATTCACAATTTGGAAACACGGAGAAGGTCGCCCGGGCGATCGGGGAGGCATTTGAATCCCCGGATGAAGTTGAGGTCAAAAGGATTTCTGAAGTCAATCCAAAGAGCCTGGCTGGATACGATCTGCTGATCGTTGGCTCACCAACCCAGCGCCTTCGTCCAACCGAAGCGGCAGGCAAATGGCTGAAACAAATTCCCGCCAATGGATTGAAGGGACTCCCGGTTGCCGCATTCGACACCCGCCTGACCGATGAGGAGATTGAAAAAGTCCGCATCTTGAAATTCGTTGTGGGAATCTGGGGATACGCAGCTGATCCAATCGCAAAAGAACTCAAAAAGAAAGGCGGCACGCTCTCGGTTCCGCCGGAAGGGTTTTACGTTACCGGCACTGAAGGACCGCTTGTGGATGGCGAACTGGAACGGGCGAGAGCCTGGATGGAGAGGCAGAAGAGGCCGAACGGGAGTCGATAAGGGGTATGTTTTATTGAGAAAAACAACTACCAATGATCGAAGATTGAAACCTTCTTAAGGCTAAAACTGGGGTTCGATTCTCTGTGGGGGCACTAATAAAACTTCATCAAAAGTGAAGTCTTTTTTATATCACCCTATCGTTGAGGGGACCAGAGCGTTTTCTTTTATAGTATAAGACAGGATGTGAACCGCGTTCCGTCCCGGCAAGGGGATCTCCGTGGGGGTTGTGTAATGTAGTGTAGCAACCCATAAGGACGATGTTCTGTATGGACAAAGGCTTAAAAAAGCCATTCCATTGATGATTTGGAATAGTTTTTATCATCAATTCGCTTAGATCACAGAGATAAATTGTTTGAATCAGGATAGGATTTCTGATCCTTGCCGCAAAAAGGAACCCCCTATAGTTGATTAAAATTTGAATCGCGGAATGAAGGAAAGCATTCACACTGGATTTTGGTAGGTTGGTTATATAAAAAACTGATGTGTAGCGACCTGAATTAATATTGCATATATATTCACAATCCCTTTCGGTTGATCGCTGATAAATTTAAAAACTGCTGCATATAAGAAGTGCAATTATATTTTAGAGGAGAGCCATGACTGCTTGAATAATAAAAATATGCAGAAATTCTTATTCATGTAATTTTTAAAAATCTGTTTATAAAGATAATACCCCAAAAATATAACTTGTATAACCTAAATTAAAATTGGTACTCTACCGGTTCTCACACACTCAAATGCGAAAACATACATTCCCGCGGACCACGCCTGGTGCGGGTAACCCATAGGGCGTCCGGTGCGCCCGTGGCACCATTCGTTGAATTCCCATTCCTCTGAGATCCCCGATTGATTTACTTTTGCCAACTTCTCTAGTTGTCGTTTCGCCTCATCTAAACGTCCAAACTTGACAAGGGCTGCCACATAAAAGCCGCCCACAAATGGCCATATACCGCCGTTATGATACTGGTCCGGGAGGTTCAGATTGTTGTTGCGGTAGTACTCCCGCCAATCTTTGTTGCCGGGATGGATGACTGGGTTAAGCACCCGGACAGGATATGGTTCAGCGATACCTACCTGGTGCAGATAATCCAGAATTCGCTTTTCCTGTGCCGGGTTTGCTACTCCGAAAAGGGTTGCCAGCAGGTTTCCAAACACGTCGCAATAATCCCCAAAATCTCGAAACGCCACATAGGGCAAGAAGAACGGCCGTTTTACAAGAACCGGTTCTACCTGGCTGAGTGTATGCACCCATTCTGTATGACCTGGGCAATCGGGTCCCCATTCGTCCTTGTTTTCCTCGCCTACCCACAGAATGATACGGATTTTATGGAGCACGTCATCCGCAGTGGAATGGTAAGCATCTGCATCCTTTCCGATAGCAGCCGACATTTCAGCCATGGCTCTTAAAGCCGAGAACCATAAAACATTGTCGTAAAGCACATTAAAGCGATTTGCGAGCAGGTCAGCCCAATCAGCAGCCTCGTGAATTTCCAGAAGACCGCAGCCGTTCGAATCCTGGTAGCGCAGCCAGAGTAAAGCTGATTCAAGTCTGTGCCAATTGTGCTGCAGGAATTTAATGTCTCCAGAAACCCGGTACTGAAACGCATGTCCGAGGATAAACCATAAATTCGAATCAACAGAGCCTGCATTGGTATGGTCCAGGCGCCCTGTCGCTACGCTGACATTGTTTGGTATCGCCCCCAATTCCGTCTGCTGCTCCCCCAGGGTGTGCAATGAGGAGCGAAGGCAATTTTCATGCCCCGGGATAAGCAGGGCGCCTAAGGATGTGATCCCACTGTCACGGGCCCAGACGTGAGGATATCCTTCTGGAGAGGCAATTAACCCGATCGGGCTGCATTCACTGCTTAAGATTTCCTGAGCCTTTTCAAAAGCCATATTAACCAGGTTGCCCATTTTTTCTCCTTTACGAAATATCAACAGGGCAGCAGTCTAATCCATTTCATCGATGGTCAACGGTTAAAAATCGTCGTTTAAACCAATCCTTTTCTCTTCCCAAAATTTATCCTACTATATCTTATCTATATTTATCAGGCCAATTTTCCCATTGCAGGCTTCAGAGAAGCATATTATTTAGTAATGGACTTTCCGATTTTCACAAACCATGGTTACATGGTGGTTATCATCTAACTGCTGGCAATGATTGCAGTTATGGATCAGCAGTTCGGATAACTTCTTTTCAAAACCATAGTCAAGGTGGTTGGTGATCCTCCGACCAGCATCGTTCAATTCGGATACAATTATTGCTCCGCCATTAGAGCCAACGCGAAACATCTCAGCAACCACCGCTAGCGGATCAGCAGCATGGCACAGGACATCAAACGCGGTCACGACTTGGAATGAGTTGTCCAGAAATGGCAGACGGGTTGCTTCGGCGTGCTGCACTTTAAGGTTATTATTCAGTTCACTGGTTATTCTTTGCTCAGCAATGCGTATTGCGCTGGAGGCGTGGTCTATAGCAGTAACCACCAGCCCTCTTCTGGCCAGTGCCACCGCCATACAGGCGCAAGAACCTGTACCTACGTCCAGTACCGGGTTACCGTAGCTGCTAGCTAAAGCTACAACTCTATCGCGTACAGCAGCAGGATCATATCCTAACTCTGTAAATTTATTCTGCGACTTCTCGATCTGTCTTTTCAATACAGCCACCACTTCCTTTTCTGTAATTTTCACTTCAATAAACTCCCAAATTATGATTGGCTCACCGTGGCTAAATACTTGTATTCGGCAACACCTGGACGATCCTCCGCGAGCCACTTCTCCAGCGCAGCCTTAGCTGCGCTCTCTAGTTCATTAGCTGGATTTTCTGGCGAGTTTCATCCAAAATCGCTCTTAGAAATTTGTTAATTTCGCAGCACCGCTTTGATATATCCACTTTGTGATAATCGTCATCTTTTCGATTTTATTGTCCGGGAGCTGTTAAGAATCTTTGTGTTGAGGAGAGCGTACAAACTGATGCGCATAAAACTCTGGCTTCCGTTTATGAAATACCCATTACGAAAGTTTCCCGACTTGCTTCTTTTCACAATTAAGAAATTATGCTTTCCAGCGTTTTAAGCCGTTCGTTAAATAATGGATCCTGCTGCAGTGGTAAACAATCCTTAATTTTCAGTTCATTTAGCAACAGCCTTACAGCAAATGCCAGGCATGTCGCCTGTCCACATTGACGGCAGTTAGTCTGCGGAAGCAGGTTATATATATCAAGGTGACCAGGTGGGCGTTTTCTTTTCGTTTCTTTAACCAGTGTGTGGCGGTGTTCCCATGTAGCATTTATCGCTTCGGTAAGGGCAGCCAAGAGCTCGACACCTTCTTGAATATTCGCGACCTGGGTAATGGTGACACTATGGTCGAATAACGTCATAAAGCCCCGCTTCCTGCGGAACGTAACAGTCGGTGTCTCTGGGTTAAAACCGATCACATCCGGGAGGGCTGCCAGGTAAGGTAGGACTGGATCAAGCGCACGGGAAGGTTCCCCTGTGACAATGATGCTCCCGGGCTCAGCCAGGCAGGGCGTGGACCTAATAAAAGCGATCCTTTCCAGAAACATAATTAAATTCCGTCGTTTCTACCTTATGAAATCGTTACCTCTTGCTTTCAGTGTACCTTTCCCGGGCACATCGATCATCACTTTTCAACCACCTTCGAGAAGCTCGCGCACTTTTCTTTTGAAGTGGTTTTTAAGAAAGAGAAGCGCTTCCCCTTCATCGTCATCCGTCAGGATGCGCGACAATTCAATTAATTCCTGGTCATCAAGAACAACATAAATTCCTTTCTTCACAGCGATCTCTCTCCTGTCAATATTCAGAACCATTCTGAAATACTATCATTCTGGCAGGCTATCATTTTGATTCAACTCAACCAGGGGCAGTGCTATGGTATGTTTTATCGAATCGATCTCCCGTATGGTGCCCTTGAATGGGATTGGGTCAGCAAAGAGCCCATATAAGGAGATATCCAACCTCCCTGCCTGACCATTAAAATGTCATCAGTCCGTTATTAATAATGTCCGTCCCGAGTTTGATTCTGCCCAATTGATTCACATATTTTGAGTACCTTTTTCGACCTCTTGTCCGCTTTCCTCCACTTTCAGTTCGTCTTTTACCCAACCTGTAATTTCATCTACGGTCGGGATTCGCCCGGCACAGACCAGTTTTTCATTCAATACCAGTCCAGGTGTGAACAGGATCGGATAATTATTTATCTCACTTGGGTCTTGAACATGCTGGATTGTTGCTTCTAACTCTGGATTTTCGTCGATAAGAATATCCAAACTTTGCGCGGTTACCTGTTCAACCAGCATGCAGTTGTAACATCCCGGGCCAAGAATCTTAAAATTCAGCATCTCACACTCCATTTTTATAATTTCAATTTTACGAATACGGTTTTACAGAATTTTTTTCACATTCGCCGCATAAATCAGTCTGGCGGTTTGTCCAGAAAACCAGGCCGCATCCCGGGCAGGTTGCTTTCCGAAGTTTTGCACTCCAGGACTTCTGTTTCGGCTGTAACTCCGCTGGTAAGGAAGCGAATGGGTCAGCAGTACAGCTGCAGTCCTCAGGTCCATCTGGGACCTGCTGACTTTCCTGCTTTTCTAAATCTGATTCTTTATCAACCATATGCACCTCGAATTATCCTATTGAAGGCGCCTCAATGATCATATCCTTGAGGGCTGCGAGTTGGTCGGAGTATTTAGATTTGAATAATTCCTGGCAATCAGAAATTTTTAACTGGGAGACTGTCAGTTTTAGTGCAAAAGTAAAACAGGTCGGCTGACCACATTCTTTACAATTAGTTTTTGGGAGCAACTCGTAAACAGCCATTGGAGTCGGGCGCTGGCGGCTTTCAGTGCTGGGAGTAATCTCCTCCCTCCTCTCCCAGGTGCGGTTAACCAAATTTACCAATCCCTCGATTTTCTTTTCAGCTGCCTGCCGGTCTTCCACATTACTGGTAGAGATTTCGTATGCATGGAAAGCGATGTTATGGCCGCCTTTTTTCCAGGTGAGGGAATTTGCAGCTGGGTGGTAAACTGCGCCGCGCAGAGCTGTGTTTAAATAAGGCAGCACATCGCTGATATCAGCGATCAGGCTGGCTGTAACTGCGAACCGCTCCGCGCCCGGTTCGCAGGGAGGGGTGAAGACCTTCAGATCATATGATTTAATCAACTCGCCATTCATATTCTCACTCTCATTATTCAGATGACATCATTTTAATTTCAGTTTCAAATTGATGCAGGTCAAGCGGAAGCTCATCATTAATAGAATAGTCCTGCATCCACATCAACTGCCCCTGGCTGTCCAGCAGGAGTAAGGCTGGCACTCGAAATATGTCATACTGTCCTGCAAGGTCAGGGCGGCGGTCAATGTCGATTTCATATACAGACACACCATACCTGGCACTCTCGGACCAGGAGGCGATCTGGGCATTGGCGTTATTTGAGACAACCATCTGGCAATCACATCCTTTTGAAACATTAAAAAACAGCAGGGCAGGCTTTCCATTGAGTTCCAATGGCTGGTGTGGTTCAAACAAGCCTGATTGGTAGGCTTTGAATCCAACGACTGCAATCGCGGAAAATATTACAGTTATAAGAATGAAAATTCGCTTTCGTTTACTCATTATTCTCATGCTATCCACAAGAAATATAGCCCAACTGCGACGATCAACGCTCCGCTGGCTCTTTCAATCATTTCAGACCATTGACCCAAGCCCTGCATGCGCTTTAATGCGCCCGTAAACGTTCCTGCCAGCACCACCGGGACACCCCGGCCCATCGCATACACGAATAAAAGTGCCGCGCCGTAAGCTATCGCGCCTTTCAACATCACATATGTAAGGATTACAGCCAGCACCGGAGTAGCGCACTGCGAGGCGACCAGACCAGAAACCAAGCCCAAGGCTAGCGCCCCAGGGATTCCTTTCAATCCGATGCGTTCGCGCAAACTGCCAAACATGGTCGGTATGGAAAAAGTGAATACCCCCAGCAGATTAAGCCCGATTACTATACATATAGCTGCCACCAGGTAATACCACCATTTGGTGTTAGAACCGAAAAAACCGCCAATAAGCGCCACGCTAACGCCCAAGGCTACAAATGTGATCGCGAGACCTACCGCGAAAGTTAAAGAAATAACAAAAGCGCGCCCCCGGGAAAGTCCTTTTGCCCCGCCGATATAGCCTACTATCAATGGGATTGTCGCCAAGTTGCACGGTCCTAAACTGGTGGCAAGACCGCCCAGGAACACCAGAGTGAATGCGAGCATGTAACCTGCCTGTAAAATACTCTCATCAAACAGCATCTTCAATCTCCCGCACTCAATAGGTTCAAGGTTTTTCGAAGCTGGTCAGCTTCCATGATCCCTATGTGGGTATTGCGTTTCCCAGAGGTGTCATAAAAATATAATGTAGGGATGAATTGCAGGCCAATTTCATTAATCAAGGTCCGATTTTGCTCGTCATAAACATTAACGTCCACCAATGTGATTTTATCGGTGAACTCTGGATAGACCTGTTCAACTATTGCCACCATTTGCAAACACGAATCGCAGGTGTTCGAATGGAAAAAAGCCAGGATTGGCTGTTTATTTAATGTGGCGGTGTGTAATAAATCAGCTGGCGAATCTGTAGATGTCGCTTGTATATCCCTTTGATTTTTCAGAAAAAGCACAGCGCTTACAGCGATTAATACACACAGGGCAATCAGGATTTTTGGCACTTGATGATCTTTTTTTATTGGTTTCGATTTTCGTGTCAAACAAATCTCCTATTTTTAAAATTATTGCTTAGTGGTCCCAGGCTCAGCAGGAGCATCAGGGTGATGATCATCGCCGAAGCCAGACACCACATACACACCGCCCGGATCACAAATGGTTCGAGGTAGGTCAGGTATAACGAGAAAAGCGTACCGCCGAAGAGCAGAACAAAAAGGGTGATAGCAGCAAAGGATGCCAGACTCCCGTGTAACTTGCGCTGAGCAACCCACAGCGCCAGGGTAATTATGTAGCTAATAAAACCTAAAATGCCGACTGGAAGCAGCCCGAAAAGGAGCGCATAAGGGCTATTTTGGACAGCGTTGCAATCACCCACTGGACCGCAAGCAGCAGTTATAGATTGGGTCTCAACATATGCTAGATAGCCTGCTACTGCGAATCCAACAACCGCCAGGATAGGAATCAACCATTCCAGCCGCTGGATTATACTTGGGACTGTTGTCCGTCTGTTTAATACAATCCAGACACAATAAAGCCCGGTGTAAACAAGTACAAAAACCATTAACAGCATTACCAACACCGCCAACAGGAATCCGTTTGGAGTGCTGGTTGTTGTCCGTACAATGCCAGCTGATACAGCAGGACTAGTGGTCTTAACAGGAGCAGCGGTTGATGCTGGTGAAGATTTAACCTCCGGCGTTTGGATGCTGGTGCGTTCTGGCAGTTGAGGGTATGCTGCCCCGCCAGAAGATAAATACTCCTCTACCAGGCCTGCAAGACCGATTGTTATCTGTTCTCCAACAAGTACATCATCGCCAATGATCAAAAGGGGCAGATCGACCTGGTCCTGCCTGAACCCGTAACTAGCTGCAGCGCGATAAAGAAATTCAACATCCTCCGAGGTGATGATATCAATTGTGTCCAGATTGAGCGAATCCCCAAATTTAGCACGCGCAGGGGTGATCACCTGTCGGTAAATCAGATCACATTCGTGGCATCCAGGTGTATTAAAAAATACCGCCTGGACAATCCCTGCTGGAAGATCTGGATTTGGAATAGGAGACCGGGTCGGCATAATGGAGAGTGGAGTGGAAGTACCTTCTCCCGTATCTGCCGCAATACCCGGAATTTCGGGGAAATCCACCCCTCCTGCGGCGAGGTAATGTTCGATCAGTCCGGGCAGTTCATCCGGGATCTGTTGGGAACCGATGAGCGTATCTTCTCCGATCACCAGAAAAGGAACCGCGACCTTGTCTTTCGGAATGCCCCGGTTTTCGGCCAGTTCGTAAAGCGCATTCACTTCTTCAGCGCCCACAAGTTCGATCAGCCTGATTTCGAACTGTTCACCATATTTTTCCCGCATGGGAGGCAGCACATTATCAAGGACCTCATGACAGTGGGGGCAGCCTTCCATCCAGAAAAGAACAACATGGACAACGGGCGGCGGCACAGGGGTCAACGCCTCCAGGAGGAAAACAGGCAAAAAGGATAACAGCAACCAGAATCGCAGTGTTGTAAGTTTCATTTTTACTGACCTAAAATTACATCCTTTATTATGATCATCGCAGCGATGCCCAGAAGCACCCAGCCAAATATCAACTTAATAGTGCGTGATTTTAGTCTATCTGCCATCAGCCGCGAACCCATCTGGCTGCCCAACAGTACTGCAAACACTGTGCTTATCCAAACAATCCACTCAGGCTGGGCTGCGGTTGCCAGGTGGGATACGAAGCTAGAAATACCGGAACAGGTGACAATAAAAGCCGAGGTAGCAGCAGCCATCTTAGTTTCTAACCCTACAATGTAGAGTAGTGGCACAACGAATGAACCTCCGCCACGCCCGATTAGCCCGGCAACCAATCCCAGAGCGCTGCCTGTGGTTAGACCCACTACTGCACGCCCTTTGGGTGACATCTCACTGCGCTTCGGCTTCCAGCCAGAGAGCATCAATATTCCAGCTGCCGCGGTGAACAGGGCAAAAAAGACCAGCAGTGGTTTGACCGGCAGTTGCACATTCAACCATACCCCCAGCGGTGCAAAGGCGATCATGGCAACCGCAAATGGGATAGCAACCCGCCAGCTGATTAAACCTCGCCGCCCGTATGTGATCGCAGCTGAGCTGCTGTTCACAACATTAAGCAGCATCCCCAACGGTACAGCCTCAGTTTTAAAATCCATACCCATCCAGTAGAGAATTGGTATGTAGAGTTGTGATCCACCCATTCCTAGCATGGAAAACACAAAGGCGATGGCAAAAAAAATCGGGGGAACCAGGTAAACCGGATTCATTGTAAAATCCTTTTCGTTTGCGGTATTCAGGTCTGGCGAGTTTTGCACTTTCTGGAGTGGTCTTTAACCCGTCAGCCGATATGAACCTCTATGTCGTGGAGCGTTTATAGACCATGCCAGGAATTAATTCATCCGTCAACTCGTTGTAGCGTGCATCCAGTATGCGCGCCTTTTCGAGCCCATTAAGTTGCAGGTAGACCCAGGCGACCACCGCCCGGGTGACTGATGAGCAAAATGTAGCCACCAGCCGGTCGCTTGGCACCTCGTCCAGGCGGTCTGGTAGTTCGTTGATGGGGATATGAAGGGCAAAATGTAATGCCAGGTACTTTGCTTCCTCGGGAGATCGCAGGTCCAGCAGCATCGCACCCTCACTCTTTTGCAGCTCAAAGAACTGTGCTGGAGTTACTTTATGTTGTCCGGTTCCCCAGAAACTCAGGTCCAGGTTACCCAACCATTGATCGAAAGATTTTTGGAACATTTTTTATACCTCCACAATAAATTTAACTCCTGAAAAGTCACTATTTTATTGACGGTGACCTGAAAGATCGATATTCACCCTATCCCGATTTAATTAACGAATAGGGTTCACAGTTCCTGAGAGACAGGTGTGGTTTTCCGCTACCATTTCACCACATTCTTCGTATACGACCAACTCAAAGGTATGCGGGGTGCTCTACCAAAAGGAATCGAAGACCTCGCCCAGAATGCCAGCCTACAACCTGCCGAAGAATTCAGCAAACAAGACCAGGCTGGTCAGCACCAACCCAAAGAGACAGCGGTTGGTCTTGATTTCACCCGTTGGGTAGTAGTGAGCCATAATTTATACCTTTTACTCAAACAGGTTAACAATCGTTTGCTGAAGCGGTAAGGTCGGTTTTTCAAGGATAAAGAATTCATGGCAGGCTAATTTCTTTGCCTCCTTTATTGGATCTCCTTTGTAAGGAGGATTTTGGCTGATGTGGGATTGCATTGCACGGACCTTGATTTCTGTAAATTTGCTTATGTCAATCGAAGTCACCGATCCTGTACTCGTACCATTTGAAGGAGTTACGCCACAGCCTTGTTGTGTGGCTTCAGACGGCATAATGTAGAAAAGACGAGCCGGCAGGTTAGCACGTTCGAATGCTTTGGTTATAAAACGATTTATTGCTATATGGTCAGGGTGACCGGACAGGCCAGTGGGATCAAAGGTGATAACTGCATCCGGGTTTTCCTTTTTGAAAATTGCCAGCAGCTTGGTGACGATTTCCTCTTCATCTACCTCAGCCAGGGTTCCATCCATGTAGTCCAGGAATTCCAGCTGGTTAATTCCCAAGATTCCTGCAGCCTCGCGCAGCTCATTTTCACGGATAAAGGCACTCTCTGACGCGCCCAGACCTGGGATACCAGCCTCACCACGAGTGGCGCAGACCAGAATAACTCGTACTCCCTCAGCGGCGTATTTTGCAATGGTGCCGCCGATCGGAAAACTTTCATCATCCGGGTGAGCAGTGATTACCATTAAGCTGTATTCCATGCTTCAATCCACTTTTGATGGGTTTTTGATGATAAGCTTACCTTCGGGTAACATTCAATTAACGAGGGTGCTGGTAACCGTGCCCCATTTAAAACACAGGTCGTACAGCTCCTGTAGTTTTTCCTGGGGGTCAGGGCTCTCCAACACCAGCCTGTAGGTGATTTTTGTCAATATAGGCGGCTCATCGCGGCGTTCAGCTTCGAATTCGATATGAACATCATCGATCTGCAGGCGCATTTTCTCGCCTATAGCGTTGATGTTAGTCATAAGGCAGGCACCCAGTGCGGCCAACAGCGTCTCAGCCGCGTTGAAGCCAGCCGACCCGCTCCCCTTTTTGATATTAAGGTTCAGTTTGTGGCCGCGCGTCTTGGCCAGGGTGTGTGCCTCATTCTGACGAGTTATTGTTACCTGATACTTTTTTGATGGTTTCGGTTGCATGACTGATTGCATAATTTTTTTAAATTAATCTTAATGAGTTACTGCCAGTTACAGACTTTTGGACGGATATTTCGAGCGCCAGTTTGCTCATTTTCTGGTAGCGGAGAAATGGCGGAGAGCCATTCAGTTAGATTTCAACCATAAGCGATTTCACTCAATAGTTGCAGGTAGACTCAGGGGATTACCGGTCATACCCTGAACAGGGAATGCAAACATGCTTGGTGCCAACCAAACGCAAGTAAGCCTTGGCAGTCATTTCGCCGCAAGAATCGCAGGGAATGAAACCCATCACCTCGGGATACCACTTCCCGTCGTATTCGAAGACCTCGCCGATTGAAATCACATCCTCTTCTGGTGCATCCCAGACCAGGTTGACAAGCTCTATCTGCTCTTCCTCTGGAATCTCGTTTGCCATGATCCCGGCAGCACGCTTGCGCATAAAAGTTGAATCAGCGATTTGCTTGCCCAGTGTTGGTTTGTATGAAACGCGCACCGCGCGGTTACTGTCTTTCTCGATTAAGGTAACAGCCAATTTTCCAAGAGGTTCTTTACGCAGATTGCCCTTGCCCAAGGTACAACCGGTGGTATATTGCACGCCATCCCCAAAGCACATCCCACCATGTTCTTCGCCAGTTTCAACGATTGCATAAAGTTGAGTCCCGCCGGAGCGAGGTACTGTGAGAGTCCGCAAAGCGGCCAAACCTGCGCGCACGCCGACCACGCTTGCCCAGCATTTATGCCCGTGAAATTTGAGCGCTGCTTCGAGATATTGTCTATCGTTCATTCTCACCCCCAAGATTGATTAAAAACTGGTCGACGGCGTCCAGTGCATGGACAGCGTAAATCGAGCCAGGACCGCCTGACATCATGACCCCAACACCAATCGTTTCAAGAAGCTCTTCCCTGCTCGCACCTGCTTGCACGGCATCGTGGGTGTGGTAGGCAATGCAGCCCTCACAGCCAACCGCAATGCTAATAGCAAGCGCCATTAGCTCCTTGGTCCTGCGGCTCAACGCGCCATCGGTGACGGCTTTCTTGTGCAACCTGGAAAAACCGCCCATCTGCATGGGGATTTCTGTCCTGAGCTGTATTAACCTTTCATCCAGATATTTGTGCAGTTCTACATAATTTTTCATTTATTTATTATTTACTCCGTTGTTATTTGATCATTGTGACCAGTTTGTAGGCGGTCATCAACACGATAAGTACACCAAATAGCTGCTTCAAACGGTTGGGAGGCATATACACGCTGGTGAACCGCGCTCCGGCAAACGCGCCCAGCGAACCCACCAGTACAAGGCTGATCGTGAGCGGTATGTTCCAAATTGCTGTCTCCAGATGAGGGATCAAGGCTGAAAATGATGGCGGGGTGACCGCAAAAGCGTTCATACCCGCGGCAACTTTGGGGGCAAACCCCAGCAAAATCAGGGTGGGCATAAGCAAGAAACCAGGTCCAATTCCCAAGACTCCAGCCAGGATTGAGATCGGTACCGCCAGAATCAAAGCCATTCGGAAGTTCTCCTGGACTTCTTCCCGTGCCTTCACTGGACGAAACAACGTATATGCCAGAAATATTACTGCAAGGAAATACACCCCGAGGATATACGTCTGGGGAATATAATGGGCAATCCAGGCGCCAAAAGGTGCGGATATTGTAGTGACTGCTGCCAGGGGAATTGCCTTAGACCAGGCTACCAAACCACTCCTGGCAAATCCAAATGTGGCAAAAAGCGCCGTGAAGCCATTCAAAAGCAAAGTCAACGGCTGCACCATGTTGACAAGATCGGGCAGGAACAGGGACAGGAAAGGGACAGCTGCAAATGCTACTCCCAGCCCGAGCATACCTGATACAACAGCCAGAACCCCCAATCCTATTACCATAATGATATATGTGTTCATATCAATTATCCTTTTATTAGGATTCAGGGGAGCTAAATTCAATCATCTCGGCTCCCCTCCATTTCACACCGCTTACTTTACTCGCAGTTGCTTCACCATCTCCACAACATGTTCTTTCTGGGCGAAAGTAATAGCGTCTTCCTTACAGTTTTTAGAGCACACAACGCATTAGACTGCGCAGTTTTCGGGTCGAACAACGATTGGGTAGCCATTAGACTCGTCCCAATCATAGACATCCCCAGGGCAGGTATCTATGCAAGCTTGAAAGCCTATGCAAAGTTGGGTGTCCACCGCCGGGAACCAGGGGATTTCGTGTCAGGGATTCCCTTCCCACATTTTTTCACTCATGGCGACCGCCTAGTCCTCATTTTCCGCCAAAGAACGGCTGACCTTTTCAATCACCTCGTCAGTTTCCATACTTCGTAGGTCCAGCGCAGTTATCTGGCTGTCGAAATCAACACCCACATTCTCAAACGCTTTCCGGTACATTTTGCGCTGCATTCGTGGATCGCAGCCGCCGACAACGTACTTCTGGTATGGTTTGCCAAAATAATCCCAGAATCGTTCATAATCATCCACACACAGTTGCGTATGAACAATGGCGAATTCTACATTCATCTCATTTCGAACCCGGTTGATAAACTTCCACAGATCCAGATTTTGAAAACCTGGACATTCCCCGGTGCAATTACACATTACAAATATTGATTTTTCCGTCATGATTAAAATCCCCTTAAATGTTGAAAATTTGTGTATCAAGATTAGAATGCGGTAAATCAAACAACCAGCACGGGAGGCGGGCATTTGAACTAAGGGGAACACACACCCATACATAAACAACAGTTTTTACGACGAAAGCACAGAGAATTTTTCATAACAAATTGGTTTCCTCAACCAGTAAAATATTCAGGTTTTTTTTTCCTAATCTGGACAATCCGTAACTGGATCTTCAGCTATACCAATAAGTTCTTCTATGGTGTTCTCTTAAACGTTTTGTACAACGAGTTTAACTAATTCATAGCGAATGCATTTTCCAATCCGCTCTGCGCGAACTAAGCGTGTTTTCCGCAGTACGGATAATTGTTGAGAGATGTATGCCTGCCGCTGGTTAAGATGTGGCATCATATCGCACACACAAATCGGATCCTGAGAAAGACACTCAAGGATTGGAAGCCGAACGGAGTGAGCCAAGGCTTTAAACAACTTAGCGCGGTCTTTATATTCTCTTTTAATCATTTAGGTTTAAAACTCCAGATCATTTCACCGGATTATGCCGGCGTGACTGGTTGTCAAATGATTATTCTTTTGATTGTTGATAGTAATAAATTGTATAGGCCTTTTTCAGAGCTGAACCATAGTCTGCTTCGATCTCTGGGCGTGATGTGATATAGTTGAATTTTCGTGCCATACTTACCAACTCGTTATCTTTAACATCCTCTGGCTTGCGATCTAATTCGAATAACTGAAAGAATACAAAATCCAGGTTCATCATTCCGACTACTCGTTCATCTGATCCAATTTTGATATAGCTTAGACCAGCAGAGTATGGAAGACAACATGATCCACTTCCGGGAGGAGGTTTATTCATCGTCTTTCTCCTTTCCTCGAACCACAGCAGCTGCTGGTTGGGAAAGTTCGATTCATACAAGTTGATAAAGCAACTGCAGTGAATGTTTGGCGGGTAAGGCTGCTTCTGTACCTTGGGCAAGCAGGTTTCCAACCGGAGGTTTTCTTTTTAACTGTGGCGAAAGATTCAAATTCGCTGTCACATTCTTCACAACTGTATGTATAAAAAGGCACGGTCAACTCCCCTTTCTTTTCTTGAACACTGGTATGTGCATCGTTCGATCGTGATTCACGCTTGTTGAATATATTCGGGATTACGAATATATTATGGGCAAAAAAAATCCCGCAGTACGGGGGAAACAGCAAAACTTTACTCAACGATTTCAATCTGCGATTCGACAATAATCTCGGATTTAACCGAATTCGCTACTAAACTGTACTTTTGGGCGGATTGCAGCGCTCGCTTTATTCGCTTTCCCACCTTTTCAGGGTCATCGCCGTTTGCGCCTACGCGGATTACTGGCCAGAAGCGCAGGTGGGTGAAAATCTCGGTTCGGTCCAATTCAATCAGTTTGGTCCCTTCCGCTCTGCATTGATAAGACCGGAGATCGAGTTTGAATCTCTCCGCAGCCCAGATAAACATCAACATGATGCATGTGTTGGCGGCAGCAACAAATGCATCTTCGGGAGTAAATACATCCGCATGGCCTTCCGCATCAGGAGGGGCAGAGAAATCCATCTGCGGTCCGTTACCCATAACCAGATGGCCCCAGTGTTCCCCTTTCCAAGTAACGGTTGTATTGTATACTGCGGTACGGCTCATCTAATTGTCTCCTTTCTTTTGTAAAAAATCGCATACTCACGCATAATAGTTTCGGCGTAAGGTTCTTCTGCACCAACCGGCACAGGGTTGTATACTTTTACAGTCTCCAGCAGTTCTTGTTTTAATTCATCAGATGGCTGTTTTTGGTCCTCTTGGAATTGTTCGAAGATAAGCGGCAAGCCGATTAGAGTTACTTCCTGCCCATTAATACTCACTATCTGGATCGGGATGCCCGAGCCGCACGCGCAGGTAGCTTCAGTTTCTTCCTGGAGTTCAGTGGATTCTTCCAGCTCGAAGAACTCGCCATCTGACCGGCTCCAGCGTTTTCCCAGGAGTTCATCAACTACCAATGCCATTCGTTCAGCAGTTGCATCGACAGCGGCAATACCAGCCTTATCCAATTTGCGTAGACCTGAAGGACGGTCTAATCCCTTTTCCTGCACAAGATCCGATACGATAATACTAGCGGCCGGTTTGCCAGAGTATTTTTCTGTCGCCCGGGCTGCACATTTTAATTCACAGCCATCTAAAGCAATGGTCGGGTAAAATTTGGCAAACGCCCGGTCGCCCTCACCTCCTGCCAAGAAAAGCGGCAGGCAGATCGTGACAGTATCAGCTGGACGCAACTTCTCTAGAACTTCGAGAGCTGCTAAACGCGTTACTGTCCCTTCAGGTAATTCCTCGCCAGAGCAGGCAACAATTCCCACTTTCTTTTTTGGAAGGTCAACCATTGTTGCCTCCTTCTGAACTTCGATCGCTTTGTATATTAATTTCAAGATCGTCAACCACTTCTGCTACTTCTTCGGCAAGTACGGAAGCCAGCTTGAACCCCCCTTCATTCAATTCGGCGATGCCTTTGGGTTTAAATTCGCGGTGTTTTCTGTAAACATCCAGCACTGCGAAATCTCTTGCAACCGTGCCGCCGCTTTCCTGCACCATCTTTGTGGCGCATGCCAGCTTACAGCCATCGATGGTGATCGCTGGGTTCTGGGTTACTGATTCTCTTGATTTTTCATCTCCTAAAACCAACAGGGATAACGGTACCAACTGTGTTCGGTCAGGGCGTACTTCCTCAACCACTTCATAGGCAGCCTCCCGGCTGACTGTACCGTATGTTTTGCCGATTCCACTGCACGGGACGATCACAACTTTTTGTTTGTTATTTCCCTTCTTCAAATCACTCATTTCCTTTTGCGAGCTCCTCCTCCGCTTCTATCTTCATTTGGGAGAAATACTGCTGTGGGTCCTTCAAGCGCACCTTATCCGTTTCCCAATCCTCAGGCTGGATAGCAGCCATCCAGCCCTCACCGTAAGGGTCTTCATTAATCACTTCCGGCGTTTCTTCCATTGCCGGGTTTACATGTACAACCGTACCAGCAAGTGGGGATGAAAACGCGATATCTACTTTAATCGTCTCAATAACGGCAACTTCGTCATCAAAATTCAATTTCGTGCCTTCTGATTTGACTTCAGCAAAAGCGACATCGCCGCTGCGCTGCTGTACGAAATCGGAAAGCCCGATTTTCACCAAGCCTCCGTCCTGTTTTGCCCATACCCCTTCGTCGTTGTAAAAACAGTCTTTGGCAACCCGGAAGATAAATTTGTCAATTGTAGTTTCCAAAAATTCAGTCATTTTTTTCCTCATTTAGACGACGTTACATTTTTTATTGATTCGACGCCTCACACCGCTTCCATCTGGGCGTCCGCCAGCCAGGTCATGATCTCCGATTCTTCCGGAATCCTTCCTGCGCAGACAACTTTCTCGTTAATCACCAGCCCGGGTGTCCCCAATATGCGGTATTTCTGAATCTCAGAATAATCGCTAATTTTTTCAAATTCAGCTTCGACTCCCATATTGGTTACAGCGCTGCGGGCATTTTCTTCAACTTTGTGGCAGTTTGGACAACCCGGCCCTAATATTTTTATTTTCATCATGATATACCTCCAAGTAATCTGATTTGATTATCGATAAATTTTTACTGATTATTGCAATCCCTAATTCATGATTCGATTTTTGATTCTTTATGATCCGGACTTCTCTAAATTTATCCAATGTTTCTTCTTCATCACCAGAAAATGCAGCCGGGTTGATCCCCCTCGGCTCCAAACTTGCGCTGAAGACTTCAAACTGGTCTCCAGCATAATTAAGCAGGAAAGCCTCCGCTTTTTAACTCCTGGCAGAATTTCCTGTACATAAGAAAAGCACCTTTCATTCTTTCATCAACCTATTCCCTTCAAGTTAATTCGAATTGGTCTGTCATTGGTTCAACCTGGATCAATGGTTGACAGCTTGGACAGCCGCAATTGGAATATTTTTCAATCCTATTAACAGGTTGTAAGTCTTTCTCGGGAATCCCTGCGACAGCACCGGCTTCCTGAATTAATTCAAGAATGCGGATATCACTCAGCCTGTAGAATACGAATCGACCTTCCCGTCTGGTATCCAGGATATTTGTTTCCCTTAAAGACATGAGATGCTGGGAGATATATGCCTGCCGGTAGCCCAGAACAGCTTCCAGGTGGCACACGCAGGCTTCATCCTCTCCGATGGCAAGCAGGATTTGAATCCTTGCAGGTTTACTGATGCTCTCAAGGAGCTTGCTGATTGATTTCCGGTTCTTACGATTCAATACATTCATAATTGCGAATATATTTTAACATATATTCGCAAAAAGGAATATGACAGGAGTCATGTTTTCTTGATGATAAGCGGCACAATGGAATTAGAACGGAAAAATTATTGGTAGTCCATGGACATAGTGAAGACCATCCGATTCAGTCTCGGAGGACCACCGTCTGGCTCCGGCATGCAGCGCGACACTCAGGATTACAACAATTTAGAACAAGCCAATATTTTAAACAGGCTTTGGCGTGATAGCTCGTTTGCGACCGGGTGTCTGATCAATCTGTCTTTGGGTGTGTTTTAAACCATTCAATTGTTTCACCGATCCCTGTCTCCAGTGGGGTTGCTTCTATGCCAAAAGTATGCTCGAATTTGCTGCTGTCCAAAATAAAAGGTTCTTCGAATTCATACAGCTTTTCAACCATTTCTCTTGCGGGAGGCGAGAACAAACCCGCCAGCCGTAACATGCTCCTGCCCACCCGCCTGATCCTAAGATCAACACCCGCTTTTGCCGCAAACATCTCCAGCAGCTCTCCCTGGCTGATACGCGGCTGGTCATTGGGGATATTCCAGACCTGACCGTTTGCATTCTCCCGTTCACCCAGGATAACAAGCGCCCTTCCAAAATCCTTCAAATACGTATACGTGTGGGGAATGTCAGTCCGGCCGATTATTTGAACCGGGTTTCCTTCCAGGAGAGGATAGAGCTGGCGGCTTCCCATTGAAGTATCCAGGCCCCACGGACCGTAATAATCAGACCCGCGCCCGATTGCAAGCGTAACTTTACCATCCTGGTGGGCGGCAAGGGCGGCTTTGTTCATTTCAGCGCGCGTTTTTCCTTTGCGGGTGTGGGGGTTATGGGGCATATCCTCGCTCATCGGAGTACCATTGGTCGCCCCGAGCATGTATAAGTTTTCAACGATAACCAGTTTCGCCCCGCTGCCTGTAAGTCCTTCAATAATAGCTCCCTGCAGCAGCGGGAATTTTTCTGGCCATTCATTATAGGCCGGCGCGGCGGATTGGTACACAACCCGCGCCTCTTCCGTCGCCTTTCTGACACTGGCGGGATCGTACAGATTGCTGCCAGCAACCTCCACCATTTGCGGGACTCCAGCCATTTCTCCAGACCGGTTGACCATCCGGACCTGCTTCCCCCGCTGAACCAGTTCATCCATTATAGCGCGACCCACCGCCCCGGTTCCCAAAACAACATGCAATTCAGACATATTCACTCCTCGTACCTGCGATTAATTTTCAAAACATTATCTACTTACTTCAGCCTGCCGGATATACGGCTGCCTTTTCAACTCGGCCTGCACGCCGTAATGTCTGGCTTGCTGCCTCCAGCCAAACCCGCCCATCAGCCGGTAAAGCCAGGCCGGGACGAAGGGCTTATCCAGATACGCCTGGGCTTCCTGGGGGATTTCCTGGCCTTTGCCTAACCGCTCGGCTGCCATTTCGAGCGCCCGCTTGAGCAAATCCGCCCGGCCGTCTAGCTGGCTCAATTGTAATCCGTGCACCAGCCCCTGGCCCGCTCCTAAAGCCAGCGAGCCCACCCATTCAAAACCGGTTTTCTCGGCGAAGTTCGCACAAATTGCCAGGGCAGCCGCGTTATGGTGTGCCTCGGGAAAGCCGCAGTTGGCAATCGCCGCAAACCGCTGGCCGGTGGGCTTGCCATCCCGCTGAAGCGCAAACCGCTCAAGCGCTTCCATAACCGGCGCGGGCAGCGAATCCACATAGAGCGGGAAAGCCAGCAGCACCAGATCTGCCCTGTCCATCGCCGCCAGCAGGTTTTTCATCCGCTCCGGGTTGCGCAGCGAAGTATGGATAAAAATCGTTTCAGTCTCGATACCCTGCAGGTTCAGCCGCTCGCACAGGTACCCACCCAGGGAATTGGAGGTGCTTTTGCGGGTCCGGGGACTTCCAACCAGCAGGAGCGCCCGCTGGATTTGAGTCGGGTCCAGGTTTTTGTTGCGATTTTCAGGCAGTTCAACCGGCTGCATAGTTGGACCGTTTTTCAGGTCTTCCAGAAATCCTTTCAGGGAATCCTGGATCTCATCATCCGTCTGGGCACTGTAAATTATTCCTGTGGCAACCTGCTCTGCAAAAAAATTGAGCGAGTTGCGCCAGACCAGGTTGCGGAATATCATCTCTGCATTCTGGTCAGCTCCTTCCAACCACCCGATTGCCAGGAAATCCGGATAGGTTTTATAGCGTCTCTGGTGGTGGGTCTCCCCATTAACAACCCCAAAAAAGGGCGAAATATTCTGGATCTGGTGATCGACCGCTTTTTTCAACACCGAGCTATAGCCGCCAAAGGTGATTGGTGTGAGATAAACCAGGAGATCGCTGTTAGCAATCGCTGCCGCTATATCGCGATTGTCGTCATCCACGTTGCACACCCCCGGGCTGCGCACCCAGCAGAAAAAGTCGCCGGCGCAGTTCCCGATCTGATTTTCGCGCAACAAATAATGTTCAGTTTCCCAACCGATTGCGCTTAGCTGGCTTTGCAGGGCTGCCGCCACACGCTCACCGGTCCGGTCGTTTTTAAACGAACCATCTAAAATTAGTGCCTTCATACATTTCCTCTCATTTATAGATTTTGTAGCGCAAAAATGGTCAATTCCCGCATTCAGTCCTTAATAAACTGCCGTTTGATTGTTTCCATCTCATATATGTACAGGCCTTTTCCATCCGGCCCAAAAGGCGGCAGGTTGCCTGCGATCTCAAGTGAAACGATTCCGTGAACGCGCGCCCATACCAGAACCGCCACGGAAAGGCTCAGGATATCCACATCCCCGCCGTAAGCCTTCCAGTCTTCAAATCTGAACTTAAATTCCTGCTTTACTTCAGGAAAACCAGAGGCGTTTAGTTTTCCTTCCAGGCGCAAACCCTCAATCACGCCTGTCAGGGCCCGGATCGAACGAGCCGCTGATGGCATTACCCGGTCAACCGGAGCCTGGTAGCCGGGGATCGGGGTCCCGAAGATGAGCTGGTAACGCTGCGGATAGGTTAATGCCCAATTGCGGTATGCCAATCCGACTGCCATCAGCCGCCCCGCCAGGTTTTTTTCCGGGACGGAATCACACGCTTCCAACTGCCAGTCCCCGAATGAGGTATATGCATCGATGATCAAAGCCGTCACCAGGGCATCCCGGTCCGGGAAGTAGTTGTAGATCGCCGGGGCAGTTATCTTGAGCTGGCGGGCGATCGCCCGCAGGCTGAGGGCGGCCGCGCCCTTCTCGGCGATATGCCCCCAGGCGGTTTCCTTGATGGCTTCCGCCAGGTTGGGGATCTGTTCGTTTTTGGTAGGTCTTGCCATATTATTCTCCCTGTTAAATAAACACTGTATATATACACTGTATATTTAATTCTGTCAAGGCTGAAAAAATTCTCGTTATAATAAAAACGTTTTACAAGTCCCCTGTATTAAGCGGACACAGATTTGACCGGCCTGCCGCTATAGGAAAAGATTGTCCACTGAAATCAACACACAAAAATATCCGACCGGAATAAACTACAAATTGGAACAAAAATGATGAGTGAAGGCGAGATTGATATACCATGCTAACAGATATACTCCTGATATTCATATTAATCCTTCTGAATGGCTTCTTTGCCGCCTCCGAGATGGCGGTGGTTTCCGCCAGAGAAGTCCGGCTGCAGACCCGGGCTGAAGCTGGAGACCTGCGCGCGGCCCGGGCGCTCCGGCTGCGCCGCAAACCGGGTGAATTTCTGACCACCGTCCAGGTAGGAATAACCCTGGTCGCCACCCTGGCTTCGGCAGTCGGCGGCATCGAAGCCGCCAGCTGGCTGGCGCCTCGCCTGGCCCAGATTCCGGGTCTGGCGCCCTATTCTTCCCAGATTGCGCTGGCCCTGGTCGTCCTCACCCTGTCCTATTTGACTCTTGTGTTGGGGGAATTGGTCCCCAAGCGCCTGGCAATAAGGCAGCCGGAAAGCTGGGCGGTTTCGGTTGCGGGGTTGTTCGAATTTCTATCCAAGATAGCAGCCCTGCCGGTCCGCTTTCTGATCGTGACAGCGGACCTGGTCATGCGGTTATGGGGTGATGATAGCGGGACGGATGACAGCATCAGACCTGAGGAAATTCAAATTCTGGTACGCCACGGCACCGCCCAAGGTATTTTCCTGCCAGTTCAGGAGAATATGATCTCGCGTGTGCTGGATTTTTCCAGGCGGGCTGTCCGGGATGTTATGACTGCGCGCCCGAAAATCGTGGCGTTCGAGGTGGGTACCTCCATCCAGGCTGCATTACAGGCTGCAAAATACAGCGGGCATTCACGTTTTCCGCTCTATAGCGGCGACCTGGACCACATACTCGGTTATGTTCATGTCAAAGACCTCTTCTGGGCGGAGCCGGGTCAGGACCTCAAGCAAATTATGCGTCAGATGGTTTTTGTCCCTGAGGGTGCCAGCCTGCCGGAAGTTTCCAACCAGCTTACACATTCCCAGCGCTACATGGGTATCGTCCTGGATGAATTCGGCGGCACAACTGGCCTGGTAACACTTGAAGACATTATGGAGGTTGTGGTCGGCGAGATCGAAGACGAACACAGCCCGGCGGCTGAAATCCCCGAACGCGGTAAACCTGGCGAGTGGTCTCTGCCCGGCGATCTTGCTGTCAACGAGCTCTCTGACCTCTTAAACCTAAATTTTGAACCGGGCGGTGTCTATAACACTCTGGCTGGATTCATTATGTCGGAAATAGGCCAGATCCCACAGGAAGGCGATTCCATCCTATATCAAGGATACAGTTTTACAGTCGACAAGATGGACCGGTTCCAGATTAAATCCGTAAGGGTTCAACGTCAAAAAACTGAAAATAATTAAATACTAGCTGCAGCTGATGAACTGTCAATAATGATCAGATGGCTGGATATTGAAAGTGCAGCTTGAGAACTTTTGCAGGGTTGGCAACCCGCTAGAAATTATGATATAAATGAAAATCATTTTCAATTACAGTGTGAATTTTATGGGAATTCTGACCATAGTCCTGATTTTGTCCTTGCTGTTTGGCTGCGCTTCTTTTCCCCCCCCCACCCTGACCGTAGAAAACGATGCGACCCTGAACGTGCTCGCCACAACCAATATCGTCGGCGACGTGGTCGCGCGGGTCGGCGGAGATAAGATCCGCCTCACAGTTTTACTGCCCACCGGGAGCGACCCGCATAGTTTTGAGGCTTCCCCTCAGGACCTTGCCCAAGCAGCGGAAGCCGACCTGGTTTTTGCAAACGGAGCCGGATTGGAGCAGTTTCTGGATGACATGATAGAAAGCGCCGGGGCAGGCGACAGGGTCGTTCATGTTTCTGAAGGGATTGACCTGCTCGGACAGGAAAAGCAAGCAGAGAGCACGGGCGAAACCCATGAATCTGAAAATAGGCACGTGTACAAAGGCGGCGACCCGCACGTCTGGACAGACCCCAACAATGTAAAGGTCTGGGTGCGCAACATCGAATCCGCCCTCAGCAAGGCGGATCCGGAGAACGCCGGGTTGTATACCTCCAATGCGGACGCTTACCAGTCCGAGCTTGAAAAACTGGATGCCTGGATCCGTTCCAGGGTAGCCGCGATCCCGCCCGAAAAACGCCTTATTGTCACCGATCACGCCCTCCTGGGTTATTTCGCGGAGCAATACGGATTCAGGCAGGTGGGGGCGATTGTGCCCGCTTACAGCAGCCTGGCTGAGCCCACCGCCCAGGAGCTTGCCCGGATTGAAGACTCCATCGCCAGCCTGGATGTCAGGGCGGTGTTTGTCGGCAAAACCGTCAACCCGGCTCTGGCCGAGCGCCTTTCACATGACACCGGCGTGCAGCTGGTTTTCTTCTATACCGGTTCGCTGAGCGAACCCTCCAGCGAAGCTGGGACCTATCTCGACTATATGCGCTACAACACCCGTGCAATTGTGGATGCACTTCGCTGACAATTCCCAATGGATGCATGCGATCACTCGTCACGTTGATTGTTTTGGGATTGTAAGGTAATATTTCCAAGTCATTTGAATGGATCATTTTTATCATAGTGGCCTCAAAAGTAAAGCCCTAGACGTTTCTCTAATCTACGGTAAATCCAACGCCTGGACTCCTTCAGAGACCAGGCGTTTTAGATTTATTATGGGTAAATTAATCTGACTGAACGACCTATCGAAAATGAGACAGTTTAAATTTAGATTAAATTCGGATCAAAGAAATTTTGGTAATGTTATCAGCGACTGGCTGAACAGCAGGCAGCCGCCTGATGAAATTGTGCTTTTCGGCACAGCGCTGCTTGGTGGAATAGGCGCCAGAATTGGGGCGGTGATATTCCGTTTTTTAATCCAGGCTGTCAGCTGGGTGGGGTACACCTGGTTTCCGGCTGTCACCAGACGCTGGGGAAATGCTTATGTGGTGATTGTTCCGGCAGTAGGTGGGCTGATTGTCGGACTTCTGGTATTTTTCTTCGCCCGTGAAGCCAAAGGGCACGGTGTTCCAGAGGTTATGGAGGCCGTTGCACTGCGCGGTGGACGCATTAGGCCTAGAGTTGCAGTGATTAAATCCCTAGCATCATCCATCTGTATCGGTACAGGAGGTTCTGCCGGCCGTGAAGGTCCGATCGTCCAAATCGGTTCGGCAATTGGGTCCACACTAGGCCAGGCGCTTCATCTTTCTGACAACCGTGTGCGCAATCTGGTCGCCTGCGGCGCGGCAGGGGGCATCGCCGCTACCTTCAATTCCCCGATCGCAGGCGTGATTTTCGCTCTTGAGGTAATCCTGGGCGATTTCAAGCTGCATTATTTCATCTCGGTTGTAGTCTCATCAGTGACAGCCAGCGTGATCGGACGGGTTGTGTTTGGCGATTTCCCGGCATTCCCGCTTCCAACTGAATACGGCATAAATAGCCTGTGGGAATTTGGGTTTTACGCCCTGCTCGGCGTACTGGCTGCGCTTGTTGGTGTGTTTTTCGTCCGCCTGCTGTACTGGACTGAGGACCTGTTTGATAAGTGGCGAAGCGTTCCGGAATGGGTCCAGCCTGCTGTTGGCGGTGCTCTACTCGGCGGTCTGGCCCTGGCATATCCATTTTTTACTCCCACCACCTGGGTTGGAATACCGCAAATCTTTAATGTCGGTTATGAAGTTATCGGAGATGCCCTTTCAAACCAGCTGCTGCTGGGAGTGGTTGTCTCGCTGTTATTGTTAAAAATTGTCGCGACAAGTCTGACCCTCGGTTCCGGAGGGTCCGGAGGGGTCTTCGCGCCCAGCTTGTTCATGGGGGCGATGCTGGGCACCGCGTTTGAACTAACGATCAGGATATTTTTCCCTTCGGTTGTCGCTCCACCCGGCGCTTATGCTCTGGTAGGGATGGCTGCAGTGTTCGCGGCAAGCGCCCATGCTCCCATTACCGCCATAATTATCCTTTTTGAACTGACAGGAGACTACCGGATCATCCTGCCGCTGATGCTTACCGTAGTGCTGGCAACCTACCCCCCAGAAGATGCTCAATGGAGAGTCTATTTACACTCTTAAACTCTCACGAAGGGGAGTGCATCTACAGTCCGGACAGGACGTAGACGTCCTGGAAGGGGTAACTGTTGAAGAAATCATGACCCGTGATGTGGAATCAGTGTCAATCGAAACCACCCTTTCAGAAATTTTGGAGATCTTTTCGCACACCCGCCATCATGGAATGGCTGTGATGGACGACCAGGGAAACTTCTGGGGACTCGTGACAGTATCCGACCTTGATCGGGCTATTGAACAAAATTTACCTGATGAAACGCTGGTTACTGTTTTCGGTAAACGTGCCGCGAATCTTCAGATCGCTTTTCCTGATGAATCCATGGGTGCAGCCCTAACCAGGATGGGCATTCGTGGTGTGGGCCGTCTGCCTGTAGTCTCAAGAACCAACCGTGATCATCTGGAAGGTCTAATCCGCCGGGCAGATATTATCCGGGCCTATAACCTGGCGCTTACAAAACGGGCTGAGATGCAGCAGGACAAGAGGCGCACTCTCAGTCGTGCTCCGGGCGGCACTGAGTTTATTGAAAGTACGTTTCCAGCCGGAATCAATGTAATCGGAAAATCTGTAATAGATATCGCGTCCTGCTTACCCAAGGAATGCATTTTGATAGCCATCAATAGAGATGGGAAAGTGCTGATTCCCCATGGGAGTTCAGTTATTCAGGAAGGGGATCAAATTACCGCATTCATCCGCAGCAAGGATATAGATAAACTGCACGAATGTATGCATGGGCAGGAAAACGGAGAACCTAACCAGACCCAATTAATTGGACCCCATTAATATCGGATTCAATACTCCCAGGTATCGGCAGGCATCGCCAGGGTTGCAACGACCACAATGGCTGTATTATTCGAAAAAACAATGGTATACAAAATACTCCTATTTATACTTGGGTCGACAGGCATTATATTGATTTCTCATTCCTCTTTTTATAATATACGTCAGCACGGGTTCTTCCGGTTTCTCACCTGGGAGTTGATCCTCATCCTGTTCCTTATAAATCTGGACTATTGGTTTATTGACCCTTTTAAGCTTTCCCAGGCCATTTCATGGTTTTTTCTAACCATTTCGCAGGTCTTTATCACCCAGGCGGAATGGATATTTCGAAATAAAGGAATGATAAACAGCTCTGGTCGGTATCGGGAAAACAACCGAACTGGTGACAAGCGGCGTTTACAAATATATCCGGCACCCTTTTTACAACTCGCTCCTATTTCCCGCCTGGGGCGTTACCTTTAAAACCATTTAAAACCATTAACTGGATCAGAATAATCTTTGCCGTCTCAATTACAGGATTGTTGACAATACCGCAAAAATTGAAGAGAAAGACTTATCTCTTACAGTCTGCAGCAGAATTAATACTTGATTTTAGGAAATCCTTTTCAATTCTCTTTCGCAGGAATAACAATCAGTGGGATTCGAGAACCCCTGATGACATGATCAGTGGTGCTGCCCAGCAACCAGCGTGAAATCCCGCTCTCACCCCTTGTGCACATAACAATCAGGTCTATAGCCTGTCTTTCTGTGTATAGGATTATCTCTTTATAAGGAACACCAATTACGCTGTCAATAGTTGTATTAATGCCTTCCTTCTTAAGTTCATCTGTAAATTTTTCAAGGTAATCGTAGGCAAGAATTCTAAGTTGTTCCTCTGCCTTTTGAATGGCAGAGACAGATGCAAGACCTGAACGATAAGACTTCGCCAGAGGGTAGATTACTCTGAGCAAAAATAATTCAGACTGAAAGCGCTTTGCCAATTCAACCGCCACGGACAACGCTTGCTCTGACATTTCAGAGCCGTCAAGAGTCAACAAAATGCGTTTATACATATCATTTTCTCCATAAATTAATTGATCAAGCAGTGATTATATTAATTCATCCAGGTTAGGAATAAATATAATCCGGACTTAATTCCTGCTTTAAAATACTTTTCTTTTTCCCTCCAATTTGATGCTTTTCCTAAATTCAATTATTCAGATCGTTCCTTTCGGTTTTAGCAAAAGGAATATTTATTCTATAAGCTGCGGAAGCCAGGGCATGGCTTACAACCGGGCCTGAAACCAGCAACAATGAGATTAAAACCAGACCCTTACCAAAACTAAGTGGTGTAAAAATGATCGCAGCGGTCATTAGCAGCACAATCCCAAATACACTTACTTTTGCCGATGCATGTAAGCGGGTATACACATCCGGGAAGCGAATGTAACCCAATACACCGGTAAGTGAAAAAAGTGTTCCGATTGAAATCGCGATTACCGCAAATAGGGTTGAGATATTTTCCATTTTCATTTTCCATAAATTTATTCGCTAAATATCTTATTCATCAGATACACCAGTTTTTAAGACTAAAACATTTGCTCATCAGCTAAATATTTCGCTAGCGCAATGGTGGAAACGAAACCCAGCGCGTTTAAACCAACTGCAACATCAATAAAGATGCTGTTTTCCTCGAACAATGCAATCAGGATCATAATCGCAAGCGTAAGCGTACTGATTAAATCTACACCCATCAAGCGGTCGATAATATTATCACCTCTCCAGACCTTCCATAAACTTATTCCAGTCAGTAGAATGTGAATAATTAGTGAAATATACAGTACGATCGATAATAAGTTTTCCAAGCCTGATTTCTCTGGATAAATTATTAATTAAAAATATTACTTAATAATTCTCTTCTCAATTTCTGAGCCTGCTTTTTATATTCTGGTTCCTGGCGGATATCCAGTATATGGGTGTACATAACACCCTCGTCATCGATTTCAACAACCAGCTCTCCAGGGGATAAACTGATGGAATGGGCACTTAAAGCTGTCGCAAGTTCAGAATCACACTCCGATGGAATAGCTATTACTCCCGGATTTATTTCAATTTTCCGGCTTAAAGCCAGCCTGGCGACCATTAATCCGCCGCTGACAATATCGTAAATTAATACCCCCAAATACCGGATAAAAGCGAGAGTTGCAGATGGTAACCTTCTCCATGAGGCTTTTCTAATAACAGGTCTTAATAGAACTGTTATTACGACCGAAATGATTAATCCGGCAAAAATATTCAATAATTCCAGGTTTGTGGTTAGTAATAGGTAAATTATTGTATTGAAGATTACAAATGGCAAATAGCGCATATTCATCCTCCAAATGCCACAATGATCGTAGATCCCATAACCGCCTGGATGTAATTCATTGGGTCCTGCAGCCAGGTGCTTGCTGCTTGGCTGATCTGTATAAGCGGTTCAGCCCAAACCCCGAAAACCAGGATTAATGCTACCAGAATTGCCGGTGCGATTAACCGGTCACCTTCAGGTTTTATTGCGCCATTATCCAATTTTGGAAGCCACCAAATCTTCTCAAATGCGCGCAATGTATAAATGATTGAAAGAATTCCTCCGAACGCAAGTGCAATCAAAATTAAATATTCATGCAAAGCAGCACCGCTGGAAAATATTAAATATTTGCTGATAAAACCATTGGTAGGCGGAATACCGGCAAGTGCCAGGCTTCCGATAAAAAATAAAATGCCAGCGAAAGCCATATATTTTCCGGTCCCTGTGAGAATGTTAAATGCCGCCGATTTAATACTTGTGCGGCTTGCAACCGAACCCGTCAGCATTAACATCGCGGCCTTAATCAAACTGTGGTTAAAGGCAAAAACCAGGGCCGCCGCTATCGAAAGGGGAGTGTTCCAGCCGATTCCAACCAGAATGAACCCGATTTGCGCCAATGTCGAATAGGCAAGCATACGTTTTGCATTGTGTGTGCCAATTGCTGATAATCCTCCAAAAAATACGCTGAATATGCCCAGGCTGATTAATAAAATTTGTATCTGAGAAGACTGTTCTACAAACAACAAAGTGGTCATACGCAAGAAACCGTAAATCCCGAGTTTTACAACCACAGAAGAGAGCATGGCGCTGACTGGGGTTGAGGCTGCAGCATGAAAATCTGGTTGCCAGAAATGAAAAGGGAAAACTGCGCTTTTAACCATAAATGTTGCTGTAAGGAAAGCGATTGCAACCGGTAGCAGCGGTGGTACAGGGTTTGAAACAATTCGAATCGCAAGATCTGCCATGTTTAACGAACCGTAGGATACATAAAGACAGCCGATTGCCAGCAGCATAAACGATGACGCCAGCAAGCTGATATAGAAATATTTGTATGCCGCTTCTGCACCATAAAGATCATCTGAGATTGCGGTTAAAACCGTACCTGAAATTACCAGCAATTCTGCAAACACAAAAAGATTAAATAGATCCCCACTCAGAAAAGCGCCTGTCAAACCCACCACCAGGCATAGAAATAATGGGTAGAAAGTTGGGTACTCGATGGCTTTATCTTTCGCCCCTAATGAATAGACAATCCCCATAAAGAGCACCAGTTGACTCATTATTACCATAAATACTGATAATGGATCCGCCACCAGCGTAATTCCGAATGGAGCAACCCAACCACCTAGTTGATACACCACTGCATCTTTACTATACCAGACCTTGCTAAATAACCAGAAACTGCAGCCCAGCGATATTAGCATCACAAGAAAAGCTAATCTACCCTGCAAGGATTTCCATGAACGTAGTAGCAGCACCACAAAAGCGCCTATTAGAGGGATTATTACTGGAAGAAGGATAACCTGCCTAAGATCCATTTTTTTTCCTAATATCACTTGTTTGCTTAATTCTTCAATCCCTGGATTTCATCCAGGTCACTGGTCTTATAACGGGATGAGATTACATAGAGAATTGAGAGCACAAAAGCAAAGCCTCCCATACTGATCACGATTGCAGTCAGTACCAGCGCCTGAGGTAGGGCGTCGCTATGTAAGTCCCTCGGTGTATCCGTATATGCTGGGAAAATACCATTATATGCGCCTGAACTCAGTAAAAATAAGTTTATCGCATTCGCCAAAATGATCAATCCGATTGCAGAGCGAATTACATTCCTGCGCAAAATTTGAAAAATCCCTATCATAAAGAGAAACCCAATTGCTGCTGCGGTTAAGTATTCCATTTAATTTTCCTGGTTTTGAATTCTGGAATCCATCCCGTCCTGTCCAATAGTAAATTGGGCATCAAACGGTGTGGAATTTTGGTTTTTATTCATTTCTGCTTGATTTGACTTTTCCGTTGAAAATAGATCCTGCATGTTATTCGATTCGCTGATTCTCGGATGGCCGAGTGCGCCTAGCATGTAAGAAATGCTGCCGAGGACGCTTAGGAAAATTGCTACCTCGAATAAGAATGAAGTGCTAAGGTTAAATCCTTCTGGGAGTGGGATGTTATATATAGCACCAAAATTAACGTTTGATAGAAATACGCCGTTGTAAAAAACCCCAAAAAACCCGGTTAATATAGCAAGCAATATCCCAATGCTGATCAGCAGCATAGGTTTTAACCACCACAAGCGCGCTTTTACTACCGAATAACTGAATACCACATACCAGAATGCAACCACCAATCCAACAATTACTCCAGCGGTAAAACCATCTCCTGGCTGATCATGCCCGTACATCATGTGAACCACTGCAAGGATTAATGCAAACGGAAGCGAAGCATATGCCAAAGCATGTACAAAGTATGATGTTCTTAACCCACCAATTCCAGAAGTCTTCATAATGTGAGTTTTCGGCAACGGCTCATCAACCACATGGTCACCAGCCAAACGGGAGGCATATAACAAGAGTGTATAAATACCAAACCCAGCGATACTGAAAACAGTGATCTCCAGCAATGTGTCGAATGCCCGGAAATCGACAACAATTGCGCCGACAATATCTTTTGCGCCAGTTAGCAGTTTTGAGTTCGCCTCATAGAACGGTGTCACCACGCTCACCCGCGGCCTGGTGAGCAGAGCGATCATTGATATCCATGCCACAATTATCCCAAGAGCAGCCGATACCAATATATCCCTGGCAAGGCTTAATTTATTTTGTTTGTAGGTTAACTCAATCGCGCGCAAACGTTGAGCTCTGGGCAATCGTGTTAGGGCCAGTACCAGTATCACAACTGCCAGAAGGTCAACAACCATCTGGACAAGAGCTAAATCCGGATCCGGTTCAAGCACCATAAAAACCGCGACACTCAAGCCCATTGCGCCTAAAGTAAGAATCGCAGAAAAATCACGCTTGATGAAAACACTGGCGAGGGCTGCGCTGATGATCACGATCAAGGCAAAAATGCGCAGAACTGAAATCTCAAACCCGAGATTAGAAGACGGTTGAAGGGTTAGTATGGTCTTATCCACCACTGGCACCCTGACGAAGAAAACAATCAATCCAACCATGCTGAATAGTATTACCGTTAGATATGTGCGAAGTTTTCCAACCTGCAATCTGGTGACCCAAATTCCTGATTTTTCAACCGCACCCAATAAACCATAGTAGAAATTATTTATGCTCAGGTTTGGCGCGATTGTCGATTGGATTGTTCGGACCCTCGTTCTGAAAATAAAGATTAATGTGCCAGAAATGACCGCGGCGATTGAAAGAATAACTGGAACTGTAAGGCCAGCCCACAATGCCAGAGAGACTTTAACCTTTCCGCCGTATGCCATACTGGCAGCATTCGAAAGAAAAGAAGCAAATGCGCGCGGTTCCGGTAGTAAACCCAGCATTATTGAAAGAAAAGCCGGGATAAACGCTGGAATTAGCATCCCCCAGTGCGCTTCACGGGGCTGCAAATCCGGATTGCGACTCCTGCCAAGAAATGTGCCCCATACAAATAAGACTGCTTGAGCGAGAATAAACGCCCCAGCGATAACAACGCAGGCAGGAAATAGTGCCGCAATAAACTCCGGCAGACTAGGATGAATGGATGTAGAAAGTAGAGTCTCCTTAGCCAAAAATCCAAACATGGGAGGTAAACCAGCCATTGAGAGACCAGCCAGGATGGCAATCCCCATACTATATGGCATCCAGCGACCCAAACCGCCCAATTCCCGTATATCACGTGTCCCAGTTTGATGATCAACAATGCCAGCGATCAGGAACAGGGCGCTCTTATATAAAGCATGGGCGATCACCGAAATTACCAGGGCTTTAAATGCAATATCGGTATCCTGTCCGATTAACAGAACCATCACACCAAGCTGGCTGATAGTTGAATAAGCCAGCAACGCTTTCAGATCGTTTTGTTTGAACCCAAGGTAAGCCCCGGTTAACATTGTGATCAAACCAATCGAGCTGAATAACCAGAACCATTCCTCAGTCAACCCAATTGCAGGATTCAATCGCGCCAACAGATAAATTCCAGCTTTGACCATTGTTGCTGAATGTAGATATGCACTGGCAGGCGTTGGAGCGCTCATTGCATCCGGCAGCCAAATATGAAATGGAGTCTGGGCGCTTTTTGTAAATGCTGCCAGAGCGATAAGGCTCAATATAAGCAGGTATAGGTCACTTTCTCTAATGAAATCAGCATTAAACAATAGGTCCGCAATCTCTGTGCTTCCTGTGACTGAAAAAATTAATATAATTCCTAGCAGCAGAGCAACTCCACCTGTACCTGTTATCAGGAGGGCTTTGAATGCTCCTCTCCTGGCTTCTTCGGATTTGTATTTGTAGGCAACCAACAAATACGAAACAATGCTTGTGATTTCCCAGAAGATAAAAAGCAGGAGAAGGTTACCGGCCAAGACTAAACCAAGCATGGCAAACATAAATAACATCAGGTAAGCAAAGAACCGCCAGGAGGTTCGATCACCCTTAAAGTAATAACCGCTGTAGATAATTACCAGGGTACCGATCCCGGTTACTAAAAGGGCGAAGACCGCGCTCAGGTGGTCAAAATACAGGCTGCCAATTATTTTCAAGCTGGGTAACCAGTTGTAATTAAAAGTTAAATATGATTCATCCTGCATTTGGACAAGTGCGATTAACAAACTAACAAATGCCGTAAAAGGAAATAATGCCAACAACCAACCAGTCAGGTTGACAGATAGCCTTTTATTAATGAATTGAATGCTGTAGATCAGAGCGATTAATACACCAAAAAGGATAAAAGAAAGTGGAAGGTATAAGGGGAAATCAGTGTTCACCACTTTACTTCTTGTATCTCCTTAAAGCGGCCAAATGATCGGCAGGAAGATAACTGTCATGATCAGTATTAGTAAATTAAGCCAAACCCCGACTTTTGTATAATCAAAGAACCTGTACCCGCCCGGTCCGTACACCAGGATATTCACCTGATGGCCTATAGGCATCAGAAAAGAAGTTGAAGCGGCGATTACAATTGCCATAACAAAGGTATGTGGATTTGCACCCAAGCCCAGCGCAGCATCGATTGCAATTGGTACTGCCAGTACAGTTGCCGCTGCGTTTGACATCACCTCAGTTAACAATCCTGTCATGATGTATACCCCCATCATAACTGCGAGTGCGCCTTGATCACCAATAAACCTAATGATCTGGTCTGCAATTAGTTGTGCAGTACCCGTGCTTTCCATCGCCAAACCAAGCGGTAGCATACCTGCAATTAAAAATACTGCTTTCCATTCAATGGAACGATAAGCTTCATCCATTGTTAGGGTACCGCTGAGCACCATCAATAGTGCGCCGATGAACATTGCGATTGAAACATGCAGCAGACTGGTGCTTACAACCATCAGCACCCCTAAAAGGATAAAAATCGCGATTGGAGCTTTATTTATCCGCCGCAGTTCTTGTTTGGGCATGTCAAGCAGCAGAAAATTAATATCTGTACGTAACCTTTCAATGTTTTCAACCGGTCCCTGAACCAGGAGGGAATCTCCAAAAGAAAGCGGTTTTTCTGCCAGCCTGGAGTAAAGCAACTGGCTTTGATGGCGCAATGCCAGTACCGACAGACCATATCGAGAGCGAAAGTCAATCTCCTTAAAAGTCCTACCGTTTAATGAAGATTTTGGGGATAAAACCACTTCTGCCAGTTCAAATGCGCTGCGGGATGGTTCATCTTCCATTGTCTGAATCTCGCGGTCTGGCACCGGTGCAAGCTTGAGGCTTTCCGTCGCTTGCAGAATTGCTTCCGCATTTGCTTCAATGTGCAATTCATCCCCAGGTTCCAGGCGGTGTTCACTGGTTGGAGTGGCTGTTTCACTGTCCTGGCAGCACAGGTGAATGTGGATCACGTTCAATCCAAACTGGTTGTCCAAGTCTGCCTCTTTAACAGTTTTGCCTATAAGCGGGGAATCCTCCAGAATGCGAACTTCTGTCAGATAATCCTCTATCTGGTAACTCTGGGTAAGTTCAGCTCCGCTCATCCGCTCAGGAAGTAATCTGCGACCGATCAACACCATATACAGGATTCCGGTACCAAGCACGATAATCCCCATTGGCAGAAAATCAAAGAATTGGAACGGTTCCAAATTTCCATAAGACTCCAATATACCTGAAGCCAGGATATTTGGAGGCGTCCCGATCATTGTCATGTTGCCTCCCATTAGCGATCCCCAGGCTAACGGGATTAAGAATTTGGAGGGTGCTGTATTTGTTCCACGAGCAATACTAATGACCGCCGGTAATAAAATTGCCACTGCGCCGATATTATTCATTAAGGCTGACATCAACCCTACTCCCACCATAATTAATACAATTAATCGGATTGGATTCGTCCCTGCAAATCGCATTACCAGTCTGGCAATAGTATCAGCTACTCCGCTGCGGGTTAAACCGCCACTGACAATAAAGACTGACCAGACTGTAATCACTGCCGGACTGGCAAAACCGGAAAACGCCTGCTCAATCGGCACCAGACCTGTCAGCACCAGTGAAGCCAATACAATCATGGCAACTACATCCACGCGCAATTTTTCACTTACAAACAGGATAATGGCACCGGCTAAAATACTAAACACCAGGATATTGTCGATAGTCAAGTTTATCCCCTGCAACAACGTTTAAAAATCAAATTGTTCACTTAAAGTACTGATCGGAAAATCAGGTTAAGCGGCTATTTTGATTTTTCATTTTACTCGGTTTTCCCCTATTTCCCAATATCTAATCAAAAAGGAGCGTTTATTCCAATTAAAATAACAGCCTTATCAAACCATCTCGATCATATGTTAGCTTCTTTTATCTCGAGAAATAACTGATCAAATAAATATGTTTATAACAATCAAAGGAATTTTTTTGACTTCCATTTAGAATAGTCCTTGGATTGTATATAAATAACTTCTGTTATAAAGGGAGAGAAGCCTGCAAGACTTTATGGTTAAATATCCAATATTGAAAAGTAATTTTATGAAAAATCCATTATGGTATATGCGGCTGGTTGAAACGGGCTGGGTTCCCGATTCGGTAATTCGTTGGGTACTGCAGATCTCATTCAACCTGCAGATTTTCAGGCGAAATTCTCACAGCATAAAAAAGCGCTCGACTGCAAAGCGGGTATTAATACAAAAGTTAAAAAACAGCCCAATCGCAATCCGCACAAATGACCCCAACCGCCAGCATTACGAGGTACCAAGTGAGTTCTTCCAGCTTGTGCTGGGCAAGTGGCTCAAGTACAGCTGCTGCTACTGGCCAGCGGGCGCAATCACACTGGACGAGGCTGAAGAAGCTATGCTCGACCTGACCTGCAGGCGCGCCCGGCTCGAGGATGGAATGCGGGTGCTTGACCTGGGCTGCGGTTGGGGTTCGCTCAGCCTCTGGATCGGGACCCATTACCCCGGATGTAATGTGCTGGCTGTATCCTATTCGAAAACCCAGAAAGAATTTATTGAGAAGCAGTCGAAGCTCAGAGAATTGAACAATATCAGCGTTATGACAGCGGATATGGCGGATTTTGAGAGCGACCGGCGTTTCGAACAGTTCCCCAGATTCGACCGTGTGATTTCTGTTGAAATGTTTGAACATATGAAAAATTACGAGCGCTTGCTGAAGCGCATCTCCGAACTGCTTGACCCGGATGGGAAGCTGTTTGTGCATATATTCTCTCACCGCGAGTTTGCCCACGAGTTTGATGCGGATAATCCCAGAGACTGGATGGCGCAGACCTTTTTCTCAGGCGGGACAATGCCCAGCGATGACCTGCTGCTCCATTTCCAGCGCGATCTAAAAATCCGCGACCACTGGCGGATCGATGGCTGGCACTATCAAAAAACCCTGCAAGCCTGGCTGGCAAAGCTCGATGCCAACAAGGATGCTGTTCGCGGGGTTATGGCTCAGACATACGGCCCGGAAAATGAGACTCTTTGGTTAAGCAACTGGCGGTTATTCTTTCTTAGCTGCAGCATGGCCTGGGGGTTAAAGGGCGGCCGGGAATACCTGGTGTCCCACTATCTGTTTGAACTTTAATTTTTTAGCGCCCTGATAATAATCCGGGAATTTTGGCGTTTTAAAGAAAATCCTGCCAGGAAACCAATCTGGTAAAATCTGTTGAATAAACCCCAAACTGGGAGGTTGGGAAGTGAATAACAAATCATATCGTCTTGGTGAATTCATCCACCCCGGAGACGGGCGCAGCCTTATTGTTGAAGCCAGCGGCGGGCTCTCGCTTGGACCGCTCCCCGGTCTGGAGGATTTTTCCGGGGCGGTTGTTCCAATCCTGCCGCTTGTGGACGGAATTGTCGCCAGCCCGGGCCAGGCAGGCCGCCTCACCGGCAGGTCAAGGGCTGACGCCGCCCTGCTTGTGCGCGCCGACTGGACCAACGCCCTGCGCGGCCCGGAATTTGTCCTGCCGCAGGAGACAATCAGCCACCTGCCTCTTCTGACACCCCAGGATGCCCTCGATATCGGTGCATCCGGGCTGGTCATTTATTTCCTGCTCGGTTTCGAAGAGGGGATTGAGGCTGGCTGCCTG
>Ga0180438_10000978_pt1 | contig 52191 bp, 40 predicted proteins | sample SS_ome_12_FD_132455 | JGI IMG/M metagenome (GOLD analysis project Ga0180438, IMG submission 132455) | Hypersaline lake sediment archaeal communities from the Salton Sea, California, USA - SS_3_D_2 metaG | ecosystem: Environmental > Aquatic > Non-marine Saline and Alkaline > Hypersaline >...
ACAGGTCGAGCATCCCATCACCGAAATGATCACAGGGTTGGACCTGGTGAAATGGCAAATTCGGATTGCCTCTGGTGAAAAGCTGACCATCCGGCAGGAGGATCTTTTCCAGCGGGGTCATGCCATCGAGTGCCGAATTTATGCGGAAGACCCTGCCAACCGGTTCTTACCCTCTCTGGGAACCATCCATTTCATGAAAAATCCGGAAGGACCCGGCATCCGGGTGGATTCGGGGATCTATTCAGGATGCGATGTATCGATGTACTACGATCCCATCCTGGCCAAACTCATCGCATGGGGAGAGGATAGAGAAACCGCCAGAAAGCGCATGACACAGGCGTTGAAAGACTACGTCGTGATGGGCATCAAAACCACAATTCCGTATCTCAAGGACGTCATGGGCGTACCCGATTTTATGTCCGGAAAGACAACGACGGATTTTATCGAAAACAACTTGTCAGACTGGAAGGAGAACGATAAAAACGAGTACTTACGTGCTGCGTTAACCGCCGCTGCGGTATTCGAACACACCCGGCCAGAATTCAAATCGACACCCAGCACTGAGACAACGCACTCCCCGTGGTCGATTCTGGGCAACTGGAGAATCGGCGAACGAGGTTAGGAGAGTCTGCATGGACTATGAATTTGTATATGATGAGGCTGTTCATCGGGTTACGCTGAATTCGAAAGATGGAAAACTCGTGGCTCGAATCGGGGATGAGAATTTCGATGTGGATGTTCAAGCCATCGCAGATCATGGATTGTCCCTTATCCTGGGAGGCCGTTCAATGACGGTTTTCATCGCCAAGGGCGATGGCAAGCGTTTTGTTCATATCAACGGAGAGAGCTATTGCTTTTCGATTCCGGGTGCAGAGACAGATACAGCCGTCGTCCACCAGGAAGGCAGCAGAGGAGAGGCCATGTTATCCATCATGGCACCCATGCCGGGGAGTGTACTCAAGGTCAACGTCAAGGACGGCGACGCTGTGGAAGAGGGGGCGTGTTTGATCATCGTCGAAGCGATGAAAATGGAAACAGGACTTCATTCTTCCTTCACAGGAAAAGTGAAAAAGGTTCATGTAAATCCCGGTCAGCAAGTTGACGCTGGGCAACTTCTTATCGAACTGGAAGAGAATTGATTCAGAGAAAACCACCGGAGACATCACACATGCTAACGAGTTATCGGGCTGTTATTGAAAAGGCGAAACAAGCAGGGGGGAAGAAGATTGCCATAGCTGGCGCCGAGGGGACTGCCGTATTGGAAGCTGTGAAGAACGCAAAAAATCTTGGCATTATGGAACCGATTCTCGTGGGGAATGTGGATAAAATCAAGGACATCGCCAAAGAAGTGGATTTCGACGTGAGCGACATCGCATTCCATCAGGCATCCAGCGACGAAGAGTCTGCATCCATAGCCGTGGACCTGCTTCATAACAATACGGCAGATGGATTGATGAAAGGAAAAGTGAGCACGCCCACTGTTCTAAAAGCCGTATTGAATAAAAAAGAGGACATCCTTCGCGGAACACTCCTGAGCCATATCGCTTTGCTGGAGATTCCGACGTACCATAAGCTTCTGATGAGCACGGATGGCGGCATGGTAATTAAGCCCACGCTGCAGCAAAAGGTGGGAATATTGAAAAACGGAATACACATGATGCGCAAACTCGGCGTGGAGAAGCCCAAAGTCGCCATCCTGGCAGCCATCGAGACTGTGAATCCAGACATGCCAGAAACCGTAGACGCAGAGAAACTGGTGAAAATGGCACATGCGGGTGAGTTCGGCAACGCGGAAATCGAAGGCCCGTTGGCGCTGGATGTGGCTTTTTCCTCGGAAGCGGCGCGTATCAAGGGCGTAGACAGTAAAATTACGGGCGATCCCGATATCCTGCTCATGCCCGACATCGCATCCGGCAACATCCTGGGAAAAGGGCTTTGGCACCTGGCGAAAGCCAAGATCGGCGGTCTCATACTGGGTGCAAAAAAGCCCATCATACTCCTTTCCAGGTCCGATGATGCGGAGACGAAGGTGAATTCCATCGCCCTGGGCGTCGTAACATCATAAAAGAAACGTAATTATTAAAGGTCATTAGATCATGGTTGTCCACACCGATTGTCGCCATTACTGCGGAGACATACCCTGCAAACTCCATAAGGCGTACGATGTCCATTGTGATGGATGTCCCCATTATCTGAAGATCAAAGAGCGGATCCTCATCATCAAACTGGGTGCTATCGGAGATGTCATCCGGACGACACCCCTCCTGCGTAAGCTAAAGGAGGTTTATCCGGATGCACAGATTCACTGGCTGACCCATACTCCCGAGATACTCCCGGCCGGTGTCGATCGGGTCTATCGATATGACCTTAAAAGCCTGGAGACGATAAAGCAGACACCGTTCGATCTGCTGATCAACCTCGACAAGGACAGAGAAGCCTGTGCCTTGACCAATGTCGTTCAGGCAAAAAACAAGAAAGGCTTCCATCTGGTCGACGGGAATTGTCATCCCATCGATGATAAGGCCAGATACAAGTGGATAACAGGGCTGTTCGATGACGAGAACCGGCGAAACACCAAGAGCTATCCCCAGGAGATATTCGACATATGCGGATTTCCATACCAGGGCGAAGAATACATCCTAGAGGTCAAGGAGCAAAGGTCGTGGAATTTGCCCAAGGATAAAACCCGTATCGGTCTGAATACGGGATGCGGTGAGCGTTGGAAGACTCGGCTTTGGCCCGACACCCACTGGACAAAGCTGGCAAAACTCCTGATGAAAGAAGGCTATGACGTCATTTTCCTGGGGGGGCAAATCGAGGATACGAGGAACAAAGACCTCTCGAAAAAGACAAATGCCCGGTATGTCGGTCATTTTTCCCTGCCCGTATTCATCGACCTGATGAACCAATGCCATGTCGTCGTGACGGCCGTGACCATGGCTCTTCACATCGCCCTGGGTTTGAAGAAGAAAGTTGTGTTGTTCAACAATATATTCAACCGTCATGAATTTGAACTGTTCGGCAGAGGCGTTATACTGGAGCCTCCCAATGCATGCCTCGGTTGTTTCAAGAACGAATGCGAGGATGCCTGTATGGAGCTTATTCGCCCTGAGGATGTATTGGATGGTATTCACCGTCTGCTGGAATAAAGCGTGGTGTTCATGCTGACGTATACGTTCATGAGGGCCTTATCTGAGGCCCTTGATTTTTGGTGGATGGATGCAACGCCTTAAAGAAGTATTCAAGATAGGCGACGTCATACTCATCGGACTACTCATGGGTCTGACACTGGGCAGTATTTTTGTGACCGATGTCCTCTTCGAGCCCGGGGGATCCGTGTCTGTGATTGTCGACGGTAAAGAGATGTATCGTCTTTCGTTATACGAGAATCGGACCATCGACGTCCAGGGCCCCTTAGGAACAACCATCATCAAGGTAGAAAAAGGCCATGCATTCATCCAAAAAGCTCCCTGCCCGTATCAGACATGCATCAAAATGGGAAAGATCAGACGGAGCGGCGATATGATCGTCTGTCTTCCCAACAGAATTCTTGTGAAAATAGAAGGGAAGGACAGACGCGATTTGGACAGCATCACGATGTGAGAGTGAGTGCGAATCCTTGTCACGAAAAACCGTTCAAATGGCCTTGATGGTTTCCGTGGCTTCCGGCCTGTTTGTACTGGAAAGCCTGATTCCCAATCCTGTACCCTGGTTCCGGTTGGGCCTCGCCAACATCATCACGTTATTAGCCATTACGTGGTGGGGAGTGCGAGAGGCATTGATCATTCTGGTACTGAGAGTCGTTCTGGGAAGTCTTCTGGCGGGTCGATTTCTTCATCCTATATTCGTGCTTTCCCTGAGCGGGGGTGTTACGGCAACATTGGTTATGGGCCTGTGCAGTCGTTTCAGGGATAAAATATTCAGTATGATGGGTATCAGTATATGCGGGGCGTTATCCAAGAATCTTACACAACTTATCGTGGCCTATCTTATCTATATACGTCAGATATCGATTTTACACCTTTTACCTCTATTCTTGAGCGGCTCTCTGTTGGCTGGGGTGCTCATCGGCTATATTGCCTTTCTCATCGATATGCGAATAAAAATCCATGATTTCCAATATCTAGATAGGTAGCCCGGCTATTCATCACGTTCGATTTTCTGTGGGAACAAGACCCAGAAAGGTTTGAACGGCCTGCTCAAAATCGGCAAAATCGATGACGGTGTTCTTGCAGGGGCCCTCGGGTCTGATGTTGGGAATTCCAATCACAGGAATTTGATGTATCACATCTTTGATGCCAGATAAAAGATCACGCTCACATGCAACGCCGATGATGGCCATGGGTCGTATCTTATAGACGATTTCCCGTGCTTTTTCTCCGCCCGGCACAGTATAGACGGGGATGTGCCACTTATTTGAGAAATCCGTAATTCTCTGTATGAGAGATTTTTTCAAGCAGCGAGGCAGCAGAACAAGCAGCTTCTCGGGCTTCACCTTCTGGGCCGTTGCCTGGATGAGGGAATTAGAGACTTTAACGAAGGAATTGCTCATTCGGTCTCTGGAGATACCGAGACGAATACCCAGTTTCATCACAAGAGACACCATATAGGTAATTGAAAACTCTTTCCCTACAACATGCATGAATATGTCTTTGCCTGTCCAGATAGACAATACGATCAGAAAAAACCAGAGTGCCACGATGCTCCAAAGACAGATCAGCAAAATGCCGACGATGACAGGCAGTGATGCGTGGAACTGGGCCAGCCTCGGGGTTATGAGATACCAGAATCCAAATCCCACGAATCCCAATACCATGATGGTGACCAGAAGCACTCCCATGAAGATTCGCTTGCCTGCACTGGCATCCCGCTCGTCTGTTTCCAGATTCCCCTGCCAGTCGACCCATTCATCTCCGAGTTTTCTGTCCTGTACCTGTTGATCCCTGGGCGTCATTCCTTGCATTCCATCATGAGAAATCCGGTTTTTATACGAAAAAATGGGGGTAAATGTTCAAATGATAAAAGGAGACCGATCCGACAGTCTCCTTCATTTCAGGTTATCGTGCTACCTAAACTCAACCGCAGTGGGAATAGCCACACGATCGGCAAACGTTGCATCCGCCCTCGGTTTCCATGTGACATCCGCATTCTGGACATTCGGGACCTGTTAACCCTTTGGATTCATCCGTCTTTACGATGGCGGATTTTATGGAGGGCTTTTTATCCTCTTCCTTTTTTTGGCCGAATTCATTCAGAAGAATCTGTCCGATTCCATCGGGTACTGATTTAACCAGATTACCTTCATTCCAGACCGGACGGGAGCCCGTGATACCGATGAGCGTTTGACTTATTTCTTCTACTTTCACGCCTTTTTGCAATGATATGGATATGAGCCTGCCGATGGCTTCGGCAAGGGCTGCCGTGTCTCCACCACTCTTACCGATATTGGCAAATACTTCGATGGGTTCGTGTTTTTCATCGGTGTTGATGGTGACGTAAAGCGATCCCTGACCCGTATTGAGCTTGCACGTAAAACCATGTAACACTCTGGGACGTTCCGCGAGACTCGCCGATTTTGCATCCGTTTTTCCGGTACCCAAGTTGAGCACTTGTTTTTTACGGCTTCCGTCACGGTAAATGGTGACTCCTTTGCAGCCCAGATCGTGGGCGAGGCGGTAAACCTTGTCTACATCTTTTTCAGTAGCCTTATTGGCAAAGTTCACCGTCTTCGACACGGCGTTGTCTGTATGCTCCTGGAAAGCGGCTTGCATGCGAATATGCCATTCCGGCGAGATATCGTGTGCCGTCACGAACACTTTTCGGATTTCTTCGGGAATGTCATCGAAGTCATGGATAGAACCTTTGGCACTCACGGCGCGAATCCGCTCTTTGGTGTGGAGGTCTTCTTTTTTCAACCGGTCGCAGAAGATGGGATGAATTTCAGGAAGTTTATCGTCATCCAGGACGTTGCTCCGTGTAAAACAGAGTGCAAAAAGAGGTTCTACACCACTGGAACAACCGGCGATGATGCTGATGGTTCCCGTGGGTGCGATGGTGGTACGCGTCGCGTTCCGTATTTTTGGTTCACCCCGTTGGGCATAGATGCTTTCAGAAAACGCCGGGAATTCTCCTCGTTTCAGCGCGAGTTCTTGTGATTTCTTCTTGGCTTCTTCGCTGATGAACCTCATGATCTGATGAGCCGTATCGATGGCCTCTGCCGAGTTGTATGGTATGTTCAGCTGCATCAGCAGATCGGCAAAGCCCATAACGCCGAGTCCGATTTTACGCGTGGATTTGGATCGTTCTTCGATCTTTGGAAGGGGATATTTGTTTATGTCAATGACATTGTCCAGAAAATGGACTGCCGTACGGACGGTTCTCAGTAATTTTTCGAAATCGATCTCTGTCCGTTTACCAGCTTTTTTCACCATTTTCGCCAGGTTGATCGATCCAAGGTTGCAGGATTCATAAGACAACAAGGGTTGTTCACCGCATGGGTTGGTCGATTCAATAGCACCCAGGCCTGGTGTTGGATTGTCCTGGTTGATGCGATCGATGAAGACGATACCCGGATCGCCATTCTGCCATGCACGGTGGACGATTTTGTCGAATACGTCTCTGGCCTTCAACGATCCTGTCTTTGCATTGGAATGCGGATTGATGAGGTCGTATTCCTTCCCAGCTTCCAAAGCCTTCCAGAAAGTTTCTGTCACAGCTACAGAAATATTAAAATTGTTCAGATCGTCGTGCTCTTCTTTGCAGCGTATGAATTCGAGAATGTCGGGGTGATCCACTCTGAGGATGGCCATGTTGGCGCCGCGACGTGTGCCGCCTTGTTTCACCGTCTCGGTAGCTGCATCGAACACGTGTAGAAAAGAGATGGGCCCTGACGCAATACCGCGTGTCGATTTGACGATGTCGTTCTTGGGTCTGATTCTGGAGAAAGAAAATCCCGTGCCTCCTCCTGATTTATGAATGAGGGCTGTGCTCTTGACCGCTTCGAAAATGGATTCCATGGAATCCTCTACCGGAAGGACAAAACAAGCAGAAAGCTGTCCCAGTTCACGCCCGGCATTCATCAGGGTGGGGGAGTTTGGCAGGAACTCCAGGTTGGTCATTATCGAGAAGAAGTGTTCTTCGGTTTTTTCCACATTTGCCGAAGGATCGTACAACGAATCGGCCGATGCGATGGATCGGGCCACACGATAAAAAAGCTCGATGGGTGTTTCGATAACGTTACCGTTTTCATCCTTTTTCAGATACCGTTTTTCCAGAACCTTGTTGGCATTCTCGGTTAGTGGAAGTCCGAGTTCCTCTTGATCGGCCGAGGCATCAGGATCAAGTTCCTCTACGAGTAGCTCTATTTCCTCCTTTTGGAGTGTCGTCTCCGGGATAGGATCGTGTCCATTATCGTCCGGATCAAACAAGTCCTTCATCATACGATGTTTATCGATATGGGGTTTTGTCATAATAACACTCAGTTTTTTAGTGTCAAAAGGAGGCTTGACTAAAAGCACCTCTAACATAAAAACCATTTCAGAAAAAGTCAAGTGAAAAATGATGAATACAAACAATATATTGTGTTTTTTTTCATTCAATTACAACAGTTAGTATAAAAAACGGTGTATAAATTATAGCTTGACATATGTTGAAAGTTTCGCTATATTTATTTCGTCTTCTTCAGGGCGAGGTGGAAGTCCTCACCGGTGGTAAAAGCCCACGAATCTCTGCGAGATACAAAAGCAGAGATTGAACCAGTTAGTTTCTGGTGCCGACGGTAACAGTCCGGATGAAAGAAGTTGACGAAAACCTCAGCGTCAATGCCTTTTGGCAGGAGAAGCCCTGAAAGAAGAACCTTTTAGGGCTGTTTTGGTTATGGATGATCGGGATTTGATGAAACGTGTTCTGAGACTTGCCAGAAAAGGCACTGGAAAAGTCAGTCCGAATCCCAGGGTGGGGGCCCTTCTCGTAAAGGAGGGACGTATCCTGTCCGAAGGCTATCACGCCAGGTTTGGCGGTCCTCATGCCGAGGTCGACGTCCTTTCAAAGTTATCGCCAGCCCAGCGCCGCGAAGGAACGTTGTACATCAATCTCGAGCCTTGCAATCATCACGGAAAAACACCTCCTTGTACAGACATGATCATCGAGTCGGGTGTCCGGCGAGTCGTCGTCGGTATCATCGATCCGAATCCAAGAGTAAACGGGAAGGGCATCCGCCGACTTCGTAAAGCGGGAATCGATGTCCACGTGGGCGTACTGGAAAAGGCGTGCTCTCGAATGAACGAAGCCTACATCAAGTATACCACTCAAAAAAAACCGTTCATTACCCTGAAAGTCGCTCAAACCCTGGACGCCAAGATCACAACCCAGAGCGATGATTCCCGTTGGATTACGTGTCAGTCGGCGAGAAAGTTTGCTCATCGGATCAGAAACGAGCACGATGCGATACTGGTGGGTGTAAACACGGTGATAACCGACGATCCTCAACTGACGATTCGCTGGGGACGTCCTCGTAAAATTCGTCGAATTATCCTGGACAGCCAGCTTCGTATACCCTTGCAGTCCCGTGTGTTAAACGACGGCACACCCGAAAAAACGACCGTTGTCACGACGTCCCGAGCCTCAACACACAAGAAAGAATCCATCGAACAAAAGGGAGCCAGCGTGTGGGTGCTGGATAGTGATACGCATGGTCGCGTCGACCTCTCCGCATTGTGGAGGAAGATGGGCGAGGAGCAACTCGCATCCGTTCTGGTGGAGGGTGGGAGCAACGTGTTGACCTCTGTTCTTAAAACAGGCGATGTCGATCGAGTCCTTGTGTTCATCGCACCCAAACTATTCGGTAAAGGTTTGAATGCTTTCGGTAAGCTGGGCTGCGATGTACCTGACGATGCGTTCAGGTTCCGGGAGTATTCATGGCTTCGCAAGGGCACAGACATCGTCTTTGACGGAAGGATGTAGATGTTCACGGGTATTATAGAAGAAATAGGCACTCTGCAACGCGTGGTTCCCGTTTCCCACGGACGGCGTTTTCATATCACGGCGAAACGCGTTCTTGAAGACCTCAAGCCCGAGGATTCGGTGGCTGTGAACGGCGTATGCTTAACCGTGACAAACAGAGACAGAACGACCTTTAAGGTCACGGCTGTCGATGAGACCCTGGAGCGGTCTACGCTCCGCAATCTCGGTGCGGGTCGAAAAGTCAACCTGGAACGGGCATTACGCGTGGGCGATCGTATGGGCGGACACTGGGTTCAAGGACATATCGACGGAATGGGAAACGTGGTTTCCTCGAAACGTCAGGGAGATGGGCTTCTCCTTACCATCGAGATCCCAGAACATCTTATCAAGTATACTGCCGAAAAGGGCTCCATCGCCATCGACGGTGTCAGTTTAACCATTGCCGACGTTTCCGACCATCGAATAACAGTGGCCGTCATTCCGTATACCCTGGAGCATACGACTCTGGGTTCTCTACGAAACGGCAGCCAGGTGAATATTGAAGTCGATGTATTGGGAAAATATGTTGAACGGCTGCTGGAGAGCCGAACACAGAAGGGCCGAATGGACGAAGCTTCTATGCGTTCGATGGGATATTAAATCGGAAAAAATGGGAATAGAATCCAAATTAATAAATAAGAGAATACGCATGACAACCATCAGTTCCATTAAAGAAGCCATCGAGGATTTCCGACAGGGTAAATTCCTCATCATCGTCGATGACGAAGACCGAGAAAACGAGGGAGACTTTGTTACGGCGGCCGATTTTATCACGCCCGAAAAAATTAACTTTATGGCAAAGCACGGCCGGGGGCTCATCTGTGTTTCTATGACCGGTGAACGGTTGGATACACTGGATCTGCGGCCCATGGTGTCTGACAACACGTCAAAAATGGGAACGCCTTTTACGATTTCTGTGGATGCCGCGAATCGCACGTCCACAGGAATTTCTGCCCATGACCGATCGGAGACTGTGAAGGTTTTAGTCGATACAGATACAAAACCCGACGATCTGGCAAAACCCGGACACATTTTTCCCCTCAGGGCTCAGGAGGGGGGAGTGCTGAGCCGTGCCGGTCACACCGAAGCCGTTATCGACCTGGCTCGTTTATCCGGACTCACACCGGCGGGCGTTCTATGCGAAATCATGGACGAAGACGGTGCCATGGCCCGTCTGCTAAAACTGGAATCCGTGGCCAATCAATTCGGGATTAAGATCATCACCATACGGGACCTCATCGCTTACCGCCGGATTCACGACAAGCTCGTGCATCGTGTGGTCAGCACGAAGTTCCCGACACGCTTCGGTGAATTTATTCTTCATCTCTATGAAAGCACCATAGACGAGCATCACCACTTGGCCCTGGTTTTGGGAGACATTCAGCCGGATGAATCCGTGCTCGTTCGTGTCCATTCCGAGTGTCTGACGGGCGATGTGTTCGGATCGTTACGCTGTGATTGCGGTGAACAACTGCAAAAGGCACTCATGGCGATCAAAAAAGAGGGTCGCGGTATATTCCTCTACATGCGACAGGAAGGGCGGGGCATTGGCCTGAATAACAAAATTCGAGCCTATCAGCTTCAAGATCAGGGAAAAGATACGGTGGAGGCCAATGAGGCTCTGGGCTTTCCGGCCGATCTACGGGATTACGGTATCGGTGCGCAAATTCTGGTCGATCTGGGTGCCCGCAAGCTCAAACTACTCACCAACAACCCGAAGAAAGTGGTGGGCTTAAAAGGATACGGACTGGAAATAGTCGAACGCATCGCTCTGGAAGTTCATCCGAATCCGGTGAATGCAAAATACCTGGAAACGAAAAGGGATAAGCTGGGACATTTGATTTCGGCGAATTGGATTCTCGATAACAAACAATGCATGATGAACGATTAGTAAGATTCAAGGAGGCGACATGGCACAAAGCATCCAGGGACAATTAAATGCCGAAGGAAAGCGCTTCGGTATCCTGGTAAGCCGATTCAACGAATTTATTACAAAACGACTCCTGGATGGCGCTCTGGACTGTATTCTGCGTCATGGTGGAAAAGAAGAGGATATCCAAGTGGTCTGGGTACCGGGCTCCTTTGAGATTCCTGTCGTCGCTCTCAAACTGGCCCAGAGTCAGAAATACGATGCTGTCATCTGCCTGGCTGCGGTCATTCGCGGAGGCACCGTACACTTCGAGTATATCGCATCTGAAGTGACCAAGGGCATTGCTCAGGTGGGCCTCCAAACAGGCGTCCCCACCATTTATGGGGTCTTGACCTGCGAGACCATCGAGGAAGCCGTGGAGAGGGCGGGCACGAAACACGGCAATAAGGGATGGCAGGCAGCACTGAGTGCTATCGAAATGGCCGACTTGGCGGGAAAACTCACATCTTGAAGCGTATAATCGCCATTATCGTCTTGTTTTTTATGATATTTGATAACGCGGCGGGGTCGTCGTGGGAATGGAAGACGTATACCTCGATGCACAACATCCGAGCATTATGCGAGAGTCAGAGACGCATCTGGTGCGGGACCGGTGGTGGACTGTTGGCATTCGATTCCATCACACAAACATTCGAGAGTTGGACGAATACCGAGGGCCTGGTATCCAATCGGATCACAGCCGTTGCCCCGGATAACGAAGGGCGCGTTTGGATCGGTTTTGAGGATGGCATGGTTCAGCGGTACAATCCTCAAACGACCCACTGGTTTTCCATAGACGATTATCGAGGAAACCAAATCACGTGTCTGTATGCGCAGAGAGACACCCTTCTTATCGGTTTGGATATTGGGGTGAGTCTCTATCTGGTTTCCCGGGAAGAAGTGAAAGAAACGTACCATAATTTCGGATTTCTATCCGACGTCGGAGGATACCGAATCGACATCCCCGTGAATGAAATCCTGCTTATCGGTCAGGAAATCTGGGTGGGAACGGAGGAGGGGCTGGCGTATTCCCGGTTGGATTACACCAACCTGCTGGATCCTGAAAACTGGTCTCAGATGACCGTCAGCCATGGGATTCCCGACAATCACATCATGGCTTTGGCCTTCATGGATAACACATTGTATGCAGGAACACCGCAAGGTGTCGCCGCCTGGGACGGTGAGGCATGGTCGGTCATCAGCAACCGGTATGTATACGATTTGTCCGTACACGACGACAGGCTGTATGTGGCCGCTGAAAACGGCGTGTCCTATTGGAGCCAGGGGGCATGGCAGAGTCTTCCGGTAGCAACAAGTCCGATTTATCTATTGACATCCTCATCCATGCTGTGGGGAGGCTCTGGAGACGGACTTCACGCATATTCGTCCGAGGCAGCCACCTGGACTGCTTTTTACCCCGACTGTCCCTCCAGTAACCTCATCTCCGATGTGGCCGTGGACGGATATGGCAAGGTGTGGTGCGCTTCTCGGGATAAAGCCTTTTTCAGATACGACGGATCGCACTGGGCTTCCTTTCACACGAAAGTCTTGCCCGGAACGAAAAATAACGATTTTGTCTCGGTGGTCGTCGATCCTGACAATACGGCCTGGTTCGGGAGTTGGGGGGGAGGTGCTGTTTCCGTACAGTCAGACAGTGTGCTTCAGTTTTATAGAGCGGAGAACGGATACCTGGCCGGCATTTCTGAGGATCCCAACTTTGCTGTGGTGCCGGATATGGCTGTGGACGCATCGGGAACCTTATGGCTCTTGAACTATCGCTCCGTGACGAATCAGCCTTTGATCGCCATCACAAATGATTCTCAATGGATCTATTACGGCCTGGCCGATGGGCTGCCCACCACCTTCATGCGTGTGTTGACCGTGGACCGGGAGGGGAGGAAATGGATCGGCACGGACTCCGATGGCATCGTCATTCTCAACGACAACGGCACGCCATCGGACAAGATAGACGACCCTCCTCTTGACAGACTCACCACAGCCAACGGCCTTGAATCCAATGAGATCACAGCACTGGCAGCCGACAGAGATGGCGGTGTCTGGATAGGCACATCCGAGGGTCTCCATTATTATTTTCTTGGAAGTGTGACTCGTCGCTATGGGTTGCCGTCGGATAATATCAGCGCACTGGCCGTGGACGGGGCCAGCAACCTGTGGGTAGGAACGGGTGAAGGGTTATGCGTTTTTTTCGAGAATGCGTACCAATGCACGCTTTTCACCGTGAATAACAGCGGTCTAGTGAACAACGAAATCAGTGCGTTGTCTCTGGATCCTCAATCCGGAATGCTGTATGTCGGGACGAGCCAGGGTCTGTCATCACTCAGCACACCGTTCTCAGAGCCTCAAGCCGAGCTGACCAACCTGAATGTCTATCCCAATCCCTTCGTACCCGCTCAGCATGGTTCCGTATCCATCGACAACCTGGCCTACGGAGTCAACGTGCACATTTATTCTGCCAGCGGGTATCTGGTACGGGAATTCCCCAGAGAAAACGTGTATGGCAAACGTCTACTGTGGGAAGGCACGAATCAGGACGGTCAGCCCGTTCCGGGCGGTGTTTATCTTATTGTCGTCGCTACGGAAGATGGACAAAACTTAGTAGGAAAGGTAGCCATTGTCCGATGAGTCAGGCATGCTGAAAAAACTGATCATCAAAGATTACGCCCTCATCGATACACTCAGTATCGAATTCGGTCCAGGATTGAATATTCTCACCGGAGAAACGGGGACCGGGAAATCCATCATCATCGGGGCATTGAGTCTGCTCTTGGGCGAGAGAACAGGATCGGATATCATCCGTCAAGGGGCGGATATGGCCGTTGTTGAAGGATGGTTCCACATCCCCGAAACGTTCCGTTGGGAGCTCATCGACGGGAAAGTAGATATAAAAGATGAGCTCCTTTTACGGCGGGAGGTTCATCGGTCCGGCCGAAGCCGGGCCTTTGCCAACGACTCCCCCATACCCAACACGGTTCTGGCGGCCATCGGCGATCTCCTCATCGACCTGCATGGACAGCATGCCCATCAAACACTTCTGCACGAGCGATATCATCTGGATTACCTGGACAATTTCGGTATTGAGAAGGGATTACTCCAGGAGTTGAAGGAATCCTACGCACAGTTCAAATCCTTGACAATGGAATTGAAAGCTCTGCAAGAAAAAGAAGTCATCCTGCAGGAAAAGCTAGAACTCCTGGAATTCCAAGTCCAAGAAATCGATACAGCGACTCCTCAGGAGGGAGAGGACGAGGCTTTGGAGTTGGAAGATCGAAAACTTCGCAACAGCGAAAAACTCTTCCAAACAGCCAAAATGCTGAATGATCTCCTGTACGATGGGGAAGGATCGGTCTCCGAAAGATTCGCTACCGCAGAAACATCTCTGGCAGGATTGAAAGACGTTGATCCTGTGTTTGAAAAGTGGGCAAAGGAATGCGAATCGGCCCGTATTGCGGCCGAAGAAATTGCCAAAGGTTTCCAGTCGTACATCTCCAAGATCGAGTTCGATCCCCAGAGGCTTGACGAAATCAGGGAGCGTCTGGGCTTATTCAGCCGTCTGAAAAAGAAATACGGCGGTTCGATGCAGCAGGTTCTGGAGTTCCGCGATAAAGCCAAGAAAGAACTCGACCAAATCGATACGCTGGAAAAGGACATAGGCCGAATCACGTGTGAATTGAACGACGAGAGGGATCGGTTAGCGCGTACCTGCCAGAAAGTGTCGCAGCTCAGAAAAGACTTGTCCTCGGAACTGGCGCAGAAAACGCTGGAAGCCCTCTCGGAATTAGGGCTGAAAAACGGTATATTCAACGTACGAATTCTGCAAAAAGAGAACGACCAAGGGCCTATTCCCATAGAATCCAGGCGTTACAACGTGTCATCCCGGGGCATCGATACAGCCGAGTTTTTAATCTCCCTCAATCCGGGGGAGGAACCCAAGCCCATTTCCAAAATCGCTTCAGGTGGAGAAATTTCTCGCATCATGCTGGCCCTGAAGACCGTTCTGGCCGAGGCCGATGAAATCCCCGTGCTGGTCTTTGATGAGATCGATACGGGCATCTCGGGACGCATTGCCCGGGTGGTCGGTAAGAATCTGAAAGATGTAGCTGTCAAACATCAAGTGATTTGCATCACACATCTGCCGCAAATCGCGTCCATGGGTGATGTTCATTTCCGCGTAGATAAAGAAGTGGTGGATAAACGGTCACGGACAACGATTCGACGTCTCCAACAGGATGAACAGGTCATCGAGATCGCAAAGCTCATCGGCGGCGAAAAAATCACGGAATCTGCACTTCAGAGTGCACGGGAATTGCTCAATTCATGAGGAGTCCATGAAAATACTCATGGATAAAATTGTCGTCGTCGGCGGTCACCCCCTTAAAGGATCCATCCGAATCAGCGGCGCTAAGAATGCCGTCCTTCCAGTCATGACGGCATCTCTGCTGGCAGACGGGGATTACCGGATCCAGAACACGCCCAATCTCCGCGATGTCCGTACGATGGCACGGCTCCTGGAATGCATCGGTGTCAGGGTGGCGCTGAACGAACACACCCTGCACATCCAGAATAATACATGCTCCAATTTCGAGGCACCCTACGATTTGGTCAAGACGATGCGTGCCTCGATTTATGTTCTCGGCCCCCTGGTCAGTCGATTCGGGTATGCCAGGGTATCCCTGCCAGGAGGCTGTGCCTGGGGACCACGACCCGTGAATCTCCATATCCAGGGACTCAAGCGGTTGGGTGCCCAGATCGACATCCAGGAGGGTTATATCCTGGCCAAGGCCAAACGATTGCAGGGAGCACGCATCGCCTTTGACGTGCCCAGCGTTGGAGCCACGGGGAATATTGTCATGGCCGCGGTACTGGCCAATGGAACGACAGCTATCGATAACGCGGCGCAAGAGCCGGAAATCACATCGCTATGTCGATTTCTCCAAAAGATGGGAGCCCGTATAGACGGAATAGGAACCGAACACTTGGAAATCGAGGGTGTGGATGCACTCCATCCGGCGGATGATTCCATTATTCCTGACAGGATCGAAACAGGCACCTTCCTGGTGGCTTGCCACATGACAGGAGGGGATGTACGGTTAGAGGGTGCTAACCCTGCACATCTTGTATCTGTTCTGCATAAGTTACGCGACAGCGGAGCTTCCATCGATGAAGGCAAGGACTGGATACGCATTCAATCCAACGGCAGCATTCAGCCTGTGGACATTTCAACGTCTGTTTTTCCAGGATTTCCTACAGACATGCAGGCGCAATGGATGGCCTTGATGAGCATTGCCCAGGGCTCATCCATCATCACGGATACGATTTTTTTCGACCGTTTCACCCACGTGGCAGAACTCCAACGATTGGGTGCCAACATCACTCTGGATCACAACGTCGCCGTCATTAAAGGTGTCAATCACCTCTCTGGAGCCCCGGTCATGTCTACCGATCTGAGAGCCAGTGCCTCCCTGATCCTTGGCGGTTTGGTAGCAAAAGGGCGTACTGACATATCCCGCGTCTACCACATCGATCGGGGATACGAGCAGATCGAGAAGAAACTGAAAGCCTTGGGTGCTGAAATATGGCGAGATGAGGAAGAACTCGTCACGTAACCTCTTTTTTATCATACACAAAGATAGGGTAGACGTTAGCCGATACAAACATCCATTAGAAACCGTAAGAAAAATGATGTCATCGTTCGTTCATCTTCACAACCATACCCATTACAGCCTGTTGGACGGCGCTTGCCGGATCGAGGACCTGGTTAAAAAAGCCCGTGAGTTCGAGATGCCAGGATTGGCTATCACGGATCATGGCAACATGTTCGGGGTGATCGCATTCTATAAAGAAGTCCTGAAGGCTGGTCTTAAGCCTATCATCGGCATGGAAGCCTATATCGCACCCAATTCCCGTTTCGATAAACAGGGAGGAAAAGGAGGAAAGGAGACCGCTTTCCATCTGATACTCCTGGCACGCAATCTGGACGGGTATAAGAACCTGATGAAGCTGTGCACGATCGGATACATGGAAGGTTTCTATTACAAACCCCGAATCGATAAACAGGTACTCGAAGAACATTCCGAGGGCCTCATCGTTCTTTCCAGTTGTATAAAGGGAGAAATACCGTATAAGATCATACACGGGGATGAGGAGGGTGCCAGGCAGGTGGCTGGTTTCTACAAGGACGTGTTTGGAGAACATTTTTACCTGGAGATCCAGAATCACGGCATTCCTGAAGAAGAAACGGCCATGAAGGGCATTCTGCGATTGTCTCAAGAGCTGGACATACCCGTCGTGGCGACCAACGATACCCATTATTTGAATCAGGAACATGCGGAGGCCCAGGATATCCTCCTTTGTATTCAAACCAACAACGATCTGGATGATCCCAATCGTCTCCGGTTCGCCACGGATCAAATTTACTTCAAATCCCCTGAGGAGATGGCCAGCCTTTTTAAAGAGACACCCCAGGCTCTTAAAACAAGCCTCGATATCCTGGAAAAATGCAACGTGGTTTTGGATTTCGATACGCTTCATCTACCGCATTTTACCATCCCGGAAGAAGAAAACATCCATTCCTTGGACGAATACCTGGAAGTCAAAGCCCGCGAGGGTCTCAAACATCGGTACAAGAACATCTCCAAAAAGATCGAGGATCGACTTTCCTATGAAATCTCCATCATCGAACGCATGGGATACGCCGGTTATTTTCTCATCGTAGCCGATTTTATCGATTACGCGCGTTCGCACAACATCCCCGTCGGCCCAGGCAGGGGGTCTGCTGCAGGGAGTATCGTCTCGTATGCGCTGGGAATTACAGATGTGGATCCTCTGAAATACAGTCTTCTGTTCGAGCGTTTTTTAAACCCAGAACGGGTGTCTATGCCCGACATCGACATCGATTTCTGCTACGAGCGTCGCGATGAAATCATCCAATACGTCAAGCAAAAGTACGGCGAAAATAACGTGACGCAGATCATCACGTTCGGCAGTATGAATGCCCGTGCGGTCATTCGGGACGTGGGTCGCGTACTAAAGATACCTTACGGAGATGTCGATAAAATTGCCAAGATGATTCCTTTCATGTACGATCTCCAGGATACATATAAGAAAGTTCAGCCTTTCCGGGAGCTCATCGATAACGATCCGACGTATAAAAAACTCTACGAATACTCGCTGGTCTTGGAAGGATTGGCTCGCCATGCATCGACCCATGCAGCCGGTGTTGTGATCACACCCGGAGATTTGACGGAGTATGTGCCTATATTCAAGTCCACCCAAGGAGATGTCACCACCCAGTTCGACATGAAATCCCTCGAATCCATCGGTCTGCTGAAGATGGATTTTCTGGGCTTACGCACGTTAACCGTCATTGAGCATACACTGCAGGCACTGCGAAAACAAGGGATCGATGTCAACATACACGCGATTCCCCTGGATGATCTGGACACATACCGCATCTTTACCCAGGGCGATACCGTGGGCATATTCCAGTTCGAGAGCAGTGGTATGCGGGAACACTTGCGGAAGTTGCAGCCCGGAAGCATCGAAGATTTAACCGCCATGAATGCCCTGTACCGTCCCGGTCCCATGGAAATGATCGACGACTTCATCGCCCGGAAGCACGGGCGAACACCCGTTCGCTATCTACACGAGCTCCTGGAACCCATACTGAAGGAAACTCACGGAATCATCGTCTATCAAGAGCAGGTCATGCAGATCGCCAGCGAACTCGGCGGATTTAACATGGGCAAGGCCGATATATTGCGCAGAGCCATGGGAAAGAAAAGCGCTGATTTGATGCAGGAACAGAGAATCGCCTTTGTAGAAGGTGCCAAGAGCAAGGATATTCCTGATGATATAGGCAACAGTATCTTCGATCTGATGGATCGGTTCGCCGGTTACGGTTTTAATAAGTCCCATGCCGCCTGTTATTCCATCGTAGCCTACCAGACCGCTTACCTCAAGTCCCATTATCCTCTGGAGTTTATGGCAGCCAATCTGACCAGCGAAATGGGAAACACAGACCGGATCGTCATTCTAATCGATGAGTGCCGCAGGATGGGTATTGAAGTATTGCCCCCTGATGTCAACGAGAGCGAGGCCGATTTCACAGTAAAAGACGGAAAGATACGTTTTGGATTAGGGGCTGTAAAGAATGTCGGTAAGGGAGCCATACAATCCATCATCGAAGCACGTCACACATTAACTCGGTTTAACACGATTTTCGATTTTTGTCAAGACATCAATCTCCGTCTGGTGAACAAGAAAGTCATCGAGAGCCTGATTCAGGTAGGCGCACTGGATTCTATGGAAGGAAACCGAGCGCAAAAGATGGCGGTGCTGGCGAAATCCATCGATTTTGCTCAGTTCACACAACAAAGCCGTCTGAGGGGACAGACATCGATATTTGGCGAGGAAATACCCGAAACCCAGCTTTTCCCCGAGCTGCCCGACATCGAGCCCTGGTCTCAGGGAGAAAAACTGCGACGGGAAAAAGAACTGCTGGGCTTTTATGTGTCGGGTCACCCCATGATGAAATACGAGGACGATGTGAACGCCTTTTCCAACCCGATGATCGGTAACCTGAGCGACGCATACACAGGTTCCTCCGTCCGACTGTGCGGTATCATCACAGAGATCCAGACGCGTATCGACAGGAAAGATAACCAGATGGCATTCTTCACGTTGGAAGATTTTTCCGGATCCGTGCGCATCATCGCTTTTTCCGATACCTACCAGAAATACCTGGAACTCATCAAAGAAGACGGTATGGTCATCGTCACGGGAAGGGTAGACCGACGGAACGACAATGATGACGTTTCCATCATCGCCTCAGAAATCGCACCCCTGGAACAGGCCCGATACAAGTTATCCAAAGGGCTATCCCTTCAGATCGACTCCGACAAACTGGACAACGGAGAATTGGAACGTATCAAGATGTTGCTTCGACAATCTCCGGGGAAATGTGCCCTCTACTTGAACATCAAAGATGTGGATGGAAATGAGTTGCTGCTTAAGTCGAAGAAGTTCAAGGTGAAGCCTGCCCCATCCCTCGTCAGCGACCTCAGGTCGATACTCGGTAAGGAAAATGTCTGGATCGAAGGATAAGAACGAACAAAAGAAGCGCTTACACTTGACGCTTTTGTACCGGGGATTTTATCTTCTTGCGGTCTGCATAGCGCTGTTCCTGGGCATATACAACATGACCCGGTTCGCTTCAAGACCGGTAGACGAGTGCACATGGGAAGACAGTGAGCAGGGCGTCCGTATCATCTCCGTTGAGAAAAATGGTACGGCAGAAAAAGCAGGCATACGTCCTGGCGATATCCTCCTCCAGATTGCAGGAGAGAACGCAGTCTCCGGTCTGCGGGCACAGAGAATACTGGAACGCCAGAAAGCGGGTGAGGAGGTCGATTATCTCATCCTCAGGGGGAATGAGCTCGTTCAGCTTCGTGTTAGGATCGTCAAGGCAGGATTCGTTACGCTTTACCTGATCATGTGCTGCATTGGCTTCTTGTTTCTCATCGTCGGATTGTGGGTTGCTTATTTACGTCCCCTGGATGCAAAGGTTCGTGTGTTGTTCATGATGTTTCTCAGCTTCATGCTCTTCTGGACGTTGAACTATATACCCCCCTTATCCTCGGGTTTTCGTTGGATTCTTCTGATACTCCGAACGCTATCGTTTGCTACGATTCCAGCTTTTTTCCTGTACTTTTTCCTCCTGTATCCTACGCGGCATCCATTCTTGAATAAACATATTTTATCAAAGATACTCATTTTTTTACCGGCATTTTTCATCATGATCTGGTTGTTGGTAGCTTTGGTGTTCGAGTACTCCATACCCTTTCTGCCTGTGGGCATCGGTTTATGGGGATTGTATTTTATCCTCGGCATCAAACGTCTCAGCCATTCGTACAAAGAGGCTCAGACAGCCAAATTGCGGCAACAAATCCGCGTACTCCGCCTGGGCATCACCATAGGGACGATTCCGCCGTTCCTGCTGATTATTCCATCGCTGCTGAATTTGCGTTTTCCCATCGGCCATTACAGTGCGCCCTTGATGGGCATCATCCCTCTTGCATTTGCTTACGCCGTGGTACGTCATCGTTTGATGGATATTGAGTTCATCATCAAGAGGAGCTTTGCCTATACACTGCTAACCGGATTGATCGTCGGATTCTATTTTATCGTGGTCCAAATGGCGGGTAGAGTCCTTCAAGACCTCAGTGGCTTGACAGGCACCCTCGTACTTCTCGTATCCACGATCTTGATCGCCGTCGTGTTTGCTCCGGCTCGTGAGAAAATTCAGCGTATCGTGGATCGGGCCTTCTACAGAGAATCCTACGACTACCGAGTGACGCTCAGGCAGTTTGCCAGGGCCCTGAATACTTTGATGGAACCTGACATTTTAATCGAGACTGTCCTTACCAAGCTCTGCGAGAGCATGCATATCCGTCATGGTTATTTTTTCGTTGTTGATGAGGAAGCCGGCTGTTGCATCTGTATCCAGGCATATTCCGGTTCGAAGCATTCTCAGACTGTCAGCATACCTGTTGACAGTTTTTTTTGCCGTAAATTGAGGATTGAAAGCAAACCCCTTGTTATGTCCGAAGGCCCTAGTTCGAACCACGGATTACCATCCCTGATTGATAAATTAAAGGGCGTTATCGCCGTACCCTTGCACCAGCAAAACAATTTCCTGGGGTTTATCCTCCTGGGAGAAAAACAATCCGATACTCCGTATTCCACCGAAGATATTGAACTACTGGCAACACTAGCCGATCAAGTCGCCGTGGCCTTTGAAAACGGTCGGTTGCATCGTGCCCTCACAGAACAAGAAAGGCTGAAGCGTGAGCTCGAGATTGCACGTCAGATTCAGATGAACTCACTGCCCCAGACGAATCCGTCGATCTCCGGCTTCGATATTTATGGTTGCTCCATTCCAGCCACCGAAGTAGGGGGGGATTATTACGATTATTTGAACCTACCCGGTCATCGATTGGGAATCGTGTTGGGAGATGTTTCAGGAAAAGGAACATCGGCAGCGCTGTATATGTCGAAAATTCAAGGAATTTTTCAAGCACTGTCAGCCTCCGCTCAATCACCCAAAGAGCTGTTATGCAGGGTAAATCGACTATCTTACGAAACCGTGGAAGATAAATCTTTCATGACTATCATCGCGGCTATCCTTCATATCCAGGACAGTTGCATCATTTTTGTAAGAGCCGGACATTTGCCCATTTTCTATGTTAACCACAAAACGAAGCGTTGTTCTCGATGGGCTCCCCAGGGCATTGCATTGGCGCTCGATGAGGGCAGCCTGTTTGAGAAATCCCTGGTGGAGGAGAAAAAAACACTTCATTCTGGGGATGTGTTGATGATGTACAGCGATGGATTGACCGAAGCGGAGAACCCGGCGGGTGAGGAATTTGGTGAACAACGTCTGGAGGCTATTTTTTGTGAAAAAAGCCATTTATCCGCAAAAGACTGCAGTCACGCCATCATCCAAACCGTGACTGAATTTTCGGAAGATCATGGCCAGAAAGACGACATGACGATTGTAATCGTAAAAAAAATATAAATAAAACATAACGATGAGAGGAGAAGTATGGATAAAATCATCTATTTAGACAACGCAGCGACAGCCTTCCCAAAGCCCCAAGAAGTGTATGATTTTATGCACGAATTCTATCAGAAACATGGTGTTAATCCAGGTCGTTCCGGTTACGACGCCACGTTGGAAACGGAACAGGTTGTCCACAATACCCGAAAAATGCTGATGGAATTTGTCGGAGGAAGCAACCCGAATCAATTGACCTTCAGTTATAATGCCAGCGACTCCCTCAACATGATCATCCAGGGTATGGTAGAAAAAGGCGATCACGTCGTATCCACCAACCTGGAGCATAATTCCGTGTTGCGTCCGTTGAATGTTCTAAAGAGGGATGGTGTATGTGATGTCACATACGTTCCCTACGATAAAAGGGGATACATGGATCCGGATGACATTAAAAAGGCCATCAAAAAAAATACCAAGATGGTCATCATGAATCACGGATCGAATGTCATCGGGACAGTGCAGCCCATCGGTGAGGTGGGTAAAATCTGTCGGGAAGCCGGTATCTATTTCGCGGTGGACGCCAGCCAGACAGCCGGTGCACAGCATATACATGTCCAGGAGATGAACATCGACTTGCTGGCATTCACAGGCCATAAATGTCTGATGGGTCCCACGGGAATCGGAGGATCGTACATTGGGGAGAACGTACCCATCCGGGGAACAAGGCATGGTGGAACGGGTGTCCGGTCGGCATATCCCTATCATCTGGAAGAATTTCCCTATAGAATGGAATGCGGCACGCTGAATATAGTGGGTGTGGCCGGCCTGCATGCGGGACAACAATGGCTGAGCAAGGAAGGTGTGGAAGTTATCCATGAGCGGGAAATGAAGCTTTGGGATCGATTGCGCCTAGCACTCCAAAAAATAGATGGTGTCATCACGTATTGTGCCGATTCGGTTGAAAACCACAACGCCGTGTTGAGTTTCAACATACAAGGCTGGGAAGCGGGCGATGTGGGTACGATACTCGACGTCGATCACAACATTGCCTGCCGCACGGGCCTTCAATGCGCACCCAAAGTGCATGAACAGTTGGGTACCGATAAAATACACGGTACGGTGCGTTTCAGTCTTGGACCGTTCAATGTCGAGGAGCACATCGACGCAGCCATCGAAGCTGTGAAGGAAATCGCATCGATAAAAAAATAACAGATATCTATCGTTTCATGCGTATAGAAAAAGCCCCAGTCGTGAACGATATCCGGCTGGGGCTCTTTTTATGTCGTTTTGATTGCTTTTAAGTATCGAGTACCAGGGCATCGGCTACAATCTCGGCCACTGTCTTTATCTCGATACCCAACTCGTATTCCTTGTTCAGTTCCATGATTTGATCGATACAGTTATGGCAAGGTGTGGCCACAATCTTCGCTCCTGTTTCGCGAATCTGGTCTGCTTTGATTTTACCGGCAGCCACGCGTCGATCCCGGTATTCGCCCATGGAAAGCTGTCCGCCACCGCCTCCGCAGCAATAATTATCCAGACGATTGGGTGTCATCTCAATAAAGTTGGTACAGGCGCGTTTTAGAACAAACCGCTGTTCCTCCAAAACGCCCCCGGAGCGAACGAGATTACAGGGATCGTGAAGGGTGATGGGAGCTTGATTCTTAGCTGGATCAAGCTTGATTCGCCCTGTTTTAATGTAATCTGCGATGAGTTCGATGACGGTGATGACCTGATAGGGGTAACGTTTTTTTATCCAATGAGGGCCTTCCCATCGGATGGCCCTAGAGCCGTGGCCGCATTCGGCCAGGACGAGTATTTCGGCTTTTAGCTTTTCGACCTCTTTGAAAAGCCGCTCCGTGAGTTCGGCGGCTGCTTCGTCATCTCCAGAATAGTATGCGTAATTGGTGACATCGTAACAAGTTGTCGAAATCGTGTAGGATTCCTTGGCTGCGTAGTATATTTTGGCCATCGCACTGATGGACAAGGGGAAAAACTTCGGCTCCCGGGGATTCAATGTATACAGGATACGTTTGCCTTTCGCGTCCAGAGGTATGGAGGCATTTTTATCGTTGACTTCCATCTTCAAGTCTTCATCCAGCCACTGGAGTGTGTCGACGAGTTCCTCGCGCGGAATGCCCATGTTGTTGCCCTTCTGGATAGCCGCATCGACCGTCGACTGGAGTCCGGGGGAAACCAGACCAAGCTCCACGAGCATAGAACGTGCTGTTCGCACGAGGAAAGGAATATCCACTCCGATGGAGCAGTGCATACTGCATCTACCGCACATCGTGCATCCACCGAAGATGATATCCACCATCTCTTGAATGCTCTCGTCGTTCAAATCATGGGCGCCGATCCACTTGGGTATCAGTCGGCCTGCCACCGTATGGTAGCGTTTAAAAATACGCGCCAACTGGTCCACTTTATTGGCAGGCATGTAGCGTTCATCACCGGTGGCTAGATAGTAGTGACAGGATTCGGCGCAAAGTCCACAGTGAACGCAACTGTTCAAATGGGCACGAACGCGGCCGTCCATAGAATCGGCGAAACGTTTTAGCGCTTTTTCCTGATTCTTGGTCAATGTTTGACTCATGAGCGTTGCCTCTTGGGGGGTGGCCAGACACCCCGCTTTCCGTAGAATAGTCCCAAATAAAAACGCGCGATGAAAAAATAAATGATGTGACGTAATTTGCCCACAGGCATATAAAGAAATAAGATTCCAGAATAGATGAATAAGATCGGGAGAAATTCTTGATTTAAAAGCGTAACAGCAGAAATGATCAGAAATCCGGTGACCAAAAAATTGCTGAAATAATCATCGGGAGTAGACAACATTCGCAGTTTGGAATTGAAAAATCGCTTGATGAGGATACCCACCCCACAGACACCAGATATGAACAGCCATCCTGATGAAATGATGTGAATGAGGGAAGGTATAGGGATTTCGAAAAAGAGGGGAATCAGCCATGCCAACGCAAGAAAAGATCCGAGATGATACAGGATACCGGCTGTGTATGTGGGCAGATGAAGATAGGCCGTCTCCTTCTTCAGGGGAGACATGGCAAGAGTCATGGAGTAAGCGATTCCTACGGGTATGGAGCCTTTGGCTGCCGTCAGATCATCGGTATTTGCCCGTCGAATGATTGTGAAAAGATGAAACAAAGACGAGAGGAGAAAAACAGCAAATCCGCAGATGAGGAACCAAGCATGAAAATCCATTTCGTTTCTCCGCGCTCAGACACAGCCATCGGGTTTGGGCAGGCCGGCGATTTTACACGCGCCCTTGGCCGGTCCCATGGGAAACAACTCATAAATCTCTCTCAACCGGAGACCCGTATGCTGACATATCTTACGCACCATGGGTGCCATATCGTTCTTCTCCCAGTGTTCACGGATAAACTTGATGACGGCCCAGTGTTTATCGTTGAGTTCACCCGTTCCGTCGGTCGTGGCAAAAAGACGAGCTACCTCCTCGTCCCAGATTTCGGGATTCTGTAGAAAGCCATCTCCATCGACTTCGAATTCACGTCCTTCAATTTCAAGTTTTGACATAAAATTCCTCGCAGTTTATGATGTACACGGATTGCAAATTTAAAAAATTTCCTGATGATTTAAAAGCTCTTTTTCATATATACAAATAAAAAAGGCCCGCCGAAACGCGAGCCTTATAAATTTACATGAGTAAGCGCTATCTATTTCATCAATATACAGCGCTGAATGTGATGGACGTCTCCGGCGTCGATTCGGTAAAGATACACACCCGAAGCCGCCTGTCCTCCCGATTGATTGGTGCCATCCCAGTGTACGGCATGGGCGCCCGCTGCATGGCGCTTGCCATCGATCAAGGATTTGACCAGACGTCCGTTGATGTCGTACACGCTGAGGGATACATCGGTAGAGTTCACCAGGATGAACCGGATCGTTGTGGCTGGATTGAACGGATTGGGATAATTTGCCATTGAGAAAGTGGTTGGCAACGCGTCTCCCTCAAGGAAATCCTCTGCCACCGGTGTATCCGCCGGATTGTAATCGAATAGAAACCGCTCTGAGTTCATCCATTGGTTGTTTTGCCATATCTGAACGAGCATTTCTGTGGGCATGGGAGAAGCGTAGGTAAAGAGCGTTTGCATTAAATTCGCCCAGACATTGTTTTGCCACGTCTGGCTAATAATCCGCTCGACGTTCTCCTCGGCATTATAATAGGTACTATCCTGCAGGCTATTGACCCAGTCGCCATCCTCCCATACCTGCATGAGCCAAGCGATTTCTTGATCCTCGGTGTTGTACGAGAACAATTCCTTCCATGCGTTGACCCAGGTATTATCCTCAAAATTCTGCTGTACGTGTTCCACAAGATTATCAACTTCGTACGTGAAATGATCCCAGCTAACGTTTACCCACGCCATACTCGACGATTCAGCCGATGGTTTGCCCATGCTTTGGGTTTGATACAGAGCACTTGTCATATTGTCCCTGTCGTCGTACTCGTATTCCCATCGCTCAGCATCGAACCATTGCCCCATGACGCCGGCGATCTGAAGCAATTCCTCGATGGAATTACCGCGTTCGTCCCTGGTATAGAGGATCTGAAGGAGTGGCTGCCATACAGCCGCTATCCAGGCCGACATGATATTTTGGGTCATAAATCCGTTTGTGTCGTAAGCCACATCCAATTTCAAGGCCGATTTGAAGACGCCTTCAATCCAAGCCTTCATCTCGATGGCGGTTATCGCGTCGTTGGTATTGTAAGAGAACAGGAAGACAAAGGTATCTACCCAGATACCGCCCTGCTGATTTTGAAAGTTAATCGTACCCACGCGTCCCTGGGCATCCGGAAACGTTAATATTTGCGCTACATCGTTCCAGGCACCGCCATCCCACTCTTGGAAAAGCATGTAGAAATCCGAGGGGAACACAAACTGAAACAGATCTAAAAGAAAACCGAGACCCAGCGTCGGAGTAGTGACGATACGGTCCAGATTTTCGAATTCATTGATCAATCTCTCTAATTCTTCCCAATCGACCCCCACAGAAAAGAGGGCGCGCGTGACATTCTGCCAGGTACCGCCCACATATACTTGATAGACGACAGCCATCAGGGGAGTGTCGTTCATCATGATGAGTTGCTTTAGTACGCGAGTCTGAGCGCGACGATCCTTGGACATACTGGAAAACTGGTGCAGAACATCTTTTACATCCGCCGGCAGCTGAATATGCGGAATATTCCTAAAATCGACTTTCTCATTCACGCTTCCGAAAGAAGTCATTGAAAAAATGACCAGTAACAGGCTGCTTAATACAAACGTTGACATTTTTTTCATACTGATGTCCTCCTTGATTTTTCATTCGGTTAATGCATCTGCTTCAGGCATCCTTACGCAATAGGATGGACTGGATACTTTCGAAAAGATAATGTTGTGGCGAAAAAAATATTTTTTTCCTCAAAGACTCGAGCGAATACCGTGATAAAATATGGATTTGAAATTAAAATAATTTTTCAAAAAAGCAAGTATTTGTTTTATCCGCATGATGAAAAACTGGTTGAAAATGAGCCAATTTATCATTAATTTTATACGCAGCGATGAAAAGCACATCCTGGAAGATAAGGAGATCGCCCTGTGCAAGAAGGGTAATCGTCTTGAGATGATTCGCAAGTACAAAAGAGGAATTGGCGCGATAAAAATTTAAAATCATTCTCCAAGAAATGAAAAAACTCTTGACAAATCCATTGAAAATGATGAAATTATAAGTCTGGTATAAATCATTGATGTTGTCGATGACAAATTATGATTTATTTGGGGGATGCGTCTATTTTTATAAACATATGATTCACGGAGGTATACATGTCAGAACCGTTGTTGTTCGAAATGAGCTCCCCAGGCCGTCAAGGTTACTCGGCTCCTCCTCTGGATATTCCTGAAGTTCCTTTAGCCGATTTAGTACCGAAAAAATACCAAAGAGAAAATCCGCCTGAACTTCCCGAATTGAGCGAACTCGACGTTATGCGTCATTTTATCCACTTGTCTGTCCTGAATCATCACGTGGATAAAGGATTTTATCCCTTGGGCTCTTGTACTATGAAATACAACCCCAAGATAAACGAAAACCTGTGTAGGTTAGATGGATTCACCTCCATTCATCCGTTCCAGGAAGAGTACGAAGTTACCGGTGCTCTCAACCTGATGGGTGAATTGAGCGATTATTTATGTCGAATATCGGGCATGGATGGTGTGTCGCTTCAGCCGGCAGCAGGCGCACACGGAGAGATGGTGGGCATTAAGATTATGCGGGCCTATCATGAGGAGAAAGGGAATCCCCGCAAGAAAATCGTGATGCCCGATTCCGCCCATGGAACCAACCCGGCCAGTGCTACCATTTCCGGGTATACTACGGTTCAGGTGAAGTCAACACCCGAAGGACTCGTCAACATTGAAGACCTGGAGGCTCATCTCGACGAGGAAGTGGCGGGCTTCATGCTTACGAATCCCAACACGCTGGGTCTTTTCGAATCCCAAGTCATTGAAATTGCCAAGCTCGTCCATGATGTGGGTGCCCTTCTGTACATGGACGGGGCTAACTTGAACGCCCTGTTGGGAATCGTACGTCCGGGCGATATTGGATTTGACATCGTGCATTTTAATCTGCATAAAACGTTCTCTACGCCCCATGGCGGGGGAGGGCCAGGGGCCGGGCCGGTGGGTGTGAAATCTCACCTGACCGATTTCCTCCCCGTACCTGTTGTGGTGAAGGACGACAATCAGTATACGCTGGATGAAAATAGACCCAAATCCATCGGTAAAATTCAGGGATTCTACGGGAACTTCGGAGTCATGGTCCGTGCTTATGTCTATATTCGAATGCTGGGTGCTGCAGGACTGCGAAGGGTTAGTGAGAATGCCATTCTTAACGCCAATTACTTAATGCGGAAACTGGAAAAACATTACCTCTTGCCGCACAAGCAACATGCCATGCACGAGTTCGTACTCTCGGGCGACTGGCAGAAAGAGAAGGGTGTTAAAACCCTGGACATTGCCAAACGTCTGTTGGATTATGGTCTGCATGCACCCACGGTGTATTTCCCGTTGATCGTGCATGAGGCTCTGATGGTCGAACCCACGGAAACCGAATCCAAAGAATCGCTGGATGCTTTTATCGATGCCATGATTGCCATCAACCGTGAAATCGATGAGAATCCAGATCTGTTGCATCAGGCACCCACGACAACACCGGTGTCCCGATTAGACGAGGGACTTGCAGCCAGAAATCTCGACGTAAAGTATATACCCAAAGAGTAGTTAAGTTAACGTGAAAGCGACTCAACCCAAACAAGCACAGTCTGAAACAGAGGATAGGATTCAGGAATATATCCTGGTCGTCGAGGATGAGGCCAACAGCAGGCTTCTGTTAAAAACGTATCTCGCATCGGACGGATACGAAGTAAAAGCGGCTCGAAGCGGGGAAGAAGCATTGGATATCATCGCCGAATCTCAGCCCAGTGTCATCATACTGGACATTATCCTGCCGGGAATAAACGGATACGAAGTCTGTAAGAGGCTGAAACATTCAATAGCGACCAATTTTATTCCTGTTATCCTGGTCACAGCCCTGCGGGGCAACGATGAGCGTATCCAGGGTATCGAGGCAGGAGCCGATGATTTTATCAGCAAGCCCTTCAATCGTGTGGAATTATTGACCCGGATAAAATCATTACTCCGGATTAAGGCCCTGAATGATGCCCTGGAACAGAAAATAGAAGAGTTGGAAAAAGCCAAAACTAAGTTACGAAAACTCGCTGTGACCGATGGCCTTACTGGGTTGTTTAATTATCGGGCGTTCCGCAGACAGCTTCATCTTGAAATTCAAAGGTCGCAGCGGTTCAACCTTCCCGTTTCTTTACTGATGATGGATATTGATTTCTTTAAAGAGTACAACGACCGTTTTGGGCACCCCAATGGCGACAGGGTCTTACAAAGATTTGCTCAGCTTCTCCACACGAACGTTAGGGAGGTGGATTGTTTGGCGCGGTACGGCGGAGAAGAGTTCGCTCTCATATTACCCGGCACAGAAAAAAAATCGGCCAAAGTAGCGGCCGAAAAACTCCGACGTTTGATCGAGCAGTCGCCGTTTCCCATGGAGAAAAAGTTGTCCAAGGGTCGTTTGACCATGAGTATCGGAGGAGCTTCTTACCCCGAAGACACAGAGGAGGAAGAAGAGTTAATCCGTCTCTCGGACCAAGCGCTTTATAAAGCGAAAAAGAGCGGACGGAATCGCACCGTTCTGCTTTAGGGGGTAAACCCTTTGCCTTTAAAAAATCAAAATTCAATACTTCACCGGATCACGTTCTGGAAGATTCTGCCGTTTTACATCCTTTTCCTGCTCGGCCTTGTTTCACTGATCTGGTTGGTCTTGCCTAATCCCACGGGTGATATGCCCTGGGAAGAGCCCGTCCTCGTCTATATCGCCATGGGCGGATGTTTCCTGGGTATCATCATCTCTGTTTTTTTAACGCTATGGATCGATTATCCACAGAAAAAGCTGGATAAAACCATCACTGCCATGGCTCGCGGAGATTTTGCACGGCGCCTCCCAAGCCAGAAGAATCAGTTTCTGAACCGGATGGTGAAGCTGTTCAACTACATGGCAGAGGAAATGGATCGCCTGCAACGGATGGACGTGAGCGAAATCATCAACGAGAAGAACAAGACAGAGACGATTTTAAGGCATATTGCCGATGGGGTCGTTGTCACGGATCCCAACGACCGGATTATCGTCATCAATTCCGTTGCCGAAAAATGGTTCGGGCTCAACGAGAGAAATGTGTTCAAAAAGTCTATCCGGACATGCATCAAGAATCAGCCATTGATTTCGCTGCTCCAGGAAGTAAAGGACGGCCGTCTTCACAGTGCCGGAGAATTTATCTTTAAGGTATCCGGTACAAAGCAAAAAAAGGTATTTCAGGCGCATGCAGCCCGGGTACACAATCAGGAAGACAAGCTTATCGGTGTGGTGACAGTCATACGGGATGTGTCCAAGGAGAAAGAGGCCGACCGTATCAAGACCGAACTGGTCTCCATGGTTGCCCACGAATTAAAATCACCCCTCACATCCATCTACGGATTCAGCGAACTTTTACTGGATTCGAATTTGAACGATCCCCAGGCCAACGAGTATGCGAAGGTTATCCTGACAGAATCGACGCGCCTGACCGATTTGGTGAATAAATACCTGGATTTGTCACGGCTAGAAGCTGGACGTATCGAAATGCACATGATACCCTTCAATCTTCGGCACGTCGTCAAGAAGGTGATCGATGTCTACAAAGGCCAGACGGATAAGAAAGAGATTCGCGTCATCACTGAAATGCCCAGAAAGTTGCCCCATGTATACGGCGACCAGGATATGATCGAGCAAGTTCTGCAAAACTTGTTCAGTAACGCCATTAAATACAGTCCAAAGAATTCGAAAATAGGTATTGAAGCCAAAGAGAATGAGAAGGACGTCATCGTCAGCGTAATCGATAATGGATACGGTATTCCCAAAGAAGCCGTTGGACGTATCTTCGATAAATTCTATCGCTTCACCGATTCCGAGGGTTCGGAAGAGGTAGAGGGTACGGGATTGGGATTGTCGCTGGCCAAAGAAATCATCGAGAAGCACGGCGGAACCATTACTGTAAACAGTCGTCTTGGCGTAGGCTCTATATTTACATTTACTTTACCAAAGGCGAAGACATGAGCGAGCAGCCCTCAAAACCGAACACATTACTCCTGATAGACCCGGATCGTACGACGAAAACGCTGCTGAGTAAAGCGTACGACCGCACAGACTTTCGTATCGTGCAATTTTCGTCGGGTCAAGAAGGATTGAAAGCCATACCCAAGATAGAACCCAGTCTCATCATATCTGAGTTTTCAACGACCGACCTAGACGGTAAGGCCATTTTTAAAAGATTCATCCGGGATCATTCCTTTACACAATTCAAGCACATACCCTTTGTGCTTTTTTCCGATACACAATCCAGAGACGAACACGGAAAAGAATTGTTCAACTTGGGTTTGCGAGGCTGGTATACCAAGCCGTTCGGTGCCCATGAGCTTCGTGATGTGTTGGAAAATTCGTTCATGACCCACGACATCGTTCAGCGAGATCGCCATTTGCGTCAAGAAGTCAAACGGTCGGAATACCGATACAGAGACCTCTTGGAAAATGCTAACGATTGTATTTTTACATTGGACAACGAAGGAAAATTTGTTTACTTGAACAACCGATTCACAACCATGACGGGCTGGGACAAAGATGATTGGCTGGGTAAGCCCTTCCTTTCTTTCATCGATTCTGCGGACAGAGAAGTGGCTCATAAGCACTACCAGATGGCGCATCAGGGACGTGCTCGGGTTTTCGAAACCAAGATCGTGGGAAAATCGTCTGAACCCATCGTCCTGTCGTTCAATATCACACCTATTTTCGAGCGTGGCACCATCGTGGGATCCATCGGAATTGCCCGGGATGTGACCGAACAGAAAAAGATGGAAAATGAAATTCTCGATCTCAAGAATTTTAACGAAAGTATCATACAAAGCATGGAAGCCGGACTTCTCACCACCGATTTAGAAGGCCGTATCACATCTCTGAATGCGGGTGCAGAGAAAATTTTAGGATGGAAAGCGGAGTCGGTGGTGGGAGAACAGATCAAATCCGTTTTAAGACCCGAAGAGGTGGATATCCTGCTGTCGAGTCCGCCGCCTCCCGGATCGTTACGATACAGTCGGGAAACAGAACTCACGGATAAAAATGGAAGAAAACGAACCATCGGATTCACGGCCATGAATCGCATCGACAACAAGGGCAAGAAGGTCGGTACCATCGTATCGTTTCGAGACATTTCAGAGCTCAAACAGATGCAGTCCCAAGTGATTCGTATGGATCGTCTGGCCTCTCTGGGCGTTCTGGCCTCGGGCATTGCTCATGAAATAAAAAATCCTTTAGCGGGCATCAAGACGATGGCTCAGGCGTGTGAGGAAGAATTCGAAGGAGAGGATTCCAGGCAAGAATACCTGACCCGAATCATCCGTCAAGTAAACCGATTAGACGATTTGTTAAAAACGTTTTTTGCATTCGCACGGCCCAAGCCACCCGACCGAAAATACCATACATTGCCCGAGATTCTCCAGGAAGTAACAAATTTAGTGGGTAAAAAAATGTCCAGCAGCGGTATTGACTACATCGAGCAAATAGATACCGCTCTGCCCGCCATCATGGTCGATGCTCAACAGATACAGCAAGTTCTCCTGAATCTCATCCTGAACTCCATCGATGCCATGCCCGATGGTGGAGAACTGAAGATTACTGCCCAGAAGATTTCAAGCCAGGAAGCCCGGTTAATCCGAAAGCAGACGAAAGCAGCGAAAGGTATGAATGGCGCGTATGTTCAAATAAAATGCATGGACACCGGTGTCGGAATCGATCCTGATAAGTTGGAGATCATCTTCGATCCCTTCTTCACGACCAAACCCAACGGGTTGGGATTGGGACTTTCTATCGTATACCGCATCATCGAAGAACATGACGGCGACATTCACGCAGATAGTGATATAGGGCAGGGGACAACCTTCACCGTAACCTTGCCTACAGGAGAGTAAACATGGATAATGTCAAGATATTGATCGTCGAGGATAACGAAGATTTAAGTTTCTCCCTGACGAAAGTCCTGAAGAAAGAAGGGTATACCGTGATGTCGGCCGGTACGGGGGAGGAAGGCGTATCGATTTTTCGAAATGAACTCGTCGATTTGGTGCTTCTGGACCTTAAACTCCCCAAGATGGGGGGTATCGAAGTCTTTCAACAGATGAAGGAAATCGATTCAGATATCCTGGTTCTGATGATGACGGCTCTGACCGATGCGAAACCGGCCATCGAAGCCATGAAACAAGGGGCCTATGATTATCTGATGAAACCCTTCGAACTCGAAGAGTTACGGCTCGTCGTGAAAAAGGCGCTGGAAACCCACGATCTGAAGCGCGAAGTAGCCCGTCTGAAGCGCGGCCATCACAGCAAGTATCCCGATGATGTTCTTTACGGGGAAAGCAAGCCCATCAAAGAAGTGAGGGAACTCATCCATATCGTGGCCGAAACACCCAGAACCTCTGTGCTCATACAGGGAGAGAGCGGCACGGGCAAGGAGCTGGTGGCCAATGCCATACATTATTCCAGCCGTCGATCCAATCAGCCATTCATTAAAATCAATTGCAGTGCCATTCCTGATAATTTGTTAGAAAGCGAACTTTTCGGCCATGAAAAGGGCGCCTTTACCGATGCCAAGATCATGAAGAAGGGTCTGTTTGAATTAGCCAACGGAGGAACGATATTCCTGGACGAGATTTCCAGCATGAAACTCGCCCTGCAACCCAAAATTTTACGTGTCATAGAAACGCAGACATTTAAGCGCATCGGTGGAGTCTCCGATATTAAGATCGATGTGCGCGTCGTGGCCGCCACAAATACCGAGTTGGGTGAGCTTGTCAAGAATCAAGAATTCAGGGACGATCTATATTATCGATTGAAGGTGATGGAGATATTCATTCCCGCTTTGCGGGATAGACGCGAGGATATTCTTCTTCTCACAAAACTCTTTCTTGAAGAATACAATAAAGAATTCAATCGAAATGTTCAGAAGCTCCACCCCAAGACCGAAGAGTTACTCCTGGCGTATTCCTGGCCTGGCAACGTGAGGGAGTTGAAAAATGTCATCGAGCGCGGTGTGATTCTCTGTCGGCAGAACGCTCTGGTTCCGGAGCATCTGCCAATCGAACTGCATGAAGGGGAAGAGCCCAGCCCCGTTCCCAAGGTTTCCATGGGCAACGTATCTCTCCAGGAAATGGAGAAACATCATATTCTGGATGTACTCAAATCGGTCAACGGAAATAAATCACAAGCCGCGAGGATTCTGGATATTTCCCGCTCGACTCTCAGAGAAAAATTGAAAAATTATCAACTTACTTAGTGCGCTGTTTTTGACCACCTTCCGGTGATTCTTGATTTAGCGTATCAATGTTTAACTCTCAATAAAACAAGATAATATGCCCGAATAAATATCCACTCATTTTTCGATTCAATCCTGTGGTACAATATTTGCCGATTGCTTGTGTGATATTCCAACACAGATTGGATGGAAAAATGAACGATGATAAAAAACGAATTTTAATCGTAGATGATGAAGAGGATCTGACCTGGAGTATCTCACGGAGTCTTGCCCGAAACGGCCATGCCCTGGATATTACATGCACCAATTCGGGCAATAGCGCCCTGGAATTATTATCACACGATCGTTACGATTTGCTCGTTACGGACCTTCGGATGCCCGGTGTAAATGGTATCCAATTAGTCGACGTGGTACGGATGGATCATCCTCAAACCCACGTGATCGTGATGACGGCTTATGGCTCTCGTGAAGTAAGAGAGTTCTTAGAACGTTGGCAGAGCATCGGGTATATCGAAAAACCGTTTGAGTTCGAAGAGCTCCGTCATCTTATATACACTTTCCTCGAAGAGAAAGAATGTGTATAATGTAACGGGCGGAGCACGGGGGAGGATAGGAGAGATGAATTTGAACGAGTCCAATAACCTGGCTGATGATAGCCAGGCTCTCCGAGAAGATATTCATCCATACCATACAACCATAAAAGTTTTGGGGGCTGGGGGAGGTGGGAGTAATACCATCCATCACTTGATGAAGACGAAGATGCAGGGCATAGAAGCCGTTGCAGTGAATACAGACGCCCAGAATCTCCTGGAATCCCTGGCTGAAAGAAAAATCCTCATCGGCAGAAAGCTGACTCATGGTCTGGGATCGGGGGGCGATCCCATGATCGGTGAGCGAGCTGCGGAGGAGAGTAAAGATGTCATCGCAGCGACCATCGAGGGAACCGATCTTTTGTTCTTAACATGCGGGCTGGGAGGCGGAACCGGCACGGGGGCTCTTCCCATCATCGGTGACATTGCCAAAAACCAGGGTATTTTGACCGTCGCCATCGTTTCCATGCCTTTTTCGGATGAGGGTATCATTCGATGGGAAAATGCGCAGATTGGACTGGAAAAACTCCAGAAAACGGTGGATTCGCTCATCGTCTTGAAAAACGACAGACTGCTGGAACTGTTCGAGAATCGTCCTTTGCAGGAGGCTTTCCGGGCCGGGGACGAAATCCTGATCAACGCATTGATGGGACTATCGAGCTTGATCCTTAAAAATGGACTGATCAATCTCGACTTTGCCGATGTGTCCATGGTGATGCGTGATGGACCCAACGCCTTCATCGGTTTGGGCGAGAGCGATTCGGAGAATCGGGTCGAGGAAGCCGTGCGGAGGGCTATTTCTCATCCGATGATGGAAGCCGACATTTCCGGAGCGCAAAGCGCCCTGATTCATGTGGCCGGCGGACCGGATATGACACTGAAGGAAGCCCGTCAGGTGATCAAACACGTCAGCCAAAAACTGGATTCCAACGCCAAAGTCATATGGGGAGCAACCGTAGAAAAAGGTCTGCGTCATACCATCCGTGTTATGCTTATCGTAAGTGGCTTAAAAGAAAGGCCGTTACCTAAAGAGCGCATGCATGAAGAGGTAAAAACAAGCATGGGCGAGCCGGATATTGGAAGAGGTGTGTCAATACAGGACGAACTTCAGCCGGCCGATGGAAGTACGACCATCTTTGATATCAAGGAATCCATTCTCTCTCCGCAGGCCCGTGTTGCCACGAAGAAAAAATCGACCAAGACCATCACACAGACAACCCTCGTCTTCTATAAAATCTTCGAGGAAGAGGCAACAGCAGACCTGAAGCGATTCGATAGAGCCATCCACTTCTTGAGGGATAACTTGGAAAATCGCAAAGCCCTCCTGGATGCCAGGCAGGCTTGCAAACTGCTTCACGCGTCGGCACAAATGTTTGGTTTTGATGAAATTGCCCAACTTCTTCATTCCATCGAAGATATTCTGGCATGCGTCGAATCCAAGGAAATCCAGCTCACATCTAAAATCATCGATTCCATCACTCTTGCCATGGAGATGGTGGTAGACCTGGTCGAAAACCGGAGTGATGGGCGAGGAGAGACGGGGTACATCGTCGACCGCCTCAAAGAACTCAAAGAAGACAGACTTTCGTCATTTAATCCCGATGGAAATTTGATGAACGTATAAAAATTCGAATATCTATCCTTTTCGGTGTGCAAGCAACGGGTGGCGATCTGTTGCTTTTTTCAAATGATACTCATGGATCACGAAACGATTTTTTCACTTGAAAAGGGTAACGTATCTACTAAATTTTCCTTGACTTTTACTTAAAATGATATTACATTTTATTTAGAATTTGGGGCGATTAGCTCAGGTGGTTAGAGTGCTTGCTTGACATGCAAGAGGTCACTGGTTCAAGTCCAGTATCGCCCACAAATTTTTTTTATTTTATTGCGTTTTTGTTGAAAATGAGGATATTTGCCCTATTTGAATCGAATTACAATAACATTTGATGACGGAAAAAAGGAGAGTTTTGCCAAAGGCAGTCCCCTTAGCCAAATTATCAACAAAATGTACCCGGAGAGCTATCACGACGCTGTAGCAGGGCTCCTGGATGATGAAGCGGTGGATCTTTCCTACAGCGTCGAGAAGGATGGTACACTTCACATATTGACCTGCAACGAGCCTGAGGGCCTGCAGGTCTTTTGGCACAGTGCCTCTCATATCATGGCTCATGCCGTCAAAACACTCCATCCTGATGTAAAGCTGGGCATAGGTCCGTCCATAGACAGTGGATTCTACTACGATTTTGAGTTCACGGAGTTCATCACAGAATCGGACCTGGATGAGATCGAAACTCACATGAAAAAAATCATCGAGGCGGATATAGGCTTCGAGCGTAAGGTTCTTTCCAAAAAAGAAGCCCATCGTCTTTTTCAGGAAAAGGGCGAACACTTTAAGCTGGAACTCCTCCAAGAAATTCCGGACGACCAGGTCACGGTTTACAAGAACGATCATTTTGTCGATCTGTGCCGCGGCCCTCACGTGCCCTCAACAGGATACATCAAACATTTCAAGCTTTTGAGCCTGGCAGGTGCCTACTGGAAGGGTGATGAACGAAATCCGGTGATGCAGAGGATTTACGGGGTCGCTTTTCCCGATCAAGAGGCACTGGAAGCGCATATCCGTTCCAGGGAAGAAGCTCGCAAACGCGATCATCGCCGGCTGGGTAAGGAACTCGACCTTTTCAGCTTTCATCCTGAAGGACCGGGATTCGCCTTCTGGCATCCAAACGGCATGGTCATATACAACGAAGTCAACCGTTATATGCATGACGTACTAACCCGTCATGGCTATCATGAAGTGAAAACACCGCTTATTTTGAACGAACAGTTGTGGCATCAAAGCGGTCATTGGGACAATTATAAAGAAAACATGTATTTCACGACAATTGATGAGCAGTCGTATGCCGTTAAGCCTATGAATTGCCCAGGGGGTCTGCTCGTCTATAAGAGTCAATCCCATTCGTACCGGGATCTTCCGCTTAAACTTTCGGAAATGGGATTGGTGCATCGGCATGAGAAATCCGGTGTTCTGCACGGTCTGTTTCGCGTACGCCAGTTCACCCAGGACGATGCGCATGTCTTCTGCACACCCGATCAACTGGAAGACGAAGTCATAAAACTCATCGACCTGGTGGATGAAGTATATCACGCATTCGGTTACGAAAAATTCCAGGTCGAACTCTCCACACGTCCCAAGAAATCCATCGGAACGCCGGATATGTGGGAAAAGGCTGAAACGGCGTTGAAACATGCTCTGGACGCCAAGGAAAAAACCTACCAGGTAAATCCAGGAGAAGGCGCTTTCTACGGCCCAAAGATCGACTATCATATTCAGGACTCGTTGGGACGGATGTGGCAGTGCGGTACGATCCAGGTGGATTTTTCGATGCCTGAACGGTTCGACTTGGATTACATCGGATCCGACGGAGCAAAGCATCGACCAGTGATGATACATAGAGCCATTCTAGGATCAGTGGAACGCTTCATCGGCATTCTCATCGAGCATGTGGGAGGGGCATTTCCCGTATGGCTGGCTCCTGTACAGTGCACGATCATTCCCATCAGCGAAAAATTTCACGACGTTTCCCGCCAGGTCCATCAGCAGTTATTTGAAAGCGGGATACGGTGCCACCTGGATGATCGGAACGAGAAAGTCGGTTATAAAATACGGGATGCCGAAACCAAAAAAATTCCCTATATGTGTGTGATTGGAGAAAGAGAGGCGAGCAAGGGTACATTATCGATACGTAAACGAAAAGAAGGAGATCTGGGAGAGAAAACGATTTCCCATTTCATATCAGAAACGTTGGACGAAATAAAAAGGAGGGTTAATCATTAAAAAAGAGGATATTCGCTTAAACGAGAGAATCAAGGCCAGGGAAGTGAGACTCATCGATCCCGATGGAAATCAGCTTGGCATCGTAGGAATATCCAAAGCCCGAGAGATCGCTGAGAATTACGACCTCGATCTGGTGGAGATTGCGCCCAATGCGTCGCCGCCTGTTTGCCGCGTCATGAACTACGGCAAGTACAAGTATCAACTGAGTAAGAAGGAAAAGCAGAGCAAAAAGAAACAGCACGTGATTCATATCAAAGAAATCCGGCTGCGTCCAACCATAGACGAGCACGATATTGAATTCAAGATGAGACATGCACGTAAATTCCTTGAAGCAGGGAATCATCTCAGGATCAGGATCCTTTTTCGGGGGAGACAGATCACACATCCTGAACTTGGTGAGGCCATCCTCCAGAGGGTTCAACAGGAACTGGAAGATATCGCAAAAATGGAGATGCAACCCATCAAGGAAGGCCGAAGCATCGTTGCGAACTTTGTGCACAAATAATTCTGAGGAGATATTGAGTATGCCAAAAATCCGATCTAACCGGGGAGCTGTAAAACGCTTTAAGCTAACCGGGAGGAAAAAATTAAAGCGCAATAAAGCGTATGCGAATCACATATTGACGAAAAAGAGTTCCAAACGGAAACGCAACTTGAAAAAACCGGGTTTGGTCTCTGCTTCGGAAACGAGAAGAGTAAGACGTATGCTTGCTGTCTGACCACTTGTTTTGATTTAGATAAATTGAGGGTGTAACATATGCCAAGAGCGATAAACGCAGTCGCGTCGCGTAAAAGAAGAAAAAAAATAATGAAAGCCGCGAAAGGGTACTGGGGCGGAAGAAGCAAACTCTTGAAGACCGCCAAGGAAAGCGTAGAACGCGCGATGCTCTATTCCTACCGGGACAGAAGAGTCCGCAAACGAGAATTCCGTAAGTTGTGGATAACACGTATCAACGCGGCCGTCCGTCCGCATGGATTGAACTATTCGCGGTTCATTCATTTGCTGGACGAGAATAACATTCAACTGAACCGAAAGGCACTAGCCGATCTGGCCGTGTCGGACCCGATGGCCTTTTCCAAGATCGTAGAGAGTGTGAACAAAGTGTAGTTATATCCATCATGACCACAATAAGTGATATCGAGAAGAAAGTACAGAGCCTTAAGGAGACATTCGATCATTCGGTGACAGATATCAAGTCCGTATCCGAATTGGAAGGTCTGCGCGTACGCTTTTTGGGGCGGCGAGGACATATATCCGAGCTTTTTAAAAGCTTAGAAATGCTTACCCCCCAGGAGAAAAGAGGTGCCGGTAAAGCCATCAATGATCTGAAGAATAACGTTCAAACTATTATTCAAGATCGCAAAGCAACCCTCGATGAGGGAGAAGATGCCAGATTAAAAATCGATACGACCCTCCCCGGGAACAGAGGGTATATCGGCAGATATCATCCCATCACCACGGTACTTCGACAAATCAAATCCATTTTTCATAAAATGGGATTCTCCGTGGTGGAAGGTCTGGAAGTAGAGACAGAATACTATAACTTCGAAGCACTAAATATTCCCAAGGGACATCCGGCTCGCGATATGCACGATACACTGTTCGTGGGTAATGACATCGTTTTACGAACACATACATCACCCGTACAGGTCCGGGTGATGGAAAGCCAAAAACCCCCTGTGCGTATCATTTCACCGGGCAGGTGTTATCGCCGGGATACACCGGATGCCACGCATTCGCCTGCTTTTTATCAGGTTGAAGGGCTATGCGTGGATGAAGGAATCACCTTTGCGGACCTCAAGGGTGTTATACTAACATTTGCACAAAGCCTGTTCGGCTCGGACATGAAAATCCGTTTTCGTCCCAGCTTTTTTCCGTTTACCGAGCCGAGCGCAGAGTACGATTTCTCATGCCTAATGTGCCGTGGTAAAGGGTGCCGGGTTTGCAAGGGTACGGGATGGATAGAAATTTCCGGTGCCGGTATGGTCAATCCCGCTGTTTATAAGTACGTCGACTACGACGAAGAAAAGTACACGGGCTACGCCTTCGGCATGGGCGTAGAGAGAATAACCATGCTGATGTACGAAGTCAACGATATTCGACTTTTTTACGAGAACGACGTCCGATTCCTCCGTCAGTTCTAAGGGCATTATCGATGAAGATCAGTCTGCAATGGCTAAAAGATTACGTTTCCTTCGATTATTCACCGGAGGAAATGGCCGAACATCTGACCATGGTGGGATTGGAAGTCGAAGACATCGTCCAGGCCGGGTTGGCTTTCAGCGGCGTTGTCGTTGGAGAGCTCGTCAAAGTCGAGAATCACCCCTCCTCAGAAAAGCTGACACTGTGCACGGTAAACACTGGAACCGAGGTGCTTTCCATCGTATGCGGTGCACCTAATGTCGCCCCGGGCCAGATCGTTCCCATAGCCAGGGTGGGTGCCGTTTTGAGTGATGGAGGGGCCATCACATCCAGATCGATCCGTGGAGTGCAGTCGGAGGGTATGATTTGCTCCGAGAGAGAGTTGGGACTGAGCGACAACCACGATGGGATTCTCGTTCTGGATGCATCCTCGTATACTGTGGGCAAACCTTTCAGGCCGGATTCAAACCAGAGCGATGTTATTTTAAACATCAACGTGACTCCCAATCGGCCCGACTGTTTGAGCCATTTTGGAGTAGCCCGAGAAATCGGAGTAATCACGGGGAAACCGTTCAAAATACCGGACATCAACATTCAAGAGACATCCCAGTCGATTGATGATTGGATCACCATCGAGATTCAGGATCCCGATGCGTGTCCCCGGTATTCAGCCCGCGTCGTGCACGATGTAACCGTAGGACCATCACCCGATTGGCTGCGAAATCGATTGGAATCCGTGGGTATACGGTCTATCAGCAACGTCGTCGACGTGACCAACTTCGTTCTGATGGAAACAGGACAGCCTCTTCATGGTTTCGACTACGATCTGGTTCAGGGCAAGAAAATTGTTGTTCGAAAAGCAGTGAAAGGTGAACACTTCACCACACTGGACGGCGTGAGCCGCACATTAACGTCAGACGATCTCCTTATCTGTGACGGAGAAAGACCTGTCGCCCTGGCCGGTGTGATGGGGGGTCTGAATTCAGAAATGACCCAGCACACCAAGCATATTCTCATCGAGAGTGCTTACTTCGATCCCATGACCATTCGAAGAACGGCAAAACGACAAGGTCTTTCAACCGAGGCTTCACAGCGTTTTGAGAGGGGCGCTGATCCCAACGGTACCGTCTATGCCGCAGACCGGGCCGCTCAACTTCTTTCTGAGATAGCCGGAGGAAACGTAGTCCAGGGCGTTTCCGATGCGTATCCACGACCGATTTCACCGTGGAAGGTGACGCTGCGTCCGGAGCGAATCCGTCATGTTCTCGATATCGAAATTCCGAAAAAACAGATCATGGTTACGCTCCAAGGTCTGGATCTCCGTGTTGAAGGGGAGAAACCGTATACCGTAACGGTTCCTACGTTCCGACCCGATCTCACCCGGGAGATCGATCTCATCGAAGAACTCGTTCGGCATTATGGTTACGAAAATATCCCCGCCCGGCTCTACCAGAATGTCCCTTTTCAGTTTCATCCCGATGACATACAGAACTTCGTCGAGAGTCTTAGGGATATTTTCGTGGGAGCAGGATTCATCGAAACGATGAGCAGCAGTATGGTACCGCCTGCACATGTTTCGACCATCACACCCGATGTTCGGGCTGTGACATTGGAGAATCCTGTGAGTCCCGATACGGCGGTTCTACGAACAAGTCTCTGGGGAAACCTACTGGATGCGATTCTCTGGAATAAAAATCGATCAGAAGACAACCTGAGACTGTTTGAAATCGGGAGAATTTTCTGGGCCAGGAAGAAAACACTTCCCGATGAGAAAGTAACCATCGCAGGAGCCCTGACAGGGCACGTAAGGCAGAAACCGTTCTGGGGAGAATCCGATACGAAGGTCGATTTCTTTCATCTGAAAGGCGTCGTCGAAACTCTCGCAGCCAGTCTGCATGTCGAAACGGTTCACTACACGTCCGAGGACAATCCCGCCTTGGAACCCGAAACGTCATCACGAATCTTATTTGGCCAGGATGCCATCGGTTGGATGGGAGAGATACGAAAATCCATCTTGACACATTGGGATATAGCCAGTTCGGTATACGTCTTTGAAATCTTTGTCAAAGAGCTTTATGACGCCGCGCCCAGGTTCCGAATGTATAATCCCATTCCGAAATTTCCGGCTGTCAAGAGAGATTTGGCCATCGTCATCGATGAGAACGTACCTGTCAACGCACTGGAGAGGACCATAAGCGAAACAGGGGGCGAAATTTTAACTTCTGTCGAATTGTTCGACCTGTACCGTGGTCCTCAGGTTCCCAAGAGTAAGAAAAGTGCCGCGTTTTCCTTGACGTTTTTATCACCAAAACGTACGCTCAAGGAGGAAGAGATCGATCCTATCATTGCTTCGATCATGAAAAGACTCGAAAAATCCCATAAGGCCTCTCTGCGGTCGTAGAGTTTAACAAGGTTCTGGAGGTCATCATGGAAGACCAGGGCTTCGAGGTTCTGGAACAAAAAATAAATCAAATGCTTTCTTTGCTGAATCGGTTGAAACATGAAAATGAACAGCTCAGGAAGGAGAACCAGAAACTTAAAAGCCTCATCGACGAAAAAGAGAATACCGTTCAAAAGTTTCAAGCCGAGATAGAACGATTCCGGTCGATGAAATCAGAAGTCGATACGTACAAGGAAAGTCAAGACCATATCCGGGCTAAAGTTGAAACATTACTCGAAAAATTGAAGGAGTTTGAAAACATAAAGTAGGTATTAAGCGCTCTACTGAAAAATTGTTGAAGGTGTTGTAATAATCGTAATCGATGAATAACCCTGCAGGACCTTTCCGATGTGTTCGGATAAAAATGTCCTCAAAGTAAGAATATATGGCGCCGAGTATTCGATACGCGGTCATGCCGATGCCAATTATATCAAGGCCGTTGCAGAATACTTGGATAGCAAGATGCGTGAAATAGACAAGAATGTCCGAGTCGATTCTTCGCTAAAAGTAGCTATACTGGCTTCATTGAACATAGCGGATGAATTATTCAAAGAGCGGAAAGAAAAAGGACGTCTTGAGGACAAAGTTAAAGCATTGAACGAATTTATCGATCGACAGATCTCAGAAAAATCCGAATAACACGTTCGATCGATTCCGATATATCATTGGATTCTATCCCCGCAGGATACGTTGACGCCTTCAACCGGGTGGACGCTATCACATCGCGGGGTTTTTTATAGATGGGAGATCTTTTATGGATACTGTAGTATTTGTCATTATTCTGGCTACATCGAGTATCGTCGTGTTCTTACTCGGCTGGATCCTGAGCAACCGCATCGGACAAGGGAAGGTTGCAAACGCAGAAAAATTAGCCGAAAAAATTGTATCCGAGGCGGAAAAAGAAGCAGCTGCTCTTAAGAATCAAAAAATCCTCGAGGCCAAAGATGAATGGTATAAGCAGAAACAAAATTTTGAGAAGGAAACCCGTCATCAGCGGCAGGAATTGGAGCGGAAAAAGAATAAACTCCAACAACGGGAGACCGAGACAGACCGGAGACTCGATCACCTGAACCAGAAAGAAAAAGAACTGAAATCGTTGGAACAGAAGTATAAGGATAAAACCAACCTTCTTGACCGAAAACATGAGGAACTGGACAAGATCATCGATACACAGAACGAACGACTGGAAAAAATCTCTGGTATGTCCAATGAAGAAGCACTGAAAGAACTGAAAGAAAATCTCCTGACCAAGGCAAAGCAGGAAGCCGCACAGATGGTAAAAGACATTAAGGATCAATCTCGACTCACAGCCAATCGCGAGGCACAGGAGATTATTATTTCGGCTATTCAGCGAACAGCGGCCGATCACTCGGCTGAAACGACGGTGTCGGTTGTGCACCTGCCCAGCGATGAAATGAAGGGAAGAATCATCGGAAGGGAAGGACGAAATATTCGCTCCTTCGAGAATGCCACGGGTATCGACGTTATCGTTGACGATACGCCCGAAGCCGTGATTCTATCCGGATTTGATCCTTACCGTCGTGAGATCGCCAAGCGGGCTCTCGAACAACTAATCACCGATGGACGCATTCATCCCGGACGCATCGAAGATATCCTTGAAAAAACGCGCAAGGAGATGGAAGAACATATTCAGCAACTGGGTGAGCAGGCGATGCTGGACACGGGCGTTCACGGTCTCCATCCCGAATTGGTAAAACTGTTGGGTAAGCTGAACTACCGTACGAGTTACGGTCAAAATGTACTCCAGCATGCCATCGAAGTATCCCACCTGGCAGGTCTCATGGCCGCCGAACTCCGGCTGGATGCCGTCGTAGCCAAACGGGCGGGACTCCTCCATGATATCGGTAAGGCCGTGGACAAGGACACCGAGGGCACCCATTTCCAGATTGGTGCCGAACTCGCCAAGAAATTCGGTGAAGGGCCCATCGTCGAGAACGCCATCGCATCGCATCACGATGAAGTGGAAATGATATCGCCTATCTCTGCATTGGTTCAGGCGGCAGACGCCATTTCCGGATCACGTCCGGGTGCTCGCAGAGAAACCCTCGAGGGTTATATCAAACGACTGGAAAAACTCGAAGGGATCGCGGAGTCATTCCAGGGTGTGTCCAAAACATATGCCATACAGGCAGGCCGCGAAATTCGTGTTCTGGTTCAGCCAGACAAAATATCCGATGCTGTATCCGAACAATTGGCTGCGGATATAGCCGAAAGGATTCAAAGTGAAATGGAATACCCGGGACAGATCAAGGTGACGGTCATTCGAGAATACCGCGCCGTCGACTACGCAAAATAATATTCGATTGAGGTTGAACCTATTGTCTTCCGACACGATTCACATTCTGTACATCGCGGATATCATCGGTAATGAGGGATACGATATCACATCTTCCCTCATCCAGGATATCAAACAAAAAAACCATATCCATTTGACCATCGCCAACGGCGAGAACAGCGCTTCGGGCAAGGGAATGACGGCCCGAATTGCGCATGCGTTCTTTGATATCGGGATCGATGTGATTACCAGCGGAAACCACATCTGGGATAAACAGAAATTTAACTCTGTCTTGGAGGAGAACCCACGTATACTCAGACCCCTGAACTATCCACCCATCTGTCCGGGGCATGGTACCTATGTTGCCGATGTTGAGGGCGATCGTGTGGGCGTCATCAACCTTCAAGGACGGAGTTTCATGTATCCCATCGATTGCCCTTTTCGTTGCGCAGATAATGAGATCAGTCAACTCAAGAGCGAGGATGTCCATCATGTGATCGTTGACTTCCACGCCGAAGCCACGGCCGAAAAAGTGGCCATGGGATGGTATCTGGACGGTCGCGTGAGCGCCGTCATCGGATCGCATACACATGTTCAGACAGCCGATGAACGTATCCTGCCCGAGGGCACAGCCTATATCACCGATGCCGGTATGACCGGCCCTTTCCATTCGGTCATAGGCATGGATAAAGATGTGGCTATCCAACGTTTTATCTCTCAGCTGCCGTCTCATTACAAAGTCGGTCAGGGAGACATAAAATGCTGCGGTGTCATCGTGTCCATCGATAAGCAATCGGGAAAATCGAAATCTATCTCACGATTTCAGATATCCGAGCAGGACACGTTTCGAAAGACATGAGTCGTTTAACGCAAAAGGCGAAATAGTCATATCCGTAAAAGGTATTTAAGAATGATTGGCAGACGCCTATGACCGAAGCCCATGATTACTCGTCATCCTAAAACACGCGAGTGAGACAAACATAAAGGAGCCGTTCTATAGTGAGATTATCCCAAGCGTATATACCAACTCAGAAAGAAATTCCCGCCGACGCGGTGATTGCCAGTCATCGACTCATGCTCAGATCAGGGCTTATCCGGCCTCTGTTTTCGGGTATCTACTCCTATCTTCCTCTTGGCTGGAAAGCCATGAAGAAGGCCATGCAAATCATCCGGGAGGAGATGGATGCCATCGGTGGTCAGGAAGTTCAACTGCCGGCCCTGAATCCCATAGAGATCTGGGATGAAACAAGTCGCAGTACCGATTTTGGCGAAATCATGTTTCGGTTGAAAGATCGAAAAAATCGTGTGCTCTGTTTAGCGCCCACTCACGAAGAGGTGATTTGCGATTTGGCTCGGAAGCATATCCGGTCGTACAAGGACCTTCCTCAAATATGGTATCAGATACAGACAAAATTCAGGGATGAGCCCAGACCCCGGTCTGGTGTTTTGAGAACCCGCCAGTTTATCATGAAAGACTCGTATACGCTGGACATCGATCAGGAGGGGCTCGATAAGGGATACGACCTTCATGCGAAAGCATACAGAAATATCTTTTCCCGTTGTGGACTGCGTTTTCACGTGGTCGGTGCATCTTCGGGTCTGATGGGGGGCAGTGGGTCTCAGGAATTCATGTTTGAATCCGAGCATGGCGAGGACACCTTGGTTTATTGCGACGCCTGTGATTATGCCGATAATCTGGAAGTCGCAACCTCGGTTCCTCACATCCCATCCTCGGAGAAGAACACGTTGGCCGAAGTGCATACACCCGGAACGCGCACGATAGCCGAAGTCTCCGAGTTCTTGAATATAGAAGCGAACCAATTGATGAAGTCGTTACTCTTCGTCATGGATGAGAAGACACCCATCATGATCTTGATCAGGGGGGATCACGAGGTCAACGAGTCAAAACTCCTGGCTCGTTTTGGCAGTACCATTCGTCAGGCTACTACTGACGAAGTACAGGAAGTATGCGGTGCGGAAGCCGGTTTCGTAGGTCCCATCAAGCTTCAAAAGAACATCTCCATTTATGCCGACACTGCGTTAAAAGAGCAGCATAACCTGACGACGGGTGCGAATAAAACGGATTATCATATCACAGGCATCGAGCTCGACAGGGATGTCGAAGTGCCTGAATGGACAGATGTACGAAATGTCGTACCCGGTGAATCGTGCAGTGTCTGCGGCGGAATTCTGAAAGTGGTACAGTCCATTGAGCTCGGTCATATATTTAAACTCGGCATTAAGTATTCGGATAGTATGAATGCACGGTATCTCGACAAAACAGGTGCAGAACAGCCCATATTCATGGGTAGCTACGGCATTGGAGTTGAACGAATCATAGCCGCAGTCATCGAGCAGAATTGTGATGCGAAAGGTATTGTCTGGAACACAGTTTTAGCGCCTTACCTCGTACATATCGTTCCTATCAACTTAGAAGATAAAAACATACTTAACGCAGCAAACCAGATTTACCAGCATCTGAACGAGCACAAAATCGATACGCTGATCGACGATAGGGAGGGAGTTACCCCGGGAGTGCGATTCAACGATGCGGACCTGTTGGGTATGCCCGTTCAAATCATCATCGGAGACAAGTGGTCCAAGACGCGTGAATTTGAGATTAAGGAACGAAAGACAGGAAACATCACGTTCTCTTCCTTTGAGAACCTGATTGATACGATTAACACGATACTCAAACGTTAATGGTATAGTAAGTAACAAGTACAGGAAGGATGAAAGATGGTGGACAACGCTCCAAAATCGAAAATTATTACCGTCTCCTTACTCCTTCAAGAAATTAAAAAAGACGCCCACTTCTTCGATATTCCCAATGAGTCTCAAGACACGAATGTCATACGTGATGCTCTGCTAAAGAAATATCACACAGACACCGGTATCTTGGAATGTTTTGTTGACGGTGAACGTTTTATCATCCAATGGTATCCAGATAACGTGGATGATAAAGCAGAAGAGTTGCACCGCAATGCCGTACAACTCGTGAAAAAGAATCAAACAGACAGGGCGATACAGTATTGGGAAAAAGCATACTCTTTAAACAATCAAGATGTCGATTATTTGTACAAGCTTGGCTTAGTACATTATGAGCTGAAAAAATATAAAATAGCAGCTAAATATTTGGAGAAGGCCGTTCACATTTGTCCGATACACCACCGTGCCCACCTGCTCTTGGGGATCAACTGGTTAAAACTCAGGAATTTTGAAAAGGCCGAACACCATGTAGTAGAGAGCAACCGATTGAACAGATCGAATATTCGAGCGTACCTAAATCTAGGTGCTATTTACAGCGTACAAAAGCGATTCAATGAAGCCATCGAGATGTTCAATGCAACCATACAGCTATCACCATCAGAAAGTCGTGCATACCTGGGCCTTGCCAGAATATATTCTATGCTAAGTGACGCAGAAGCGTCAAATAGCTATTTCAAGAAGGTTATAGAGCTTTCTCCCAATACGCCCATGGCCGAGTATGCCAAAAGATCGATACAAGAAACTTCTGCAGTAGAAACTGACGTAGCTACATCAGGTAAAAAAGAAGACCAAATCTCAAAGGGTGCGGATTTTTATCTGTCAGGAGATTATCGGGTCTCCTCGAATAAGTACAAAGAGTACTTGAACATGCATCCATCGGACGATTATGCCTGGTATCTACTGGGAGAAACAAAACTACGAACGGGCGAATTGAACGAAGCCATCGATTGCTTCAAAAGGGCTATCCGTCTGAATTCGAACAGAGGTTTGTATTATAAATCCTTAGGCATTGTTTACCATTTTTTAAATAAATCGAAGGAGACCCTGGAGTTCATTAAGAAGGCTATTGAGTTGGATAAAAAAGATGCCATGTGCTGGACACTACAAGGTATTCATTCATTAAATCAAAAAAAACTGGAAGCAGCCATCAATTCCTTTAATCTCGCACTCAAGAAGAATCCGAACAATCCATTGGTCATGTACCACTTAGCTTTGGCGTATATTCAAAATAAACAAAAGAATAAATCTGTTGAATTGTTGAAAAGGATATTGACCTTTGAGTATCTGGTACCCATCAAGAACGACGTTAAAAGCCTACTGAGTAGCATCGACTCAACTCCATAAAAAGTCATACGATCATGTATGATCGCAGCGTTCACGATGCCCTACAAATTGTACAGGCGGGAATCAAAGCTGCCAGCCCGTGCATATCCATCCCCAAACGTATAAAACGCAATAACCACAAACTGATTATTCATTCTGTATTTGGTCGATTCCTTAAAATTAATCTAAGAGATTATGACCGCATTTTTATTGTCGGGGCTGGGAAAGCAACGGCCTCCATGGCGAAAGCCTTGATGAGTATAATGGGGGAGAGGGTAAATCGAGGACATATCATCGTAAATTATGGAAATGGGATGCGCTTGGATAAAATCGAATGCTCAGAAGCAGGGCATCCCATTCCTGACCGAAACGGATTGGAGCATACTAAAAATCTCGTTGAATTGCTCAGGGATTGTAAAGAGCAAGATCTCGTGTTTTGTCTTCTTTCAGGAGGTGCTTCCTCGCTTCTCGTTTATCCAAAACTGGGCATTTCACTTAACGATCTTCAGTTATGTAACAGGATTATGATTTCAAGCGGTGCTAATATACAAGAAATCAATACGATAAGAAAGGCAATCTCATCCATAAAAGGAGGTGGGCTGGTCCGAATTGCTCATCCGGCGAAGGTTATTTCATTGATTGTATCGGATGTCATCGGTGATTCGCCGTCCGATATCGGATCCGGACCGACATCTTCGTATCCTATTGATTTTTTTGAAGTGAGAGAGATAATTGCAACGTACGACCTCACCAAACGATTGCCCAAATCCATACTCAAAGTACTTAACGCAGATTACGATAACGGAACTAACGATTCTGAACGAATCGTTGCAGATAATATTGTCATCTCTAATATAACAGATGCGCTTGAAACTGCTGAAAGAACGGCCACCAAACTCGGATACCTCACGAACATTTTCTCATCGAAATTATGCGGTCGAACGCAAGATGTTTCTCGACAATTTGTCACTATAGCCAAACGTATGAGATCAGAGAAAAATACCCAACGAAAGCCCATTTGTGTACTTGCTGGCGGAGAAACCACGGTGGTTGTTTCAGGAAAAGGTTTGGGCGGCAGAAATCAGGAGCTGGTATTGTCTTTCTTGGAACAAATATCCGGTGTATCGGACTTTTTATTCATGAGTTGTGGAACAGACGGAACCGATGGTCCAACGGATGCTGCAGGAGCCTATATAAGTGTGTTTAGGTATAGTATTCACCTTACAGTTGGCATAATTTCGGTAGCCATAATGCCTCCAATGAGTTTAGTTCCAATGAGAGTTAAAACGACTCAAAAGGAGGACATCATGACTACCGAAGAAA
>Ga0180438_10000981_pt1 | contig 52154 bp, 92 predicted proteins | sample SS_ome_12_FD_132455 | JGI IMG/M metagenome (GOLD analysis project Ga0180438, IMG submission 132455) | Hypersaline lake sediment archaeal communities from the Salton Sea, California, USA - SS_3_D_2 metaG | ecosystem: Environmental > Aquatic > Non-marine Saline and Alkaline > Hypersaline >...
CATTTGTAGTAACTGCATAAGCATCTGCATGAGTTGGGGGTCTTGTGCCATACCCATAGCATCATGCGGGTTCCGTCCCTGTATCTGAGGAGGTGGCATAGTGCTATTCATCCCACCGACTGGTCCTACGGTAGCCGCCTGTGATGCTGGGTCAGTAGGGTGTCCCCCCTGTCCGCCCTGCCCAAATGCTTGCATCATAAAATAGTTCCTTATAATATCCTGTATGACATTACCCCATTGAAACTGTCCTGTGTTTGGGTCGTTATACATATCTATCCCCCTAAGCCAAGCATGAATGGCAACATACTCATTAACCCGCCGAATAAGCTACCCATACCTGACTGACCATACTGTTGCTGTCCTAGAAACGGCGGTAATCCCACATAACCCATAGCCTGTTGTAACCACGGGCTATACTCAGGTGCCATCCTCATAAAGTCCTGATAAGCACGGTCAAGTGCCTGTTGCATGATACCCTGTTGCTGTGTACCCATGCCCCACATTCTCTGTGCCCAGTCCTGCGGTGCCTGTAGATACTGTTGCCCCAATCCGGGTAACATACCACCTGCCTGTAATGCTCGATTACGTGCCGCCTCACCTAACCCTGCGACACCGCTACCAAGTCCCTGTAATAAACCACCGCCGGATAACTGTCGTTGCCTAGCGGATTCCTGTGCCCCCAGTTCCCTATCGGCTAAACCTAGACCATACTCTTGAGCGAGCCTACCACCTATATCGGCAATCTGCCTCTGTGCGGATGAAGAATCAGATAAACCCATGAGTCCCATCTGTTCCATTACATCCTTCGCCATATCTGAATACTGGCGTTGCATAACGGGCATCATGGCTTCTTTGTACCCTGCCACATCCACGGGTAAGCCCGTTTCAGACATATCCGCACCCATCTGTGAAGCCACATCCCATTGCCACGGTACCTGTGTCGGGTCGCCATAAGCAAAGTTAGTCAACACATCTGAAGCGGTGTCCCATTGCCCTGGGTACTGAAAGCCTTGACCTGGTCCCACATCAGCATCGGGGTAATACGGCAAGTCTGAATAGTTCGGATTAAATAACCCCTGAAGCCAGTCAGCGATAGATTTCGTTGGCATCTGTGCCCCATCTCCGCCTCCTGGGTCTGCTAATTGGTCCCTAGTTATCTGTGTCCTATCTGGACGGGTAAAACCATATCCTGACCAGTCTTGGTCTGTCTGCGGAGTAAGTCCAAAGTTCCAAAAGTCCTGACCGCTACCATACAAATCAGCAATGTCCCTTACGTTCTGGTAGCCATAGTGTGGATTGTAAACGGCATCATCTCCCCAACTGGGGTGCCTGTACCAGGGTTGGTCAGGTGTGCCGAAGCCAGGGTCTGGGTTTCGTCCCCACCAATCATATGTGCCCTGTGGCATCCAGTTGGGCATGCTCCAATTAGTAGTCTGTTGCCCCATCAATGGTTGTTGGTCCATTGTGGGCTGTGCCTGATACGGGTCTGGCTGTGGCGCCAATGGCTGTGAGGGTAATTTTTGCTTATTAAATATATTAAGTTTAGTTGTATCAATCATGGTAAACCTCTTCGAGAGGTTGCATATACTTATCGTAAACGGTCTTATAGTCCTTCATTACCAACTCAAACCTCTCTACTGCATCCGTAAAGGATGTCTTCAATTCCCCGCTTGGCTGTCGCATACCCCTCAAATACCGTGTTTGGATAGGGTTGTGCGGGGCTATATTATGTAAGCGGTTCTTTATCATTTCCGCTGGGGTTTCCTGTCTTCCTTTTTACGTGGGTGATTGCCTGGGTCATAGCGGAATCTGTCGCCACCCCCACCGCCACCGAGTATTTCATTAATCAACCCAATCACACGCGGGTCAACTGCGGGGGTAATGGGATTGGTTTGTGTCTGCGACTCTCCATCTCCCCTGACGGGCAAATTCCAGGTATTAGTAGGATTAAACATATTGGGTACAGGTTCATACTGAGGCTTCTGCTGTTCCCATCCGTAGCCACCGATACCCGACATAGTCTTCGCTGCCATCTTCTGCATATCGGTCATGGGTGCGTTTAACTGCCCTGGGAATGGAGTAGTCCCCTGCTGTCCGCCAGATAGTATCATGTGATACAATCCCTGCATCATAGCCTGTTGTTCTGGCGATCTTAAATTCTCAAAATCAACGGGTTCTCCGCCGAAACATTGACACATATTATTTCTCCTCTCTCGTAAGACCGAGGAGATACGTGGGATGAAGTTTACCGTTCCACATAAAGTCTATCGGGCGTTCACCTTCTTCTTTAAAGCCTACCATCTTGGCGACCTTCACTATCTTCGGATCTGCCGTCTGCGTACTGATACGCTTTAACTCGAACTCATCCATGTACATATCAATCAGCTTTCGCCCTGCACGGATAAACTCTTTTCCCCATATCTTCTTATCTATTAAATTTAAAGACATCCCACACTTGAAACCGAGTATAGGATTAATGAAACCAACCAGGGCATCCAGGTCGCCCACCTCATACATGGACGTACCCCAACCAAAGAACCCGCCTTTAATCACATAATCTAAATACTGCTCATTGCGTTGCTCGTCACTCGTTTCCAGGTACTTGTTCAGTAAATGGTCTTTCAACCGGATAATCTTCTTGTGAAACTCAATGCTGTTGTAATCTGGTACTACTAACTTGAATGGTTCGGGGGGATTCTTTAGTCTTTCCCAGTCGATTTCTTTCATTGTTCTTACCTATCAATCCATCTCTGTCTAGGTTGACTAGACGGTGCCCATCCTCTGTTCTGTGCGATATTCATAAACCTCTGAGGTGGCGGTCCACCCATCATCTGGTTATACATATTCAGGAATCCAGGGAAGTTCTGCCCTGCCGTCTGGTTAGGGTTAATGTAATTCCGCCAGAATCCTGGTCCCTGCTGTTGCCTCATCTGTTGCCATGCCGACCTTGCCTGCCCTGCAAAACCAGGAAATCTCTGTTGTAACTGCTGAATTTGCGGACCATACTGACTGGCGAATGACCTCGGTCCATCAATCCATCGAGGTCGAGGCTGTGAACTTGGTATCGGCCCATCCATCCATCGAGGGCGAGGCGGTCCAGCTTGTGGTATAGGACCATCTATAGGGCGAGGTTGAGGTGGTCCTGGCTGTGGAGATGGTTGCGGAGGCTCTGGCATAGAAAACCGTCTTCGTTGACTAGGTATATCTCCTAAATAATTCATATTTCTCTCCATCTGTAGCCCTTCTGCCATGATTCACTGGCTTTCGGGTAAACAAAATAGGCTACATCAATATGAATGAAGCCTGGGTATCTACCCACTCTCAGGTCAGGAGCTACGTCTTCAATAATGTTATGTAAAGTGGCTACTTGACTATCCTCTACGTCTATATCTAAAGCCAAGCCCCACTGATGCATCGACAGGCGGTATCCACCTATGGAGGCGTTATGCCGTGGACACCGATACCCTGACGTTATGTTAAGGGGTGTACCCCATCGCTCTCGTATGAGAGCAAAACTATCAAACAATGTTTCAAACGATGTATCATACGGTTCTGTGTAACTGGGCGGTAAACCAGCACAGCACTTACACTGGTACTCAGACCTGAGTATGTACTTAGCCACGTAAATTATACCCATTACGCCGCACTCAATAGATGAACACTCATAAATGTGTCTTCCTTGTTGCCGCCCGCAATATCTACCGTGTTTACCCCGCAATGGACAGCGGCGTATAATTCAACGTACTCACTAGCAGCGAGGTAAATAGTCTTACTCACAGGCACAGCAATCGGGTTGGTGTCTGCCCCAGTATGACTAATTGCCAATGCTTCTTCTGTGTCCCCGCCTTCATATATGCAAGCTGCATACCGCTTATCCGCTACAATATTTTTAAACCTTACCTGACCGGATACATGGTAATAACCGGCAATCGGGGCAGTAAATTTACTACCTGCGAAATCAGCACCCAAGTCATACTCTTCTGTGCCAAGGGTAACTTTAGTCAGTGTCGCATCCGTAAGGTTCTCTTGGTCAACAGCCGCATAAGCACTCGCACCAATAAGCGTCTTGGGTACATGATGAGTCGTATTGAGATGCAGGGATAACTCGTTCTCAATGTCCTCAATCCGCTGTACCGCTTCTTCCTGTAAGGCACGGTAAAGATACTCAAGATAGCGGTGTATCTTCGGGTCATCTATCCCGAAGGGATACTCAAATTGTCGAACACGCTCGATGGTCATGATACGTTAAAGAACTCTCCCCCAAGTTCATAGAATATCTCTAATGACAGCCACTCAAAGTTGGCGGTAGCCGAACTGTTATAAAGTTTAAAGTCAAAGGTATGTGCCGTCTTAATCCAATGGAAGTCTATCGACTTGACATCATCGCTGGCAGTACCAACCGTTTCAGAGTCATCCGTCCATGAGCCACCATCAGGGCGTATAGAACCCACGAACACCGCATTGGTAGTCTTATCACGGTAGATGAGTCTTGCCCCATAAACAGTCTTCCATCTTCCATGTGCTGCAGGGTCTTGGTCTGAGAAGTCGGTGATACCCGTCTGCCATGTGGAGGCTATTGCGGTACTATTATCGTTGCGGGTCGTACTTAATACTCTACAGATACTATTGGTATGACCGCCGATATAGAACCTGTCCCCTGAGATATACCACTTCCCACCAGACAACATATTGTCGGCTAAGTCATAGACATTCCAATTGTCATTTATGTAATCATAGGCTACAATCATAATGTCAGGACCAGAAAGCTCAAAAGACCACAGAATTTCATGCTCAATAGGATTGTGTGCCCCGACAGTATGACCCACCATTGAAGCGGCAACATAATTATCAAATATTTTATTTCTAATCTGAGAGTTCAAACCACCTACTGGCACAGGTTGTGAGCCTACCATCTTGTAAATATTGTCAGCCCCTACCCACCAGACAGTACCCATTGCATGAACAATAGAATAAGGTGCAATACACCCGATACCCGCTATCTGCCGTGGGAAAATAATAGGTGATGTTGATATGCCGCTACGGCTACCGAATACAATAGAATTTCGCTTGAAAACAACTAGGTCATTACCAACTTTACCAAGCCCCGTTATTGCCTCTTCACTCTCCAGCAAATCTACCGACCCCGCTGTGGAGTCTGTCCAGTCGGTAGGGTCGCCATTCTTAGACCACCGTACAGTCGTAGGTGAACGGTTGCCACTTTCCTCGGTATTGGCGAGTACCAATCTGTCTGCGTACTCAATACAGTATTTAGCACCTTTGGCATTAGTGGAATCGAGTGCGGCGGCATACCCTGTACCTGCCCAGTATTGAACATCTACACCTTGATTGGTAAAACAGAACTTATCATCTACAACAGCCCAATTCCATCGGTATTCCCCACATCCCCCATCCGCATCGGTAGGTACATCATAATTGTATTTCTGGCGGATTAGCCCACTCTTCTCTGAACCGGTCCATGAGCCAGTCGTGCCGTTAGTTGCATAGTTCCCATCTAAGGTACACTGAGTTTCGCCATCAACCGTCTTAATAGCCAACCATGCCGTATCGTCTTCCGCATTGGGGGTGTGGTCATCATCTAAAATAAATGCATCACCTGCCGCTGCTCCATCACTCTGGATAGTGGTGCCTGCCTTGAAGGTAACTACAGAATTGGCGGCATCCGTAATAGAGTCAATTTTAGCATCGTAGTTTAAGGTTTCTGTAATGTACGAATAGGTTTCACTACCACCTGTCTTGCGACAACAAAGGTCATACAGGTTAAAAAACAGATTGTATGTCGTGCCATCTTTTAGGTTAAAATCGGCAATACCATAAACAAACCCAGCACTTCTATCCTGAGTGTACCCCCACCGCTTCTTAGCTACATGGCGGTCAATCTTGATATTCTCAGTACCCCACGCACCATAACCCGCAGGCAACAGAAAGGGGTCAACACTTTCATCTACACTTGCCCCTATCGGGCGGATAACATACTTTCGTCTAGGCATTAGTATTTACGATTCTTGTACCCGTAGTTCAAACTACGTATATCTTTCCTGTCCAACTCTTCCTGGTCATAGATGCCGATTAACCCACCAACAGCATCCAGCCATTCCGCTTTCTTGGCTTCCGCTTTATCAAACTCCCCCAGTTTCATGTGGGCGATGATTACCGCCGTCTGAAGGATAATCTCATCCCATTCATCACCGAGTACCGTTGCACCCGTACCCGTCAAAAGAGTGGGGCGTTTCCGGTAAAGAATATCCAAGTCGTACTCATCATCAGGAGTCGGGTATAAATAGATGTAATCCCCTATCCTTACCCATTCCGTAGGTTCCCCCTCTGCGGTAGCGGTATCCCTATCGTCATAACTCCAGTATCTCCGCTTACTGATATTCTTTAATTTAGTGTTATTCGTTTCATCAAAAACGGTGTATATCAATAAGGCATCAGACGGCACATCAACATAAGCCGTACCATCGGTTGTTGCCTGAGATGTATCACTAGCATCCAATTCGGGGAAATTGAAAGACTTGCGGAGTCCCCAGAATCTATCCTGAGTGCAAATCTTCATATAGGCGGCATTAACGAATCCGCCTGTGTATGAATCTAGGTCGTCCCGCTGACCGAGTTCTAACAGTAAATCCGTTTTAAAAACGGCGAATGTCTTAACACCCACATCTATCCCCCTATTCGTCTATGAAGGACCATATCTCATTCTCTGGTACCATTTTGTGGGTTCCTTCAAATATCTTATACTTGGGCAGTCTTATGTTATGCCCCGCCCAAAAATCAATGACTATCTTATCCCCGACTTTGTACTTGTATCTGTCAACATCCACATTGGGACCGATAGCCTTAATTGTCGCAACCCTTGTAGGTTGATTTTGTTTCTGAGATAACCAAATCTCCCCCGCCTTCTCATGTTTCGGGTCTAACTCAACAAATAAATACTTATCAACCGGGCGTAACTTTAAATCTTCAGGCTCTAACTGCTCTACTTTCTCTTCTTCAGGTAACTTCACTTATCACTCCAAATCGTCTGAAATTTCTATTTCCGTATCATCTATGGCTTTATGGTGGAATCGCCAATGGTAATGGTCCAGGCAGTACCTATGCCCGTCTTCAGTCGCCAGTATCGTCATGGATTCTGGATACTGGGGCGCTGATTCTCCGTGGTCGCCGTACAGGTAAACTCTGTCAAACTGGAACGTGGTAGTATCCCCAGAGATTCCATTATGTTCTAAGTACACGGTTGCACTCACGCAGGATGCCGGAGTAACAAAACGGATTGTATGTCCTGCCCAGTCTTCACTCCCGTCTTTCCACGCTGTAGAGGTTATGTCCGCCCCATTGGTAGCGTCATAAACACGCACTCGGTACTTATATGCGGTACCACGCTTTTCCCAATAATCTATCTTATGCCCAGTTTCCGCTACCACCGTTACCGTCTGGTAAGCCTGCGGAGTATCTACCCCCGCCTCAGTAATAGTCAGGCAGTTGCTACTGAATGTGCCGCCTGTTGTGCTACTGAGGGATGCTGAGTTCCCTGCTGTCCACCCTGTGGTGGCAGAGGTAAAATCACCATTCGTCAATAAATCAGTAGCAGCGGTATGGGCACCCCCGCACAGGTAACACTCATACCACTTCTCATCAAGGTTTTCGTGAGTCTTGGGAGGGTCGCCTAGTTTCATTTCTGTGGCTGACTCGCCTTTTGTAGAAACTCAACCATGACCTCAATATTGTTTTGATTGAGTTTTACCTGTTTATACATTGAATACCCAAAAAATATAACGCTGGCGGCGATGAAAACAATGATAATGTGCTTGATTTTCAGCGGTGTGCTTGTGTCCAAGATTGTCATTTTTCTTCCTTGATAATTACCGTTCCCTTGATGCTCTGTGTACCACCTATAATGACAGCGCCCTGACTCTCACCCAATGTCCGTAAACAAACATCTGCCGAATTGGAACTGCCAACATCAGTCCATGTTCCAGAAGCCCCCGTAGCACTCACATAGCATTTGCCTGATTCGTTGGATGTGGTGTCATCATCTATCGCTATTGGTGTGGTATATGTGGAATAGACCATCTTGAGAACCACTACAATCTGGTCATCTTTATTGAAATTCTGCGGGGAATCCAAATAAATCGTATAAAGCCCCGCATTCGATATGGTAGAACTCTGAGAGGTTAACTCACTCCCCAGGTCCGTACCATCAAATGAGTCGTAAATATAAATGGTGTAGGTGCAGGACTCACCATTAGGCGCATAGAACATAACAGCATCCACCGACTGATGCTGAGATGCCGTGTATTTGCATAACCCATAATAAGTAGTCGCCCCGCCTATCTGTGTGCCCCAACCACTCTCATCATAATAATTGATAACACGGCTGGAATCCCATGTTTCCCAATTACTGATGTACCATGCCCCAGAGCCTACATTGGCATCGTGGTTTGTGCCTCCACTTCTATACGCATCCATGTAAAAATATCCGCTAGACCCCCAACTGGTTCCAAAACTGTTTTTAACTATCCAGTAGTCTGTACTAGAACCACTAGAACACCTATCTCTGGGACTATCACCATACCCCACAATCAGAACTGTATGGTTCGTACTCTCTGTTTCATTATGATAAGCGACACAAGTACCGTCATAGTTATAAATGAAATCCGAAGTATCAAACGGAGCGGTCCCATCAAGGTCAAAAGAAGCATCCATATCCGTAACCATCGGACCATAATCATAGAGACTCTGCTTAATAGCCGCTGGCGTAGTACCACCATACCTGTACCCCGTCAATAGATATTGCGGAGAACAACTACCTGCATTGCAAGCATCATCAGTAAATGTAAAGGCTTCGCAACTCTCCAACACAATACCCTGTGTACTCATAATGCCAAACCCCAGATGGATGGTTCCGTTGTTACACCCATCATATCCATCTTGGCGACACTCTTTAAGGAATTGCTCTGCCAAGTCAATGGTGTTACCAGGATCTCCAACGCTACCGCTACTCGGAAGCATAAGAGCAGACTCGAAACAAGCTACTGTAGCAAACGCCCAACAGACGTTACATTCCGTACCGCCTGGAGGTGATTCCGTAAACTGGTTCTTTATGGATGTTACAGCACTATTGGAATCATCTGCTGAAGTCCATGTAAATCCTGTATCAGCAGGGCTAGACTCTCTGGCTGGGTGTGGATAAGTATAAGCCGTGTAAAGTGGCATCTCTGATTCAAACCACTCAACATTTACCGTCCAATAGGGATTGCCGTCTTCATCATTACAGGCACTCACCTGTCGAGGAGTATTGTGTGATTCCCCATTAACTTTATTACCCCAGATATATAGGGCATCCAGTTCATCCCTGAGAGGCTGGTCATGCGTGACTATATAATTAGCCGATTGAATATCCTGACCAGATATGGCGGATAATTCTGTAGAAGCATGATGCTGATTCCTCTCATGTGTTATCGTGCAGGTGTAATTATCATACCCGTTGATAGCCGCCACTAATTCAGCGAATGTGTCATAACTGGCATTAGATAAATCAATGGTATGGTCGTAGGTATCGTTGGTACAATCTATGGTCATGGTACTGCCAGAGATTGTCAGAGTGGTTGCCTCTGCCCCTGTGTACCGGATGGTGAAGGCATCTAAACAATCATTGGCCGTACAGCACGGATGGGAGATATACCCAAATCGGTAATCAGCCTCTAACCCTGTAATGGTATTATTATAGATGACACCGCTACCAGACGAGAGTATAAAGAAATAATCGTTACCACCATCAGTACGGATATAGGTATTCTCATAAATCTCAATTTTCCTACCGCCTCGCCCATACTCGTCAGGACCATGTGTGTCCAACCCCTGTATAGAGCCAATAGACCAGTTTGCATTTAGCGTACAGTAGCGTAAGATATACCTACCGCCTGCCTGTGCTGTTACAAAATGCCGACAGTTGGTGAATGTGCAATCCTCAATATAGACACCATCAGACGTACCTAAAACCAGGGCATCACTTCGAGATAAATTACCTTGCGTTCCCGCAGCACTAGATTCTCCAGATGCTTCAGCATAATGGGCGACACCATAACCCAGTCCGTTACAGTCTATGTCAGTAATAGTGCAGTTCCAGATAACCCCATCACAGGGATATTCCTTCACGTAGATACCCGCAAAATCATTATCCGTAATTATCATGTCGTGGATGTCAAAATTTGTGCCACCTTCTATTTTGATATTGACACCCCACCCTACGCCACTAGCCACAGGGTAGCCATCTATCTGGAAATCCTTCATCTCCACATCATCAGCAGCGATGAGAAACAATGGAGCATTCTGATTTTGTACTGTGTTGGATTGGATGATTGTAGAGCTACTACCCTGCCCATAGATTGTCAGGTTGGCAACATTTATGGTAACTGTACCATTAAATGAGGAATACGTACCCGCAGGCAGTTGAACCGAATCCCCCTCATCAGCGGCATCTATGGCAGCCTGAATATCTGATTGTGACAGACTCGCAGCAGTATGGGTATCAGCATACAGAAATGACCCAAGTAAAAACAGGAATAAACAAAAGACTAGGCGTTTCACTTTTTCTTTCTACGCCTGAAGAGGACAAGGAAAAACCCAGATATACCCTGACCTACATAGCCAATGATAATAACTTTCGGGGTAAAACCAGACTCTTCATCTCCCCATGTAAGCTCACCATCAGCTTCATTCACATTGGCATATTGGAACGCTAACCAATCAGCACTTCTCACGGCATTGGAATACCGCCATTCTTCAAACTTGGCATCTGCCCAATCAATGTTGTCATACCCAGAACCGATAGTAATCACATCCGAAGAATCAATCTCCCCAGCATTGGAATCAGAATCAGAACCAACTGCCCCGTTGGTGTACATATAAAATGTTCCACTGTCCCGCACCATCGCATAATGAGTCCAAGTTGCGGTTACCAAGTCATCTGTATCAGAATTGGTAATCGTTAAATTATCAGCAACCTCTCCATAGACCCTCATCTCGCCAGGACTTGCAGCATCAACTCCAAACCATCTGAACCCATCATCTGAAGTGTCATCAAACCAACTGAAAAAGTCCTCGTTATCTTGCCATGTATCTATATACACCCATCCCTCAACCGTGACATCCGTTACCGTGAACTCGGCATGGTCAGCGAAGTTTATCTCGTCATCTGTTCCGTCCATATCGACACACCAATGAATTTTGCCTGTTTGCTGATAGGCTGTGATAGTGTTTACGGTAGAATCATGGCTAGTTGTCGCATCAGCAGAATCATAGATTGTTCCACTCGCCTCATCCATATGCCAAACAGCGATATAGTTGGAATCCCAGACTCCATTGGCTGTATTAGGGTCGCCTGCGGAAGCATTCCCATAGTAGAGATACCCCGTAGTCGAACCGTCTGAACTAATCTCCCAACTTGCCTGAGAAACATAACAGGTAATTAAGGCGTTACCCCCCGATTCCGAATAATCTATCCAATCAATATCAAGGTCAGTCGTACCATCCGACTGGGTAAACATAATATCCCATGACCCCGTGCCATCATCATCACAGTGGTCATCTATATCGCCATCGGATATATCCACCAACAACGGAAACTGAGTTACATTCGAGGCAAGGTTATCTCCCTGAATCGTAAACTGTTTCCGGTAACCATATCCACTTTTCCATGCCGCATACACGGGATGAACCAACATAAAACAGATTCCCCACACCAACCACGCATTGAACAACATGCACCACAGTAAGCCCTGCTTTCCGTACCACTTCGTCAGCATCTTCTACTCCTTACGGTTTCAGTAACCCTAATCGAACCTCTAATCCTTTCGCAGCCGAACCTGCATACAGGCTCACATCTACCCTTAATACATCACCGGATGTTAAATCATCTTCACTCGTATCTATCGTTCCCCTGTCATCTGAGGTCAGGCTATCATTCTCATTAGCTTGGATATTCTGAGCATCCGACATTACGTCAGCCGTTTGGGTCAGATTGTAAATATCTACTTCAACATCATTGGCTGCATCTACCGTATAAACATGACACTCAACAGACACTACATCGAATCCAGCTAATTCAGCAGGAACAGTGAAGTACATTTTCCCGTCACCAGAGGTCACAACGGTATCCTCTGCCATCACCTTGAGAATGACATTCTTGTACACCAATGTGTCGGGATCTGCCCATGACGTAGTTCCACTCCCATTCGTGGTAAACACATCTCCAGAATTACCATCTGTTGCAGGCAAAACAAGTGACAGATTGCCAGCAATAGCAGCCTGTGTGATAGATGTATAATTACTCTGGTCAGAGTCATGAATCCTCAAGTCGCCACCAGACCCACTATCAAGGGTTATCCCCGCAAAAGTCGGCGTAGCATCAGAACTGTAGTCCTGACTAACTGTAGCATTATCCTCAACCGTTAATGTCTTAGATGCCGCCGAGTAAGTCAGAGTCCCATCGTTGCCATCACCAATGGTTAGACCTTCGTTCATATCCAAGGTTCTATTACCGGAGTTGACCTTGATATTCAGCACTCGGTTAGAACTGTCATCCTCATTCCAGACAATCTCAATGTAGTTACTGTCATCTGTATCGAATCCGATAATACGCATGAGAGCATTTTGCCCCCAAACAAAGACAGATAGCCCCGCTACTAAAATTCCTATTTGAAATATCTTTTTCATCTCATACCCCTATGTCGTGACCCATCCAAGTCCACTGGAATTGATAATACTCCATTGAGTTGTTCCTGTAAGCATGAGGGTAATGGTTGCATATGTTTCCCCAGCTTGGTCGTTATACACTGTGCCACCCGCCGAACCATCATGGATGGTATCCGAATCTGAGGCATCAATAGTAACTTTGCCTGCACCCAACTTAATAAATGTACAAGAAATGCCAACATCAGAAGCCCCAACTGAGGGCAATGTAAAAGTCTTGTCACTAGCCGAGTTCATAGACAATGCTTTATCAATCTCCATATCAGCCGTAGTCACCGTATAGTCATCCGTTTTGGCGGTAACAGTTATCGTATTGCCTGCTCCCGATGAAGTGCCACTTGCGCTACTAACGTAGCCGCCCATCTTACTTCACCTCTAATGTGTGGACCGTGACTGTTCCTGATGCCGCCCTTCCATAAAGCGTACAACTGCCATCTAGCGTCAGAAACATAGTGCTTCCACCGTCAAGTTTGAATCCGCCTGTACCCGCCGTTTCATTAGCGGTAACATCAGAATTCCCTAAATAAACATATGTGCCAGATGACTCCGCATTAAAAACAAATATCCCCTTGCGGTTCGTCATCGCCGTTGCGGGTACTGCCCCTGCTGTAGTACCAACCTGAGTAACCTTCTGATCTATTTCTTTAAATTGTTCATATGTTCTTATCGGCAGCTTTCCCCCTTGAACCAGTGCGTCATTTGCCATTCTTCTCTCCTCTTCTCTTCCTTATCTACCAGCCCAGTAGCCATACGCAACTAATTGACGTTCAACCTCCTTGAGTTCTTCTTCACTCATCTCATCGGTTTCCCATAACGGGATATACTTGATACTGTACTGGCGTTTTTTGAATAATTCCTGAATGTACTCCCGCGAATCCTGCACATAGAACCTGATGAACCATGCACAATGCGGGCATTTGTAAGACATAATATTGAGATTAATTTCAGGGTCGAATGTTTCCTTATCAGGTTCCCACGGTTCTTTCGGTGGGTGTTCCTTGAACATAATCTCTTTCTGTGCATTCACACTCAACCTGAGTACCGAATGCCTAATTTGCATTTTTGTTTCTGTGCCTAACGATTGCTTGCACCTACCGCAAATCACATTAAATTTGGGCTTATGTCCCTGAATATCGTTGGTGCGTTCCCAAGCGGGTGTCAACTTGGTTGCTTCATCTTGATTCTTCGTATCAGCCATGTAAAAAATCCCCTCACTACGAGCCACGGTCTTCTCTTCCATTCCCGTGCTACCATGTTCTCAAACATCATCCATTCGTTCTTTTTCCACATCCTGTCGTGATGCTCTGGACTTATTGCCACGCCGTAAATGTCCTCGTACTCACAAAGCGGGCAATGTACCACTACGTCTGTAGCGAAACTCCACGGTTCATCTTCCTGGTCTTCGTGCATCTTGAAATTCAGGTGCTTGATGTCCCACAAGTACATCTCTGTATCAGGGTGGAAAAAACAGGTTGGACTAAAGTTTGCCTCTAGCCCTGAATACGTATCTTCAGTTTCCGTCCATACTGCCATTCTTACTCCGATAAATTATGTGCTACCTCAAATTCAACAATACTGGTATGCCATTCTCCTGTAGGGAACACGAAATGCCCTTGAGCCTTCCACTTCCCCCTTATGTCAAAAAAGTCTGATTCAGATACATACTTGACTTTCCCATCCGTACCATCAGTCACAAACACCGCAGGCTTAGTAATTACATTGTTTGTCTTTGGCTTATCAAAGATGATTTCCTTGGTTGTTGCCGCCGACAAGTCCATCACTTCCTCATTTGCACTAACGGTAAAAATGAGTCCCGTGCCTGTATCATCTATATGAATCGGTTCTGCCATGTTAAGCCTCTAAATTGAATGATTGCCCCTGACAGACCTCAAGGTTAAAACTGACTGTCGTTGAGCACGATAATGCCTTATTTACTTCCGTGCTACAGGACACATTAAAATCCTTCTCCGTCCGAAGAGATAATGACTTACTTACTGAAGTGGATAGATTTAGCCCGAAATCTACGATACTGCTAATCGCCAAGGGCAAGTTGGCATCCTGTGCCACATGGCGGACAAGTACGTAAATCTTATGAACTAATCCAACAATAATAGACATTACGGGTCGCTATATCCTATTGCTAACCAATCCACCGTGACACTTCCCTGCGTCTGTCCCTTGTCCTCATGTGTTTGAATACCAAACCCCGTAGTCGCCTTACTGTCGTATGATGCCATCACAGCATCAGATGGGTTCTGAGGGGTCAACAAAATCGCATAATTGGCATCTGAAAATGCCGTAGTAAACGTCACAGTAGCCACCCCACTTGAATTCGTGGTAGTGGAACCAGCCTTGTAGTCAACACTCCCCCCACCTGAATGGCTATGGAGGGTAGTAGTACTACCCCCCACTAGCTCAGAATGAGCAATCTGTTCAGACGTTATTGCCATTACGCCGAAACGTCATCATACTCAATATCCAACTTACCAGTTGAATCTCTATGGATATTCTTCACATAGTATTCACCAGCAGAAGGATTAGTCTTAACGATGTTTAAGTCGTCCTGACTGAGTGCCGCTTCCCTAGTAATAGCGTTGGAGGCATTGTTAATTGCCGTCACTACTTCATTATCAGTCGGGGGTGCGCCAGTATCATAAAGGTTACTGGAACCCTCACTAATATCGTCAGTATCTAATGCCGAAGCAGCGGTCCCTTCAATACAGCCTGCTCTCGTAATATTCGCTGAAGCTGCATTGACTTTCCCGACAATCTCATCATCCGTATATGCTTGTGCATTGGGATCTAATTGCATTGATTGAATCGCCATATGGCTCTCCTATTAAGTCTCGTACTCGACCTCTAGCTTTGTGCCTTGTGGTCGAACAAATAAATTCGTTACCCGATATGTGCCATCGGGCGGTGAGGAAACAGGCATAATACTTACATCTTCTAGGGTGTATGTAGTTATACCTTCCCCCGATATTTCCAAATCATACAAACCTGGGTCAGCGTAGAAGACAAACCTACCATAAGGATCAGTGGAGATTGGATTGGAGGCAGTAGCACCCCCTGTGTTTTGATAGAGTGTACTCAAATCCTCTGTGTTGGCATCATAAACCGTTACGGTAGCCTGTACACCTACCCCCGTCAAAAGATTAGCTACTGCATTATGATAAGCTATCTTGTATGCCATTATTTCACTTTATCTATGTCCTGACCTCGAAGGAAGCCAGCATTCTTTCCCGTTTTGTCGCATATTTTTTTTTCGGCAAATTTCAGCTTATCCAACTGCTCATCTGTCATACTGCGGAATCCTTCCTTTCTCCAATTCTCTTCCTGTTCCGCACGAGTCTTACCAAATATTTTTCTGTCGTGGTCCCCACCTTTAATGATAATGTGCATTGCGACCTCCATGAAGAATAGGGCGGGTTGCCCCGCCCCATCCATAAACTCTATGCTACTTAACTCCCGCCGTCTGCGTTATCCTGCAGTCCAGCATCGTCATATGCCGCAGCAACCTCAATACCACCAGTAACCAACGAATCCGTGCCAATGTCAGCACTAGCACAATAAATATTGGCTACCACGCCAGTATTGCTACTTCCAGTAATGGTGATATACTCACCCGTGTCTGTTTCCTCACTGAAGTAGATGTCCCGAATCACGGCACTGTACCAAGGAGCAGCCCCTCTGATTCCAGCCTGACTCATGTTATTAGCGTTTCCACCAATAAAATCGCAATTAGCGATAATCGGGCGAACAACCTGATTAGACGAACCAACCAAATTAATTCCACCCATCGTTCCGTCATACTTAGCCTGGAATCGACACTTAACAATCTGAAGCTCATTAGCCCCATTGCCATAGAGAGGTACATCCCCCTTGAAAGCACAGTTGTAGGCTGAGAAGCCAGTCGTGCCTTCCTGGGTTCTGGTCGCACCATTGTTCCGCAAATTGATAATATAGTTCGAGGCACCTTCGCCAAAGAAACCAATATTCTCAAGATGCAACGCTGGCGCATCAACAGTCAGGTGCGGTCCAGTAGAATGTTTCCACCGAACACCCAAGAAATCCTGCGGATAGTGACATGGCGTAATTCCGATAATAGAGATGTTGGCATTTGTAGCTACAACACCGCTTCCACCGCTTCCGCCCAATGTGACACTAACATCTTCCTGATACCGCCTGAAACCCTGTCCAAGCTGATAAGCCCTGGGTGCAACGTAAATAACGTCACCCCCTGTTGCCAAGGCAACGGCTTGTGTGATAGTCTGCATAGCGTCATCGGGTCTTTTTCCGCCATTACTAGCCGAACCATTATCATAGTCCACGAAATAATGGGTAGCCCACGGATTGGAAAACCGTCTTCCACTTATAGGTGCCCCACCAAACTCGTAAACCATATCTCCAAAAGTTGTCATTTATTTCTCCATCCCCCTGTCCTCATCGCTCTCGCATCACAGGTCTAGGACAAGCATGAGGTGGGGTTGTGGCGGGAAATCACTCATCCCTAGAAGAATGTTCCCCGCCTATTTCCATCAGAACAAGTATCTGTCCTTTTCTAACTTCCTTTTCGCAAGAAGGACATTCGACCTTCTCACCAATCGGATGAAATATCGTCCCCTTAATCGAGGATAAATCTACTGGCGAACAGTAGAAACAATATCTCCTGATTACGCATCTCCTAAGTAAAACGAGCGGGGATCGCCAAATCCGTAATTAAACCATTGCTGGCTAGTTACGATGGTATTCCGAGAAGTATTAGGAGCGTCCTGCACCTTGAGGTCGGGTTCTTCTGATGTCATAACATAGATGTCATAATCATCATCCTTGGCAATCATTCCCCAAGAGGTTGTAGCGGTAAGTCTATGGTACACGAATAACTGTAAACCATAGTCCTGTGCTACGTTGGTTGTATTGTCACCCGTGTAGGGTTTCAATTCTGAACCAAGTATTTCCCGTCCTTCCCAGCGAAGGTTAGGATTAACAAACAGGTGCGTAGGTGTCTTCACAATGTCGTACCCGTCATCATCAACAAGAGTGTCGAAGTACACGGCAGCACTTTCAAATGAAGAAACACCCAGAGCTGCATCGAGGTAGTTGTCATAGGTTGTTCCGCCGTCATCCTTACAGGTATGACTATTGGAAGCGAGCGCTAATCCATCAAACCCCGAAGCGTAAGTTGTAGCGGTAGCGTTATTGAACATCTTAGCGAGTTCAATATCTTTCTCTTCCCGCATATTCTTACTCAGCTTTGCGGTCAAGTCTTTCATCATTCCGTATCGGTTGAATTTCTTCATACCGGCGGTAATCTCAAATCCCAGACCGTAGCGTTCCTGCCTGATGTCCTGAGTATCGGGACTAGGAGTTTCTGCCAGCGGAATATTTCCACCGTCAGCTATCTGCTGCATCCCAGACAGACCGGCGATTCTTGCCCGCCTCTCATACTCATCTTTCACTTTGATGTGTTTAACCATCGTTTCGGCTTCATACATCGCCTTACGTTTGGTTGAATCAAACACGTCCCAGAGAAGCGACTTAAAGAAATCGCGATTGGTTGTTGTATCCCAATGTATGTTATGTGCCATTGTCGCCTCTCCTTAGTACTGCCCAGCGCAAGCGTGTGAAGTAAATCGAATTAACATCCGTCCACCCTTAATACCTTCGTCGCCCCTGCGGTACTTTTCAATCACCACACCGGCTCCGCCTGTCGCAGCAGTACTCTGTGCGTACCATGCACCAACGGTTGTAGTTGTGGTGGTCGTTCCATTACTCAATGTGTAAGTGGTAACGGCTTTGTACGCCAGTTTCACATTTTTGCCCTCGTCATAAGTCGCCTTCGTAGAAGGTTTCTTACCTGGCTGGGCGTGAACTTCCCATAACTGTTCCGGTGTGATAATGTAAACCGGAATCAGGGTATTTGCGGTCCCTGTCGCATCCCTAGCAGCCACACCAATAATCCCAGTTTCGATACCTGTGGTAGTCTTTGTGGAATTAGAAGGCGTGGTAAACTGCACTACTTTACCGCTGGACATCTTCACAATATCGCCCCGGTTAAAGGATTGTGTAGAACCCTCGGAAAGCAGCTGGATGTTATTCGGACCATCCCGTAAAACAAAACCGAACTTAAATTTCGGTGTTACAACAGCCATTTTTATCCTCTATTCGACTGCTACAGACCTAATTCAGCGACCTCCTCCTCGGTAATAAGCCGTGAGCCTGCTTTCTGAGCTTCCGCAGCTAGTTCGCTACGTAACTTGGCTTTCTGCCTATCACTTTTAGCGGTTTCCCGCCTGCGTTTCTCAATGTACACTTCAAGAGGTATCTTCATTAACACGGCATCACGGTGCTTAAATTCGCTGCCCGTCCAGACAGCCCCAGACACCCATACCTTGTCTTTCGGCGTAACTAATGTTGCCGAATACAGTTCTTTCCAGCGGGAAGCAAAACTTGAACCCGCTTTATCCTGCATTGTCGAACCCCATTTCAGCTTATAATCCGGTCCACGAATAACCTTGCGGTCAACCAGTACCTTCTCGATGAACTTAAACTTATTGTCCATGAGTTTCTGGTCATACCCGCTTTCCAGCTTTGAGAGAGTCGTTGTCGCTGAATCTAAATCCTTACTGGCTTTATCTACCCGCTTTTTGAGTTTAGCGTAACTCGCATCCTCTTTAGTCAATTCCTTGAGTATGTTCCCTGCTTGAGTTTCCTCTTGGGTCGCCTTTTGTACGGCTTTCCTCGCCTCTGCAATCTCCAAATCCAAGTCCAATGTGGACTTCTTTAAATCGTATATCTGACAATCTTTCAGTAGCATTTCTTACTCCTTTTGAATGTCAAGGGACATACGAGGATCTGGGTTCTTCCGCCAGTTTTGAATCATCTTAGCAGCCTTTTCCTTAGAATCGACACCGAATCCTTCCATCAACTCTAAAGTCAATGGGTCGAACTGGATGTCGTCTGTGTCTGAATCTGTGACTTGCGGTTTCGCCGTCGGTGGTAAGTCCCCTGTGGGTGGCGTTGGTGGTATAGGTGGCGTAGATTGGAGCTTAAAATCGTTCTGAACGAGTTTAGTTTGCCCCGCCGCCATCATCCAGGCTTCAGGCTTCTTGGCTAGGCTAGGATGGAGTTGACCTGACTGTATCCCACCAAAGATGGTCTGTTGGAGTTGATTGTCATCAACCCCCTCAAATATGTCTGGTCGCTCCTTCTTTGCCCGTGCCAATGCCATCGGTCCTTCTGACCACGCTTCTTGATACATCTTGTTCTGATCACGATAATCAAGGATTTGATTAAGTGTTTGAACCGGATTCTCAAGTAACGCATCCACAAGTCTTGACTGGTCCACTGGTGGGTCTGGCGTAGGCTGTGGGGCAGCTTGCTGTTGCTGCTGCTGATACCACGACTGGTACGCCTGCAAGTCTTTTTTAAGAGTTTCCACTTCTTTAGAAGTTTCGCCTTTTACTTCATCGAGCTTCTTGTCGAAGTGAGCCTCTTTCTCTTGGTACATCTTCAAGATTTCTTCCCGTGATTTGCCCTTGAATCTTTCAGGTTCACCGGAATCCGTCTGTGGAGTACCTTCCGTGTTTAGGTCCGCCTGTGACGTTCCCCCCGAAGAGGCATCATCAGCCGGTTTGCCCAAATCGTCTGTCATGTAAAACTCCTATTCGCAAGGTCGGCCTAACCCGTTTGCCCTGCTTTTAATGCTTCATCCAACTCTTTTGCGAGTTGGTCATACTCTGATTTAATGCTTTTAAACGCCTCTGTGTGCCCCGCCCAATAGTCCCGTGATTGCTCATCAGCATTCTTGGAAACCATGCGCTCAAGGTTAGTGAGGCGTTTCGATTTTAGTCTGTCAAAGAACAATTCAAGAAAACGGTTACCTACCGTAACTCGGTAGTCAGCGTTTAACTTCCGAAGCTCACCAACTGTGAACTCCAGTTTCCTAACAACATTAATATCCTGCATTCTGTGGTCCCATTGTCTGTATCGGCATCGGCTGTGCCCCTAATGCCTCATCCATCTGCATCTGCATTTCCTGTATCTTTTGCTCGTATTGCTGTGCCTGTTGCTGAGTAGCCTGCTGTACCGCCTGCTCAACCATCATCTGCATCTGTTGCATAAGTGCCTGGTCAAGTATCTCTTCAGGGATACTGTCTACCAGAGATTCCGCATCCACATTACCGAAATCCCTGACTATCCTCTCCATCAGCTTCTCAAATATCTTCGACCACTTGATAAACAATGGTTTCATATCTGGCGGTACTTCATGATTAAGTAACATCTCTACCATGCCCGCCAGTTTTGTATAATAATCACCAAGTAACTGATACAGAGTCAGGTCAATCTCTCTCCGTATCTCAGTATTCATTACCTCGCTTGAAGCCATCAGGTCTATGGCGATACCATCCCGAATCATCTCAAATGGGAAGTCCAACTCAGCCTTGTTGAATACCTTGCCTTTCTTGGTGTCTTTCTCTACCTGATACTCAAAATGGGGTTGATTCTGAGCGAAGTTCTCAACAACCTCCATATAAATATCTTTTATTCCGCCACGTACATTTTCCCCGCCAACTTTGAGTTTTTTATTTAATTCTTGGATTAATGCCAGGGTTTCCCTTGCCACAGGTCGTTCAGAAGTAGGTTGCCCCATAAAACTCGGTGCATTACCGATAGCCTCATCCCCCGCCTGTGAGAGCATCTGTTCCTCGGCAATCGTGCTAGGAAGGTCGCCCTGATGAAATACCATCATCTGAAGGTCATTTTCTGGATCTTCCGTGTCAACTATCGTCCCAGGCTCATAATCCTTGTAATTTTCCGCACCTGACCCAATCCTACGCTTGAAAAGGGGTACAACGGTCTGGTGCAGGTAATCTATTCTCAGGTTATGGAAGGTATCTATCTCTTCCTGAATTTTCTCTAATATCGCACATAAGCCTTCCCCATCGAACGAAAACTCGATAGGGTTAAATATTAACGGCACAAATGGTCTAAAACCGTAAAATAAGTGGTTATAATTGGCTTTTAGTACCATCGCCGACTCAGGGTGAAATTCAACGATAATATCATCTGCTTCCCCGTCATTATCGACATCATATCGGTACCATAACCGCCAAACTTCGATTTTTTCCCGAATATGGTCGTCATAATCCTTATTCGAGTCCGAAATTCGGGCTTGTTTCGTTTCGTCAAGCTCATCCCCGACTATTTTCTTGGCTTCTTCCTCGGATATGTCGTAATATTTCGTTTTTACCCGCAAATCGAAGACATGACGGGGTACATAAGTCCGATAACCGCAAATATTGGCATCCTCTATATTTACGGCATCGCTAGAAATCAGGAAATCTTCCCTTGAAATCGCCCGCAAAATCGGTCCTTCATAGACAGTCTGCGGAACCTTAACTAAAAACTCCCCTTCTTGGGTTTTGTACTTCTTAATGCCCTTGTTCTTCTTCTCATCTGGGGTAGCATAGCGTACATAGGTCTTTTTTCGCCGTTCATTATCAATCATTACTATGCCCGTCCCCGCTTTCAGGCATTGCAATAACGGGGAAAAAATAGTTTTACGAAAATCAACGATATGTTTCCGCCACCATTCAAGCCCATCCTCAAGTTTCGGGGCTAAATCTACTGCCCACTCTTCAAGCGGACGCAATACAGCAACTTTCTGTTGCCCGAAAATCAGGTCAATAAGCCTAACAGCGATAGAATCTACCCTAGAACGGGTATATGGTGCAGCGGTATTAGCCTGAGTAGGTTTGCGCTCTTTTTTAATGCCACGGTACTGCTTATTCCAATTCTCAATCTTCTTTACCAGTTTTTCCTGATTCCGCAGTTCCGTGGAAAGAATAGTATCTATCTCATGGGAAAGGGACTCTTTTAAAGGTACTCCCTTGATTTTTTTCTTTAAATTGACCTTGACCCCGCCCATGAACGGGTCAACATCAGATTTAGTCTGCTGAAACTCTTTATCTTTAGCCATTTTATAAAAGTATTCTTATAGACACAGGGTCTTGCCCACACTTGGGGCATTTATAATGATATTCCCCTGGCCGTTCATTAGGCTTGTTTTCTGTGCTTTTCTCAGGTATTACATTGCAACACCGAGTCCGTCTTTGTTGTAGTTCTTTACTCATTAATTGTTTCCAAATACATAATCCGCCCACTTGTCCACATGGTCATAAGTGGTAGTTAGGGTTTTCCCCGGAAAGGTGCCCGGAGGCAGGAAAATCGTTTCCCCGTGAAAAACGTAACAGATTTTAATTACGTCTTTTTGCGAATCTTCTTCTTTTTCGATTTAGCTTTCTTTAATGTGCCGTAAACGTAGGCATCGGCCCGTTTACCTTTTAGCCCCTTCTTCCTGGCTTGCTTCTTTAATGCTTCGTGTAATTTTTTAGGCAATGCGATCCCACTCAGTATTTATCTGCCTAATTACTCCCCTTCGCAATATGCGACTCTATCCCGAATATGTAGCAGACATTGACTAAGGACTTACCCTTTCGCCATTTTCTGCCATGATTACCTATACTTATTCAAAACTATAGTTAAACTTCTAATTTATCAAGAATAATGAGAAGATTATCTAATGCTTTTTCAGTAGCCTTCCCAGCCTGTGGATACGGTATATGCTCAAGCTTCTGTATCACATCCATATTCATCTGGTAAAGTGTCAATAACCGTTCGAACTTCCGCCCTTTCTCTGTCATCTGCCCCTCCGCTTATTTTTTGCGAAAAAATTTTAGTAAATTGATAAGGATTATAATAGCGAATACGCAAAAGAACCATTCAACCCGTATATCCGCCCTTACCACAAACGATACAAAATCCATCTCAGTTATCATCTCTTTATCTCAAATAACCATATAACAAACCCAGCACCGATACATACTCCAGCTAATACCAACAATAATCCGTCAATCATCTGCTACCTCCGCATCCAGATTTGGTGGCGCCCAAATATGACCTTCCCTTACCGCTCGAACGAAGCAAGGTCCACACACAGCAGGGTCACTTAAACAATTATATACAAACGGTTTACATGACCACTTCCACTGATCCCACTCAATCATAACTGTATAATACTCTGCATGATGTCTTGTCGCAAATGGCTTGTTACAAATATCACAATGAATCATCCTCTATCTCCGCAATCCTCTGTAATAGTGCAATATCCTCCTCATCAATCAGCCCCCAATACAACTCCTGAATCGACATTCCTTCCATGCCGTCCAAAAACGGCAATATGCTCTGCCTGTTGATTACCTGCTTCGACTTCTCCGCTATATCCTGCTCGAATACTGCCCGTATTTCCTCTTCCGTACTCAACCATATCTCCTGCTAGACCTCCGTGTGAAATTGATTCACTCTCTACGTAAAACATTATATCATGCGTAACGGATTTGTCAACCCCTATTTCCCCCGTTTTATGGTATCTATGATTCTCTCAACGACCTTTGCGCCGAGTAACGCCAACCCAATAACCTTCGCTATCGCCTTAAATGGTAACTTCATTTCTCCCCTCTCTTATAGAACTTCTCAGTAGGTAGCCCCTTAAACCCCCCTGGTGCGGAAGGCACCTTAGTCCAGCTCCTACTCTTACATTTCGGGCAAGCATCCAGTTCCGCCGGATGTGTTACATCCGTCTTTACATACCCACACACATAGCAACGAAAATCCCTTATGGGTGCCATCGTCCACGCCCCTTATTCTGCCAATAAATGTACTCTTCCCATGTTGGGGGATATGGCTCATTCCGCCATTGTGCCTTAAATAGATGATTTTCACCCTCATCTACTCGGCGACTCTTGCATTCCCACCACTCGTTACCATCTGCCATGATATAATGATTCTCCCACTCCTCATGTCTAACCGCTAGACTTTTATCCGCGCCTTTAAGCGCGGGTAAAAACGGGGCACATAGTAATGCACCTAGACTGACTAAGAACTTACCCCTCGTCATTGTATTGCTCCTCTACTTTCAACCCACCTAGTTCCCCCGCAATCTTTTCCGCCCATTCAAACGCATGGCACTTATCATAAAACCTTGCTAAAAACCTCATCCCATCCGTACTGGGACATTGTTCATAGACAGAATACTCATTCCTGTTAAATCGCCTCGCGCTATCATCCAACACCACTACAATCTTATGCTTCATCTTTCTTCTCCAACTTATACGGATATGGTTCACTTTTTTTGAGTTCAACCCCTAGATAATGGAACAATAACTCAAACAACTTGGAGATATGGATATATTCCTGCATACCAAACAGCCCTCCCCAAAGACTTAAACCATACTCCTCTAGTTTCATTACCTTTCCATGTAATCGTTGTAACCTCTCATCCATTTGTTGCTCATCTCTTGTTGCCCCCCATCTCCTCGGCTCGTACTCCACAAATTGAGTGGTAGTCTTGCAAGATGGACATTTATAACTCCACTTCTTACTCATCCTTCTTCTCCTTTGCTACCCCTACCCCCAAAAAATCCAAAAACACCACCAATACCGAAATTGACGGTAACATAGCCTCCGACACATGACATTCTCGTATTGCCTGCAATCTTGCTATTTCCACATCAATCATATTGACCATTATTAATCGGTTAGTCATCTTTCTTCTCCTCAGTTTTTACCCGCCGTTTTTCCTCATCTAAAAAATCCCTCACCTTCGGTGGTAATACAGGGGGAACCAACTGTAACGCATCCTTCCCTATATACTCTATCGCCCTCTTGAAATTTTCCTCTGTCAACGCTTCCATAGCCTCCGCCTGTTCGCGGCGGTACCTAGCCAACTCATCCACTATGGTACCCTTATCCTTTTTCTTCTTTCTCATTCAATTTACTCCCGCGCGGGTAATAACTCAGGATTCTCATAAATATTCCCTATTACTTCACAATCCTCTGCTACTATATGTAAATAATGTGCAATTACAGCATGCTCATCTTCCTTGGCTAAGAAACCACCATCTTCATACACAATTGACAACTTGTCCCCATAAAATCCACACGCGGGGTCATCACGAGCCAATATCTCTTTGTAAACAATATCCCCCTCATATATCTCCTTACCATTCTTATCCTTTAACCCCGTGTACTGCATAAGTACATACCTCTCCTCTATGCGAACACAAGTTGTTTTTTCATCCCAAGGAGTAATCGCCACTACATGACCATCAAGGGTTAGGAAAATATTTTTACCACTCACCCCGTCATACACCCTATGATCTGGTGTACTCTGGCTTGAAATTTTGTAGTGACAAAACATCCCCCCATTCTCAACCGGGGTAATTTTTATAAATTCACGGTACTTCTTATCCCATGCCCGAAACTTAATTTCTCTCATGGTATGTAATCCCATATACATACTATTGAACAATAGAAAAACACCATGGCCGACACTATGAACAATAAAACGCCCACATAAAACCCGATATTCTCCTCATCCTCAAACGCATTACCTAATAATACCCCAAAAAAAATACCCCAAAGCGCAGTTAATAAAATCTTTAATTCAATCATCCTATTCTCCTTATTTTGCGCGGGTAAATATCCATACCTATAACATAACAAATCCGTTCCCCTTTGTCAAGCATTACCTAAAATTAAATACACTTTTTTAAACACCCCTAGTTCACCTTCACGTTCACCCACTTGTTCACCTATGGTAACAATACGTCTGATTACACTAATAACCATACAACACAATACGCTAATCCACCCCCATATGCTATAAATTTATTTTGCGTATCAGAGAGCGGGTTACCCCCCACCCAAACCCCAATGGGGGAGGGTGACTCCCTAATAGGGGAAAAAGAGAGGGGTAGGGATAGTAAATTACCAGAGGTAGGGGTGGGTGGAGAGGGGTTACCCCTGGAGGTCCCCAATATAGGGTATATATAGGCGGATGGAGTATGGAGAGAGGGGTAGTAGTTATGTCTTAGTGGGGTATTATTAAGTAGTGTTATGGGGGATTCTGGATTTACCCGCCGCCGGCTGCGGTTTGTGGCCGGCTCGATGTCCAGTTGGGCAACAGTTGGATCCGTGTTCACCTCTTTTTTTGTGCCACCGGGAAGACTTTTTTCTTGAGGGAAATGAAAAAAAATGAAAATAAAACTTGACAAATACGTTCCTCGAACCGATATTGAATACAGAGGTGAAAAAAAATGAAAGCTCAAATCATTCTTATAACCAGAGAAAATAAAGGATATGACATCTCCGTCTATGATCACAATGGACAAAAAATCAATACAGCATGGCAAGCGACACACAATGGAGCTTTACGCGTTAAGTTGATATTCCAAGATTATTATACAGACGAAAATGGACAGAGGTTATCCTGCGAAGAGAGATTGTAATTTACCCCGCCATGTCTAGCCATTAGACATAGGCGGGTATCTTATATGAGAGGTGAGTTATGAGATATGACCTAGTAAGTGAATTTAACACAAGGGAGAGGCAACAATCATGCAAGGGGTGTCAATGTGTTACTTGCCAGAATAATGAGTGTCCCGTCAAGTGTAAAGCACATATTGCTTGCATGTCTAGGGTTACACGATGCCAAAATTACAGAGGAGTAAAATAAAATGACAAGGGATAAACTGTTGGGAAGGTTAAAACTCTGGAAGAACCTCCCAGACTATGTCTTGGGATCGAAAGATGACGATAAAGAGATATATGAACAAATCTGCAATATCATAAACGAATATTATTCCAACTACCACAAAAAAAACGCGGATAAATAAAGATACACTAAATGATCTCAACGAGGGAAAAAATGAGCGAACGAACGACCTTTAAGGGAGTGAGAGAGCTATATATACTCCTCCCCTCTTATAATAAATATTCTTTTATAGGGAGTCTACATGATTTACCGCGCCAACAGGGGTGAGAGGGATGTGGATGTCTACAAAAGTACACAGTATTCTACAAGAGTACACAAAAGGATTTACCCGCATTTTTGCGGAGAAAATAAATAATAGGAGGTTTAGTATTATGAGGCAAATTTTAATCAAATATGAAGGCTATTGCCGAAGATGTGAAAAGGATTTAGAAATCGGACAACAAGCCTTCTATGAGAAAAGCATGGGAGTATTCTGCTTAGGTTGTGAACCTACCGACACCGAAGAAATCAGGCATTTTAGACAACTGAAAGCGGATAAGAAAGCAGAGAGGCTTAACAATCGAGCCGACAGGTTAGAAAGAGAAGCGGAACAAAAGATGTCTGCTTTCAATGAAGCAAGAAAAGATTGGGCTTGGGTTACGCAGCCGGGGCACATCCCCGGACGAGACAAGATATTAAAGCGATATGACAAGGGGCACGAATTGTTGAGAGAAGCAAATCAAGCAAGGGATCGTGCAGAGAGTGTTAAAAAAGTTCGGGTTGCTGGTGATGCTGAGAGAAAAAGACAGGCTACTCGCGAAGCTATGGATTCATTAGTGAAAAAAGGAAGCAGAGTACATGATTTTGCTTTCGGTGATGGCACTGTTGTATCAGTGCACAAGAAAAGCTATCGAATCCAATTTGATAGGGGCTATACATATGCGAGGGATAAATCTTATGTACGCCCATTATAAAACAAGGAGGAAAGAATGAAGGGAGGCATTAATGCGGGAAGAAACAAAAGAGTTTAAATGTCCTATGGTAGGGAATGAGCAATGGGATGCGGAGTGTAACTTGGTAGATTATTATTTTTGCCCGGTCGCTGCAATCCCATTTATGGAGATCGCTATTATTAACGATTACCCCGAATGTCCATTTTCATGGCAAGTGGAGTAAAAAAGGGAGGTTAATATGAACAGGCTAATACTTTGGGAGGAACAAAAAACAAAGGTATGTGACTATTATATGTGCAAGGGAATGAATGGTAAGCAATACCCCGATTGTAGAACATATCACTATTGCCATCTAACGGATGACATCCAGCCTTTGCTCACATTTCTAAGTGAGGACAAAAACAAGGAGGAAAAATGAAAACACTCGATAAACACATCAATGATGCACTTTATGAGATTGACGACATTATAGCCGTTGACGGAGATTGCAACCATGAGATTGATTCTGATGCGTTCCATACTTATAACTCAGTGTCGCATTCCATTACTGAACGTGGGCTGGAGAAGATCCGAGCGGTCCTCATCGCTCTAGCCGGCGCAGCAGAGTTAAAGGGTCAACAAGAGGCATATGATAAATTTTTGTCTATCGTTGATTCAATGCAGAGTGAATAATATTTACCCGCGAAGTCTAACGGTTAGACACAAGGAGGAAAGAATGAGCGAATACAAATGGAAGGCTATCAACAAGGATACTATCAACTTCACGACCAAAGATTCGCATGGATGGATTCAATGGAAAGGCACACAAGCATGCGTGGATATTCATTGTGCTAAGTGTGGTTGCCACAGTCATTATGATGGTGATTTTATGTATTTTGTGAAGTGTCCCAAATGCGGGCAAATCTATGAGTGTAATGGGTATATTGAGTTAATACCGACAGAAATTCAAGAGAGTGACCACGCTGTACAATATCCAGAGAATTGTGATGAGTCTTGGTGGGAATAATGACAACAATATGCGATAACTGCAAAAAGGAAAAGCCGATAGAAGAAATGTGTCTTTGTTATTGGCAAGAGGTATGGTGCGAAGAATGTATCCGCAACCTATGGCTTGAGCAAGAGTTGCGGGAACAATAGTCTAGCGGTTAGACAAATGAAACTACATAGACGACCTGGCAATAAATTTTGGTTTGACGACCCTTGGGAATGGCTAAAAAAGAATGGTTGCCTTTCAGACGATGAATATGTATGTCATGGTGAGTATATATGCCACCGCTTCCATGAAATCAACGCAACGCATCATTATATCAGAAGAAAACATGAAGTAGTATGCTTGGTGGAGGACACGTGGTAAAGAAATGAAACCAAACAAGCGAATATGCAAAGGAGGTCACAATGAGTGAATTATTCAGTAATTGTTGTTGGAGTCATTACTATGTTTCTTATGGGCGAGCTATTTGTTTTGCTTGTGGCAATGTATGTACCGCCATTCCTGTGTCGGAAGATATGCACAAACGAGCAGAACGATGGAGAAATCTTGCTATAAAGCAAGGGTATAAAAACGGAGAAGATTAACAATCGGGAGTAAAAAGCAGGAGGTCACAATGTATCAACAAAAGTATTCGCGGGCAAAACTTGAACCTCTCCCTGGACGCTGTTGCAGCAGAGTATTAAATGATTGAAGCTCAATTAAACCTTGTCAGCTAATGGAACAACTAACCGATAATTCGGCTGAATTACGCGAACAAATCTTAGGTGGAACGATGGGCAAAGAAGATTCTGAGTTATTCGCTGAGGATTTAATGTATTTTGCTCGGCGCGCTGTGCTTGAACACAAGTCGTTACTGAAATAATGATCCAAAAAAGTTTATTATTCCAAAAAAATTTGCTTGACATATCATCGGTTTTCGATTATTATAGGAGTGTCGAAGGCATTATGATGTTAATCATTACGGGTAAATTTAAAGGAGGTGTGTTATGTCACACATGAGTAACAAGAATGTCGATGAGTTAAATGCGAAAAGAATCGCAAAGGTTGAGGGTTATGTTTGCGATGAGTGCCACGAACCCTATTGGACAGGGTATAACGGGCGGTGGTGCAGCAGAGCCTGTTTCGAGGCATACAATGGCGAGCAAACAACCAAGATAAGCGAAATGACCATCGAGGAGTTAATCAATAACCCCCTTGATGCAATTGAGCCTATCGTTGACCGGGAACATGAGAAGGTCAACAACTTGCGGACAGGTAAAACATTGCCGTTAAGGTGAGTACGTATGAGGATTTTAAAAAGTATTTTGCCCCGTTTAGTTATGAGGCAAAGCAAACAATGGAGGAACACATGAGTGAGGAAAAAGAAACAACGGGGGTCATCGACAAGGTTGCGGTTTCAGAAACGGAGAAATATACAAAGTACAGCTTTAAACTTGACGATGGCGAATGGTACAGCCAGTTCAAAAACAATATCCCCGACGATGCCCTGGACGTAGTAACCAGTTTAAAAGAAGGGGATACCGTATTCTTGAAATGGGAACCAAGCAAATGCGGGAGGTACCGCAATTTTATCTATGCAGAGCATATCATCCAACAGGAATCACCGCCTGATGCCAAGCCCCCCCCTACTTCGACAGCGTACACAAATCGAGACAGAATTGAGTTGCTTCGTATTGCCGCCAACAATGCGACAGCCCTGACCAAGACGGATGGCGAGGAAGCAGATCCCAAGCAATGGGCGGTAATGTTCAGCACTATTCTACAAACACTCAAGACGGAGTTCCCGGAAATCTGATGAGTGTGATGCAGATCTACCAGGATAAGTTGTTCGCTCTCCTAGACCACGCCTGCATGATGTATTTACAGGTATTCCACCGGCGACACGGAGAGGTAAGCAGCATAGACCGGGCGCGGGTAATGAATCTGGATACCCGCATTAGAACATTCCTATGGGAGTTTAGTATAGACCTGGAACATGAGCGACTGCGTCAAAAGGAGGAACAATGAAGATGACCGAACGCCCTGAAATAGCACAGGACTATATCCAACACTTGAGAGATATAGTCGAAGGGCGCAAGTCTATACCATCTGTACAATATGACCAAAACCATAGAAAAGAACATACTCATGGTGGGCAACTCTATAAGCATTTATGCCCACTTCCCCCATTCTATAAACGTGCGGGATACGACATCTTGCCATCTTCTGATGATACTATTATGAAGTTTGGTAGAGGGCGAGGCATAGAGCGACTGATAGCGACTGAACAGGAATCCGTATGTAAGGATGGGATATGGATTACGCCTGATGATAAACACCCGAAATGGGGATGGGGGGAAATCAAGAGTACCGCCCAATCTTCATATCAGTTTAACCCAGAAAAGGAATGTCCGTATTGGATAAGCCAAATAGAGGGGGCGGCGTATGCTGTTGATACTCTTGAGTATAACCTAATCGTGTGGTTCCTCGTCGGGAATATGCCAAGTTATACGACATGGGCCATCAAAGACTATGGCTATCCTAAAGGCAAATACAAGGGTACGGACATGAAGGCGTGGACATTAGAGTTTACTGAGGAGGAGTTACACTTGGCATGGGGTGAAAAGATAGGGAGGAAACACGCCTTAGAGAAAGCGATAGAAACAAACAATGTGGACTTACTGCACCCCTATGTGGAACCGAATCTACCATTCCGTATTCGAGAAAGGAAGAGCGGTCAAATTAAGGACTACTGGCAATGCAAGAATTGTGAATGTACGTTGCAATGCTACTACTACGAGGAAGTGGTGTTAAATGAAAGCAGTTGAAGAGGAGGTGAATAATGCCTAAATACCTATGGAAATCCTTAAGTGCCGGATTAAATTCATATCATGGTAAAAAGAAATGGAAAATCGGCAAGTGGTACAAGTGCCGAGGTGAGTTAGAGATGTGCAAGAATGGACTACACGCATCTGAACGAGTCATTGACGCCATGCAGTATGTCCCAATGGAATGCTTGGCTAAGGTAGAGGTGCGCGGGGAAAATATCCAGGGCGATAATAAGCAATGTTATCGTAAGATGAAGATAGTGAAGACATGGCATTGGAAGAAAGAGGATGGCGTCGCATTAGCCATTTATGCCGCTGAACTTGTAATTGCGAATTTTGAAAAGAAATACCCTGATGACGATAGACCACGCAAGGCTATTCAGGCAGCAAAGAAGTGGCTACGGGAACCCACTGAAGAAAACCAAGGTGCTGCTGAGTCTGCTGCTAGGTCTGCTGCTGAGTCTGCTAGGTCTGCTGCTTGGTCTGTTTGGTCTGCTAGGTCTGCTGCTGAGTCTGCTGCTAGGTTTGCTGCTGAGTCTGCTAGGTCTGCTGCTGAGTCTGCTGCTTGGTTTGCTGCTGAGTCTGCTGCTAGGTCTGCTGCTGAGTCTGCTGCTAGGTCTGCTGCTGAGTCTGCTGCTAGGTTTGCTGCTGAGTCTGCTAGGTCTGCTGCTTTCGAGAAAATACTAGACGAATGCGAAAAGTGGATACAGAAGAGGATTACTACACTAGATGAAAACAATTGAATTAGTACCAGAACATGCGGCTATTAAGAGAGCCTTTGAGTTAGACATCGGTATCAAGCAAGAGAAAGCTAATATTGTGCGTAGTATTTGCACCGCAGCACAGTACCTTATAGAAATGCGGGACAGTAAGCTCTATCAGCAATTAGACTATGAATCGTTTAATGATTACCTGGGTGACCCCGATGTAATACCGAGGTCAACAGCGTACAGTTTTATCCGGTTATATGAGAAGTACGTTTTACAGCTTGGGTGGCAACCCGAAGAGATTGAAAGAATCGGGCATAAACGGCTACAACTCATCGGTCCGGTTGTAGACCGTGACCCGGAAGGTTGGAAGAATAACGCCCAGCACCTGAGTACGTCTGATTTGATTAATGAGGTTCGCGAAGCCCGAGGGCTCCAGCCCATGAAACGGGAGGAACCTGACAAACTCACCTCCTTTCAAAACAAAAAAGAGTTGGGTTCCTCCTACCCTGAGATAGCCTTATCCTTACCGTGCCCGATTTGTGGCGGGGTACCTGTAGAGAAAGCACACTACCCTACCACCACCAAAGCGGGGGCAAAAGAGGATGAGTTTATACCCCTCTGCCATGAGTGCCACGATAGCCAGCACCGTATGGGGTTTATATCCTGGTTTGATATGTATGGGAGGAAACTATTTAAAGAGTTTATCTATCCAATGATGAGAATGGTTCGGGGAGGTCAATGCAACTCCTTAGAGGCCTTGGAGCCAAACGAGGAGATGCCGGATTTAGTCACCGCCTCCAGACAGGGTGACGTGCTAGGACTTAAAAAGGGTGACTCCCTTGCGTCCCCTGTCACCGAACTAACAAAATCGGGGGTAAATAATGGACGAAAGAAAGAAACGGATTGTGTTTGTTGTAACGCTGATAGTGATAGCGATACTGGCTACCTGGGCGTTACGTGCAATAGAGAAGAAGAACACACCGCAGGCTCAACAAACGTGGTGGCAACTACAGTAGGCGGTGAGAGTGAATCCAAGTGAACGCATCCAAGACCTTAGAGAGTTCATTGAGAACGAGGGTGTTGACCCCTCAGATCGTTCTATCGCCAAGGATACCAGGGAATTTGCCGAAAATGCGACAGGAAGATTCAGGAGTGATGATGTCTATAGGTTTCTACATCTTTCTACAAAGAACGACAGAAAGGCTTGCTTGGCAGAATTGGGGCGATTATGTGGGAAGGGTGTGTTGGAGCGAGTGCCAGGAGTCAATGGTGTTTACCGCCCCGTTGCTCAAAACTTTGAGGTGTTGGATTTCTTTAACGCACCGGATGACCCACTCCCTATTCAGATACCTATGGGGATACATGATGATTTGGGGGTCAAGATATATGAGAAAGACCTTATCGGTGTGGCGGGGGTCAGTTCACACGGGAAGTCAGGATTTATGTTGGCATTTGCAGCGATGAACATGGAAGAACATGATGTGTGGTACTTATCGCATGGCGATATGAGCGCCACAAGGCTAAAAGATAGGATGAAAAACTCAGGGATTGCGTTGGATACATGGCAGAAATATTTAGGGGGCAAGGCATTGGAGGTATATGGACCTTTTGAAGATTATGTACGTCCCACTGCCCTCAACCTTTGTGATTTCATGCACGACGGAGAGAAGCCGTGGATGATAGCCGAGAAGATGAAGGCGGTGAAAGACAAGCTGACAACGGGCATTGCTGTTATAGCGATACAAAAGAACAGGGGGGCGGAGTATGGTTTAGGTAAAGAGAAGAGTGAGATATACACCAATCTCTATATTACTATTGACTCTGGGGTGGCTCGTATTAAGAAGGCTAAGAGTTTCTTTGAGGAGAAGGGGTCGCCAGTAGGGAAGAAATACGAATTTAAACTTGTCCGAGGATTTGAGTTTATCCCCGACAAAAGCGGGGTGGGGCAATGGTATCACCCATCAGACATAGAGGATGCGGGGATAAAGACGAAAAGTTGGAGGTAAGAGATGAAGACGGGTAAACCATTGGACAGGCAAGATGTTCTTGAACGGTTATGTAAATTACAGGAAGAAGTTTTTGATTCTATTGGCTATGACCATCCTACAGATTGTATCTGTAAGAAAGGTGGGTTCTGGAAAAGCAAATCTTATGGTGGCACGTGGGAGGAAGGATATAGAAATGACGGTTCTGTCTTAGAGTTCATAGAAAAAACCGTCAGGAAGGCGTTGAAAAAGATTGAGAAGAAAAAAGGTTCGGGAGGAATAAGGGATGAGTGAATTTACTTGTTTTGTAAAGAAGGTGGACGATGGCACGTACTGGATTATCACTGGATTAAATGGAAGATAAGGTTATCGAGTTACTGCGGGCAGATTTGCGGGTAAAGCCTGATAAGACCTTGGAAGAATTAGAGAAAGAATTGGCTGAGAACGAGGCAAAGCATAGTAAGGAGGGCAGGGATGAGAAGAAGTGAAATAACTGAAAAACTCATAGCCTTATCGAAGAAAGCGAAGGAGTTGGGCTTTCCGCAGGATGTGGAAGAGGGGGATTATGTATGCTTAGAAACCGATGAAATGAATACCTATCTATTAACGGCAAAGCAAGCAACGATTTTCCCCACTAGAGAATTCCTCATCCTCACTTTCTCACGTTGCCTGTCGTGGCTTCAGGAGAGGGGTTGGAACGCCATACAATTCGGTAGGCGATATGATGAAACTCAATTAGAAATGTCAATATTCCATGATAACTTTTATGAAAAAAAGGAACAACCTAAAGAAATGTGGAAGCATTTAATTGAAACAAAAGCCGAAACCCACCACGAAGCGATAGCCAAGGCTGTGTGTCAGGTATTGGAGGAGAAATAGATGGAGTTCTTTCGTAAGCAGTTTGATTTGAGGGCATTTACGTTCTACCCCCTTGGGGACTGGCACGTAGGTTCTCAACAATGCAACATAAAATTCATTAAGGAGGTCATTGACGAAATAAAATCTAGTAACACAGCGTACTGGGCGGGGCATGGGGACTTAATGGAGAATGCCATAGTAGGCTCAAAATCGGATGTGTACAAACAGGAGATGCCACCGAAGGAACAGATGGATTACATAGTAGAGTTGCTTAACCCAATTAGGCATAAGGGGTTGTTCCTTCTGTCGGGGAACCATGAGTACCGTACGATGAGGGTTGTGGGGTTACTTCCAGAACAGTATATCAGCGTCCAATTAGGCATTCCTTTCTTGGGTTACTCTTGCCTCGCCACGTACCAGCTAATGGAAGCTAAGTCACCTCAGTCGTTTACCTGTTACCATCATCATAATGCCGGTGGCGGGTACACGAAGGGGGCAAAGATAAATCGGTCAGCAAAATTAAGGGAGATTGTTCCCACGGCTGATGCTACGTTTAGCGGTCATTTTCATACAACCTCAAGGATGCCAACGACTTGGTACAGTCCGGGTCGGGGGCAAATAATCAAGCACGTTGGTTATGATTATTGTATCGGCTCGGCATTGGAGTATGACAACAGCTATGCGGAGGAGAGGGCGAAGACACCCGCTACGGCTGAGATGATAAAGGTAACATTTCGTGGGGCAACCAGCGGGCGGCGGGATAACCGGGAACAAATCTATCAGGTAATTACAAGTAATGGGAGGCATTGATGCCATATACAGATGAAGGGCGAAGAGTCAGGTATCAGTTACTGGTGGAAGAGATGGGTTATTACAGGATTAGGGATGCTGCGGATCTCTCCTATTTGATTACCCAGTTGGGGAAGCGGTATCTCCTATGCCATGAGGGGCGTTGGGACACTTATGCGGATGTACTCAAGGCTATGGATGCGGCACGGGAATCCTTCATGGAAGATGTGTACCGCCCCTATGAGCGTAAGAAAAAAGATACGAATGGAGATGTATGGTGAGTGAAATCAAATTTTTGTATGTAGCGGGAGCGATTACACCATATGCGAATCGTGACCCTGTATCCGATTATTGGGAGAACATAGATATTGGCGTTGATAAAGCAGCAGAGTTATTAGACATGGGGTACATTCCATATTGCCCACATTTTGATTACTCCCTTTATCGAGCATACCGTAAACGGGGTAAAACCCTAACGAAATCGGCTGTGTATGCATATTCAATGGCATGGTTAAGGAAATGTGATGCCGTATTAGTAGTGCCTAAATATCGTAAATCAGAGGGCACGAAGGCGGAGATTGCGGAAGCGAAGCGACTCGGCAAACCTATCTTTTATAACGTGGAAGACCTGGAGGACTATGATGAGGATTTAAACGGGGCAAAGAAGAACGCTAATGGGTTTCTAAGGAAGGGGGGAGAATGATATACATAATAGCAGGATTTATACGATTTGGTATGGCGGGCATAACATTTGCCTTGTCCTACTTCCGATGGTTTGCCACGTTTGAGAGTTTTGAGCGCTTGGCGTTGTCTTTTTTACTGACTATCGTGGCTTTACTTATTTGGTATGGGGGCAATAATGAAACATGATGACTTTATAGACATTATTTACCCGCAAAAAGGACAACCGCTAAGAAAAACAATCGAGGCACATATACTGAAGATAATGTTTGATTGGGATAAGGGTAACTTTACCGTATGCCCACATTGCAGTACGGATGATTTTACGCATATGGAAGATTGCCCGCAGAAAGACAACGATATTATTTCTAGGTTGGTGGATTATTGCATGGGTGTCTATCAGACAGGAGGACTATACAAATGAAACATGATGACTTTATAGACAGGTTAGGCAAGGTATTTCTGGAGTGCATTGATTTAGCCAAGAATAAGAACCATGATTACGCCCACGTTGAGGATGCTTTAGAGAATTTCCGCGATTTCGGGGTAATGGGGATAGTCGTGCGGTTAGGCGATAAGTACCACCGCTTAAAGAACGTGCTACAGAAGGGGGGCTGTAAGGTACAGGATGAGAGTGTTAAGGATACGTTAAGGGATACCCTTATTTACTCCGCGATTGCCTTGGTACTAGAGGAGGAAAAGTCTAATGGTTAGACACTGTGAATGCGGGGCAAGGATAAAGAAAGATAATGTTACAGGGTACTGCATCAAATGTTACCGCGCCAACGGTAGTGTCATCACCAAAAAGCGGGAGAAAAAGGATAAGCCTTGTTATTTCTGTAAGGAACCCAAGAGTGAACATAAGTATATGTACTGTGATGACTGTCGGGCAAAGTTAAGCGAGGAAGGCGGTTGGTATTGGGGACAGATGCGGGGTAAAGAATGGGGCGGGGATAAAGTACAAGTTACTCCGATCTCAGAATGGAAGTTCAGGTAGGCTTATATGCTAGAAAAATATTACCGAAAATTTTTGGGGGCGTAATGAGTAAAGGTCGCCGTAGAGGGAAAGCCTTAGAGAATTATGTAGCGGAGGCTTTCTGTGGTTTCAAGCAGGGACTTTACGGTGGTGAGGATGTGGCGTTACGTCGGTTCAGTGTCGAGTGTAAGGAAAGAGAGAACGGACTGAAGACCCTAGAGAAATGGATGCAACAGGCGGAAGAGAACGCCAAGGGTAAGATAGCGATGGTGTACTTTCACAGGAATAATGATAGACATGAGAGAGATTTAATTATTTTCCGTGCTGATGCACGGGTACAGTCAATGATACAAAGTATCGAGGAGGGAAAATGAACCCAAAGAGTGATTGCTGTGGGGCGACCATGTTGCCCACGATTAAAGAGGTGCGTCCTGGCTATTATGAAAGCACAGGCAAGCACGTCTGTGTGAAATGCAATAAAGAGTGCAAGGTTCGGGAGGATGAAGATGCCACCAGATGAGCCGAAGAAAAATAAACCTATTCACCCACTAGATACGGGAGGTTCGGGAGGTGAGGGATGAAGATTAAGCATGACGGATGGGCGATGAGTAACGAATGGGACGGAGTTATTCCTTGGTCTTTTCAACGATTGCGGACAGAAGTTGTTGAGTGGTGGGATTCTATGTGGGATATAAAACAATGTCCTACTTATGCTTGGAGGAATTTCCGTAAAAGGGGAACATACAAGATTGTCAAAGCAAGTGTCGTGGAGGTGAGGGATGAAGATTAACTTAACTCGATTATTGGAATGTAAAGATATTCCTTGTCCTGAGAAAACAACAGGGGATTGGCAATTTGATGTGGGTTCACGCACAGATGAAAGCACCGTATATTCTTTTGAGAAGGAGTCCACCGATGAGTAAAGACATGACGAAGGATGAATTGTTGAAACACTTGAACTTTTGGTACTTGATTGATTCGGTAGCACAGGAGAAGGGATGGAACATTCCGTTTACTGATACGAAGCATGAGGATTGCGAACAAGCCTACAACCAACTCGTCAAGATTGTGGAACAGCATTTTAAGGACGCAGAAATAAAGACAGAAGTGCTTGCCCAAGAATATGAACAGGGCTTAAAGCATGGTTATGAACACGCAAAGAAAGAGCAATCCCCCGACAAGCTAAAATCCGCACAACAGAATAGGCTAAAGGAAATACCCGACAGCGAACAGGGGAATTTATCCCCCATTAATGCACAAAAGACGGACAGCGAAGAGGGGGAGGTGGATGTCCCTGATTTCAAGTTGGCAAAGAGTAGGCTCAAGGCAATCTTGGATAACCTGATAGATAGCGGATACTCTCAAGCCGATGCACTCAAGGACATTCTGTATGTCATCAAAGACCTGCAATCCAAGCCGATAGAGATGGATGAGGAGAAGTAAATGGCAGTAAATTTGGTTAGAAGAAAACTCATAGGACTCCCCTACTTTGTATGTGCTGTACTGGATTTACATTGCAGGGCACATCAGTTTACCGATAAGGAATTACATCGGTTTATGTACAGGTTAGGTAAGGCGGGGGTAGATTACATTAGATTGTTCCCGTTTTGGGGTGAGGAAGTTACCCCGTTTATGAAGAAGGGTAAGAAGTATGACCTGGATTTACCTAAGCCGCAATACTGGAATAATTTACGCCGTGTCTGCGAAACCGCAGCGGAATGGAAGATAAGTATATACTTTGACCTGTTCGACCATTGCGGTACAAAGCAGGGTCGGGACTGGAGTAACCGTGATTGGAACTGTTGGTACAATAACCGGCAGGGAGTCAAAGATGGGATATACGGTACTGATATTATATCGTTGCGTAATTATATGCTATGGATTAAACGGGTGTGGGATGTTGTTGGCAAGCGTGGGTACTTTATTAAGAAGGATGGTAGCAGGCGTAAGTTACGCCCGAATCTGTATGGTTTAGGCAACGAATTAGATAGCAGGCAGGCTTGGGACACTAAGGACGGGCGAGATGATTGGGGTATCAAGTGGGGATATGGTTTAGCTCATTATTTGTGGAGGCTAGGGTACAGAAAGGAGATACTGTGGAGTGCGGAAAAGGAAACAAGCCATGTCCTCCGAGCCTGTCTTGATAAGGGAGATCCGCTAGTTAGGAAGATACGCCCTGAGTGCCCGTGGGGTAAGAAGGATACCGTTGCTCAGCATCATGGATGGATAAGCAGGTTAGACCCCGATAGTGTTACGGACATAGTAACGAATACGAATGTACGTAAGATAGGTTACTCAGATGACGGGGTAAACTATAAGTGGGGCGGTGATGGTATCTGTGTGGAAGTAGATGGGAAGACTAAGTATTGCTCGGCGGATACCCGTAGTGTTATCAGGCTGTGCAGGTATATACATGAGAACCTTAATCGTGGGTACCAGTTTCATCATATTGAGCAGTTACCTCGGAGTGTGAGTGAGGTTGAGCATTCGGTGAGCGACTTGAAGCAACATAGGGATGTGAACATATATAAAAGGATAGCCAAGCAGGTATGGGGGGTAGATATTACCCGCAAGTACCCAAGATGGCTATTAAAAAGACATGGGATAAAGGAATGAAACAGATTAAGTGGAGTAAAGTTCACGACCCCAATAGTTGGACATCAGACGCAACGGCGTTTGGTCCGATTGAAATACGAATACCAGATGGTGAAGTTATATCTGTCGAGGAGTTCCTGCGTCGTGGCTATCAACTGCGATGGGGCAATGCAATAGTCTTGGGGTTAAAGGAAGTCTAACGATTAGACAACGCGGAGTAAATGATGGATGAAATATTCTTTGTAAGTATGTTTGTAACTGAGGATGGCATATACCAAGCTATACCGGAGGAGAACTTTGAAGCTGATGTACCCCTGAATTGCGGGGAAGATGAATCAGATATTCTAGCGGGCATAACGGATGAGCAGACTTAAAGAGTACCGAGTATGCCCCCACCAAAAACAGGGGGGTAAATGGGAAACCCATCAGTAAAAGCGGGTTGCAAACAAACGAGTTAGCTGATACGAAAAACACAGAAAATGACCTTTTTTTCGAGTTTGAGAGTTCCCGTTCGTGGGAAAAATGGTGGTGGCGTACAACTAATAAGTTATGCCGTGGTTGCAAGTGTGGGTGCAAGCAATCCAGCAAGGTAAAAATCATAACTTGCCCGCAATATGAGGCTGTTAATGAATCCGATCAGACTGAAGCCACGGGATGAGATTGAGTGTTATGTGTGCGGGAAAGCGATTAAGGATTATGAGGCATGGGTGATATTCCCCGATTTGGACAAGATGGAGTTTGCCTGTAAGGAATGCGCGGAACATTATGGCTGAACGAGTAGATTTATTAGGCAGGCATTACAAGGCATTTGCCCGCGCCTTCTATAAGAATAAGGTGTATGAGAAGTTACCCGCGCAAAAGATACCTGAGTTCATGCGGGATGTACAGTTTTATATTAGGGATAAACTTAGAGGCGATAACCTGCCTATGAATGTAAAGATACAGCGGGCGGTGGAGCATTGTACCCGCTATTAGGAGAGGAGAATGAAGAAATGGTTAGTATTGACCGCGATTTTAGTTTTATTTGGATGTGCAGAGGATATGCACAAGGATGTTGATCAAGGGGATGATTCCCTATTAGAACATCAGTGGGTGGTGACAAGTTACACTCCTGAGAAAAGCTATGCGAGTTCATTCGATTTGCCTCAATTTGGGCAGGTGTGTATTTATGAGTCTCGAAGAGATGCACCTGAGTGTGAAGTGTGTGGCTATGGCGCAAACGTGATGTTCTCAGTATCCCCACTAGAGTGGGTAGAGATATATCAAATAGTAGTTATGGGTGATGCGATACCAGAGAAGCCGTGGATGGCATGGAGAGAGGTGTCACATTATTACTGTATCCCGTGCCTCAAGGAAGCCTTTGTACATTACATGGGGCAGTTTAAGGAAATCGCGGATAAATAATGGAGTATTGTACGAGGTATTGATGTGCCCCGCAAAAAGTCTAACGGTTAGACGCCAGAGGCGTACTAGCTACGCTGACATGGGAGAGAGTCATGGAACAGTGTGAAGATTGCAAGCAAAAGAAACCTGATGTCCACACAAGGGAATGTCCCTATGTGAAGGAACTCTACGATAGGACGGACATGGTAACAATATGTGATGCCTGTTATAAGGAACGCCTATATGATATTTAAGCGCAGGAGTAAAATAGATGAGTGAATGGTTGGAAAGAGTTGGGGGCATTGATGTATTTACCCCGCAGAAACCTGGGCGGGGCAAACGAGGGTTCCGTGTATTTAAGCATACCCCCGATTACACCGGCAAGGAATGTCTTGTTATCCATAGTTTTTATATCAACGAGGATGGGAAGGTAAAGAGGCACGGGTATAAACGGAAGGCGCAGGACGGTAAGTATGTACACAATTATTACATGGTGAGCATACCGAGGGATTCAGCGTTGGATGTGGCACGGGCAATCGAAAAGGTAATGGGGGAAACGGTACCTGATGAGGATACAAAAGACCTTGAGAAAGACATTGAGCAGTATTGCTAAGTCGCGGGAGTAAATAATAATCTAAAGAATTAGAGGAGTTAGGGATATGAAGATTATTAAACGCATACCAGTTCCAACGGGTGATATTCTAATAGTCCAAGGAGAGCGAGGTTCATTAGAAATGCTGTCTATTGGCGACTATGGCAAGGACGTAAACCTCAAGTGTGATGCCATGGGATTAACTCGCACACCGTCACCCGTAAAACATACCACAATGCTTCCCTTGAGTGAGAAGTGGGTAATTACAATTTCCTCGCAATACGGATGTTCCATGGGGTGTACATTCTGTGACGTTCCATTGGTTGGACCAGGGAAAAATGCTACCTATAATGATTTAATTAAACAGGTCTTAACTGGAATCAAGATCCATCCAGAAGTACCGTTCACTAAGAGGCTTAACATTCACTTCGCCCGTATGGGTGAACCCACATGGAATCCGAATGTGCTAGATGCTACCAAGTGGTTCAAAACGCATATAGACCCTGAATATGCCATCCATCCTGTCGTATCCACGATGATGCCAAAGCATAATGAGTGGCTAAAAACCTTTATTCATACTTGGATGAGAATGAAAAACAGGTTGCTACGTGGGGAGGCTGGGTTGCAACTCAGTATTAATTCTACGAATGAGGAAGAACGCAATGAAATGTTTAATGGAAATGCCCACACCTTAGAGGATATTGCAAGAATCATGGATGGCATCATACCAAATGGCAGGAAGATAACCTTGAACTTTGCGGTTGCTGATTATGAAATCTGCCCCGACACCCTACTGAAATACTTTGACCCCGATGATTACATTATAAAACTAACTCCTATGCACAAAACTAATAGTGCTGTAGGGAGTCACATTGAAACCAAGGGCGATTACACTACTTACCGCCCTTATGAGAAAGATGAGAAAACCCTACTGAACGCAGGTTACGATGTGCTGGTATTTATTGCATCGCACGAAGAAGACGATAGTAGGATTACATGCGGAAACGCATTGCTTCACGAAATGCGAATGCAACAGATTGTGCCCACTTAGTACCCCGTAACTTGACTTCTGCCTTCATGTGCTGCAATCGTTACCACTTTCTTCTTACGCGGTTCCTGCCGTTCCTTCCTATGCCAGTAGTTGACATTAAGTTTGCCCGCACAATCCAGTAAATCAACAGTAAACCCAGTCGGGTAACTGCTGTACTCACCAATAAAATCCTTCATTGACCTATGTAAATAGAACTCCCCATTAAAGAAGGGATTTATCAACGACTGTATGTCAGCGTCTTTAGAATCCCTTCTCGTATCTGGGGTTAAAGGAGTAATGCGGAGTGCGGTCCCGCGTTTCTTCGCTTCAGTTTGAATATCCTTATAAATATATGGTTGCTGTGCTGCGGTATCTATACGCCATACCCTCGGTCTAAACTCATCATGCGCGGTAAATAAAGCATCCATGAATACATCAGGGTCTTGAAACCTTTTCGCCCAGGCATGGACTATGAATTTCTTTACCGATCCAAACGGCTGCCCACCGATAACTAATGCGTTACGACTACCCGCCTTGATAGCTTTGACTTCAGCGAACCCACCAGGATCTATCATGCCGTATAGTTGAATGGCGGATAACTTGAACTCCTGCCCGTCATCTTCACAGACTACGTACCTGCCGTCCTCCCTCTCATCAAAGCGGTAGTAACGTATCCATGTCGGGTCAAACTTATTCAGTCCCCCGCCTGATTGGGATGGGTTATTCTGATGCTGACAGTAGAACACCATGGCTTTTTCAGGGTTAGCGAGCATCTTCTTGTAGTAGTCAGTGGTGAACCATTCTTCCCAGTTACTTTCCCCGTTGGCTACGTTAGGGTTTTGCACCCACTCGATATTATCTGAGTCCATCAGGTTGTCTTTGAGGGCGGGGACAATCTTCCATTGGTACTCTCTATAGTTCTGTTGGATGTAGCACCCCTGGTCGCCCTGTGCCCAGTGTGTCCCAACTCCGGTTATGATACTGGGTTGAGGCAGGGTAGCGATAGGCTGGTCTAGTAACTCATCAATATTATCGAACCATCTCAGAGCGTCTTCCATAATAGTTTGACTTTCCATGCCCTTCTCCCCTATCATGTCGTCAGGGTGTACGAAGTCATAGTGACCACCTTGAGCTGCACCTGTTATCCCTATCCCCTTCCATGTGGGTTCAGGGTAGTGCCCGATTCGGGGGAGTAAACAGTCAGCCTGTGACCATGTGCCGCATGACTTGGTATAGGCACGGGTTACTTGCAACAGTATGGGGTACTGCCACCGTAAGCGTTCATGGGTGAGTACAATCTTCTGCATCCATTTAATCCACTCAATAGGCTTATCAAGTTTCTGGGATGCTATGAGGATACGGACTTCGTTGTTTTGTAGGTAACGCCATATGTTTGCCCAGCGGGTAAGTACCGTAGTCTTACGCCAGTCACGGGGCATATAGCAGAACTTCCGTATGATAGAGTTGTCCTGCCACCAATCACATATGGGTTTATGGATTAAATCTGAGAGGTCGCCGCCTGACTTGGGGAGGTAGCCCCCCATTTGGCGGGTAAAATAATAAAAGGACTGGTCACAAGCGGAGCGTTCGAATAACCATTCATCCTGGTCGGAATCGCTTAACTGGTGAAAGAACTTAACATCAACTTGGTTTAGCATTCAGTAGGTTATGGAGTCTTTCCTTGTGTTCCGGTTTGAGTTGTGGCATGGTGAGTTCTGTCTGATTGAATGCCCCCGCCTTGGCTTCAGCCTTGACTATCGTTTTATCGGGGGCAAGAGCCTTGTGCATACGTGCCAGGAGTTTGATAGCTTCTATCTTATTCTTGACAGCCGTAGCATTCGGGGCATCTTCTTCAATTATCTTAAGCAGTTCATCCCTGCCGAGTATTAAATCATCTTCCTTGTGTGATTCTATCGGGTTCTTTTTCTTTGTCATGTTTTAAGGCTCATAGTTGACATATTTGTAAACTTGTGGTATTTATATTTCGTGTTATCATGCAGAAACACGAAATCTTATTTCACCATGAGGGCGAACAGTATGCCCGCAAGTGTCAGTATTACTCCTATGAGGTTGCCGATAAGCATCTTGAATATCCAGTCCACCTTATCTCTCAGGTGGCAAAACTCGTTGGTAACAAACTTATCGAATACCTCATTCTTCCATGTTTCAAATGTTTCCTTGTCAAGCGGTTCGCTCATACTTCTACAGTCCTGCCCAGCACCCATCCCACAAATAGAGCGCCAGCAATAATGAACTCAAGCGGTACCCCCACGCTATCTAAGAGTAATAGAATAAGGGAAGCGACAAAGGCGGGACCAACTAACTTAATAATAGATAACTGCATATCTGATTATCCTTTCCCGATGTACGTTGATTCCATAACGGAATCGTATTTTTTTACATCCCTGTACAAACGCCAGGCCATGTATGTATTCCTTAAACTCCGAATTGGTGAACCGAACACCATCGTTATACACCCAAGCCAACTGATGGTCATTGAATACAATGTAGATGTTCGGTAACTCATGCCTTTCCTGCCTCGCCTGCCTTATGTCCCACCATTCCGGACTCAGTCTTCGGGGTGCATTAGAATTAATCTGGGTACACCCAATAAGGATTAATCCATACAGGGATAAGCCAAGTATTTTAAGTGGTGTTCGTCTAAAAATTCCCACAACATCTCCACCGGATTCGAGAAGCTATACATCTGTTCGTAAATGTTTACCCCGATATAAATTATCCCCACTATCTGCCCATGAGTATTGATGATTGATGACCCTGAGTCACCTGGACCTGACGGGGATACGGTCGTGAATTGATACCCAACCCAATGGGACAGGTGTAGCCTACCCTCATCATCCTTGCGGAAGTACCATTTAAAATGGCTCACCACACCGAACCTGAGAAAGTATGCGGTACCCCCGACACTACATCCAAACAGAACCTTCTCACCTAGCTTGGGATTTTGCCGGGCTACAGTCAGCCCGGGGTAACCAAGGTTCTCCCTCAGTTTAATGCAGGCGTAATCGTTATAATAATCTTCGTCAACCTTCTTCTCAGTAATAGCGATAAGGTCAGCCTCGATGGGGTGGTCAACCTGCTGATGAAACACCCATATCTTACGGTCATAAGTGTTCTCATTGTGGTCAAATAAATGGCGGACAGTAATAACATGGTTATCCCGCATTAGAGTACCGCTACCTATGTAAGCCACGCATTTTATTGGCTTGTCCCCTATGTGAGAGTCAGTCGCTATGTCCTCTTTAGGTATCCCATCATCCACATACATACGCTTTTCCCATTCTTCCTGTGGCATATAGTAGTAAACAGCGATAGATACTATGTGGTTGTAAGCGTTTTCAACAACGCTAGGCGGGGCAAAGTAAGGTGTGGGACGTTGTGTACAGCCTACGCTGAATAACATGGCTAAGATAATGCTACAGTACACAAGTTTACGCACTTCCCCCTCCTGCTGTGCGCGGGTAAACCCTAGAATTTCTGCCCGCGTATCGTCTTGATAAGACGGATAATCTTAGGAATAAGTTTGATTAATGCGCCGATAACCGCTACCACGCCGGCAGCAATCGCGGCGATAAGTTCTGGACTCATTTATTACTCCTACTTAATACTTCTCTCAAATGGTGTCGTCCGTGTCTTGGTTTTCTCGGATTTAACCATCCCTCTCAACTGTGATACTGATATGTGAAAATCTTTATATAATCCCTTGGCTTTTAATTGAGGCAACGTTTTACCTAACTTCTCAGCCAGGGGTTTCATCTGTACATCAAGATTACTGTTCCATTCCTTAACAAGCTTGACGGCTTTATTAATGCTATTCTCACGGATGTGCATAATGGCTTGATTGCGCACCGTTTCATACTGGTCACGGATGGAATCTCTTATAGATTGGGCATCACGATAATCTTTCTTCCCCACTCTTTTCATAAAAGATTCTTCTATCTTGAGATTGTCAAGCCTTTTAAGGATTTCCTGGCGGTCTTTCATTTCTTCAGATAGGGTACGAATCTCTTGATGAGTCAGGGTTTCACGCTGTCGATACGCATGAAGTAAATCTACCTGCTCATCTACTGTCTTGAGTTTTTTCAATTCCTTGCGGAACTTGTTTAGATATTTGTCACGCTTCCATCTATCCTCACTCCTAATATCACCCTCTGCTTCACTAAGTAATTCGTCCCAGTTTAACCCATTCTCTGTAGCGGCCATCGCCACTCTCTGGATATGTGCATCTTTTTTCTCTGGGTCTTTCATAGCAAGGGCTTTGTGAAACTCCGCTACGGTTTTCCCGCGAGTCATACCCTTGGAGAGAGGCCATGTAAACAGGAAACTACCCGAACCCTCTTCTAAGATATATTTCTTCAGAGAGAATGGCACGGGAAGGGATATAACATCCTTAATGCGTTCGCCCCAAGCGAAGCCCCCCTTTTCTTCTTTCCTTGCCCATGCAGTAGGCCATCCGGTACCAGGGTCGTGCTTAAAGAGTTGCCGCCCTATCAGGCTACCGGTGGGAGACATTTTAGAACCTAATATCTCAGTGGTAGAGGTTGCCCATCTTATAGGCTCTGATAACTGTTTACCCCAACGTAAATATATCTCAGGTTCCCCCTTAACATTCTTACCCACGCCACCTCGACCAACGAGGATGTGTAGAGTTTTACCTGGGGGGTTCTCCCAAGTGAACCTACCCTTACCATGTATCTTTTCCGATGCGGCATAATTAACACCCTGCATCACTACAAACGAATAGGCAGCCATGCGTTTCCAGTAGTACCTGGATATATCAGTCAGGGTCTTACCCTTGACGAGTTCTAGTCCCCCTTGACGTTCCACCCCCTGCTTGAGCAGTTCTTTGCCTAGTGCGGTCTTCATCGGTCCGCGTCCTAACGCACTTGCTTGCCGTATAACCGAGATAGTCCAGTCAGGTGCCAGAAAAATACGCTGTAGGTTTCTGCGATAGATAGGATCTCCAAGCCTGATACGCCCAGAGCCAAGAACATCCCAGTTTTGCCCACCGAAAGAGTCGTTCACAAACGATGCAATCTCTTTCTTCATAGCGGCAATCTCAGCCTTGGTCATATCACGACCAAGTTCCTTCATAGTGGTCTTGCCAACACGCCCCAACTCTCTATGGACTAACTTCTCATAGGACATGAGTTTCAATGTATTATGTAGGTTGTCCCATAGAAACTTATTCCAATTCTCAAAAAATTTACTGCCTGTTTTTACTGCTGCCTTTGGTCCCATGACACGAGTAAAGGCCGTCTTTCCATCGGGCAACTTCCCCTCTATGTCAGACAACATCTTACTCAACATGCTTAACTGCACATCTGACGAGGGCTTTAGCTGTAACCCGTGCTGTATCCCATCAGCCGACAATTCACCCTTCTCTAGCACGATGGGTTTAGCCCCCTTCTTCATGCGTTTAATAGACTCAGTAGCAGCCTTCGCCAAACCTTTCGGACCGAGCATGCCTAGTGCAGATTCAGATAATGCTCCGTGATGGAACAGGGTTAAGGATAATTGCGAATACTTCAGGAAGGCGTTTAACTGGTCGTATGCCCGCCCCACCTTTGATACATGAGGTCGGCGGAATACCACCTGTAACTCATTGGCTATTTCAGGGTGTACATATGCCTTCTTTGTTAATCCGAATGCGGGATGTTCCATCTCCACATACTCTGGAACTGCCTGGGTAGATTTCTTAACTATGACCGGACGACCCGCTTCATCCATCATGGTCGATAGTGCATCTACGAGATTGAGATTGGCAATCACCTCATTCTTATACTTACTGTAGATGCGATAGATGTCTTTAATATTAGTGACCTTGAGTTTATACCCCGCTTTTAATCCTTCCTCTAAGGTTGGTATCTTACGGGGGTCGGTAAAGGGATTCTTGAGTTTGAACTGATTGACGAAACTCGTTCGTTCATTCTTAGGGATGTCCCACATCTGGGGCACATAATCCTCAACGAATTTTATCTTATCGTAATGTTCTTTAAGTATCTTAAAGTCTTTATCGAACTCTTTACCGAGTTCCACCACAGCCCTCTTGAGTTGTGGTGAGGGCTTCTCTACATCTTTAGCAAGATGTTTGTACCCAGACTTCTTCAGTAGTTCGATATCTTTCAAACCACCCTTGACAAAGGTAAAGGCTTCCGCCTCGACATCTGAAAGTTTGCCAAGGGTATCTGCTATAACCTGCTCAGTTTTTAGTTCTCCCAATCCGATAGCAGACCGCCGTTGGAATACCCTGTTAAGTGCTTCTTGTCCTAACCGTGTCTGCCTAGCTATCTTGATGAGTTTACCGACCACCTCATCAGCAGGGATACCTGAGTGAAAGGAAATATCATCGGGCTTGCCCCTTGCTTTGGTTTTAAAGGTGCGTTCACGCTCTAGCGGGAACTCTTCCTTAATGGTTTCAACCTTGCCGCCTTTTTTCTTGAACGCCTGCACCTGTTCTTCGGTCAACTTGGGTAACGGGGCATCCTCGGCAATTTCCATTGGGCGTTCAAATAACCGTTTAGATATCGGTCTATCAGCCAATGCCTTCTCAGTCTGTGCTACTTTCTCTGCATATCCAGGGGTTTCCTTAATGAGTTGTTCTCGATATAGCTTGCTACTGGGTGTTGCAGGCTGTATAGGTTTCTGTCCAATGCGTGACTTTGGCACAGCATCAGAGGTAGCCTTGAATGCTATTTTGGTATCTTTGGGTATCTCTGTCCGTAGGCTTGCCTTAAATGCCTCTCCCTCAATGCCAAATTTTTGCAAATTCTCATTCGGAATAGAGTCGATCAAGTCATGGATAAAGTTTGTTTCTACATACCCCTTGGCTACTTGCTTCGCCACGGCTGTCTTACCTGCTTTCCATCCACCCTTGAGGATGAATAAACCGGCTACGAATCCCGCTGGGTCTTCCCGTAATGTATCAGTGGGTTTAGTAAGTGCCCGCCATGCCAACTGAATAGGTGCAGTAGCGAGATTCCAGACATCTTTCGATGTGCCCGCAGCAGTTGCGTACCCAGCCTGCATCATGGGGGGAAGGTTCTTACCCTCTTGTAGCTTCTCCTCGGTTTCGGGGTACATGGCTGAACCTGGAATCTGTCCTCGTTGTGCATCAAGGATAGCATATACGGGATTAGTAGGGTCGGTAAGTCGCCCCATGCCCTCCGCTAAGTTAGAGATACTCTGAGGTGCATTAGCTATAGTTTCTTTGATGTACTCCCACGGTCCTGTCCAGACAGGTATTTTCCCATACTGTCCACGCTCCCCTAATGGGCTAGGCGGTTCGGGTTCTGCCGATTGCATGAACTCTGATGGGAATTGCTGTACTTGAGCATAAGAATCCTTATCTTTCACGTAGCGATAAATGACGTTACCCTTGAGTCGCAATGCCCCATCTTCAGGGATTTCTTTCTCGTCAAAGGTACGCATGAGTTCTTCAAAAGCATCATGTTGCCGATGGTACCGATAGATGACATTCTCCCTGATACGCAAATCCCCATCAGCAGGCATCTCGTCTTCATTGAACGGCAAGATAGACTCCTGCAACTTTCCCGATTTATAGTATTCCTCAATAGAGGTGGGTTTAGGTTTCTGAAAAGGGTTCTTTAAGGGAGTGCGTATATCCACTATCGTTTATTTAGGTCTTCTCTTTTAATAAGGTTGGAATCTGTGGCACCCTCGGATACATTGGCGAGGTCAGCATATTTTAGAATGTCCTCAATATCAGCATCGGAAAAAGTTGTCTTGGCTTTGTAAGTTTTGATGAGGTAGGCTTTTGTTTTAAGTAATTCTTTCCGAGTGGGGTCTTGTTCCATCTCTTCCTTGGTGTAATATAGTCTAGAACGCTGTTCTATTGTGGTGTTAATACCCTTGAGGATAGAAGAGAGGATGTCCTGCCCCCACTTACTCTTGTCTTTACCCATCTGATATTGTTGATACGGAGTGAACCTTGGTTTTTCTTCCGTGTCTTTCCCGAGTGTCATTTGAGTAACAATTTCCCCCAATGATCGCCCCGTCTGTTCTGCAATTATCCGTGCTTTGGCGAGCCATTCTGGAACCTTGGCTTCTTTAGATGTTGGTTTTTTAAGGTGTTCGTAATAGTCTAATATACCTTGCTGATACTTCTCTTTCTGACCTTGTTCCCGTTCCCATCTCGTATCTTCCCTGCCCTGCTGTTGCTTCATCATAAACATCTGTAGCATCTGCCGTATCCAGTTATCCATGCGGTTCTGCTGACTCTCCGCATACCGTTGCGGTCCTGGATTATAATAAACTGGCATACTTACCTCCTCATTTGTAGTAACTGCATAAGCATCTGCATGAGTTGGGGGTCTTGTGCCATACCCATAGCATCATGCGGGTTCCGTCCCTGTATCTGAGGAGGTGGCATAGTGCTATTCATCCCACCGACTGG
>Ga0180438_10000983_pt1 | contig 52102 bp, 27 predicted proteins | sample SS_ome_12_FD_132455 | JGI IMG/M metagenome (GOLD analysis project Ga0180438, IMG submission 132455) | Hypersaline lake sediment archaeal communities from the Salton Sea, California, USA - SS_3_D_2 metaG | ecosystem: Environmental > Aquatic > Non-marine Saline and Alkaline > Hypersaline >...
AGCACAATGGGTTTTCTTGGTCTTCCTGTTCTCATGGGCTGCCTCCTTCCGGACTAGCCCATGATAGCAAGAAGATTCTAATTAGTCAAGTTATTTATGATACATTACACTAGAGTGATTGGTTGACTAAGTGATAGATATCTTGATCTATTCTTCTACGGTCAGCTCGTACAGGTCTATGCAGACGGCCGGAATTGTCAGCCGCCTGGTCAAATTTTTTAGCGGAATTTCCACGATCTCGACTTCGGGCTTTCTCCCGGGTTGGTTGAAAGCGTCCTTGTCGGCTCCCGTGATGCGCCACAGCCGGCCGCTCCCGGACGGTTTGACGCTCCGGAAATCCAGCGCCAACTCCTGAGCCGTCTCGGTGGGATTGACGATCGCCACGGTCAGTATCTTTCGATCCGCGGTCCAGGCCGCCGCGATGTCGAGCGGGAACGTGTCGCTGCCGCTCGGCTTCCGCGGCCTGGCACCCCCGATATCACCCTCCATCATGGGTTGAGGCGAGTTGCCGAGAACCGCCACCGGAAGGCTGCCGAAATGATGGCGGTAGAGCTTGAACACCAATCCGTTCGTCTGCAGGACCGCGTCCGTCGGGCTCAAAGCCAGGTTCGATGTGCCCATCGTGTAGGCGGCCATCACGATGAGATCGGAATACCGGAACATCTCATGCAGGCCCTCGGCCACGGCCAGCGCCCCCTTTAGGCTGAAGGGGCGAAGTTGGCTGTAGTTCCACTCATCGATGGCGATTTTAATATTCTTATCTTTGAGGCCGGGGATGCGCTCGAGGTAATCCTCCCAGGCTTCGACCTTGCAGCGCACCCGGTTGGGAAGGCGCCGGATATAAGTTTCGAGCGGCTCGTCGACAAAGTCGTATTTTCCGGTCTGGAGGTTGAACTTCTTTCCCCAATAACAGTAAAAATGCTCGCTGAGCAGATCCATGTGATCCGCGCAGTGTTCGAGCAGCCCGCCCGACCAGTCGGCCGGGGAACCGGATTCGGTCAGGATCTTTCCCGTGATGCGTCTCGACGTGTTGGTGCAGGTCGTCTCGTCCGGAGAGGCGCCGCAGGCGAACAATTTGATCGAAGGATCGACCCGGCGCATAGCTTCGGCGAACATGTTGTGCTTGATGACATAATGCCTGAGGGCCATGAAACCCAGCTGCCAGGCGCCGTACATTTCGTTGCCGATGCTCCACCACTTGACTCCGTACGGCTTCGGGTGGCCATTGGCCGCCCGCCACTTGCCCATCGGCGTGTCGGAAGAGCCGTTGGCATACTCCACTTCCTGGGCGGCGGAATGAGCGTCTCCGAACCCGCTGTTTACGGCGATATAGGGCTCCGTATCGATCAGTCGGCAGAAGGCGATGAAGTCATCCAAGCCGAAATCGTTCGATTCCAGAGCACGCCAGGCATAATCATAGCGCGGCGGACGCTTGTCCGGGTCCCCGATGCCGTCGTGCCAGTCATATCCGCTGAGAAAATTGCCGCCCGGCCAGCGGTACACGGTTCCCCCGATTTCTTTAAGGAGTCGGAGGGTGTCCGGCCGCATCCCCTGAATATTGTCGGCGGGCATCAAGGAGACGGCGCCGACGCTGAACGTACCGCTCCCGAGGCCGACGATTTCAAGGGAACCGTTCTCAAAGTCTGATTTGGATGTGAACGCGAGGGGAAATTTCTCGAACCGGGTGGGGAGCTTATCAAAGGTCAAGGTCTTCCGATCCTCCGGATTCGGACCCCAGATCAGGCTGACCTGTACGGTTGCCGTCGGATCCCCGCACAGGATGATCCGGCCGGTGTACCGCCGGTCCTTTTGCAGGGCGAGTCCTTGCTGCAGAAATCCATGGGGCGATCCCTCATCAAGAGTGATCCGCGGCGAATGCTTTCCGACATAGGCGCTTTGCCGGTCCATGGCGATGAACTCGTCCGGACCCACCGGAATCCAGCGGTCCATACTCCGGGTGTTCTCGGGGGTGAGCGTCTCGGCCGAGCTGACGGGATAGAAGAATTTGCGGTCGTCGATCATTTCGGCCCAGATGCTGCCGCTTATCACCTGTCGCAGGTGTTCGATGAATTGTCCGTAGATGTAGGGGGAAATAGGAACGCCGATGTTATCGGCGTCGATGACGACGGATAGCTCTTCCGGCATTTCCGGCGTTGCCTTTGAGGCCGCATAGGGGAGCGAAATGCCGGTCAGAATCAAACCAACAGATAGAATCCAAATCGATCGGATATTTGTCATGATCCCTCCTTGCTTAGCTTGATCATTCAATTTTTTTGAGCGTATCACATGCCGATCAGCCAGGTCAATCGACGGCGCCGGGTGGTGTGTTTGGTCCTCAGGGGATATCCGGCCTTATAAATTTTCGCTTTAAAACGAAGATCATGTCTATTATACTGGTGTACGTACACGGTCCGCTCGATTGAGGACTAGATATTCTCGAATCCGCCTGATATGATCGAAAGAATTCCGGTGCAAGAAAGAATCGCAGCGCCAGGAAAAATCGCATTGCACGAAAGATCATATTGCGAGAGCAAATCTTAGAGGAGGAATAGGAGGAGGGAAAAATGACCAGCCGAATGAACAGGCGCTTTCTTGGGATCTTCACCGCCGTGGTGACCGGCACCGCCTTGTGTCTCCTGACCGGGGCGGCACCGACCCAGAAGACGCAGGGGATTCAAGCCGTACCCTTCACTTCAGTGAAGGTCACGGATGATTTCTGGACGCCCCGCATGGAGATAAACCGCAGGGTGACCATCCCATATCTCTACAAAAAGTTCGATGAGAGCGGCCGGATGAACACTAAAACCATCGAGGCGACGCTCTTCGAACTGGCACGAAGTCATGATCCGGAGTTGGAGGCCCTGCTCGATGGCTGGATGCAGCGCATCCTCACGCCCCCCTCAGACGAGAGTCCCCAGCGAAGGCCGGGTGCCGCCATCAGCCTCGGCTCCGGCCACATGTACGAGGCGGCCGCGACCCACTTCGAAACGACTGGAAAAAAGGATTACCTGAACCGGGCGCTCGAAAGCGCCGATTTCATCGCCTCGGTCATCGGCCCCGACAAACGCCGTGATGTCCCCGGCCATCAGGGAATCGAGGTGGGCCTGGTGCGGCTCTTTAATGCCACGGGAAACTCGAAGTACTGGAAGCTGGCCAAGTTTCTCCTCGATGAAAGAGGTCAGGCCCGGACCCTGAACGGACGCCGTCTTTTCGGCGAATACGCCCAGGATCATGTTCCGGTGGTCGATCAGGACACCGCCGTCGGCCACGCCGTCCGGGCGACGTTTATGTATATGGCAATGGCAGACATCGCCGCGATCAACGGCGACCAAGCCTATCTCAACGCCCTGGATAGGATTTGGGAAGACATGACGTACAAGAAAATAGCGCTCACCGGCGGCCTCGGTTCCAGGCGGCTGTTCGAGGGATTCGGTGAGGACTACGAAATCCCCAATCTCATCTGCTGGAACGAGACCTGTGCCTCCTTCGGAAACGCCCTCTGGAACCACCGCCTTTTCCTTCAGACCGGAGATGCGAAATACCTCGATGTCATGGAACGAACCATCTACAACGGGTTTCTGGTCGGCGTTTCCCTGGGTGGAGACCTCTTTTTCTACCAGAACCTCCTGAAATCCGTGGGAAATTTCGAGCGCAGCGAATGGTTCGGCGTCCCCTGCTGCCCGCCCAATGTCGCAAGGCTCATTTCTTCGCTGGGAAACTATGTCTACGCCAAGTCAGGGGACAAGCTTTATGTCAACCTATTCCTGGGGACTCGGGCCGAGATAAATCTTGAACACAACTCCGTCGACATCAAGCAGGAGACCAGATATCCCTGGGACGGCGCGGTTAAGATGACGGTCAATCCGGAAAACGCGGAGCCCTTTGCGATCTTGATACGGATCCCGGGATGGGCTCGAAACCAGCCTCTCCCCGGAGATCTCTATCGCTACACACCCGTTCCCGAAGAGCCGGTCGGTTTAAAGATCAACGGCCGGCGGGCTGAGCTCAGAATCGAGAAGGGATTCGCTGGAATAGAGCGAACCTGGGCCAAGGGGGATGTGCTGGAAATCGACTTCCCCATGCCCGTCCGGCGGGTCCTGGCCCATGAAAAAAATAAGGAGAATCAAGGACGGGTGGCGCTCGAGCGAGGTCCGATCGTTTATTGCGCGGAATGGCCCGACAACGGCGGCCGGGTCTTGAACCTCGTGATCCCCGATCAGGCGGTGTTCACCGGGGCTTTTCGGAAGGATCTCCTCGGCGGAGTGGGAGTCATCAACGGCAAAGTTATGGCCCTCGATCGAGCCGGAGATAAGGTGTCCCTGCTGCGGAAGGCCCACGATCTGGTCGCCATTCCCTATTATGCCTGGGCCAACCGGGGTCAGGGTGAGATGGCCGTCTGGCTCGCTCGCGAAGAATCCAAAGCCCTGCCGCCTCAGGCATTGACGATCGCTTCGACCAGCCGCGTCTCCGCCTCGGAGGACCGCATCCCGCCTCCATCGGGAAGCACCCCGGCACCCGGCATCCAAAACCTCTCCGCGGTCAACGACCAGGCGGAACCGGTTAACGTTTTCGATGGGTCGACGCCCTTTCTGCGCCTGATTCCCGACGTAGGCAGCCCGGCCTGGGTCCAGTACGATTTCAAGCAGGCCGAGACCGTGTCCTCGGCCGATGTGTTCTGGCTCGACGACCACCGCTTCAGCCGTGTTCCCGAATCCTGGCGCATCCTCTACAAGGACGGGGAGGATTGGAAGCCGGTGGAGAGCCGCGGCCCCTATCCCATCGAGATCGACGGCCCCAGCCGAGTGACCTTCACCCCGGTCAAGACCACGGCGCTGCGCCTTGAAATCCAGCCGCAGAAGCAGGTCTTTTACGACGGGGAGATCGGCCCCCCATCCGGGACGGCGATTCGGGGAGGACCGCTCGAATGGACCGAGTGCGGCGTCTTCGAGTGGGTCGTCCGATAAAGAGACCAATCTCGACTACTATGCTTTACATGTCTTTTATTCGCTCGGAGGGTTTCATCATGAAAAAGAAAAATTGGACATGTGCTTTTCTGTTTAGCCTTGTGATCATACTGCCGTTCGCCTCTGCGGCGGAGGCAGTGCGCCCCGGCCAGGATCAGGATACCCCGCCGGTAAGTTATAGGCAGGCTATCAGCAACCTAAGGTTTCGTGAGCTCGGGCCGGCGATCATGGGTGGCCGCGTGGACGAATTCGCCGTGGTGGAGTCCGATCCCCGAATCGTCTACGTGGGCCTTGCCTCCGGGGGCGTCTGGAAAACAACCAACGCCGGAACGACCTGGACACCGATTTTCGACGACTACGGAGCCGCCTCGGTCGGGGCGGTGGCGGTGGCCCCTTCGGACTCCTCGATCGTCTGGGTGGGCACCGGGGAGAATAACAACCGTCAGAGCTCTTCCTGGGGAGACGGGGTCTACAAATCCACGGATGCCGGCGCCACCTTCCGGAATATGGGCCTGACTGATACCCACCACATCGGACGCGTCGCCATCCATCCGACCGACCCCGACACCGTCTACATCGCGGCCGTCGGCCATCTCTGGGGACCCAACCCTGAGCGCGGCCTCTACAAGACGACGGACGGCGGTCGGACCTGGCAAAACGTCCTCCGTATCAATGACGACACCGGTGTGACCGATGTTTTGATCGATCCTGAGGCCCCCGATACGGTCTACGCCGCCGCCTATCAGCGGCGCCGGACCTCCTTCGGCTTCAACGGCGGAGGACCCCACGGCGCCGTCTACAAGTCCGAGGACGGCGGGACCGCATGGAGGAAGCTGACCCGCGGCCTGCCTTACGAAAACCAGGATCCTGAGGAGAGCCAGACGGGGCGCATCGGACTAGCCATGTACCGCCGCGACTCCAGCCTGCTCTACGCCCTGGTCGAGCACGCCGAGGGCGGCGTTTTCCGAAGCGAAGACAGGGGCGAGACCTGGACCCGGATGAGCGACGTCAACCCCCGGCCGCCCTACTTCAGCCAGATCATTATCGATCCCAACGACGACCAGCGGATCTGGGTCCTGGGGGTCCGGGTCTACTACTCCGAGGACGGCGGCAGAACCTTCGACAGGACGAGGGTCCGGCGCATCCACACCGATTTTCACGCCCTGTGGATCAATCCCCGCGATTCTCGTCATATGATCATGGGGACGGACGGGGGGATCCACTGGAGCTGGGACGGGGGGTTGACCTGGGATTTCGTCAACACCATCCCCATCGGCCAGTTCTACGAGGTCAGCTACGACATGCAAAAACCCTACCGGGTCACCGGAGGCCTGCAGGACAACGGATCGTGGATCGGCCCGAGCATGGCCCTCTACCGGGTGTTCAATATCGGGATCACCAACTGCGATTGGATCGAGGTGGGCGGCAGCGACGGCTACTTCACGCTGATCGATCCCGCCGACCCGAACATCGTGTACACCGAAACCCCGGACGGAAATCCCTGGCGGGGAGACCTGAGCACCCACGAACGGGTTTCGATCCGCCCTCCCGACCCCGAAGGCCTCCCGCACAACCGGTTTCAGTGGGACACCCCCATCGTGATTTCCGCCCATGACCCGAAGGTCATTTATTACGCCTCCCAGTATCTGTACCGGTCGACGGACCGGGGCGACTCCTGGACGAGGATCTCCCCGGATCTTACCAGCGGGACCGAACAGAACTCGCTCCCGACCATGGGACGGCTGCCCGATCAGAAGATGCTGTCGCGCCAGTTCGGGGTCTGGAACTGGCCGTGCGTGACCGCCGTCAGCGAGTCGCCCCGCGATCCAAACGTGCTCTGGGTCGGCACGGACGACGGGTGCCTGCAAATCACGCGGGATCTCGGTAAAACCTGGCGGAATGTCGTCTCCCACGTGCCAGGCCTGCAGAAAATGGCCTACGTCAGCCGGGTGGTCGCCTCCCGGTACGACGAAGGCACCGCCTACGTCACCTTCGACAACCACCGCCTCAACGATTTCAAGGTCTACGTCTACGTCACCACCGACTTCGGTGAGACCTTCCGGTCCATCACCAATGGGATCCCCGAAGACAAGGGGACGGTGCACGTCATCCGCGAGCACCACCGCAATCCGGACCTGCTTTTCGTCGGTACCGAGACCGGCGTCCATGTCACCTTCGACCGCGGCGCGAACTGGACTCCCCTCAAGCTCAATCTCCCCACCGTGCCGGTGTTCGATCTGGCCGTCCATCCCCGGGAGAACGACCTGATCGTGGGCACCCACGGCCGCTCCATCTGGATCCTCGACGACATCACTCCCCTCGAGCAGGTGGACTACGGAGTTTTGGCGAGCGACCTGCACCTCTTTGACATGCGTCCCGCCACGGCCTGGCGGATCGGCGGGGGGAGGAGTGATCACGCGGGCCCGGGGCACAAGATCTTCATCGCCGAGAATCCGCCCTACGGAGTCATCGTCAACTACTACCTGAAGGAGAAGGCCGGAGAAGACGAATCCGTGAAGATCGCCATCGAGGATAAAAGTGGAAAGACCGTCCGAGAATTCGAGGGGCCGGGGGAGTCCGGCATCAACCGGACCGCCTGGGATCTGCGGTCCGATCCCCCGATCGACATCCGGGCCGAAGAGATGTCGGGAATGCGGATGATGAGGGGGCTGACCGGGCCGCGGGTCGAGCCGGGGCGATACACGGTCAAGGTGTCGGTCGGCTCACACGCAGCCGCCATGCCGGTAACGGTCGAGGAAGATCCTCGGATCGAAATCTCGGCGGCTGACCGTGCTGCCAGGTATGAAGCCGTGCTCCGCGCTTCCGAATCGAACGGCAGGGCGGTCCAGGTGATGATGACCATCACCGGACTGCACGCCAACCTGTCGGCGGCGCTAGAAGCCTGGAAGCAGCCCGAAGGACCAAGAGTTCCGGAGGACGTCAGGCGCGCAGCCATGGATCTTCTGAAAAAAATGGATGTCCTCAATGCTCCCTTTGTGCGGGAACCGATGGGGCTTGAACCCTCCAGCCCCCGGTTGGTTTGGCAGCCGCCCACCGTCTTCCAGAGAGCCTCCCGCCTCAGCCGGTCGCTCGAGGGCTACACCACAGCACCCTCGGCCGCGTCGATGCAGGAACTCGATGCGGTGGAGAAACTGGTCACGGAGATGGAGCGCTCCATAAGCCGGGTAGTCGATAAAGACCTCGTGGAACTCAATCGCAAGCTGGCTCAGGCAGGGCTCCCGCCCATAAGCACCGGACCTCGCCGGACAAGATGAGTATGGCGTTTTAGAACAGGTACAAAGGAGAGTTGGAACCCGGCTCTGTTTGTACTGATGAGCCGCCTCGGATTGTACTCTATCATTGATAATCCCGCCAAACTTCCTTATTGTGTCTGATACTCACATTAGGGCAACATTTTTACGAACTCTTGACGAACTTCTAACAAATTTTTAACAACTTTCCCTATAAAGATGTATAACTTGTTCGTAGATGTAAGGCACGTCATGACCTCAGTCGTAATAAGAAAATCGAGAACGAAAAAGAAATGAATAGGGGTATTCTTCTGTTTTATGAAGGGATCGAATAAGAGCCGTGAGGAAACTGAAGTTTCTTCTCATTAATCCAACTCATCCCCGCTGGCGTGTCCATAGGGATGGACATTCCCGATTTCCAAGGATATTCAGGTTCTCGATGCTTTCCAGTTTGAGCGTCGCAGCGGCAATGCCGGCCGATGTTGAAACGCGGATCATTGATGAAGATGTCGATCCGATTGATTTCAACACCGATGCAGATTTGATCGGAATCTCCTTCATGACCTTCAACGCGCCGCGGGCCTATGAAATTGCGGATATTTTTCGAAAGAAGAAACAGAAACCCGTCATTTTCGGAGGTTATCACCCCACCTTTATGCCCGAGGAAGCCATCGAGCATGCAGATGCCGTCTGTATCGGGGAAGCCGAAAAGAATGTGCCGTTGATAATCCAAGATTTTATTAAGGGTCGACTCAAGCCCTTCTATGAGAGTTGGAGCGAAGATTTGCAGGGATTACCCCTCCCTGACAGGAGTCTTATTCGGAAGTCCGCATACATCGTTACCGACGCCCTTCAGGCGACGCGTGGATGCCCACATAAATGCAGGTTCTGTTCCGTGGCGGCTTTCAACCGGTATCGTTTTCGTACCAGGCCTATCGATGAGGTGTTGGCGGAACTCAAGTCGTTGGGCAAAAATGTCATTTTCATGGACGACAATATCGCCGGAAATCCCGATTACGCGAGAGAACTGTTCGCAAAGATGATTCCTCTTAAAAGACATTGGTTCAGTCAATGCAGTATCAGGATCGCATATGATGATGAATTGCTGAATCTCGCAGCGGCCAGTGGGTGTTCGGGTCTGTTCATCGGGTTTGAGTCTCTTTCGCAGGATAACCTCAATGCGGTGAAAAAGAATTTTAATCGGGCAAAGCACTATATCCGAATAGTCCGGAAGATCCACTCGGTGGGAATCGCCGTTTATGCGGGCTTTGCTTTTGGTTTGGATTGCGATAAGCCCTCAATTTTTGAGCAGACGCTCGAATTCCTCTACCAGGCCAAAATTGATGCCTTGCAGGCTACGAATTGGACACCTTTCCCCGGAACCCCACTTTTCGAGGAAATGGACGCCCAGGGCAGAATTTTTGACATAGACTGGAGCCTTTATGATTTCGGTCATATCGTCTTCGAGCCCAAGCATATGAGCCCAAGAATGCTCAAGGCGGGAACAGACTGGGTGCAGAGCCATTTCTACTCCAGGAAATCTATATCGAGACGGCTTTGGCGTGCTTTCGGTTACCTTCCTCCTTGGTTGGTCCTAAAGGCTGTGGCTCCATTGAATATAGGTTACCGTATTCGGCATCAAGCCTGCGGGACCTTTGAAAGGGGGAAAACCTTCGCTTCACCTATCTCGCTACAACCGAATTCGGGTGACTGACGATATTCATTGGGCTGTGCCATATTTTTTTGCTATGCCTTTTAGAATACTCTCCTCCTGTAAAGATGCTGAATTTCGTATGAATTCAATTGAACATGACTATGGTTCCTGCTTATGAACTAGCGTTCATACAGATGCGAGCCGTTCTTAATGACTTGCTTTCCGTCCTTCCCCATGCAAAAGAGCAGATCGAGAGATGAGAGCCTCCTTAAAAAAGCTCCCCAAAACTGTGGATATGGGGACGGGTCATAACGCAATAGAAAAACTTTGATCTTTTCCTTTTTGAACGCATTGCAGTCAACAGCCCTGTCTGAAAAGTAGGGCAGGAGGACTTCCTTTGCATTCATTTCTTTAGCCAGAGAGAAGAGGAGCGCCGTTCCCTTTTCTTGGATTCCGACTTCCGATTGGAGGATAAAATTCTTGTCGATCTCAGACTCTTCTGCAATGATCTTCAAGAGCTTCAAGACTAAAGTGAGAAAATTTTCGTCGGGGGTTTCCGCAGCCGTCTTAATCTTTTCGAACAGAGGGGGAAAATAGATGGATTTCACATAGAAATGGTAGAGTGTCAGCAAAAAGTCATTCGACCATCGCGCTTTTTCATAGATCTCAAGGTCTTTAAGCCTTTGACGCCCTTTGCCTTTTTTTCTGAGGGGAACAGATATCCAGACCTCACCTTGGGGGCCTTTGATCCGGTTCCGGTTGACATAGGTAAAACCCCTGGCCAGCAAGGTATCGTCCAAAAGGACCATTTTATCTGAATGCATCAGCCGCGCAAAGAATCCCCCCCATGGGATGAATGAAGGCTGATTAAAGCAGATTCTCAATGGGCTTAGATGATCTCCATTTTTCGCTTACATCAATCGTCTACAAAGGCATCCTTGAGCAGTTTACTCTGCCGGGAGAAGGCCAGGCGCGGGCTGCGGGTCTCATTCATCAGGGAGATCTCTTGGGTCAGAAGCCGCGCGATGTACATCGTGTAGGTGACCGGCTTCTGGGACTCTCTCTTATACAAAGGATGATCGCGATTGATGTAGACGATATTTCCTTCGGAGAAACATTCGGGGCCGTTTTCCCCGAAAAAGTCCAGGCACACGGAAACGCTGCTGTCTCCCATCCGCATGCGCCGTACGATGGCATTGGGGGTGATCTTTTTGACCAGAGGATTGCGCCGCTTTTTGCGTCGAGGAACCTTTTTGGCCCCGGCCGCGTCCTTGGGTTCGATCTCTCTGTCCTCTTTCCTTGCGTCCTTGTCTTCCGCAGGTTTGAAAACAGCCCCTGTGCCGGCACCCAACTCATCGCCATAGGGGATGGGGCCGAAGGGAGACAGATCCGGATTTCGAGCCAGGGACCGGTGGATTCTCTGGAGAGCCTCCTTCACCACCCGGCCTGCGCGCCTGTCCTGTCTCCGATCGGCTTCTTTTCCCAGGATCTTCTTGATCTCGGGCATGATGCCGGCGATGACTTTGACGAATGCCCTGTATTCGGGTGAATCGACGACAAAATTGGAGCGGTCGCTTGTGATGGGCAGGAAATCGGCGTTGATTTCTCCGCGGATACGGGCGATCACTTTCCCCCAGGTCTCCATGCCGAAGAGGGCTTTTTTAACGGTCACTCCCTTGACCTTTATGTCGATACCCAGCTCTTTTATAGAGGACATGGAGGTGGGCACAATGACGATCTCCCCGGTGATGTGCCCGAACGGGCAAGCCTCAAGTATGGGGATGGTGCGGCCGGATAGGCTGCGAGGGAGGAGGCGGCGGCCGTTCACATAGACCTCGAAGTGAGGGGCTTTCAGGGGCGCGCTCTCCATCAGCTTTTTTTCGACTTCCTCGGGATCAAAATTTTTGGAAAGATGAGATAATATCACCGTGGTCCCATTCCCCCGCTCCCGATCAGGCTGAATGATCTCCAGGGGAAGATGCCAGGTGTCCTGCGAGGCCTGCCAGTGCTCCTTGTCGAAGAGAACCCGGGCCGCGAATTCTTTGAACTGCGTTATGACCTCGAAGCGGGAGGCAGCAGCCAGGGAGGCGAACTTGCCGATCCCGAACTGGCCGATGCGAACGCGGCCGTATTTGGGCGAGCGGGCGTGGACGACTTTTTCCTCGGATCCGATGTTGAAATACTGCTTCAACCCATCGAGATCCATGCCGGTCCCGTTGTCTGATACCGAGATCCTATCCGGATTGATCTCGACGTCGACCCGCTCGGCATCCGCATCATAGGCGTTGTTGACCAGCTCGCGCAGCAGTTCCACGCTCTCGGTGTACAGGCGCTCACCGATGGTAACGATGTGGCGTTTGTCTACCGTGACTTCCAGGCTTGTCTTTTCTTTGACGATCATCGATTTCTAGGTTGATGATTATATCACATTGCTGGATTATGCTCCTATCGATGATTTCGCAGCACCTCAAATAAAGTCCTCCATCCTATTATTTTGCTCCGACTGATCCAAATCATTCTAAAATCAAAAATTATCTGATTATCTTGTTAGTTATTTGAGCTTAGAACATTTATTTTCGAGAAATCACCATCCTAAGAATGGGGATGTGCTTATTTGTTCTGTGAGTTTATCGATCTCCTTAGACAGTTCACTTTTTGGTCAAAAAGTGAATTCTAAGGCTAAATTTCCGATACTATGAAGAGCTAAACATAAAAAAATCAATGATTTCTGTGAGTCAGAGCATCATAATGCCTATTTCTCCAAGAAAATTGTAAAAATTATAAAACACCGGGCAACCTTATTTCTCCAACTTGCGTATAGATATAAGTGAGGAATAACATGAAGCTGATTTCGAGGATCGAGGAATTGATCTTGGTGAGCATCTGGCGCCTTGAGGAAAACGCCTTCGGCCTGGCCATCCTGGATGAGCTCCAGCGGGTGACCGGGAAAACCTGGCTGACCGGCTCGGTTTACGCCTCGCTGGCGCGGTTGCTCAAGCAAAGATATGTAGAAGCCATTGAAGGCGAGCCGACTCCGGAGAGGGGCGGACGGCGCAAGATCTATTACCGGGTGACGACCGAGGGGCAGAAGGCCCTGAAGAAGCTGATGAACGTGCATGCCGCCCTCTGGTCGGGTCTCGCCCCCTTCGAACTCAACGGGAAAGATTGATGTCCGACCAACGCCGCCGCCGCCACGATCGCCCCCTTCGCCCTCCCAGATTCGCCGCCTGGCTCCTGAAACGCCTGCTCGACGGCTCGGTCGGCGATTACGCCCTGGGCGACTTCGAAGAGCGCTTCCACGAGTACGCCCGGGAAAAGGGCTGCTGGGCGGCCCGCTTTTTCTACGGGAAGCAATTCCTTCACCTTCTCCCCGCCTTCCTCAAAACATCTCTTTATTGGAGTTTATCCCTGCTGAAAAACACGGTACTGGTCACTCTTCGGCTGCTGAAACGGCACAAAAGCTATGCCGTCATCAACCTCGGCGGATTGGCGGTCGGATTGGCCGCCTGCCTCCTCATCGGCCTTTATATCCATGAGGAGCTGAATTATGATCGCTTCCACTCGAAATACGACCGCATTTTCCGGCTCGGCGGGGGAACGGTGGGCTGGCCTTACGGCCGGATGATCGCTTCGGATTTCCCTGAAGTCGAGGCTGTGACCTACATTCGGCCTTACCCCGCATTTTCGATCGAGCATGACGGCCAGCATCTCTTCGAAAGTATGTATTTTGCCGATGCCGAGTTCTTCAAGGTCTTCGATTTCCCGCTGCTCCAGGGAGATCCCGAAACGGCACTGGACGAACCCTATTCCATCGTTCTCTCCGAAAAACTCGCTTCAAAGCTCTTCGGCGACGCTCCCGCCATCGACGGCACCGTCGAACTGGGGGAGTCAAATCTCTTCAAGGTCACGGGGATCGTTTCGATTCCCCGGCTCTCCCACATCCAGTGCGACGCCTTCCTCGCTTTCGAATCCCTCCGCGCGCTCGACCGGGAATGGTTCGAGACCGAGATGTCGAGCGGCTGGCTCGACCTCAATGTGATAAACTACGTCCTGCTGCAGGAAGGTGTGAGAGGGGCGGAATTCGAGGACAAGATCCGTGACCTTCCCCGTCAATATGCCGGTGAGCACCTCGATCGCTGGGGATCGGACTACCGGCTCGACCTCGAGCCGCTGGGAGGCATCTATCTTCACTCGCGGTACGGCAACTATCTCGGACCCCGAAACGACGTCGAGTATGTCTGGCTGCTCGCCTTTGTGGGGCTGTTCCTGCTGATCATAGCCGGTGCCAACTTCGTCAACCTGGCCACGGCCCGATCCATTCAGCGGGCCCGGGAAGTGGGCATCCGCAAGGTGGTTGGTTCGACGCGGAGGACACTTGTCCGGCAGTTCATGACCGAATCCTTCCTGACCTGTCTCCTGTCCATCGTTCTGGCCGCCGGGCTGGGGGTTATAATGCTTCCCCTCTTCAACGACTTGTCGGCGAAACAGTTCACGGCCGGGGATATCTTCACGCCGCGCATCTTGTTGGGGATGCTGGGCCTGGTGTTCCTGGTGAGCTTCCTAGCGGGCATGTACCCGGCGCTTTCCCTGTCCGGTTTCCGGCCGATCGAGGTCCTCAGGGGGCGCTATTCGGGCGGCCCCAGGGGGATCCGGCTGCGGCAGAGCCTGGTCGTCGCCCAGTTCGTTATCTCCAGCCTCCTGATCGTCGGAACGCTCGTCATCTTGAGCCAGATCCGGTACATGAGGTCGCAGGACCTGGGTTTTGACTCCGATCGGATCATGATCCTGACTGCGGTGCGGGCACCCTGGGAGGAGCTCTCACAGCGGTTCGAGACCTTTAAGCAGAAGCTTGTTTCGCATACGGCCGTCGGAAAAGTCAGCTCCCTGGGAGCGGTCCCGGGGCGGACTGGATGGGCCGGACAGATATCTTTTCCTGAAGGCTGGCCCGAGGACAAAAGTCTCAGCCTGGAATACATCCCGGTCGACTATGATTTCGTCGAGACGCTCGGGCTGCGCATCGTGGCCGGCCGTGACTTCGACGCCTTTTATGCGACGGACGAGAAGACGGCTCTGCTGATCAACGAGGCGTCTGTCAGGGCCGCGGGCTGGTTGTCTGCTCAGGAGGCGGTGGGGAAGGGATTCGCCTCGCCGGGATCGGGCAAGCCGGAGGGAGTGGTCGTCGGTGTTATCGAGGATTATCATCACCACGGCCTGCGGGACAGGATCGAGCCTATGATGTTCGGCCTCCGGCCCGTCGGTGGGTATTTCGCCCTCAGGATCGACACCGCCGAAGCGGGGGAGGTGATCAGGCACGTGGGCAGGACATGGGAGGAGTTTTTCGAGGGTTATCCCTTCAGCGTCTCTTTCCAGGACGAGTATTTCGGCCGCCAGTACGACCAGGACAGGCGCCTGATGCGGATCTTCCTTACCTTTACCGGGCTGACTGTTGTGATCGCCTGCTTGGGGCTCTTCGGATTGACGGCCTACACGGCCTCTCAGCGCACCAAGGAGATCGGGGTACGCAAGATCCTGGGGGCCAGTGTGCCGGGCATCGTCGGCCTCTTATCCCGTGACTTCCTGAAGCTTGTGCTCATCGCCTTTATGATCGCCGGGCCCCTCGGCTATTTTGCCATGGAGCGGTGGCTGCAGCATTTCGCCTACCGCACCGACATCCGGATCGAGATATTTCTGGTCAACGCGGCCCTGCTGTTCCTGGCCTCCCTGGCCACCGTGAGCTTTCAGGCCGTAAAAGCTGCTCTGGCCGATCCGGTCATAAGCCTCCGCTATGAGTAGTAAATTTTCGGACTATTTCCGCTTTTCGATCGCCGCCGGCGCGCCGAAAATCTTCCTCAGGCGATCGGCATCGAATTTCGGCTCCCGGTCGTACGTGTAGATTCCGTTGACTTCCTGCTCGATGTCGGTCAGCTGCGTATAGGTGAATCCGGCGACATGGGGATGCTCGAGCAGAATTGCCGTCAAGGCCTCGATCAGGTCTTCGACCTCTTCAGCCGTCTTGCCGTAACCCCAATAACGCCGGTTGACTAAATCCGGCTTCCCCGGTTCCTGTGCATAGTCCCTGGTCCAGAAGGTCCCGCCGTATTCATCGACCACATATGGCTGTCCGCTGTAGTCTACGGCGATATCGGGCATCTGGCCGGGATAACCCTTCCAGACTTTCGAGGGATCGTTCGGATCGACACTCGAATAACGTTCCCGAAAGGCCTCCGGATCTTGATCGTAGTCATGAATGGTGTAAATATCGGTTATGACATGGACATAGCCGCTGGCATCGTTCACCGGCCTGGTGGGATCCAGGGCCTTTAACAGATGATACGTTTCCCGCGCGGCCCGCCTGTAGGCCTCCGTATTTTGCCTCGCTGCCCCGGAGGTCTCATTGTAGGGCGTCCAGGCGACGATGGAAGGATGATTGCGGTCCCGCATCACGATCTCCCTCCACTCGATTTGAAAATTGTGAATGCCTTCCACATCGCCAAAACTGTGAGCCCCACCCCAGTCTGCAAATTCTCCCCAGGTCAGATACCCCAGTCTATCCGCCCAATAGTGAAAACGTTCCTCAAAGACTTTCTGGTGCAGGCGGGCCCCGTTGAAGCCGACCTGCATAGACAATTCGATGTCTTTCTTCAGCGCCTCATCCGAAGGCGCGGTCCAGATGCCGTCCGGATAGAAGCCCTGATCGAGCACAAAGCGCAGGAAGACAGGCTTATTATTGAGATAAAAGCTGTTGCCCTCGATGTGGAACTTTCGCAGGCCGGCATAGCTTTTTACCCGATCCACGACTTGTCCCCTTTCCAATAACTCGAATGTCAGGTCATACAAATAGGGATCATCCAGGCTCCAGGGATGGGGATCATCGACATCGATAACCACAGAACTACCGCTGACCGCCGAAGCGGAAGCGGTGCTTGCTTCCTTTCCTTCCGCTGTCGCGAGAACGGCACGGAATGTGTGGGTGCGTCCTGCCCGATCGAAAACAGGTGTCAGCACGAACCGGCTTTCATCCAGATCGGGGACGATATGGACCCGCTCTATGAAGCTCTCCGGTCGAGCCTCAAGCCATACGGTCTGCCATATTCCCGTAACCCGCGTGTAGACCACTCCATAGGACTGATACCTCCGGCTCTGTTTTCCGGCGGCCTGAACGGATGAACGGACATGGTCGACGGCCTGCACGATGATCTCGTTGTCTCCTTCTTTCAGCGCGTCGGTAATCTCGAATGAAAAAGAGACCGTGCCCCCCCAATGCCGTCCTACTTCTTTTGCATTGACCCAGGCCCGGCACTCGTAATCCACCGCGCCGAAGTGGAGAAACACCCTGCGGTCTTTCCAACCGGCGGGAAGGGTAAACGTCCGGCTGTACCAGACGGAGGGAATGAAATCCGTATAGCCGATTCCGGATAGACTGGATTCGGGACAAAAGGGCACCATGATTTTTTTGCTAAGAACTGAGGGATCCTCGAACCATTTCCGGTCGATTCCGGACTCTCCAAAATCGAAGGCAAAATTCCACGGGCCATTCAGGTTTATCCAATCGCTCCGTTCAAATTGGGGCCTGGGATGTTCCGGCCGGGGCACATCGATCTCATCAATCTGGGCCATCAAACTCGCGCTCAGCAGGACAAATAATAGCACCCCAAAGAAATTTTTCGTTTTCATGATTTCATTCTCCTGTTTGCTCGCTCACTCCACTTTTCTGATAGAGACGTAATAAGCGCCCAGGGAAAGGCCCTCTTCACCGGTAAACCAAGTTTTGAGTTTTGTTTTCCCTTTATCCAGATTCATTATAAAGTCAGCTGATTTCATCTCATCCGTTACTGTAACGGATTTTTTAAAATCCTGGATTTCAAGGCGGGCATTCTGTATATCGAGAGCTTTACCCTCACCAAAAGGCTTGCCACCCGGGATAGGTACGGTTGATGCAGGAAATCCTTCTCTGATGGCCGTATCGGCCTCTTCAGGCCATCTCATCAGCTTAATCTCATACTCTCCGGCGCTCATGACTTCCACGTCCCAGTATCCATTGAGAAGACGTCCTCTCCGCACATAATTATGACTGAAAGGAGGCGTGTCTTCCCCTCCGGGTTTTGCCGCCCGTGTTCCGTCGGGCATCACCACCTCCATCCAGTCGTGGGATGATAAAACCATCTCCGCAGCCCCTTCAGACCCTATTTGAATATAACTTCTCGTTTTGTAGTCGGAAAATACGTCTTCGAACCACTCTTCATAAAGGGCCCGCATTTTCTTGACCCGATCAGGGTAGACTTCCGCCACATTCAGCCTCTGTCCCGGGTCGGATCTCATATCATACAGTTCTGGCCCGTAGACCAGCCGCCAGTTCTTTTGCATTACCGCAGAACCACGGTAAAGCTCCGGTTCTTCAACCCGCTGTGAATCGACAAATAAGGTTCTTTTGCCCTTCTCCCAATCCAAATCGCCTTTGATATATTTCCATAAGCTCACACCATCCATTTCGGCTCCATACTCTCTTTCCAGTCCACACATTTCTATCAGCGTGGGCAGAATATCGATATGGGCGGTCAAGCCGTCAAAATCCCTGCCTTCCACAAGTCCTCCGGCAGGCCAGTGGATAAAGCACGGCACCCTGTGACCTCCATCATAAGGACTTCCCTTCCTGCCGTGCATCCCCAATCCATATCCATATACGGTCGGCAATCCGTTGCTCCAGCTTCCGTCCAAGATAACTCCATCCGCCGTCCCATTATCCGTGGTAAAAATAAAAATGGTGTTTCTGTCCAGCTGCTGCTCTTTCAGATAGCTTCTGAGCTTGCCGATATTCTCATCGATATTGCTGATCATTCCATAAAATCTTGCCGAAGGGATGAATGGATTGTCTTTATACTGATCGGAATATTTGTCCTCCACATACAAAGGACCATGGGGTGCATTAGTGGATATATAGCAGAAGAAGGGCTCATCCTTGTTCTCTTCTATGAATGATTGGGCTTCGCTGAACCATACATCGGTACAATAACCCTCGAATTGCTTGTATTCTCCATCATCATAATAATGATCATCGAAATAGTCATTATCCCAGTAGTCATTCGTGTTCCCAATGGCTCCCCCGCCATGATAGACGGCTCTTTGGAATCCCACATCGATAGGCCTTCGTGGATAATTATCCCCCAGGTGCCATTTTCCGAACATGGCTGTGGCGTAACCGCTATCCTTGAACACTTTGGCCATGGTAGCCTCATTCTCCCGGAGGAGAGACCTCCCGGTAACCGTATGCCAGACTCCTGTCCGGTTGTTATATCTGCCGGTTAAAAGGGCGGCCCTGGTAGGGGAACAGGTCGGCGAAACATGGTAATCGGTGAGCCTCACACTCAATTCCCATAATTCATCCATGTTGGGTGTCTTAATCCATGGATTGCCGTGGCAGGCAAGGTCTCCGTATCCTTGATCATCGGTTATTACCAGGACGACATTGGGTCTTTCGGCGCTAGGAGTACAGCCCGAAAACAGAAGCACCAATGCCAGCGAAAGGACGAAATAACGTGTGTTTTTCATCATCATTACCTTCTTTATGTTGTTTATATGTAATTTTTGGGAATTGCTTTCTTTGTCTGCACAAATCCTGCCCGATTTTCCACTTTAACAGTTAGCTAATTTTCAGAAGGGAGCTTATCACTGCAAAATCAGCCGTGTCAACGGTCGCAAAATCATTTGAAGAATTTGACGTCCCCCTGGATATGGGGCGGGCTGGATGTGGTGCAAGGAGGTCTTAGAGCTGTAGAATGAAGCTAGAGAAGCATTGAGGCGTATGGTAGAATGATTGCATAGTTGTCCTTGCGAGCATGAAAAAATTTGTCACAATGAAAGTGGAGGAATACTATCATGATTATTGGATGTTTTGCCCTGGTGGAACCGTTCAGCCCGATAGAACGGCAGTTTCAGGCGATCAGCGAGATGGGCATTAAGTATGCCGATCTAACGGATAATCATAATGGGGGAATGCTGGGTGTCGAATATGGATTTACCGCTTCTTTGAGCCTGGACACACATCCGGCAAGGATCCGTGAAATGACGGAAGCGGCCGGGATCACACTCACGAGCGTCTGCGCCCACGCCAATCTGCTCGATCCTCCTGCTCCGGACAGGTACGGGACAAATGAGATCATCAAAGCCATACGACTCGCACACGCGCTGGGGATCGAACAGGTCATAACGACCGAGGGTGATCCAAAAACGGATTTCGGCCACAATCTGACGCCTGAAGAGAGAATTTTCTCAATCTGTGAAAAGCTGTACACACCGGTTCGATGGGCGAGCGAACTTGGTGTGGAACTCCTGCTTGAGCCCCACGGCGTGGTTACCGATTCGATTGAAGGCATGTCGGCCGTGCTTGATAAGCTGGGACATGAGGAGACCCTCGGTGTCTGTCTGGATACGGGAAACAGCTGGCTGGGCGGAAGCGAACCGGTCGATTTTGTCAAGGCCTTCGGATCCCGGATAAAGCATGTCCATTGGAAAGATATGGGAGAGGAATCGGTTGAAAAGCGGGGCGCCATATACGGCTACGGAATGGCGGTCATACCCCTGGGTGACGGTGTGATCGACCTGCCGGCTGTTATCAAAAAGTTGAAGGAATCGGGCTTCGATGGTCCGACGACCTTAGAGATCGCCGGCGCCGAGAATGTCAAAAAGTCGGTGCAAAGACTGAATGACTGGTGGGATACCGTCTCGTAGTGAGTTGAGCCCCATCCCTTGGCCGCGAGGGATGAAAAACATTTCTTCCTCTCGAGAAGATATGGAGGTGTGTACAAAAGGAGAAACCTCATGAGAATCGATGCAAAAATATCGCTTATTATTCTTATTCTATTTGCTGCAACGTGTCATGAAACCGGACAAGAGATCACCGACACCGTCCGCACAGGGGATCAGGTTAACAGAAAGCACTTGGTTCCCGTGTTCGCCTCAACATACCTGGGTGGGAACGGACACGAGTTTTGTGAAGCGATCGCTCTGGATGATTTGGGAAACATTTATGTCGCCGGAAATACAAGATCCCTTGATTTTCCGACCACGGCCGGTGCCTATAATAGGAACCCAAAAGGCAAGAGCGATGTCTTCATAGCCAAGTTCGATAATGAGCTCGAGACACTTCTTGCGTCGACCCTCATTGGCGGCGGAGAAGATGAATGCGCCTATTCCATTCTGTTCGATCGACGCGGATACGTATATGCTGCGGGATATACATCCTCGAAAGACTTCCCGACGACAGCCCAAACCTATGACAAAGACTATAACGGCGGTGACGGAGATGCATTTGTAATCAAGCTGGACAAAGATCTAAAAACACTGGTGTCTTCAACCTACTTGGGGGGCAGCGGCGTGGAAGACGACTGGCGCAGCCCGGAGTTGGTCCAGGACGGCGATGGGAACATCTATATAGCCGGCATTACCGCGTCAGGCGATTTCCCGACCACTCCCGGAGTGTTTCGAAGCAAATACAACGGCGGAGCGCGTGATGTGTTTCTATCCAAATTTGATCCCGACCTGATTCAGTTGCTCGCATCGACCTTGCTGGGTGGCAGCAACGATGACCGGATGGGGCGCAGCCTGGCTATCGATTTCACACACCATGAGATATGTGTCGGGGGATACACCTTTTCGCCGGATTTTCCGACGAGTGAAGATGCATACGGCAGAGCTGTCGGGGGAAGGCTCGATGGCTTCATATCAAAAATCAGCATGGACCTAAAAGAATTAACCGCATCGACGATCTTGGAGGCCGGATGGATCTATTGCATGATGATTCATGAAAATGGAGATATCTACGTCGGGGGACATGCCGCAGAGGGACTTCCCACGACTTCGGATGCCTTCCATCAGGTTTTCGATAAAGCATCGGATCAGGGATTCATATCGCGCCTCAGCAGCGATTTATCTGAGCTGAAATCATCCACCTTGATCCCGGGTAGCTATGCGACCGGGGGAGGCAGGATTACCTCTCTGAATCTACGGCAATCCGCGGATGGTCATGTCTTATCTGCGGGTTGGGTTCGCCCCATCGATTTTCCCATTACCGCCGGTGTCTATGACGAGACTCAGAACGGGAACAGTGATACCTATATCATGAAAATGGATAGGGATTTGTCTAGAGTCCTGCTGTCCACCTTCATCGGCGGAAGCAGGTCCGAGAGATGGAACAGGATGACAGCGGATGGAACAGGGAAAATATATATGGCCAGTTATACACTGTCCTCGGATTTTCCCACCAGCGGGACTGCGGCTTTCAAAAAGTTCCGCGATGTTATAGACGATGAAGAAGAGGATTTAATCACATCGCCCAGAGATGCCTTCATCATCAAGATCGACGAGTATCTTTCCGCCCAGGTGTTCGAGGACTTGCACGAGGCGGCCAAGAGAAATCAAGTGAATGAGTTGCGTGAGCTGCTGTCAACCGATAAGAAGCGGCTCGAGAAAAGGGATAAATACCAACGAACCGTTCTTCATTCGGCAGCTCGTTACGGCGCTCATTCAGCGGCTGGGTTCCTGCTTGACCAGGGAGCCGATGTTGACGTCCAAGATGAGAGTGGAAATACGCCGCTCCATCTCGCCTCAATTTTCTGCCATGATGAAATAGTCGATCTGTTGATCCGGCACAAGGCCGATGTCGATGTCCTCAATGCCCAGGGTCAAGCGTCGCTGTGCCTTGCATCCTCATACGGAAATCCTGAAAGCATAAAATTGCTGCTGACCGGCGGGGCGAAAATGGGCAGCAGGGATGCGGAAGGCAATACACCCCTTCATATGGCCGTATTATACCGGAGATCCGAAAACCTGGAGGAAATACTTGAGGGTAATCCGGAAATTCATGCCGTCAATAAAGAAGGATACACAGCACTTCATCTGGCGGTTCGTCGACCGGCCAATGAACAAGCGATCGGACATCTCCTCCAGAAAGGAGCTGATGTGAATATCACTGACTCCACAGGGAGAAATGCGCTGTTGATATCGGTGGATTCCCATCAGAAAGGCTACATCAATTTATTGGTTACAAAGGGGAATGATATTAATTCCCAGGATAACAATGGAAACACGGCCTTACATTATCTCTTCAATAAAGTGTTGGATAATAAAATGTACATCCCCTACTGCAAGGATATTTCAGAGCCTCTTCTCAAAGAGGGAGCCGATCCCCATATCAGGAACAATGAAGGAAAATCTCCGATGGATCTAGCCGTCGAATCAGGAGAAAATGAGTTGATAGATCTGCTGAAATCAGCGAAGACAATGATTAAATGACTTTAACTTTGACATAGCTTTATTTTGCTTATCCTAAGACAACGAACCGAACTAAGGCATCTGCCGGTTCTTCAGATCGTCCAGCTCGGTTTGGAAAGCGGCAGCCCTCGCCGGTCTGTTCCATTCATTATATAGACGGACGGCCAGCACAAGAGAATCGATCTTGTCTTCCTGCGATGAGTATGGGCTATCCATGTAACCCCGGTTGCTTTCCAAGATATACGATTCAGCCTCGTCAAATCTTCGCTGATCCAGAAGGCACTCGCCCAACGCATACATGCCGGAATAGATTCTCCCGCTTTCGGTATGAACCGGCTTCCGGTAAATCTCCAAAGCCTCTCTAAGTAGAGGCTCTGCATCGCGATGACGTTTCTGTAGCATGAAGACCTGTCCCAGGTTTATTAGGCTTTCTGCAATGAGATGATGATCCTTGGCCAGCTGGCGGCGCCGGCTCTCTAGGCATGCTCTGAAATGGCGCTCCGCTTCACCGAGGTTGCCTAGCTCTCGCTGGATCCGGGCCATATTTTCCAAAGATTCCAGAGTTCTCAAGTGATCTGGGCCTAGAGTACGCATCTTGCCTTCCAAGGCCCTTCTGACGTAGTTTTCGGCTTCGGCGATCTTATCTTGTTTCATGAGGATCTCTCCCATCACGCTCATTGATTCGAAGGTGTCGGGATGATCGTTTCCAAGTATCTTTCTTTTTAGTTCCAGCGCCTCTCTAACGCAGATTTCGGCTTCGTTCAGTTTCTGCTGAGCCATCAGGACCAGGCCTAAGTTATTCAAAACAAGAAGAGTATTGGGATGGTCATTGCCGAGCTGTTTTCTGCCGATATTCAGTGCTTCACGGTAATAACCTTCGGCTTCCTCATACTTTCCTTGACCCCAAAGGACGCCCCCTACACTGTTCAGAGGAATAAGCAGCTCCTTGTCTTCATTTCCGTGCAGACGGCGGCGCCCTTCAAGGGCCTCCCGGAAATACTTCTCGGCCTGCACTTCCTTGCCTTGAGACCACAGTGCACCGCCCAAATTGTTCAGAGCTGCCAAAGTCAACTCATTATCGATCCCGAGCTCCCTGCGCCTAAACTCGAGCACTTCTCGAAAAAAGATTTCGGCCTCAGGGTATTTTCCCTGTGCATAAAGTAGGACACTTAATGTGCTGATCGAATTGATAGTATCCGGATGGTCATCTCCCAGCGTACGGCGGCGGATCTCGAGTGATTGTTCGATCAGAGGCTGTGCTTGAGGGAAAAGTCCTAATCTCCTGTAGACATTCCCCAGAGTCACGAGCAATCGGGCTTGTATCTCCGGCTGGTCAGACAATTCCTCAGTGATTTTTTTCGCTCCCTCATCCAGGATCTCACGCGCTGTGATGCTGTTGCCTCGGGCCTCGCCGGGATCCGAGACCTCGAACAGGTCCACCAGGAAATCAGAAACCGCTTGCGCCGCTTTTGCCTCTTCTATAGCCCTTTTTTCGGCCCTGGTCGCTTTCAACAATCCGATGCCGGTGCCTGCGATACCTCCGAGGATCGTGATCATCATCACGGCCGCTGCAGCCACCCCTAACCTGTGCCGCCTGATGTATTTCTTGATGCGGTAGATCCGGCTCGGCGGACCGGCCAGGACCGCCTCATGCTTCAGGTACCGCTCGATATCAGCCGCCAGTTCCGACGCCGACGCATACCTCCGTGTCCGATCCTTGGCCATCGCCTTGACGGCCACCCAGTCGAGATCTCCCCTTAGCTCTCGAAGCAGGGAGCTTAGGTCGGTTTTCCTCCTCTCGACCACTTCGGTTTGGGTGTCCGACAGACTGCTCAGCCGCGTACTGGCTTTCGGAGGCTCTTTCTCGCGGATGATGCGCTGGATCTCGCCGATGCCGGCCCGGCGTAAAGTCTCGGGATCGAAGGGAAGAACTCCGACCATCAGCTCGTAAAGGATGACACCCAAAGAATAGATATCTGTACGAGAATCGACATCCAATCCCGACATTTCGGCCTGCTCGGGGCTCATATACTCGGGAGTTCCGATCAACTGTCCCTGCATTGTGAAAAGCGTTTGTTCAGCCAGACGGTGCTCCGTCGCCTTAGCGATGCCGAAATCGATGATCCTCGGTAAGACTTTTTCTTCGTGCACTTCAACGAGTATATTGGAGGGCTTGAGGTCGCGGTGAATCACTCCTTTTTGGTGGGCGTGCTGAACGGCCTGACACACATCGATGAACAACTCCAGCCGCTCCCGAGTGCTCAGCTTATATTTGTCGCAGTAATGAGTGATCGGAATCCCGCGCACCAGTTCCATCACGAAATAGGGCCGCCCCTTTTCCGTTGCGCCGCCGTCGAAGACCTTTGCGATATTGGGATGATCCATCATGGCTAAGGTCTGTCGTTCAGCTTTGAAGCGAGCGACAACCTGCTTGGTATCCATACCCAGCTTGATGATTTTAAGCGCAACGATCCTCTTCACAGGTTGGATCTGCTCGGCTTTATAGACAATGCCCATCCCTCCACTTCCGATCTCTTCGATCAGCTTATATTTATCCGAGATGACCTCTCCTGCCGAGGCGTCGATTGCAGGCGTTTTGAATGTTTGAGTTGCGGCAGGAACAGTGCCGAACCGCATACCACATTCCGAACAAGTTTCGGAATCCGATGGAATTTCGGCCTGGCAATGAGGACATTTCTCCGTCATTTCCCCTTCCTTAATATTCTGTAGCATATGGATTTTCGATGGGGGAGTCAAACACGAAGGGGAGAATTTTATGGCTTGAGGGGAATCCCCTTCGCATGCTGTCTTGGTCTTAGAAGTGATAACTTAGATGCAGGCCTATTGAGTATCCTCCGAGATCGATGCGGCACCCGGCGCATTCCACCAGCATGGTTTCGTAGACAAAACCTTGATCCGGGATATAATCGACCGCGTATTCACCCCTTAATTGGAATCCGGAGAGCTTAACGGGGCATACTTGTAATCCGCATTCAGTCCGACGGACCAATTTCGGTTGAAAAAATAGTTGAATTCTGCGAAGGCCATGAAAGCTGGACTGCTTTTATCAAAGTCTGCGAAGCTGCCCGGAGTACTGGTGCCGGAGTGGGCATATTCTGAAAGCCGGAATGACATTCGGGCTGAACTCACCCCTGCCGCCGCCCCCAATTTTAGCGAGGTTTTTTGGAGGAAGCCGTCGGGCACGGTCATCCAGGCTCCGGATATGTAGTAGAAGCTTCCCGTATATTCTCCCGTGAGGTAGAGCTCACTATAGGTGCGCTCGTCGATAGGTATGTATCTGTATCCGTGTGAGGAGTGGCTTCCCAGCGGGGCATAACCCAGCCCCAGCATCAGGCTTCGACTCAGCGAGTACTCTAGCCGGACGTCTTTGATATACAATTTTTGGTCTTGGATTTGTCTGGGATAATCTTCAGCATCGTAGGAACCAAAGTCTAGCCCCATAAAATACGCATTTCCTCCCGGTTTTGTGTCAGCGAACCCGCTGTTGGTGAGGAGTTTTCTATATCCGCGGTGGGAATTCGATGCGAAATATCGGGGACCCAGAGTCAGGTGAAAACGGGAGAATTTTTTTTGGGGCTGCGGGGCTTGAATTTCTTTGGCCTTATTCTGGATTGGGGGCTTGGTCGAATATAGGCTCGGCAATTTTGGGCTGCCCTTATATTCCGGAATGCGGGCGTGAGACCGCAGCTTTTGGACGAGTTTCACCTTTTCTTCGTCTCTATACGCTGATACCTGAATGGATTCATCGATCCCGGCCACCGCTCCGGCGATACCTCTAATAGGAAGTCCCAGAACTCCGAAAGCTGCGCCGCCCAACAAGGCTTTCTCGCCCGCGCTCATGGCGAACCAGCCTCCCTCATCATCACCGCTCGCCATACCTAATGTGGCTCCGAGCAGGATTCCACTGAGCGCACCCATACCCAATCCCCGGAAAAACTTTGAGGATTTCACTATTTTGAGATGGGCGATCTCATCCAGGGGCAAAATCAATTCCTGATAATTGTAGGTCTCCATGAGAAGCAGGCGGTCTTCCTTGACGGCCAGAAGTTCGGCGTGGATCACTTTTCCTTCCGTGGTTTTTATCTCGAGCGTTGAGCCACGCTTTTTCTCCTTGGCATACGCCTGGGCCGAAAACTGAATGAAAAGAAGTAAGCCTACCGTCCACATGGCAATTATTTTTCCCGATGGTGTGTGTTTCTTCATTTCTGCCTCCTTTTTGTCTTTATCCTAAATTAAGCGATGGTTTGATCGGTGTTGTCAGAGACACGTCAAAGAATTGTCAAGATTGTGTTATAGATTGACGGCCCCCGCCGAGAATTAATATGCCGGTCCGGGCTTGCCATGGGATACCTACATTTGAGATTTCCATGCAACATTCATCATATTAAGAAGTAAGCAGCTGTTTTAGCTGTGTCGGTTCCGTTTGACTCGAATCGGAGTTCCTAATATCCTTATATTCGACTAAGGGAACCCATGATATGAAGTGCCCTAACTGCAAGGCCGATATTTCTGAGGACTCGCATTTCTGCAGCAAATGTGGGACGGCTTTAAAGAGCGAAGAGGTGATATCCAACACCCAAACCAAAACCGTACAAAAGCCTCCCATCTCTTCGGGCAACATCCTCTCGAGGAAATACGAGATCATCGAAGAGATCGGCCGGGGCGGGATGGGCGTTGTTTACAAGGCAGAGGACACAAAACTCAAACGCACCGTCGCGCTCAAGTTCCTCCCTCCCGAACTCATTCCGGACAAAGAAGCCAAGCAACGGTTCATTCAGGAGGCCCGGACAGCCGCTGCGCTGAACCATCCCAACATCTGCGTGGTCCATGAGATCGATGAAGCTCAAGGCCGGACGTTTATCTCAATGGAATATATCGAGGGGAAGACCCTAAAAGATAAACTTGCGTCCGGGTCTTTGGCCATCGATGAGGCGACGGACCTGGCCATGCAGATGGCCCAAGGCTTGGAAAAGGCCCACAAGAAAGGCATCGTCCATCGGGACATAAAGCCCGCCAACATCATGGTCAATGAAGACGGTATCGCGAAGATCACGGACTTCGGCTTGGCTAAACTATCCGGGGGTGTGGATTTAACCAGGACGTCTACTCTTATGGGCACGGTGGCTTACATGTCTCCGGAACAGGCCCGCGGCGAGTCTGTCGACCATCGAACGGACATCTGGTCACTGGGAGCGATACTCTATGAGATGCTGACGGGTAAACATCCCTTCGGGAAGCGCCAGGACCAACCGCTTTTGTACGCCATCTTGAACGAGAAGCCCAAGCCTTTAAGCTCCGTGCGGCCGGACATTCCCCCTTCGATCGAAAAACTCGTCCTTAAGATCCTGGAGAAAGACCCAGCCCGCCGTCATCAGAGCGTGGGAGAAATGATGAACGACATGAGAGCCGCCCGATCTACGGCGGCGGCCGCGCCTGAGCCGAAAAAATCCATCGCCGTTCTCCCCTTCCTCAATATGAGCGCCGATCCTGAAAACGAATACTTCAGCGACGGACTGACCGAGGAGCTGATCAACGCCCTGACCAAAATCAGGGAGCTGCGTGTCGTGGCCCGGACATCTTCCTTCGCCTTTAAAGGTGAAAAGATCGACATCCGGGAGGTCGGGGAAAAACTTAAAGTGACAACCCTGCTTGAGGGAAGCGTCCGGAGGGCGGGGAACCGTCTCCGCATCACGGCCCAGCTCATCAATGTCGAGGACGGCTTCCACCTCTGGTCGGACCGTTTCGACCGGGAAATGGAAGACGTCTTCGCCATTCAGGATGAAATCACGGAAAAAATCGTCGATATGTTGAAATCGGAACTCATGGTGTCGGAAGAGGCCGCCCGGATGATACGTCCCGGCAACATCGAGGCTTATGATCATTATCTGAAGGGACGCTACTTTGCGAGTAGGTTCCTGATCGATAAAGCCATCGCACACTATAACCAAGCGATCGCATCGGACCCGGATTATGCTCCCGCCCATGCCTCACTGGCCGAAGCCTATGTTCTTCTTGCCACGGGATTCGATATTCTCCCGAACCGCGAGGCCATGCCTAAGGCCAGGGAAGCCGCGCAGAGAGCGCTCAAGATCGATCCCACCCTGGCCGAGGCTCATGTCTCTCTGGGGCTGGTCGCCACGTGCTATGACTGGAACCGCAGAGCGGCCAGGAAACACTTCAATAAGGCCATAGAGCTCAATCCCAATTCGTCCTCCGCCCATCAATGGATAGAGTTTCTCTGGACCTATCTGGAAGGAGATATCGACCGGGCCGGAGCGGCTATCGAGCGCGCTCAGGACCTCGATCCGATGAATATCCTCATCAAGATCCGCATCGGTTACATGCATATTTTCAGGCGCCATTTTGACCGGGCCATCGAATTTTTCCAGAATCTGCTCGAGCTCGAACCTGAGCTTCCGGTGGCCCAGCACGGCCTTCTGGAGTCGTACGGCCTCAAGGGCATGTTCACCGAAGCCCTGGCCTCCGGAGAAAAGATGATGGAGATTTTGGGCCAATCAAAAATTTCCAGTGCGCACCTCGGTGTATTCGGCTACTATGCCGCTCGGGCCGGGCAAGAAGCCCGAGCCCATGAGCTCCTCGCCGAGCTGGAAAAACGGTCCCAAGAGGGATACACATCGAACTTCTGGGTGGCGGTGATTCACCACGGCCTCGGAGAGAGAGATAGGGCCTTCGAATTGTTTAACCGGTGTATTGAGGAACGAGACGGCAACATGATTTATATCACCATCCCGCCGCCGTTCGATTCCCTCCGCAGCGATCCGCGCTATGAAGAGCTCCTCAGAAAAATGAACCTCGAGAATCTGCTCGAAACCAAGCCATGGGCGCGGACATCCTTTTCTTAATTACCCGGATTCCCCTTTTTCTAGGTATGGGGGATCTAGATATGAGGCTTTATTGAAAAAAATGGATATGCCCCCACACTCATGATTCTTCCAATGCGATGATGGGAATCTCGATGCAGCATCTTGTATACGGAATCAGATATATTTTCTGTAACAAAATCCTAAAAAGAGACATCCCGTTGATTTGCGGATTGGTGGTAAATGACAGATGCAATCTCCAGTGCCGTCACTGCCGCGTAGCCAACCGCGGCATGAAAGATCTGGCTTTCGAAGAAGCCCGAAATGTGCTCAATTCTTTTTACCAAGAGGGCGGCCGCTGTCTCTACATCGAGGGCGGCGAACCGTTTATTTGGCATGATGGTCCGCACCGGCTTGAGGATATCGTTGAGTATGCCCGAAAAATCGGATTCTTCACGGTCATTATCTATACAAACGGTACCATCCCCCTTGAAACAGCGGCCAGCACTGTGTTTATCAGCATGGATGGACTGCAAAAAACGCATGATAATTTGCGCGGGGAATCATTTCACAGAATCATGCAGAACATCCAGGAATCAATGCATCCTTCCCTTTACCTGAATTACACCATCAACAGTCATAACAAAAATGAAATAGAGGAGTTCTGTGGTCATATCGATAAAATCCCTCAGATACGCGGCATATTCTTTTACTTCCATACTCCGTATTACGGGTATGACGGTTTATACCTGGAACCTGATGAGAGATGTGAAATCTTACTCAAGCTGTTGGAGTACAAGAAGAAATATAAGATTTTGAATTCAAGGACAGGTTTGGTATCAGCCCTTCGCAATGATTGGAAGCGGCCGTTGGATATCTGCCGTGTCTATGAGAGCGGAAAGATGTATAATTGCTGCAGGTTCCCAGATGATCCTGAGCTGTGCCGTATCTGTGGATACTTGAGTTATGCCGAGATCGATCAGACTTTGAAGCTGAAGCCGTCAGCCATAAGAAACGCGATTAAATATTTTTAGTCTGCTTCAACAGGATTTGGTGAGGGACTTGGCCCATGCTTGACGAATTTATCCGCGCATTCATAAGGAGAATCCTGACCAAAGAGAAAAATATCGTCCTGGAACAGAAACCACTTTTGCTCGAGAAAAGCTTTCAGGACATCGATGAGTTAGGGATCTATCTTCATATCCCCTTCTGTGAGCAAATATGTCCCTACTGCCCGTATAACAAGGAAATCTATGACCCCGATCTAGCGAGAAGGTATACCCAAGCCGTCAAACGGGAGATCGGTTTCTATTCTGATTTGATCGGCAAAAAACCTGTCACTTCCTTTTATATCGGAGGTGGAACGCCAACCACCATGCTTTACAGCGGTCTGGAGGATTTAATCGAGGAAGTCTTCAAGAGTTTTGACATGCGGTGTGATATCCACCTGGAAAGCCACCCCAACCATTTAAGCGCCGCCAACCTCAACGCCATCCTCTCCATGGGGATCGATAATCTCAGTATCGGAGTCGAATCTCTGCAGGACAGGCATCTCGCGACTTTGAACAGGCCGTATAGAGTCAAACAAGTGAAGCAAGCTGTGGGGCGAGCCGTAGATAAAGATTTCAAATGTGTGAACGCTGACGTGATTTTTGCTTTACCGGATCAGACTTTGAGCGAGGTGGAGCAGGCGGGTCGAGACCTCGTCGATATGAATCTCGGTCAGGTCGCAGCTTACCCCCTTTTCATCTTTCCTTACACTAAGATGACCGACATCATAAATAAAAATAACTACAGAATGTCCGGTATCTTCAGGAGAAGAAAGATGCTTGGCATCCTGGAGGGCATCTTTTATGGAGCAGACTACAGAAGAACTTCTGTTTGGGCTTTTACCCGGCCGGGCGTTCCTAGGTATTGTTCTGTGACAGTGCCTGTCTATGTCGGCCTCGGAGCAAGTGGCGGCTCTTACTTGAAGGATGTTTTTTATCTCAACACCTTCCGTGTGATAGAGTACATAAAGGCTCTTGAAGAGGGGAGGATGCCGACCGCCTTATCCCTGGTTCTGTCGGAAAGACTGCAGATGGCGGGTTGGTTGTACTGGAGGATCTACGAGACGAGGTTTCTCAAAAGGGATTTCATGCAACGGTTCGGCAGAGATTTCAACCAAATCTATGGAATATACTTCAAGCTGCTTTCTCTTCTCGGATTTTCAATGGATGGAGGGGATCGGATCGTCCTTTCGGACAAGGGCACTTACTGGTTGCATGCGCTGGAGGATCTATTCTCCTTGAATTACATCAACAAGTTATGGGGCTGTTCGAAACTTGAACCTTGGCCAGAAAGAGTGACACTGTGAAACACGTCTTTATCAAATAACTATGCTGTCCTCAAACAGTATAAGGGAGGAGCTATGAATCAAAAAAAATCTATATCATTAGCCATTTTGGTTTGTTGCATTTCACTGGTATCCGCACTCGTCTATGCTGAAAATACAGGTCAATTCAACGAAGAATTCTTGAAGGGATTTATCTACCGCGAGTTGGGACCGGCAAGGCAATGTGGACGCATAGGCGATATTGCTGTGGTCTCATCCCAGCCCCATACCTTTTATATCTCGTCCGGCTCTGGTGGACTCTGGAAAACTACCAACAATGGAACCACATTCGAACCCATATTCCAGTATCAATGCAGCAATTTCGTTGCGGATATAGATGTGGCCTCATCAAATTCCGATATAGTCTGGGTCGGCACCGGAGAGGCGTCCTCCGGAAGGCTGCCGCTGAGAGGATGTGGCGTCTTCAAATCGACAGATGGCGGGAAAACCTGGACGAACATGGGTTTAGAAGATACCCATCATATCGGCAAAGTGGTCATTCACCCTCAGAATCCAGATATTGTCTATGTCGCTGCTGTGGGATTCCATTTTTCCTTCAATCCGGAAAGAGGGCTCTATAAGACCACTGACGGTGGTCAAACCTGGGAAAAAACGCTCAATATCAGCGAAAAAGTCGGAGTGGTTGATGTGGCTCTTGATCCCTCCAATCCTGACACAATCTATGCCGCCTCCTACGATAGGCAGCGCGTGCCGTGGCACTTTGAAGAAGGCGGCCCGGGAAGTGCCATCTATAAATCGACGGATGCAGGAAACACCTGGACAAAACTTGCAGGAGGCCTCCCGCAAGGGAAAATCGGCCGTATTGGAATTGCTGTCTATCTGCGAAATCCCCAGATATTATATGCCAACATTCAAAATTCCAATATGCGTCCCCCCACTGAGAAAGAGGCCGAACGGGATCGATCGCGCAGCCGTGAGCCTGGAGATCGAAAAATCGGTGGTGAAGTCTATCGCTCCGATGACGGCGGGCAAACATGGAAGAAGATGAACTCCCCGGAAGATAGCATAGGGGGAAGCAGGTGGTACAGCGAAATGCTTATCGATCCCAACGATGATATGGTCATCTATGTGGAGGATACATACCTGTATAAATCCACAGACGGAGGAAAAACATGGGGCAAAGAAGGGCCGGAAAATGCGGCTTCGGGAGTCCATGCCGATCACCACGCCTTATGGATAAATCCTGAGAATTCGAAGCACATCATCCTGGGAAACGACGGAGGCCTTGCGATCAGCTATGATGGGGGCGATAATTGGGATGTCTTTGATCATCTTCCTTTAGCACAGTGCTATGCCATCGGAGTTGACCTGGATGAGCCCTATAATATCTATGCCGGTCTTCAGGATAACGGTTCCATCAAAATACCCTCCAACAGCCTCTATGGCCAAATCACTCGTGATGACTGGGTTTCAGTAGGTGGGGGAGACGGCATGTATAATCAGATCGATCCCACTGACAGCCGTTGGCTCTACAATGATTACCAGAATGGCAACATTCAACGAGTAGATCAGAAAACGGGTATAAGAAAAAACATAAAGCCTACAAGAAAAAAGGGTGAGCCACCACTCCGGTTCAATTGGAATTCTCCTATTCTCATCTCACCCCATAACAGCCAGGTGATTTATCTGGGGGGCAATGTCCTGTTCCGTTCTTTGAACCGAGGGGATGACTGGCAGGAGATCAGTCCGGACCTGACAATAAACGATCCGGAGAGGAACAAGGGAAATATTGAGAATGGAACCATTACATCAATCGTGGAATCTCCCTTAGTTCCTGGTTTGATCTGGGTGGGCACAGACGATGGGAAACTACAGCTCACCAGAAATGGCGGTGCCACCTGGAAGGATCTCACCCACCGACTGAGCGTTGCCGGAGCACCTGAAAGCTATTGGGTCACCCGAGTGTTTGCCTCAAACTTTGCAAAGGGAACAGCATATGTGACCAAGTCCGGATTCCAATTCGACGGTTACACACCCCTGGTCTATAAAACTCAGGACTTTGGCGAAACCTGGGTGTCAATCACCGGCGATCTGCCCGAAGGCATGGTTTGGGTGATTGTCGAAGACAGAAAGAATCCCAACCTATTGTTTGTGGGGAAGGAATGGGCGGTTTTTGTCACTATCGATGGGGGAAAACATTGGGTGAGGATGAAGAATAATATGCCGGCCAGTCCCATACATGACCTGGTTATTCATCCTCGGGAAAATGACCTCGTAGTCGGAACCCATGGACGGGGAATATATGTCACGGATATATCCCCGCTTCAAGAATTAGACGAGGACGTTTTATCTCAGGATGCCTATATGTTTGAGATTAGGCCTAAAATCCAGTGGACTTACAAACGCAGAGGCAGAATATACGGCCAGAGACAATTCATTGTTCCCAATGAGCCTTCAGGACTCGTCATCAACTATTATCTGAAAAACCAATTGGATAAGCAGGCTAAAGTTACTATTAAAGATGCTTACGGTGCAGAGCTGGCCACGCTCAAGGGAAAGGCCGCAGCAGGGATAAATCGGGTGGTTTGGGATATGCGCAAAAAATTGGCCGATGAGGAACAACCCAGCCTGCAGGAAGAAGGAATACGTGAGGCGGGACAGCAGGGCGAGTTGGTGCCGCCAGGAGAGTATAGGGTGATCTTGGAAGTGGATCAAAAAAGACTGGAACGTAAGGCTTGGATTCGAAAGATGCCAACCTAACTATCCCTTCCAGAACGTGACGACGGGTCATAGCCGTCGGCTTTCTCTCTTGGACTACCCCGGCTGTGCGTTCTCATTGATCTACAGACATTTTTTTATGGGAGGTTTTGTTCATGTTTTCTGGAAAAGTTCTCAAATGTTTCATACCTTGTGTTTTGTTTCTAGGCGTTATGGGAACCTTTGGGCAGGATGTCGCCGATGTCAGAGACAGTGATAATATACTGCCCGAGCGGGAAAGGGCCCGAATCATGAATGAATGGCTGGAATGGCGCTTGGACCATATCCTCCCCAAGCTCATGGAACGGGAAGGCATTGATATGTGGCTCGTGATCTGTCGGGAACCCAACGAGGATCCGGTCTATCTGACCCTTATGCCTGAACCACACATGAGCGCCTGGAGGACATCCATCCTGATTTTCCGTTACCTCGGAGGGGATAAAGGAGTGGTCCGTTATTCCGCCGATAAACCTAGCAAATCCAAGTCAATGCACAGTATCAGCGGTTGGTATCAGGGCATCTGGATTGATCCGGCTAAAACCCGTTTTGAAAACCTTGCCGCCTTCATCAAGAAGAGTAATCCCAAGAAGATCGGAGTCAATATCTCTGAACTTTGGTCTTTTGGCGATGGTTTGTCTGTAGGATTGAAGAACAAGTTGGAGCGGGCATTGGGACCGGAATACGCGAATCGATTGGTATCGGCGGACAAGCTGTGTGTTGCCTGGCTGGAAACACGCAGTCCGCAGGAACTGAGCGTATACCGTCATATCTGCGGGATCTCGCATGATATCATCCAGGAATTTTTTTCCAACCGCGTTATCGTTCCCGATGTCACTACCACCGAAGATGTTGCCTGGTGGATCCGGCAGAAAATTACCGATTCAGGTCTTAAAACTTGGTACCATCCCTCGATCTCCATCATCCGCCGCAAATCCTTGGAAAAACGTTACGCAGATGCGCCCGATGTCATCCGTCGGGGAGATCTGCTGCACTGCGACGCGGGCATCTCGTATCTCGGCCTGTTAACGGATATGCAATGGAGCGCTTACGTGTGCCGTATAGGCGAAGATGATGCCCCGAGAGGTTTGAACGACGCCCTCAACAAACTGCATCAGTTGAGGGAAATCTATTTTAACGAGTTCAAAACCGGCCGCACCGGAATTGCCATCACAGAAGCCACTCTGAAAAGAGGACGGGAGGCCGGTTTGAGACCTTCGGTGTATACGCATCCCATCGGATTTCACGGTCACGGCGCCGGCTGTTACATGGATGGCCGACCCCCGGAACGTGCACCGGAAGGCCAACGGCAGCGGATGGAATATCCTTTGTATCCAAATACCGTTTACGCGCTCGAATTCAGCAACACCACGAATATACCAGAATGGGATAACCAGGAACTCACCCTCGGATTCGAAGACCAAGGAGTTTATACCTCAGAAGGCGTTGCGCTTGTGGACGGATATCAAACCAAGCTTTTATTGATCAAGTAAGAAGAGATTAGAATTTCTGTTTTGAGTACGCCACAAATCCAATACATTTAATCTAGATTATCACCTCTTGACAACCTGAATGAGCTTATTGCACTCAAAACAACCAGGTCATGGCCGTACGAAAAAACCGGTAATCCACAAACCAACCTGATATCACATTAAAAGTCCATAATAAGAACAATGATGTCGACTGCTCTCCTTGAATTACATCAACAAGTTATGGGGCTATTCGAAACTTGAACCTTGGCCAGAAAGAGTGACACTGTGAAAACGGAAGGTTAGATATATCCCCACGCCGTTCCCGGCCGCCCTGAATCAGCAGATGCGAGATGCAGATGCGAGATTGACACTCCCACAAAGAATTTATATCCTGTTCCCGCCACCCAAGGGAAAACCTAGAGATGAAATGCCCCAAGTGCAGCTCAGATAATCCGGACACCAAGCAATTCTGCGGTGATTGCGGGACCCAACTTATGCCTGCCGAAAAGGCCCCCACATCCGTTACCAAAAGCATGGAAACGCCCCGGGAGGAGATGACCACGGGTTCGACCTTTGCCGGCCGCTACCAGATTATCGAAGAACTGGGCGTAGGAGGGATGGGGCGTGTCTATAAGGTGCTGGATAAAGAGACCAATGAAAAAATAGCCTTAAAACTCGTAAATCCTGAAGTCGCTTCGGATAACAAGACAGTCGAACGCTTCCGGAATGAGTTGACCACAGCCCGGAAAGTCATCCAGAAGAATGTCTGCCGGATGTACGACCTCGGTAGAGAAAAAGACAGCTATTACATCACGATGGAGTACATCTCCGGCCAGGATCTAAGAGGTTTGATACGGCAGACGGGAGGACTTACGGTTGGAAAAGCCGTCTCAATCGGCAAGCAAATTTGTGACGGTTTGTCCGAGGCCCACAGTCTGGGAGTGGTGCATCGTGATTTAAAGCCCAACAACGTCATGATCGACCGCGGCGGAAACGCCAAGATCATGGACTTCGGGATTGCCAGGGCGGTGAAGGGGAAAAGCATCACCGGGCCCGGCGTCATGATAGGAACTCCGCAGTATATGTCACCTGAGCAGGTGGAAGGGAAGGAGGCCGATCAACGTTCGGACATATACTCGCTGGGAATCATTCTCTATGAAATGCTGACAGACCGCGTACCGTTCGAAGGAGATACTCCTTTATCCATCGGAGTCAAACAAAAGACCGAGTCGCCGAAGGATCCAAAAGAGTTCAATGACCGGATCCCGGACGACCTCAGCCGATTGATCTTGAAATGCCTGGAAAAGGAGAAGGGGAATCGCTATCAGAGTGCGGAGGAAGTGAGGCTGGATCTTGAGAATTTGGAACAAGGACTTCCCGCCACCGATCGGATCGTCCCCAAGAAAAAAGCCGTCACGTCGAAAGAATTCACCGTCCGGTTCAATCTGAATAAGATAATCATCCCCATTTTTGTGATTATGGCGCTGACCGTCCTTGTCTTTTTTATACGGCAGATGCTTTCCCCAAATGAAGAAGAACTCCCTCCCTCCGGCGAGGTCGCACTGGCTGTGCTGCCTTTTGATGATTTGAGCCCAGGTAAGGATTACGAGTATCTATGCGATGGCATTGCCGTGACTCTGATCAATGCATTAAGCGGAATCAAGGGCTTACGTATCCCCGCCAAAACGTCCTCGTTTTCTTTCAAAGGTAAATCCCAGACAGTCCAAGAGATAGGGCGCAGTCTGAATGTGGAAACCGTGCTTGAGGGCACGGTTCAAGTTGCTGACGACAGGCTCAGAATCACGGCATGGCTCAGCAACGTGGACGATGGATACCAAATCTGGTCCGAAAGCTATGACAAGAATTTCGAGGAGGTATTCTCTATCCAGGATGATATTGCTTGGAAGATTGCCGATGCCCTTAAAATTGAGTTTTTAGGTGATAAGAAAGAAAAGATCGTAACCCACTATACTTCTGATCCTGCAGCCTATGAACTGTACACGAGAGGATACTTCTTCTTGGATAAGAGAGGGGAGTCAAATATCAAAAAAGCGGTTGAGTATTTTGAGAAAGCGATCGAAAAAGACTCCAATTATGCCCTCGCCTATGTAGGACTCGCTGAATCCTATGTGAATCTCGGGGATTGGCAAATTGTTCCCTCTGTTGAGGCCTATCCAAGAGCAAGAGAAGCAGCCAATAGGGCCCTCGAAATAGAAAATTCTCTTTCAGAAGCCCTTTGTGTGCTTGCCATGGTCAAGTATACGTTTGATTGGGACTGGGAGGAGGCTGAAGAACTATTTAAATTGTCAATCAGGCTCAAACCCAATTATTCTGTTGCCCACAAAGAATATGGCTTGTACTTGACGAAATTGAAGCGATTCGATGAAGCCCGCAAAGAATTGGAGAAGGCTCGAGAGCTCGATCCGGTTTCGCTTGCTACGCTTTCACAGACAACATGGCCGTTACGCTATTCCGGGCGATATGATGAAGCCATTAAACAGCTTAAACAGGTTCTGCAGATGGATCCCGATTTTGGTCCTGCACAAAACTATCTCGCAAACTGCTATTTTTGGAACGGGATGCTGGATGAGGCATTGGAATTGAACCAGAAACGAGGCGATGAATATGGTTTAGCCTTATGCTATGCAAAAATGGGCAGAATAAGCGAGGCGAAGGAAATAATAAACCGATTATCAGCGCGTCAGGTTGTCGTTCCCAGAGATCATGCCGCCTTCTATTTCCTGATTGGAGAAAATGAACAGGGGTATTATTGGCTTGAGAGGGGATTTGAAAGTAGAGATTACGGCTTAGGCTTCCTTAAAATCTATGAGGCATTCGATACCGTCCGATCAGAGGTTCGGTTCAAGGATATAATGAAGAAGGTGGGCCTGGAAAGATAGCCATCCAGCTCGGGTACAATATCGATCCTTTCTTTCCGATCAGTCTTTTTTCAAGATTTCCAGTGCCCCAGCGGCCGCTCTTGCGATGACATTTCTTGGGGAGCGCATGCCGCCTGCTTTTTCAACAAATCCGATATCCTTTGCGGATCCGCATTTGCCTATGGAGCTTATACATTCCGCCTGGGCTCGATAGCTGTCTTCCTTTTCGAACCGTTGCTTAAAAAAGTTTATCAAGCTCCCGTCTTTTGTGTCGCCCAAGATCCTTACAGCGGATGTCCTTACCTGTGAGTTGGGATCCAGGGCCATTTCTTTACTAAGGTCTGTAATAGATACATAGCCGGCTGCTTCGAGGCCCTCGAGTGCGGCCCTCCTGACATACCAAAAATCGTCATTCTTTGCCGCATATACCAGGTCGGCCATGATCTGATCGTCAATAGTCTTCGCCCCGAGCTTACCGGCGGCTTCGGCCCTGCCGACGACATCATCATGTTTGAGCTTGAAAGCCAGTTCATCCACGGGTTGATCATAGGACAGTTCCTTAAGGAGGACATTGTCATCGTCGAACTTCACCATTTTCGGTTTTTCATCCAAAGAGAATGTGAAGACCTCTTTTCTCTCGTCCAGCCAGAGGTTTTCGATTATCTTTTTGTCCGATGTGTATAAGCCGATATTGACCGGAATTCTGTATGCGTAGGGAACGCCGTGTTCCGTATCCTGGGTCTGGACGATTTCGAGCGTGAGTGTATGAGTTGCATCATCCCATTTCTTGGATACCTCGAACACCGGGTGACCGGGTTTATAGAAGAACTGCTCGAAAAACCAGTCCATATTCTGCCCGGTGACTTCCTTTATGGTTTTCATGAAGTCATGGGTGTCGACCGGTTGAAATGCATGCTTGTGAAGGAAATGACTGATGGTCCTGAAGAACAGATCATCACCTAAAAGCGAGCGGAGAAGATGAAGCATCAGGGCCCCTTTCGGATAGGTGTGTCGGTCGAAATTCTGCCCCGGTGATTCCAGGTCATACCGGTTGAAGACTATGGGTCGCAAATATTTGGTGTGGGCTTCGTTAAGATAGGCATTCTTTTTGCCTTCGAGATCGATAGCTCCCTCATCTTCGCCTTTTGTCCTGTTGGTCCAGATATGGTCGGAATAGGTTCCGAAACTCTCATTGAGCCATGTTTCCGACCAGGTCCTGAGCGTAATCAGGTCGCCCCACCAGTGGTGGGCCGTTTCATGGGCGATGATCCGGTCGAATGAATAGTCTTTGAGGCCTTTTTCATCCAGATTCGTGATCAGGCCGTTGGAATAGAGTGTCGCGGTGGTCGATTCTGCGGCTCCCCCCATTGGGGGTATCATGACCTGATCGCACTTGGCCCAGGGGTATTCGAAGTCGTACAGTTCATTGAAGAATTGAATCATTTCCGGAGTGCGGGAAAATGCCGGAAGGGCGCTCTGGGAATCCTGCGGAAACACCCAGTAATTGACCGGCAAATCCCCCAAGGCATCCTCGAAAACAACATAGGGGCCTACGGCGAGTACGAACAGATAGGTCGAATGAGGCAGTGCCTGATGCCAATGCCAGGTTGAAATCCCCGTGCTTTCATCCGTGGTCGTGCTGACCAGTTTCCCGTTCGATACCGCCTTGAAACCGGGAGGAGCGTGTATGATCATCTCATGAGTGGTTTTGTCATGGGGAAAGTCATAGCAGGGCATCCAGTTCCTCACCCGGTTGGGAAAATTCGGACCCCATATCATGGCGGGATATTGGTCCGATTTTTCATAAAAGATCTTCTGGTCGTTTTCGGGATCCACTCCGGAATAATCGACCGAAAACCGGATCGTGTCATCATATTTGAATGACGTCGGAAACCGGATCGTGCGCTTATCACCCTCGTGTTCATATTCCAGGGGATTGCCGTCTGAATCTTTGACTTTATGAATGGTCAGGTTCGGCCCGGCATCCATCAAGCAAGCGCTGAATCCATTTCTCAAGCACCTGATGGTGACTTCATTGCTTCCTTTGAGGATCTTATTCGGAACATCGAAGGATATTTCGAGTCGATAGTGCTGCACATCATAATCATGGCTCCGTTCAACCTGAACCGGCCGGGAGTAAACATCTATCTTCTGAGCCAGCGCATCAACCGACGGCACGGATAGAACAACTAACAATAGAACAAAAACCCTGTTGGTGAAAATTTTCTGCATTTTAGGAGCTCCCTTAGTAGGAATTATCATCGTCTTATAAAAAAAAGACTTCAGGGCAAAAAATGTGTAAGCCTATCCCGTAATCACTGTGATATCACTTATCATTTAGCAGAGTAGTATACTTAATTCAAAGGAATTATGGAATAATCGAAGAGAAGGAGTTCGATAGGGCCCTCATCTCATATGACCTCAAGATCAAGCCGTTCTCCCATTCCTTTAAGAGAAAAGTCCATAAATTTAAGCAAATAGGCGTCGAATCCCCGACATTGGCCATGCGCTGGCTATTGACATAAATAATTGGATATAAATGATAATAAACGGATAGCCTTTTTTTTAATCAAAAAATACACTTAAAATGAATGCTGAAATGCTTCATCTTGGGGAGAAAATGATGAAACGGAACGTTCGGTTAAAATACAAGCTTTCGCTGCTTCTGCCGGTCCTAGTAATAATATCGTCCGCGGCCTGCAATAGGGGCGGTGTAAGGGCTGAGGAATTTTGGATTGTCGATACTCAGGATGAATGGGAAGCAGCCATGTCCGGAAGCGAAAATCTGTCGCTGGTGAAGGGATTTGCCGAGCCGACTGAGTCCAATGCCGGCTATGAAAGCATCATTAAAACCTTCGCAGAGAAAAGGCGTCCCGGAGAGATCGTTTTCCGGCAGTCTCCGGCATGGGACAACTGGGAGAAGATTGAAAACATCGGCCCGACAGACGCCTGCAATGCCCCGGTATTGATCTGCATTGCCGACGGGGATTACTGGATTCTGGATGAACCCGGCGATACCGAAGGCGCCGGCGGCTATCACGCCTGGCACAGCACCGACATGAAGAGCTGGGTCCATAAGGGCCAAGTGACCGATTTTTCCTGGGTGACCACAGCCGAGTACGCCGACGGGAAGTTTTATATCTATTATGACAAGCCCAATGATGAAGATCCTCACCTGGTCATCGATGAGGACCTGACGGACGGCAAATATGAAGATAGGGGAATGGTCTTTGCCGATCCGTCCCATGGATCCGACGCCGGGATCCTGAGAGACGAAGACGGAACCTTTCATCTCATTTATGAGGACTGGACTCCCATAAACGCCCGGCAGCACGGCTGGGATTCACCGCTGGCCGGACATGCCGACAGCCCCGACGGTATAAATGGATTCGAACCTCACGAGTATCCTCCCCCCATCGATGAGAGGACAACACCCACGGGAGAATTCGATACCTATATCCACGACACAACCCGAGATGCTTACAAGTTCGAAATCCATGAGGGTCCGCAAAACGCGTTCGGAGACTACACCCTGTTCAAGGTGGGTTCCCGGTATTACATTTTTTGTGATTTCGACCCGCATGACGGCCCCATCCACCTGGCCTACTGGACGAGTGATTCCATCGCCGCCCGGTTCGAGTGGGGTGGAGAACTGGGTGAGAGGATGCATCCCGATCCCACCATGGGATTCGCCGAAGGAAGATTTTACCTGATGGTTCAGCCTGAAGACTATGATTATGCCAGCCCGGGACCCTGGGTCAACGGAGTCGAAGCCCGGGTAGGTGTCGATCGAAACGGGGACGGCGAAATCGACGAGTGGACGGACTGGCGGGCCGTATCCGAGAGTTATTCCCGAAAACCGGGCTTTGCCAGGATTGTGGAATTAAGCCCGGCAAAACTCGATCTGTCATCGTTGCCGGCCGGCTACGGTTTCAAGTTCGAATTCAGGCTGGAGGTCACCACGCCCGACATTGCCAAACCGGTTATCGACCAGGTTAAGATGGTGTTAAAATAGGGTCCGGCTTACGTACCGGCTTACGTTAGACTAGATTCGATCAGGGAGGAGATCTTTGATCCGCCCTCTCATTTTTTTCAAGGCCTTTTCCGTGGTTCCCCAGTCCAGACAGGCATCCGTCACGGAAACGCCGTATTTCAATTCCTTGAGATCCTTCGGTATGGGCTGGTTTCCCCAGTGTAGATTACTCTCCATCATCAAGCCGGTTATCGAGCGGTTGCCGTTTTCAATCTGTTTGGTGACGCTCTCCAGCACTTCAAGTTGATTTGCCGGGTCCTTGCCGGAATTCGCATGGCTGCAGTCAACCATGATGTTGGGAATAAAACCAGCGGATTTTATCATTTCTTCACATTTAGCAATGGTCTTGGGATCATAGTTGGGTCTTCTTCCGCCCCTGAGAATTATATGGGTATAAGGATTTCCTGTCGTTCGAATGATCGCAACACGGCCGAATGGATCCACGCTGATAAAATTGTTGCTCAAAGATGCGGAAGAGAGCGCGTTGATCGCGATCTCAATATTTCCGTCAGTCCCGTTCTTAAAGCCAACCGCTGAAGAAAGGCCGCTCGCCATTGTTCTGTGGGTCTGTGATTCCGTCGTCCGGGCACCGATTGCGGTCCATGAAAAAAGATCCTGGACATATTGCGGGGTGACTAGATCCAGGGCCTCCCCGGCGGCAGGCAATCCGAGTTCTCCGACATACAGAAGCAGGTGCCGTGCCATCTTCAAGCCGTCTTCGATCCTACAGCTGTTGTCCAGATAAGGATCATTGATGAGGCCCTGCCATCCTACTCTGGTTCTCGGCTTTTCAAAGTATATGCGCATGATCAGGAAAAGAGTATCCTGCAATTCATCGGCAAGATTCTTTAATTTGCCCGCATATTCTCTGGCCGCATCTGTGTCATGTATGGAACACGGTCCCACGACCACAAAAAGCCTGTGATCCTTTTTGGCCAGGATATTCTTTACGGTATTCTGGCCCACCATGACGGTATGGATGACGTTTTCTGAAAGCGGATAGTCCTTCTTCAGCCGATCAGGAGTCATCAGCGGCTCTTCAGCCTTTATGTTCAGATTCTCTATTCGTTTCTCAATCATCTTAAATCCCTTATGTTTCCCTTCATATCACTCCGTGCGGTATCAGTATATGCAATCCATCGCTTTAGATAAAGCTCGATAAGTCCGCGTCTCCCGCCTATTTTTTCTTTTGGGCGGCCGGTTCGCTGTCGGGAAGGTAGTATCCCTCTCTCGACAGCAAATGGTCCAGGTTGGCGACTCCGTACACAACCACGGCCGTGACAATGGACGTGTGTTCCTGGTACTCGGGGATGCTTTTCTGATAATAGTCGTTTTCCGTGTGCCAGATTTCCCGGTAGCTGAAATCATATCCTTTGGGATCAGCCGTTGCGAAGCGCATGGTCGGCACCCAGTTCATGGAAAAGACCGAAGAGTCGGTCCCTCCGGGGCGTTTCGATCGCTCTCTCGGCTTTCTTTTCACCATCTCGAAAGGGAAGTCCGGATTGATGTCGTTCAAGGGCTCACAAATCTTTTCCATGTCCTCCCACATGGCTTCGGATACGGAGATTCCGGTGATCACGGTAGGTCCTCCGTCCCGGTTGAACATGTTGGATATTCTGGGCAGCCGGTCCTGGTATTTTTCAACCCAGTGGCCGGCGCCGAGGATGCCGAATTCCTCTCCCGCCCAGAGACAAACCAGAATGGTGCGTTTGGGGCGTCCGCCTGCGGCCATGATCAAACGCGCCGCTTCCATGGCCGGCGTCACCCCGGAGCCGTCATCGACGGCGCCCGTAGCCACATCGTAGGAGTCCAGGTGGCCGCCCATGATGACATATTCGTCGGGGTATTCGGTTCCGGGGATGATTCCGATCACGTTGTGATATTTGACCGGCCCCATTTTGAAATAGTTGCGGATGTCGAATTCGAGCTCCACTCTCTGGCGTTCAACGACCATTTGTTTGATCTCCGCGAATTGGTGCTCATCCAATTTGATGTCACATGTCGTGGGCAGATCATCCCACGATGTCCATTCCTTGACGTCCCGGTTGTAGGTTGCGTTGATGGGAATCCCGGCCGAAGAGATGACACCCAGAATCCCGGCTTCTTCCAGTTTGTTGATCTTAGCCTTCCTTTCCTTCCGCTCCTTTTCCCTCAGTTCTCTCTGTTCATCCGGGGTCATCTTTTTTCTTCGCTCCCGTTCTTCTTCATCCGGTTCAACCGGAAGGAGGAGGACCCAGGCGCCCCTCAGTTTCTTTTTCATCCTTTGGTACTGATTGTCGTCCTGAGGCTCTATGACCACGTGTCCCACCTGCCTGCCTCGGGTTCCCGAAGAGTAGGAAGGTGTGGCGAAATGCAGATGCATGGATTTGGGGGATGTCATTTTCCCGAACCAGGGACCCCGATTGAAACCGACCGCCAGGGAACCGGCCTCATCGTATTCGACCTGCATGCCCCATTCCTTGAATTTCCTTCCGGCCCACTCCGCGGCATTGTCGTAGGCCGCGGAACCAATCGGCCTCCCGCCAAAGCGATTGGTGAGAACGTCGAGGTGCTGCATGGTCCGGTTGTCCGTTCTGCCGATCTCGATGATCTTCTTCACGACGGGATCTGTCTGCGCATATGAGTATTGGGGAAACATCATTAACGAGATCACGACGGTCAAGACCAACAATCTTTTCATGGTTTCATCTCCGTTTTCCTTGGGATCATTTGAGAATATGAAATCTAATCATACTCAATTCGGAGTCATTGTCCATTGCTTTGGGGCATCTTTTTACATAAAGACGGGTGTTCCGGACAGCCCGTTTCGAAAGTCCTGGATATCATGAACATTCTCAAAGGAATTACGTTTCTATAACTAGGGAGTATGCCATGTCGACATCTAAAGCCACCATCGCGAAAAATCTCAACAAAAAAAAATATTCCGTGCCGGCCGCCGTTTCCGTTCTGATCATTTCTCTTGTTTTTCCCCTATCGACTTCGGCTCGACAGGACGATCCTCTCCGTTCGATCACCAAGGCGGAACTGAGGGATCAGATATTCTTTCTGGCCTCGGACGAGCTCGAGGGACGGGACACCGGTTCGGAAGGGTTTGCCACAGCGGCCCTTTTTGCGGTGACGCAGTTCAAGATGTCGGGCTTGGAACCTGGGGTTGTCGACCGGAACGGTGACAAGACCTTTTATCAATCCGTTCCTTTTTTCGCCTATGATATCAGCCCCAAGAGTCTGTTATCCGTCGGCTCGGAGTCCGGGGAGACGACGCTTTTCCATACCGGCCAGATGGTCGTGTTCCGGAGTCCGACTCTTTCTCCCGCCCTCTTCATCGACGAGAATCCGGTTTTCCTGGGCTACGGCATAGATGATCCGGACATCGGCTGGTCGGACTACAAGGGGGCGAATGTCGAGAACAAGGTGGTTGTCGTGTGGGGAGGGGCGCCCTCCAAGGACGGCGAGCCGGTCTTTCCACCGGTCAAAGACGGGTTCTGGCGGAATTTCGGTCAGAGCGCCAACGCCCGGATCGTGTCCGCCGTGGAGCACGGCGTATCCGCCGTGGTGTTTGTTCCCGACCCCCAGATGGCGAAAAACTGGTCAGGTCTTTCATCCTCGATGGTGAGGCGGCAGTTCACGCTTTTGAAGGAAGGGAGCAGTGAGGCGGATTTTCCGGCGATTTTGTTGATGCATCCGGATCCCGCGGCGGAGATGCTGAAGAATGCCGGATATGACTGGACCTACGGAGATCATGACTACAAACCGGCTGCCTTGGAAAACATCACGATGAGCTGTTCGATCGAGAAGGAAAACGCGCAGGAGACGACCTGTAAAAACGTCGTTGCCCTGTTGCCCGGAACGGATCCGAAGTTGACCAATGAGTACATCGTGCTGCATGCGCACCTGGACCATCTGGGCCTTAACAGCAGGAACCAGGTGATGAACGGCGCGGATGATAATGCCAGCGGGAGCGCGGTTGTGCTCGAGGTGGCCGAAGCGCTGGCCATGCAGCCGGTGAAACGTTCGTTCCTATTCGTGCTGTTCACGGGCGAGGAGAAGGGAACCCTCGGATCCGAGTGGTTTGTCGATCACCTTCCCGTGCCACGGGAGCAAATCGTTCTCAACGCCGCGGTGGACATGATCGGGAGAAAGTCGAGCCGCAGGCCCGATGTGATCTACGTCGCCGCCGATGGAGAGGGCAAAGACCGTCTCTTCGATATCGCCAAGTTGGCAAATGATTCCCAGGTTCAGGCGGACATCGATTTTTCGCTGAATGACAGCGATCCTGAAGGTCACCTCATGCGCTGTGACATCCGGCCGTTCCTGGTGAACGACATTACATCCCTCCTGTTCACCAGGGGTTTCATGTCTCCCGTTTATCATCACCCCCGCGACGATGCCGACACCCTGAACTACGACAAGATCGAAAAGGCCGCGCGTTTGCTCTACCTGGTACTCAGAGAAGCGGGGAATTCAGAATGAAATTTCGATTGATCTGATCAAAGGCCCCTCTGATCGCGCAGTTCAATTTCCAGGAGTTTGACTGGGATAGTGCTTGTGTTATGATGAGGGAACTTCTGGATATCTGAGAGGAGCGAGCATGGAAATGGACACAGCCAAGACGTTGACATCCCCCTGCGGGATTCCCTGCTTCCACTGCCCGGCACACCTGGCCGTGACGAATCCGGAAATCAGGAAACTGGTTGCGGAAACCCTCGGGATTCCCGAGGAGAAGGCAGCCTGTGAGGGGTGCCGTCCCCAGGAGGGAAAGATCAAGGTGCTGAATCCAGACGTACAGTGCAAGATCTTTTCGTGCGCGGCTCAGAAGAACGTTGATTTCTGTTATGAGTGCGACGATTTTCCCTGCGAACGGTTTCAACCCTATGCTGATAAGGCCCAATTTCCGCATAACACCAAGATGTATCAGCTCTGCATGATGAAGAAGCTCGGTTTTCAAAAATGGGCGGAAGAGGAAGCCGCAAAAATATGGGATACCTACCGAACCAAGCCATTTGACTTCGAGAATATACTGTATTGACCCACTGGTGATCCCTGGACAGGATCGTATTCTTACTGATATTAATGGGGAGCTGACCGCCGCCAAAGGGCTGGGTCGAGATGATTCGTAAGACGGCTGAAGTTGAAACTCAAACCTATCAACTAAAAGCTCCATGAAAAGTAATGATCTATGAAAAAACTGACTCATTTGTTATTGAGTTTGATCCTGCTATATGGATGTGCACGTCAGGATATTGAAAAACGAGATTATCAATCACTGGAAGAAGTATTCCTGAATCCAGGAGAATCTTCGAAACCCTGGGTTTACTGGTACTGGATGTGGGCCAATGCCAGCTATGAAGGTGTGACGCGGGACCTGGAAGCAATGGCGGAGGTGGGCATTGGTGGAGCCTACCTGATGCCGATAGGACATGCGGGGGACGAGACCATCGTCGATCCGCCGGCGAATCCGTTATCGGATTACTGGTGGGATCTCGTTGTTCATGCCGCCAAAGAAGCCGAAAGACTGGGGTTGCGCCTGGCCATGAATGCCTGTGACGGCTGGGCACTGGCCGGGGGCCCCTGGATCACTCCGGAGCTATCCATGCAGGAGGTGGTAAGCTCAAGAATTACTGTGGAGGGCGGCAAACCATATGAAGGGCTGCTGCCGCAACCATCAAGTCGGCATGACTATTACCGCGATATTGTCGTGTTGGCTTTCCCCGCCCTTGACGGCACGGGATTGACCTCTACCAATCTCAAGCCCAAAGCAACCACCAATATCCCGGGACTGGATCCTGAGCAGATACTTGCAGGGGCGGAGCGAAGGGTGAACTTTTCTGAGGAAGGATGGATACAATTTGAGTTCGAGCAGCCTTTCACGTGCCGCTCCATCCTCATGGAACCCGGCCAGCGCTGGGCCTATCAGCTTCACCGGGTTGAGGTCCTTGTCAGTGATGACGGCGAGACATTTCAGTCACTTGGACGGCTGAGTCCCACGACCTTCCACGGATGGCAGGACGTAGGCTTGGGTTGCACACATGCTGTCCCGGAAGTGACCGCCCTGTTTTACCGCTTCGTTTTCGACCGTTCAGGTACGCCGGAAATATCCGAGAACCACGAAGGGTCAAAGTCCAGGAACAGCAATGAACTGGCTGTCCAGCATATCGAATTACGGAGTACTCCCGCCGTCCATCACTGGGAAGGCAAGGCTGGATTCCGATGGCGTCGTGCTGACTGGACCGTTGACGACCAATGTCCGGAAGAGCTTTGTGTGGCCCCGGACCGGATCATTGACCTTACGACCAAAATGGATGCCGATGGATATCTTGTTTGGGATTCGCCTGAGGGCCTCTGGACGGTAATGCGTATCGGCTATACGACCACCGGGGCTGAAAATGGACCGGCCGGGACCGGTTCCGGACTCGAATGCGACAAATTCAATCCGGCAGCCGCCGAGGTGCAATTCAAAGGCTGGTTCGGGGAGGCGCTTGACCGGGTCGGACCCCGGCTCACAGGTCAGACACTCTGGATAAATCACACCGATAGCTGGGAGGCGAGAAGCCAGAATTGGTCGCCTCTTTTCAGGGAGGAATTTATGAGGAGCAGGGGCTATGATCCTGTCCCCTGGCTTCCGGCCATGCAGGGCGTACCTATAGGATCTGCGGCACTGACCGAGCGCTTCCTCTATGATGTGCGCCGGACGATTGCCGACCTGGTCTGCGACAATTTCTATGATCCTATTGTGAAGCTTGGACGTGAAAGAGGCGCGGCCTTCAGTGCAGAATGTATCGCTCCCACCATGATGTCGGACGGATTGCAGCATTACAAGTACGTCGATTTCCCGATGGGAGAATTCTGGCTCAATTCCCCTAACCAGGACAAACCCAATGATATAATGGATGCCGTAAGCGGCGGGCGAATATACGGCAAGCGCATCATCGGAGCCGAAGCTTTCACACAGATTCCAATGCATTGGGGTGAGGATCCATACTGGCTCAAACCCATGGGGGATTACAATTTCGCCATGGGGATCAACCGGTTCGTGCTGCACGTCTGGGCACACCAGGCATTCGATAAGGAACCGGGAGTTACCCTCGGAACCATCGGCACCTTTTTCAGCGGTACCCAAACATGGCATAAGCCCGGGAAAGCATGGTTCGATTACCTCCGTCGTTGTTCATCCTTGCTGCAAGAGGGCCTTCCGGTCACAGAAGTCTGTTATTTCATCGGGGAGGAGCAGCCCGCCCGTTCTTTCCTGTGCAGGGATCTGCCGATGACGCTTCCCGACGGTTATGCCTATGGCTGTATCAATCATGATGCACTGCTGAACCTTGCCTCCGCCAAGAATGGGAAGCTGGTCATGCCGGACGGTTTGTCTTACAGCATCCTTGTCCTCCCCTCTGCCGAGCGGATGAGTCCTGAACTGGCTGCCAAGATCGGTCAGCTGGCACGCTCCGGGGTGCCTGTCATCGGATCCAGACCGGCAGCCTCCATCAGCCTGAGCGATTATCCTGAATGTGATAGTGAGGTCAGACGGATCGTAGATAAAACCTGGAAGCAAGTCCTGTCGGATGTGACGCTCCAATCCGTATTGGATGAAGCGGGCCTGGTTCCGGATGTGGAATTTGCCGGTGTGGATATGAGTGAGGTCTGGCGTACTGAGATGGAGTATCATTCAGCCCCATTTGTATGGACCCACAGGCAGGCCGGAGATTCCGATATCTACTTCCTGTCTAACCAGGAACGCGAATCGAAAGGTGTTGAGGTTGCATTCAGAATAGAGGGTAAGGTGCCTGAAATATGGGATCCATCCAATGGTGAGATCATGGATGCCGGCACCTGGCGTGTGGAGAACGGCCGTACCATCATATCCCTTCATTTTGATCCTGCCGGTTCTGTATTTGTCATTTTCCGGCGTAAGGCCGGAAGAGCGGATCTGGAAGCAGGCAAGGGGGTACCAGAAGCGGAAAAGACTGAGCCGGTCTTGATGACCGGGCCTTGGGAGGTTGAATTCCAGCCGGATCGGGGAGCACCTGCAAGAATTGAATTGGATAGTCTGAGGTCCCTCAGTGAACATCCTCTGGACGGTGTGAAATACTTCTCAGGAACAGCCGCCTATTCCAATGGTTTCCAACATAGTGGCGGCCGGGAAGGACAGCGCATCCTGCTCGACCTGGGTGATGTGGCCTCCCTTGCGGAGGTTTGGTTCAACGGGCGGTATGCCGGAACGACCTGGAAACCTCCTTACAGGGTGGACATCACGGATGCCCTTCAGACAGGTCATAATGAAATCAGGATTGAAGTGACCAATACCTGGAGAAACCGCTTGCTCGGAGATGCCGGATTGCCGGAAGACCAAAGGATCACCTGGACGCTGGTTAAGGAGGCATGGTTCAAACCCGATACGCTCCTGCATGCTGCAGGTCTTATGGGGCCGCTGCAAATCGTATATCGATAAACACGTCCTTCCCACATCAATCAGTTTCTCCTGATGACCGGTGCTCTTCTTGTGCGATTATCAATAATGTGGATACTGGTATTTGAGTGTTTATTTCCATTTTAATAAACAGTTGAGTTTGTCCCAAAGTGACGGGAAACATTAGTTCCATGCATAGGAAACTTTCAATCTAGAAAACCGTAATTGCTTATGGATTTCAAGATACT